>ERZ1066118.198-NODE-198-length-63571-cov-12.060678_pt1 | contig 63571 bp, 51 predicted proteins | sample MGYA00382765_ERZ1066118 | MGnify/ENA primary metagenome ERZ1066118 (study PRJEB33369, sample SAMEA5778348) | biofilm metagenome | biome: Industrial cooling water; feature: Water cooling tower basin; material: Biofilm | place: United Arab Emirates | collected...
TTGTGTTGATGCTGCTTTTAAACACTGTCCTAACGTGTTTCCGTAGGGCTATAACATGGCAACTATTGAAGGAACATCTGCGAATGACTATCTTTCGGGAAATCCTGATTTATTTGAGAACGATTCTATCTACGGTTATGATGGCAACGACCAGCTTTACGGCAAACGTGGAGATGACTCTATCTGGGGTGGCAATGGTGACGATAAAATAAAAGGCGGCACTGGTCAAGATTTCTTAGATGGTGGCTACGGAAACGATACTGTATATGGTGGAGCGGGTAACGACACCCTATATGGCTTTAACGGTGATGACATCTTATTTGGAAACGAGGGTAACGATAGCTTAATTGGTGGATTTGGCAGTGACGTATTAGATGGAGGAGAAGGAAACGATGTCATCGATGGTGCTGGAGGAGGCGCATACGTAGGTAGTTCGGTCAGTCGAGGTAGCAATGAAATTGATGTCTTGACCGGAGGTGCAGGCGCGGATACATTCAGGCTTGAAGGTGGTTCTGGACGCGACGGCGCAGGTGCATCTTATAGATTTGCTGGCAACAATGACTATGCTCTAATTACTGACTTCAATCCGCTCGAAGATACAATTGTACTGAAAAACATTGATACATCTGGTCCATCATTTACTCAAACCCAAGTCACTTACAGCTTAGGTGCAGCACCAAGCGATTTACTACTACAAGGAACGGGAATATATGCTGAATTTGCTAACAATCCTGGTACGCAAGAACTTATCGCTATTTTGCACGGAACCACTCCAGACTCAGTTAATATTGGTGGTAGTTACTTCAAGTACGTCTAAGAAATTAACTCTGAGTTGAAAATAATTGCTATTTTGCCAGCTATTTCACTAGATTCTTTAAGTCTTAACTGCAGTATAGAACTATTAAAGTATTGAGAAACGCTGACCGAATATAAATGAATAAACATAAAGCTGCCCCTATTAACGGCAGCTTTTTTATTTGTAACCCATACCCGATCTTCTCCAAATCTAGTTCCTAGTCATTTTTCTAGGTTGTCTTCTCCCCATTTTCCTGATGTCATTCAGAGTGCGAATTCGGCAAGATTAACAGTAGTCAGTTATCAGTTATCAGTTATCAGTTATCAAAGACCTCTCGCTACACCCTACTCACTACTCACTACTCACTACTCACTACTCACTACTCACTGAAAAAGAAAAAACATGGAGCCATCATCGATTGAGAGTAGCACTTTACTAGCTCTTTCCAACAATTTAGCTGATGCAGTCGAACGGGCAGGTCGTGCCGTTGTTGCTGTCAATGCACGCCATCGCATTGCTTCAAGCGGCGTTCACTGGCGTGCTGGTGTCATAGTCACTGCCGAGCATACGGTAAGACGGGATGAAGAAATTACGGTCATGCTACCAGATAATCGCACTGTAGCAGCAACTTTAATTGGACGGGACTCCAGCACAGATTTAGCCGTGCTAAAGATACAAGAGGTGGAGTTACCTACGGCAGAAATTGGCAATACCGATACTTTAAAAGTCGGAAATTTAGTGTTGGCTGTAGCACGTCCTGGTGAGAGTGGTTTGAGCGCCAGTTGGGGAGTTGTCAGTGCGAAAGGTATTGCCCAGCGTAATTGGTGTGGGGGGCAAACAGAGGGATTTATCAAGTTGGATTTATCGCTTTACCCTGGTTTTTCTGGCAGTTCTTTAGTAGACGCAACGGGTACTGTTATGGGCATTAATACTGTCGGTCCCCGCAGCATGGTGCTAGCCATACCCACTGTTACTGTAAACCGCGTCATAGATACCTTACTAGAAAAAGGGCGGATTGCACGAGGGTACTTAGGTTTGGGAATGCAACCCGTGTTACTACCCGACAGCTTGAAAAACGCGCTGAACTTATCCAGTAACGGGGGTGTAATTGCGGTCAATATTGAATCCGGTGGTCCCGCCGATCGCGCTGGAGTATTTATTGGCGATGTGCTGATTTCCCTTGGTGGCAGATCTGTTAGCGATACAGGAGACGTACAGGCAATGCTCGGCTCGGAATCTGTAGGCAAAACCCTCAAAGCACAAATTATTCGAGGCGGGGCATTATTAGAAGTGCCAATCGCGATCGGCGAACGTTAACTGGGGGCCAAACCAATTCACAATTCACAATTCCGCACCAATTACTGCTTCTGTACGGGCGGGGTTAACCATCGAATTATTTGTTCTAGTACAGATCCTCAAAAAACCCACCCCTACGACTCATTAATTACCAATTACCAATTACCAATTACCAATTACCTATGACTACATTAAATGACGAATTGGCAAATGTTGCCGCAGCTTTGAGGCGTTCTACCGTACAGGTACAAAATCGGAGATTTGGAGGTGGATCTGGAGTTATTTGGCAAGGTGACGGTGTCGTTGTGACGAACGATCACGTTGTCAGAGGCGATCGCGCTACGGTACAACTTGCAGATGGTAGAGTATTTAATGCTGTATGCACTAAACGCGATCGCCTACAAGATTTAGCTGTGCTTAAGATCGATGCTGCGAATTTACCAGTTGCTCCAATTGGTGATTCTGAGGCACTGCGTGTCGGTCAGATGGTGCTAGCAGTCGGCAATCCTTTGGGTGTAGTAGGTGCTTTAACAACCGGAATTATTCACGCTATCGCTGCTAAGGGGAATTCTAGAACGTGGATACAGGCAGATATTCGCTTGAGTGCTGGTAATTCTGGCGGCGCTCTTGCTGATGCTAGCGGTCAGGTTATTGGTATCAATACTGCGATCGCAGGTGGTTTAGGTTTAGCTATACCTAGTCAAACAGTAGAGCGTTTCTTGCAGCACAGCCCGATTAAACCTTATTTAGGAGTCACTCTAAAACCTGTAGCTATTGGACGCAGATCTAGGCGTGGGTTAGGTCTATTAATTTTAGAAGTGCAAGCAGATAGCTTGGCTCAATCTGCTGGATTATTAACTGGAGATATATTAACAGGAGTAGCCGGACGAGGTTTTGCTAACATTTCAGATTTAGCTCAAGCTCTTTGGCAGCTTTACCCAGGTGATTTGCTACAGCTTAATTTGATTCGTGCTGGCAAGTCTGCGATCGCTCAAATCCAGATTTCAGACGCGTCGGGAGCAGCTGCGGCGTGATGCGGGTTCTGGTTGCTGCGACTAATCCAATTGTCCGTGCAGGTTTAGAAAGCATTTTGCGAACAAATCCTGCTTTCTTGGCAATTGGCAGTTCTGCCGATCCAGCTACTTTAGCTGCGGCGATCGCCACTCATAACCCCGATATAGTATTGATCGAGCTGAGTTTGCCAGAAGCAGATGTGACTGAGAAATTAGTTGCTCTGACTGGGGTAGGGGAGTTACCAATTGCCATCCTCACCGATACAGAGGATCGCGATCGCCTGCCAGAACTGCTGCGTTTTGGTGTCAAAGCTATCTTACCGCACTCGGCATCGGCAGAAGAAATTTTACAAGCTGTAGAAGCTGCTGCAACTGGATTAGTGGTATTGCACTCAGAGGCGATCGATTCTTTACTAACTCTTGTACCAACTAGCGAACGAGCTGTAGAAGCAACACCACCGTTACAAGCATTGACTGCTCGCGAAATCGAAGTTTTGGGAATGCTAGCTGAGGGATTGGGTAACAAAGCGATCGCCAAACGCTTAGGCATTTCAGAGCATACAGTTAAGTTTCACGTTTCGTCTATTTTCAGCAAGCTTAACGCTAGCAGCCGCACCGAAGCTGTAACCTTAGGAGCAAGGCAGGGATTAATTATGTTGTAATTGGTTATTGGTTATTGGTTATTGGTTATTGGTTATTGGTTATTGGTTATTGGTTATTGGAAAGTCGTAAGTCGTAAGTCGGGTATTCGTAAGTAAAACACTACTCACTACTCACTACTCACTACTCACTACTCACTTTCAACTGATGACTAAATCGCGTCTATCTACTTTTAGGTAGAAAAATCAAATGTAAAGCCTCTCTCTTGTAGATGAGTAAAAACTCTTACTGTAGTGCGATCCGACACTCTTTCTGGAAACGCTATTCTATTGATTGTAGATAATAAAAGAACGCACTGGATGGGGGTTACGCCGTTGTGATCCAGAACCATCAGCCGAAGGAGAGCGATGACAGGCGGGTGGACAGTGTAAATATCAGTTCTAAACGGTGTGGAGTTTTTATCGCTTCCTCCACTTCGTTACTGCCAAGGGGAGGCGAAACCCTCCATCAGAACGGTCTGAGGTAGTTCACGTTTAGAGTTGTCTTTTATATCTAAGCTCTATCTAATTCTATGCTAAGCAACGAGCCGCTCGGAATGAAATTTTTGTTCTGAGTGGCTTAATATATTTAGTCATTTGTCATTAGTCATTTGTCATTTGGTAGTGGCAGCTCGAATACAAGCTGAACCACCTGTTTTTATTGTAGAGTGGACAATGCCTACCTATGCTTAAATTTCATGACTCAAATAGGTTTAATACAGATGTTACTATAGCTACAAAATATTACGTCTATTGTTTAATTAGTTTAGATTTGAGTTAACTAAAATTAGCATATCAAATAAAAAATTTAAAACATAAAATATTTCCTTAAATTTAAGACAGCGTAAGGGAGACTAGACTAAAAAATTATTAGCAAATTGGGAGTATTTAGAAAAATCGATCTAGGATAGGAAGAGTAAAAGCCGATGATTAAAAGTACGGTTTTACTCACTGGCAACTTATCTGTTCGTACCTAAATTAGAAAAGGAAATACTTCAGAGTTATAAGCTTTGAGCGAGTGGGAAAGATAAGAGTAGCAAAGTCAAGCTGAAAAGCTGAATAGGAGATTTTTATGACTCAGGCAATGGATCGTCCCTTCCCAGCAACTAAACTAGATGTTGCGGTAGGAAATGAAATTGGCAAATCTTTAGAAACTGCGATCGCGCAAGCTTTGGAGGAGGCGCGTAATGCGTGCCAAACCGCAGGTGACAACTCTAGCGAATGCGCGGTAGCGTGGGATATCGTGGAAGAGTTACAAGCAGAAAGAAGCCATCGCGAAACAGCTAAGCAAAGAAACAGCCTTGATGTCTACTGTATAGAACATCCAGAAGCAATTGAGTGTCTAATTTACGACGTGTAGTTGTAGGGGCGTTCTACGGAACGTCTCAAGCTGTCATATAGTAGCGATATTCGTCGCTACCGACAATCTGAAACCCCAATCGTTCGTAAAGCTTTCTGGCAGGATTTGCTTTTAGAACGTTAAGGCGTACTGGAATTCCCTTACTTTTACCTAATTCTAAAAGTTCGCCAATTAATTGAGTACCTAACCCTCTATTTTGGTAATCAGGTAATATGGCAATGTAGTCGAGGAAGAGAAAATCGCCTTTATCCTCGATCGCAATACAACCAATTTCTTTCTCCTCAAGACACAAAATTTTAAAAGGTGACTCGTCCAGATTTTGGTGAGACTGGCGAAAGAGTTCTACTTGCTGCTGTTCGTCCCAGCCCCAGGTTTGTTCGACATACAACCGAAAAGTCTGCTGGTGCAAGTCATGTAAAAAATCATAATCTGCCTGTGTTGCTTGCCGACGTTGGATGTCTTTCATATTCTGAAACTAGCCTGTAGCGCGATCGATCTGCCTTACTTCATCTGAAGATAGTTGAATTTGGGCAGCTTTAACAGAATCTTCGATACTACTAGCTTTACTTGCACCAGGGATCGGCACGACACAAGGAGATTTTGCTTGCAGCCATGCTAAAACAATTGCGTAGACGGATACGCCTTTTGCTTTAGCTAATTGAGCGATCGCGGCAATATCTGGTAAGCTTGCAACACGACGGCTACCCCCTAAAGGACTCCAAGGCAAGAAAGTCAAACCTTCATTTTCGCAATATTCCAATACTCCATCTGTTTCTGGCTGCCGCTGCCAGGGGTTATATTGATTTTGGACGGAGACAACATCGACTACATCGCGGGCGCGTTTAATTTCATCTACTGAAAAATTAGAAACGCCAACAAACCGGATCGTTCCTGCTGCAACGGCTTCTTTAGCAGGTCTAAGAGATGCTTCAATTGTATAGTTCGGATCGGGCGCGTGATATTGCCACACATCAATCGGTTTTTCTCCCCCTAAAGCCTCAAAGCTAATCCGAATCGTCTCCCGCAAGTGTTCTGGATTACCATTTCGCGTCCAACTTCCACCAGGACGCATCAAACCGCCTTTGGTTGCAACGACTACGTTACTCGCATCACCTTGATATTGTTGCAATGCTTTGTGAATTAAGCGTTCGTTGTGATGTTTATCTGACTCGTCTTTACAATAGGAGTCAGCCGTATCAATTAAAGTTACACCTAAATCTAAAGCGCGATGAATAGTCTCAATTGCTTGCGCTTCCGGTGGTCTGCTACTCAAAGACATTGGCATTCCACCTAGACCGATGGCGCTGATGGTGACACCAGTTTTTCCTAGCTGTTTGTTTTCCATCACTTCAGGTTCCATTACTTATCACTCTCGCCCATTCTATCTTTCTGTACGGAGAATGGTAATTGGTAATTGGTAATTGGTAATTGGTAATTGACTTTGGATATATTTTGTTTGTATGGTTATGAAAATAGTAGTAATGAAAATAGTAGGGTGGGCAATGCCCACCTAATTAGATCGAAACCAATTTTAGTCAGGCTTAACTCCAATTAACAAAGCTAATTCCAACCACTTCCAATAACAATCAACATCTGCAAAACCAATTTCTCGCAACCATTTGAGTTGAGTTTCTACATCTAATAATATATTTGATGGGTCGTCCGGCTCATCTGCAACTCCTACTGCTTGAAGGAAGCGATCGTGCAAATTTTGAGTCGGAGAAGCAACATGTTCAAAATTGCAAAATATCCCGCCTGGTACTAGTAGAGAAAATATTTCCTCATATAAAGAACGCTTGCGATCGTGCGTGAGATGGTGAATCGCAAGGCTAGAGACAACAGCATCAAATTGACCCAAAGATGGCAAATTCTCATCCAAATTGTGAGCTATAATTTCTACTGATTCATCTCTAGCAAAACGCTGGCGCACTGCTGCTAGCATTGTAGGAGAAAAATCGATCGCAACACTTTGAACTTGCGGACGATCTATTTTTAACAAACCCAGCAAACGACCATCCCCCGTTCCCAAGTCGAGAATTCGACCCACAGTTTTTGGCACTTGTTCTAACAACACGCTTTCTCCCTGAGTCCGCTGAGGAACTGTATCTGCTTTGGCAAGATACTTTAAAGCGTGGTCGGCATTAGTCCAGAGATTCGTCTGTGTCATAGGAGGGAATAGGGGTTAGGGGAACTAGGGGTTAGGGAAAGAAAGGCGGACAAGGGGGACAAGAGGGACAAGGAAGAAGTCAACCACCAATTACCCATTACCAATTACCAACTACCAACATTAAATCTAATTCCCCACCGATAATTCAACAACTGATAGATTATAAACAAATATAAACATTTCTCAGATAGGACAATATTCATGCGTCTAATTCTCATGACTGGTAAGGGAGGAGTTGGGAAAACCTCTGTGGCGGCTGCTACTGGACTGCGTTGCGCCGAACTCGGCTATCGCACGCTGGTTCTTAGCACTGACCCCGCACACTCCCTGGCAGATAGCTTTGACTTGGAACTAGGTCACGAACCCCGCTTAGTACGCCAAAATCTTTGGGGTGCAGAATTAGACGCGCTGCTGGAATTAGAAGGAAACTGGGGTGCAGTCAAACGCTACATTACTCAAGTCTTGCAAGCACGAGGTTTAGACGGAGTTCAAGCCGAGGAATTAGCCATATTACCAGGTATGGATGAGATCTTCGGTCTAGTGCGAATGAAGCGCCACTACGACGAAGGCGAATATGATGTCTTAATTATCGATTCTGCGCCTACAGGTACGGCTTTGAGATTACTCAGCTTACCCGAAGTCAGTGGATGGTATATGCGTCGCTTCTACAAGCCATTGCAAAAAATGTCTGTAGCACTTAGACCTCTGGTAGAACCTTTATTTAAACCCATCGCTGGTTTTTCACTCCCAGATAAAGAAGTGATGGACGCTCCTTATGAATTTTACGAGCAAATTGAAGCATTGGAAAAAGTTTTAACTGATAATACTAAAACTTCCGTGCGCCTAGTCACCAATCCCGAAAAAATGGTGATTAAAGAATCTCTGCGCGCCCACGCTTACCTCAGTTTGTACAATGTTTCTACAGATTTAGTCGTTGCCAATCGGATCATTCCCGAACAAGTGACCGATCCTTTCTTCCAAAAATGGAAAGAAAATCAACAGCAATATCGTCAGGAAATTCACGAAAACTTCCGTCCTTTACCCGTGAAGGAAGTTCCACTCTATTCTGAGGAAATGTGCGGTTTAGCAGCTTTAGAAAGACTGAAAGAAACATTATATCAAGAGGAAGATCCTGCCCAAGTTTATTACAAAGAAACTACGCTTAAAGTCGTGCAAGAGCAAAATCAGTACAGTTTAGAACTGTATTTACCTGGCATTCCCAAAGACAAAATTCAGTTAAGTAAAACAGGAGATGAATTGAATATTACCATTGGCAACCATCGGCGCAATTTGGTTTTACCTCAAGCTTTAGCGGCATTGCAGCCATCTGGGGCAAAAATGGACGCAGATTATCTTAAAATTCGCTTCGCTGACATTGCTAAGGTTTAGTACAGCACGTTCGTGTAGAGGCGCACAGATGTGCGCCCCTACTAATTTCTAATCTGCACGGGCATAATTAAATAAGTCATTTGCAATCCACCAATCGGAGTCAAAACTACTGGAGTTACTGCTGTATTGAGATGCATTTCAATTTCTCCTGAAGGTAAGGCTTTGACTCCATCCATTAAGTAGGCAATATTAAAAGCAATATCGAGATTGCCTCCACCAGAAATTTCCGCAGGCAAAAACTCTTTACCACTACCTACATCTTGCGCGTCAACTGATAAAGCTAATTCTTGTCTATCGCTATCAATATGAAATTTAACTATATTGTTTTTTTGATCGGCAATAATCGCAATTCGTTCTAAAGCACCCAATAATTGTTTTCTATCGATCGCAATTTGGCGCTCAAATTGTCGCGGAATCAACTGGCGATATGCTGGATACTGACCTTCTAGGGTACGGCAAGTAAGACGCTGCTCCGACCATTCAAACACAATCTGACCGCGATCGCAATTTAGCGCGATCGGTTCGCTAGCTTGCAATTTACCTAGCATCCGTTCCAGTTCTCGAAATGCTTTAGCTGGTACGGTGACTTCCAGTTGCTTTGTCGCCTCACTATCCAAACTGTCATTCGCAGTTTGCACCACTGCCAAACGATGACCGTCGGTTGCTGCAAATTCTAGCGTGTCTTGTTGGACTGTTAAATGCAATCCCTTCAAAATTTGCTTGCTTTCATCAGCACTCGTCGCAAATAACGAACCCTTCAACCCTTCCAGCAAAGCTTCTGCTTGCAAAGGTACGAACTCACCCTTCTCCAAAACGGGTAATTCTGGATATTCTTCCACCCCCATACCGCGTATTTGGTAGCGTCCGAACCGAGAAGCGATCGCAGCAATGAAGGGAACTTCCCCTTCCTCCTCTTCGAGCGAAATTTCTCCTTCTGGTAGCCTCGCCACAATGTCATTTAACAACTTAGCAGGAAGAGTAATCGCACCACCTGCCGTTACTGTAGCAGTAAACGTGGTACGAATCCCCAATTCGAGATCGAAAGCCGTCAAACTCACCTGCTGCGTGTCTGCATCGGCTTGTAACAACACGTTAGCCAAAATCGGATGAGTCGGACGTGAAGGAACGGCACGACTGACAAGGGAAAGATTTGTACTGAGATCGCTTTGAGTGCAGGTTAGTTTCATGGATGGCTAACGGGAGGCACTGGCTTGGGGGTGAATTGAGCTACCAGAATAGTCATCGTAGCACCCCTGTCAAGGTTGTTGTAGAGAGGAACCAAGAAATTTCACCGCGAATAGATCCGACTTAAAGATATATTTTTTTATTAGTAGTAATAGGTGCTGTGGAAACTGTGAAAAAAGATGCCTTTTGCTGTTTTAGTCACGATTCCAGAGATTTAAAGCTGTGGAAAACTTGTGGAAAAAAGCCTTAAGTTTTCCACAGGGTATTTGTACTCAACGTTAATTTTCCACGCGAGAACGACTGTTTTCCACACATTGTCCCAAAGTTTTCCACAGAAAACTGAGAGTTTTCCACAGGCAAGCTCTAATCTTAATTTTTATTTATACTCCTTTTAAGCTTCCACGAGCGAGAGGAATAGCTAGATGCGATCGCTCCTCGTGTAAATGAGTTAAAGCTTAAGCTAAGCTAACTTCGATTTGCTAGCTGTAAACTTAGCATCTGTAATTTTACTATATTTGGTGATATCATACTATGTTCTCCAAATTCATCTGTTCTATCTGAACTTTTGGCAAACTGTACTGGGATTGGAGCTGTAAAATCGTCTATATTGAAAAATCTAACCTCTGCTTGAGTTCTGCCCGTGCAAGACTTCTTACCCATTGCCTACTTTCAAAATCAGTTTGTTCCCTTTAGCGAGGCAAATATTTCTATTGCTACCCAAGCTTTGCACTACGGAACAGGCGCTTTAGGCGGTTTACGCGGCATTCTCAATCCACAAGACTCCAAAAAGATTTTACTCTTTCGGCTCGATCGCCACTGCCAGCGGTTAAGCAATAGCGCCAGATTTCTACATTACAATTTACCAGCTGACAAAATTCAAAGCGTTATTATCGAATTTGTCAGACAAAATCAACCTACTGCATCTTTTTACATTCGTCCTTTTGTTTACACTTCTGGTTTGGGAATTGCACCGCGACTGCATTCGGTAGAAAAAGATTTTTTTGTTTACGGGATAGAATTGCAAGATTATTTATCTGCCGAAGGTGTCAGTTGTCGCATCAGTTCTTGGTATCGACAAGAAGACCGTAGTATGCCACTACGGGGTAAAATTAGTGCGGCATATATTACTTCTGCTTTAGCAAAAACAGAAGCAGTAGAATCGGGTTTTGATGAAGCAATTTTACTCAACACTCAAGGCAAAATCAGCGAAGCCTCGGGGATGAATATATTTATCGTAAGAAACGAGCGGTTGATTACTCCAGGGTTCGACCAAGATATTTTAGAAGGAATTACCAGAGATAGCGTAATTCAAATCGCACGGGATTTAGGGATTGAAACGATAGAAAGACCAGTCGATCGAACCGAACTTTTGATTGCCGATGAAGTTTTTTTATGCGGTACGGCAGCTAAAATTGTTCCTGTAAAAAGATTAGAAAACTATCAATTACCCCAACGCAATACAATTACACAAAAATTGCGAGAAAAACTAATTGCGATTACCGAAGGTAGAGAACCAAAATATCAAGATTGGGTATATTCTGTTGCGATTGATTAGTAGTGTGTGGGTAATGGGTAATGGGTAATGGGTAATGGGTAATGGGTAGGCAAGAAAGTGGTGCGTGGCTTAATTGTGAATTGTGAATTGTGAATTGATAGTTGCTCCCTCAGCTCTCTTCTTATACCACTTTGTTTTATTGTTGCAACACAAAGAATTGCCCAAACGAGCGTTGGGCAAGACTCTGACAATCCAAAATCCAAAATCCAAAATCCAAAATGGTATTATCTCGTACCATAAAGGAAGCAGATGGGTGGAGTAGAGCAAATGAGTTTAACAGAAGAGATTCTGACTCAATTACCAGGAAATGTTTTGGGTGGTTTGCGACAAGCCGATCGCCTGCTAATGTCGTTAAGAGCAGATACAGCATCAGTACCGCAGGTAGTGACTCAAAGTGAGGCTCCTTTAGAAGCCGTCGATTGGGATCTAATAATTTGCGGTGGGACGTTAGGAATTTTAATTGGTAGTGCTTTGGCACAACGGGGATGGCGGGTGGCTTTGCTCGAACGCGGTACTTTGCGGGGTAGAGAGCAGGAATGGAATATTTCTCGCCAAGAATTAGCAGTTTTTTTGCGGCTGAATTTATTAACTGAAGCGGAACTAGAGCAGGCGATCGCCACTGAGTATAACCCCGCTCGCGTCAGCTTTTACAATAATGGCGAAAATTGGGGAAGCGAAATTTGGGTTAAAGACGTACTCAATCTTGGTGTAGACCCAGTTTACCTGCTAGAAACCTTAAAGCAAAAATTTCTAGCCGCAGGTGGCGTGTTATTAGAAAATACTCCTTTTGTCGGTGCGATCGTCCATCCCAATGGTGTTTGTGTAGAGACGTTGCATGCAACGTCTTTACATTCTCGTTTACTCATCGATGCCATGGGGCATTTTTCCCCGATAACAAAACAAGCACGTCAGGGACAGAAACCTGATAGCATTTGTTTGGTTGTTGGTAGTTGCGCTCGAGGTTTTCCCCAAAATCAAACGGGCGATTTAATAGCCACTTGTACGCCAATTCAAAATCGCTGTCAGTATTTCTGGGAAGCTTTTCCTGCTAAAGATGGTAGAACGACGTACTTGTTTACCTATATGGACGCTAGCCCAGAACACTTAGGATTAGAAGCACTATTTGAGGAATATTTGCGATTATTGCCGCAGTATCAAGGTGTAGGTTTAGATAAGCTGCAATTGCAACGGGCGTTGTTTGGCTTCTTTCCTGCTTATCGCCAAAGTCCTTTACGCACTCCTTGGAGCCGAATTCTACCAGTAGGAGACAGCAGCGGCAACCAATCTCCGCTTAGTTTTGGCGGTTTTGGGGCAATGGTACGCCATTTAGAACGTTTGACACTTGGTATTCATGCAGCCCTCTCTAGCGAACAGTTATCTGCATCGTCTCTATCGTTATTATCCCCTTATCAGCCCAATCTCAGCGTTACCTGGCTGTTCCAAAAAGCAATGAGAGTAGATACAGCAAATGTCCCACCCGATCGCATCAATCAGCTGCTAGCGGTTGTATTTCTTACCATGCAGCAGTTAGGCGATCGCGTCCTCAGACCATTTTTACAAGACGTGGTGCAGTTTTTACCTCTAACACAAACTCTGTTAAAAACCGCCGTGACTCATCCCTTACTCGTTGCTCAAATTCTGCCTCAAATTGGCTTAGGGACGTTATTAGATTGGACGATACATTACATTAATCTCGGCATCTATTCAGTTCTATTCCAGTTGAGTCAAGTCTTTCAACCTTGGCTGAAAAATTTACCTCCAGCACAACAGTATCAATACCACCTCTGGATTGATGCTTGGCGCTATGGTTCTGGTGAAGAGTCGTGAGTGGGGTGTGGGGTGTGGGGTGTGGGGTGTGGGTGAGAATTTACTGATAACTGATAACTGGTCACTGATAACTGATAACTGATAACTGATAACTGATAACTGGTAACTGGTCACTGATAACTGATAACTGATAACTGGTAACTGGTCACTGATAACTGATAACTGGTCACTGATAACTGATAACTGATAACTGCATTACCCATTCACGTAATTGGGTATTTGCCACAGGCGAGCAATTGAACCAACCGCGTCTTTAATATAAAGTTTATAGCGATCGGCAACGTGTAGTAATCTTCGAGCTTCAGAGTTCGCTAGGCAGAGCAAATGCAGAGATCGATTTGTGGCAATTGTTGATTCCTGGTAAGTGGCAACTGCCGTCCCCAGGCGATCGGCAACATGTCGTAATGTTTGAACTTCATCATCGCTAAAATGACGCGGATACATTGTACCGACGTGAAATACGCCAATGACTCGATCTTTAACTACCAAAGGCACGCCTACCATAGAACGAAGTCCCTTTTGCCGCAAAACAGGACTGACAACTTCTATTTGAGATATATCCTCTACCATCATTAGCTTTTTCTGTGCGGCAATATTACCAGCAAACCCCCGTCCGATGGGAATTTTCACTCCAGTCTCAATTTCCTCTTCTAATCCCAAGGTGGCACGGACAGTTAGTTGTTTTTCACCTTCTGCATGTAGTAAAAGTGTCACGGTATCGACTTTCATTACATCCTGAATGCATTCTAAAAGAGCTTGCAACAAGCTTTCCAACAGGGGTGGTGTTAATTCGTAGCTAACACTTTGTTGCTGTCGATCGCTTACTATGCTGTGAGCTAACTTATGCAAAGCGGGTTCGGAAAACAACTGCTGCCGTTGTGACAAATTAAAATGTTTTTGTGCTTGTTGGCGGCGATCGCCAATGACTTTTGCTGGTACGCCCACTGCAATGGAGTAGGGAGGAATGTCTTTAGTAACGACTGCACCAGCACCTATGACGCTACCTTTACCGATGTTGACTCCATCTAAAATTTTTACCCCATAGCCCAGCCAGCAATCATCGCCGATTTCGATTCCCTTTGTCGTCACTCCTTGTTCTCGAATCTTCTGCACTGGATCGGAAAAAACGTGATTGTTAGCAACGATGCCCGTATGAGCAGCAATTAAACAGTGCTTGCCGATTTTGACATTTCCTGGTCCAGCGATACAAGTATAGGGACCGATAAAGGTGTTTTCACCAATTTCAATTGTGCAGCTATCTCCCGAGCAACCAATATCAACTCCTCTTTCTAGAGCCACGCGATCGCCAAGCAAAATTCTACAGTTGTCGTTCCAAGCGTTCAGCTTGGTGTTGCGAAATAAATAAACCTCATTGCCAATCTCAATCTTTTTAGCACTGAGGAATTCTACTCCATCTTGGATAAAAACTTTCTTACCCATGTAACCAAAAATTAGCGGGTATATTGCCTGACGCACGGCTACACCCATTGCCAGTGTAGGCAGCGAACCTAGTATAGTAGTAACTAGCAGCTCTCGCAAGCGGGTTAATTTTCTAATATAACTTTGCTTATCCATAGCTGAAAAACTCCGAATTGGCTTGGATTTTTAGATGGAAATACGATCGCAAATATGTTGCCATTCTTGTATTTTGTCGCAATCTATTTTCGCCAGTAATAATATCGTGTAACTGCTATTATAAAATTATATCAAAAAATAATCTAACTCCCTATCAACTTAATTTTAGTAATTTAAAATAGTAAGAATTGCGATCGCAGCTTAAACGATAGTATTTACAGAATAATCTTCATTAATCTCTCAGACATATTTCTTCAGAAAGGTTTTTTTCGAGTTGTTGGTATCTCCAGAGGTCATTGGAAAGTAGAGAGTGGGGAAGTAGTGACTAGACATATATAATCTAGCCACCAGCCATTGATAACTGTTCACTGATAACTGTTCACTGATAACTGTTTGCTGACAACTGCTCCCCATAATATAAACGATACCAGTCTACAAAGCGTTGAATTCCTACTGATAAAGGCGTAGTAGGTTTGAATCCAACATCGTGCATTAAATCGTCTACATCAGCGTAAGTACAGGGTACATCACCTGGTTGCATGGGTACCATCTTTGTAAGGGCTGTTTTTCCTAAAGCAGCTTCAATTGTTTGAATAAATTCGCTTAATTCCACTGGGCTATTGTTACCGATATTATAAATTTTATACGGAGCTCGATCTTCATCTACCATACTGTTGTCATTTAGCCCAGAGCGCGATCGCGGTGGACGCTGCATGACTCGCACCACACCTTCTACTACATCATCTACATAAGTGAAGTCGCGCTTCATCTTGCCATAGTTATAAACTTCAATGGGTTTGCCTGCTTCGATCGCTTGGACAAATTTAAAATAAGCCATATCCGGTCTTCCCCAAGGACCGTAGACGGTAAAAAAGCGCAGTCCGGTGGTAGGTAAATTGTAGAGATGGCTGTAGACGTGGGCGATTAGTTCGTTGGCTTTTTTGGTCGCGGCGTAGAGAGAAACGGGGCTATCAACGCGATCGCTGACTGAAAAAGGAATTTTGGTATTCGCACCGTAGACGGAACTAGAAGAAGCAAAGACTAAATGTTTCACTTGGCTGTGGCGACAGCCTTCGAGGAGATTGACAAAGCCGGAGAGATTGCTATCGGAGTAGGCAAAAGGATTTTGTAGAGAGTAGCGGACTCCTGCCTGGGCTGCTAAATTGACGACGTAATCGAATTTATTGTACTGGAATAACTCTAACAAGCGATCGCGTTCTGCTAAATCGAGTTTTTGAAATGCGAACCCAGGATGCGGTTGGAGTTGCGCCAAGCGATTGTGCTTGAGTTTCACATCGTAGTAGTCGTTGAGGTTATCTATACCGTAGACTCCTACCCCATCTTGAAGCAACCGTTGGGCTAAATGATAACCGATAAATCCGGCAGCTCCAGTCACTAATACGTGCATGATTTAATATCCTTCGCTAGCATTGTGGACGAGGTTTCAGGTTGCGATCGAGCGTATAGTACTGGCGATCGGAACATTTTCGATCGTAAAAGAGCGATCGCTACCTATCAGGTAAAGTCTGACACATCTCTCTTGTTGACGCATGAATTTCCGATCGGTGCCTGCTTTGCTGTGTAGAGCTGGTTAATTCCTTCCACTAGCGAGACATTGTAAAAATAAAAATCGTCAATCGTGCGTTTGTCAAGTGTCTACAGGTTGGATTTTAATCCTTATGGAGTCGTAAACTCAGAAAAAAGCAACGCTAACAGCTATTATTGAACAAAGGCTAGGAACTACGCGGATTTCCCAAGACACAAAGTAGGAGATTTGTCTAAGTACTATTTAAGTAGCATTCCATATTTGACAACAGAGGCTTTAAACCTTGTTTGGAGCGGGAATCTTTAAAAGTAGCGATCGATGCAAAGAAATCGGAGTAAGAGAAAACACTCTTTAGCAGATAAAACAAATTTTCTTGGAGACAGAGGTTTTTTTTGGGCAGCACGTACCCGCATCCTCTTATGGTATCTGTTGACGATCGGTTTCATCTTCGTGGTTTCTATTCCGGCATTTCGCCTAGTGCTGTACGAACGAGTCAATACTCGCGTCCGCAAGGATCTAATCGAAAAGATGGAGATCTTCACCGAATTAATTGATGAACCCAGCGACAACACAGGCGATCGCGCAGACAAAGAGGTGGCGCAAGCAGTTGCTCTACTCAAAAAAGCAGACAAACGTTTAATTAAACCTCCAGTTACAGAGGAGGATTTGGGGGAATTTTTCGATGCTTTTCTCGGTCATCAGCTATCGGAAGACGATATCTTTCTCATTGCTATAGTTGACGGAGAATTTCGCAAATCTAATCCGAGAGCCACACCACAAGTACTTGCAGCTGATTCCGAGTTAATCCGATACTGGGCACAACTAACGCAACCAGAACAAGACGAGAAAGAATTTCCCGACAAGCCGAGTATTGATAGCGTACTTTACATGGCTAAACCCGTACTGATTGACGGCGAAATTGCAGGTGTATTTGTAGTAGCTCATACTACTGCTGGCGAACGCGGAGAGGTTTTAGAAGCCGTAACAGCGATCGTGCAAGTCAGTGCTGGAGTGCTGTTGCTAGCTTTGCTACTAGCTTGGTTTGCTTCCAAAGGGGTTTTGGCTCCCTTACACTCATTCACGCAAACAACTCGTAAAATTAGCGAGTCCGATCTAAATCAACGCATTTCTGTGGTAGGAGAAGGAGAACTGGCGGAATTGGCAACCACTTTTAACGAAATGATGGATAGGTTGCAAGCAGCTTTCACTAGCCAGCAAGAGTTTATCAATGATGCCGGACACGAACTGCGAACGCCAATTGCGATCGTGCGCGGACATTTGGAATTGATGGACGACAACCCTGAAGAAGTGCGAGAAACTCTAGCACTGGTGTTAGACGAGCTAGACCGGATGAGCCGATTTGTCAACGATATGATTTTATTGGCAAAGGCGGAGCGTCCAGATTTTTTGCGATTAGAAACTGTCGAGCTTCAATCTTTCACAGAAGAATTATTTGCTAAAGCACAAGCCCTTGCACAGCGTAACTGGGAATTAGATAGTGCAGCCCAAGGTCAAGCGATCGCCGACCGTCAGCGTTTGACTCAAGCAGTGATGAATTTGGTACAAAATGCTACTCAGCATACAAGAGAGAATGATATTATTGGTATTGGCTCGGCAGTAAGTAGCGGCAGAATCAGTTTTTGGGTGCGGGACACCGGAGAAGGAATTGCCCTCGTAGACCAAGAAAGAATTTTTGAACGCTTTGCCCGTGCTGCTAACAGTCGTCGTCGTTCTGAAGGTGCTGGATTAGGGTTATCGATCGTGCAAGCTATTGTAGAAGCTCACGGCGGAAAAGTTTTGTTGAAAAGTCAACCTAACACTGGTGCTAGATTTACGATTATCTTACCCCTGGAACTACCGAAAAAGAAAAGAAGCCGTGATGAAAGAGCTTGATAGCATATAAGTTCCAGACATGAAAAGTTTCTCATTGAAATTTCATCGTCATCTCATCTTTAGCTGCCAAATTTATAAATTAAGAGACTAATTGCTGAGAGTTAATAAGTTCAATTACTAGTTATCAGTTATTTAGTTATCAGTTATCAGCAAGCTAAAAGCCAGTAGTTAGAAGAAATATAAATACAAGCTCTCACTACTCACTACGAATCGACTCACTACTACGCAGCTAAAGTCGGCGAAGCGTCTTCGCTGCTTTACTACTTACTTCCTCTTGACCAAAAGGTTATGAGCCAAATTTTGATTGTAGAAGATGAAACCCGCTTAGCTGCATTTGTCGAGAAAGGACTTCGCAAATACGGCTTCACGACTCTTGTAGCAGGCGATGGCGAAAAGGCGATCGAATTGGCTCAAATTAATAAGTTCGATTTGTTATTACTCGACCTTGGTTTACCAGTTAAAGATGGCTGGCAGGTAATGCGAGAACTACGCAGCAAGGGAGAAGTGATGCCAATTGTCATTATGACTGCTCGCGATGACAGCCAATGCAAGGCGGCTGTTTTGCAAACTGGTGCAAACGATTATATCACTAAGCCTTTTCTATTCAATGACTTATTAGCACGCATCCAAGCGCAGTTAAATGTTAGCCAAAAATTAACGATTTTAAAATAGGACTTATAGCAATGTGCTTGTAGTAGTAGAGCGAGCAATGCCTACCTTGCACTTTGATGTTGAGAGACATGAGAAATTTTTCATGAAAAATTTCTCATCAAACATTCATTACCAACTCATCACAGATTGCAAAGATATATGTAGATACAAAAATCGATAGTTACAAGCAGTTAGCGATCGCCAGCCGATTGCTTACAACCAACAACACAAAAAGGATATCAACAATGCGACTGCTGGTATATTCCCACGACGCATTTGGACTTGGCAATATTCGCAGAATGTTAGCAATTTGCGAACACTTATTGAGCGAGATTCCCGATCTTTCGATTTTGTTACTGTCTGGTTCCCCCATGCTTCAAGGCTTTCGATTGCCCAAAGGTCTTGATTATATCAAGCTACCTTGCTTGAATCGAGGTGAGACAGGTGAGGTTACTGCAAAATATTTAGGAATGGGTGTTGCAGAAACTGTCAAGTTGAGAGCGGAATTAATTTTTTCAGCAGCAGTTATTTTTCAACCAGATGTGTTTTTGGTAGACAAAAAGCCCTACGGATTAAAAAATGAGTTAAAGGAGACTTTGAATTATTTACAAACAGCCTTACCCGAAACAAAATTAGTACTATTGTTGCGAGATATTTTAGACTGTCCAGAAAAAACGATCTCCGAGTGGCAAAAACACGGATATTATGAAGCGATCGATAAGTTCTACCATCAAGTACAAGTAGTTGGAATACCAGAAGTTTTTAACATAGTAAAAGAATACAAATTTCCAGCTAATGTTGCCGAAAAAGTGCGCTACTGCGGTTATATACGCCGCCAACCAGGACGAAAAAGCCGAACTTGCATTAGAAAAGAATTACAAATGTCACGGCAAGAACGTTTAGTTTTAGTAACTCCTGGAGGCGGAGAAGATGGTTATGAATTGGTCAATAGTTATTTGTCGGCTTTAGAATTGTTACCAGATGAGTATCGAATTAAAAGTTTAGTTATCTGCGGTCCCGAAATGCCTTTAGAGCAGAAGCAAGCGATCGAACAGGCAGCAAAAAACAATTCTCAAGTTCAGATTGAAGAATTTACAGACGATTTAATGAGTTACATGAGCGCAGCAGATGCTGTGGTATCGATGGCTGGATACAATACTGTTTGTGAAATTTTATCGGTAGGTAAACCATCTGTAATTGTACCGCGCAGCCAGCCATCTCAAGAACAATTAATTAGAGCCGAGAGAATGGCAAGTTTGGGTTTATTTCAAGCGATCGCACCAGACAATTTCAACTCAAATACCTTAATGAAGGCACTTCTAAGTCAGTTGCACAGCCACCAGAAAAGTTATTTTGATTTAGGTATGAACGGTCTATTTTGCGTGCAAAACTATCTGCTTCAACTCATGTCCGAAATAGTTTGTGGCAAATTGAGCAAAGTTTATCAAAAATCAAATTACCAAAAATCAAATTCAATGTCACCATTAGTTATCGGTGAATCGACAGTAGAGAAAAACCTTGTAATTAACCTGTAATCAAGAATCTAAGTAGTTAAGAGGCGAGAAGTAAACTATGAAAAAAATCTTATTTTACTGCCAATATCTAAGTGGTATGGGGCATTTAGTTCGCAGTTCAGAAATCGTGCGAAGTTTGTCCAAAGATTTTCAAGTTTATTTTATTACTGGCGGTCCTACAATTCAAGGATTTGAACTACCAACACAAGTAGAAACGATCCGATTGCCCGCCTTATGGTTGGAGAAGGGAGAATTTACAGTTGGAGATAGTCCGTTTACCGTTGAGGAAGTAAAAGAAGCAAGAAAAAATATATTAATTGCCGAGTGCGATCGCATCAAGCCTGATTGTTTAATTACAGAGTTTTTTCCTTTTGGTAGGCACAAACTACTTTTTGAGTTAATTCCCTTAGTAGAGCATATAAAAGCCACAAGTCCTACAACAAAAATTGTTTCTAGCCTCCGCGATGCGATCGGTAAAGAAAGCGAACCTGAAGAAGAGGAAACAATCTGCGACTTAATGAATCGGTATTTCGATCTGTTGTTATTTCATGCCGATGCTAGATTTCAAGCCTTCTCAGACAGTTTTGCTAGAGCTAGAGATATTAAAGCTGAAATAATTCATACTGGATTTGTCACGCAGCAGTTTCAGTTTGATTGTGAAAATAGCAATCAGTTATGGAACGAAGTCAATTCAGATCGAGTCAAAATTTTAGCAAGTATTGGTGGTGGCAGAATTGGCTATGAATTGCTCGAAGCTTTAGTTGAATCGAGTGCAATATTGAGCCAAAATCTATCCCACGTCATCAAAATATTTACTGGGCCGTTTATGCCATTAGAGAAGGTAGGTAAATTGAGGGAATTGGCTAGCGATCGCCATAATATTCAAATCGAAACTTACACTTCGCAACTGCTCGACTATATGAAAACAGCAGATGTTTCTGTTAGCCTTGGTGGTTATAACACGACAATGAATATTTTGAGTACAGGTGTCCGCGCCATTGTAGTTCCTATTGGTCACGAGCGTCAAGATAAAGAACAGTTACTAAGAGCGCAAAAACTAGACGAATTGGGACTTGTCAATTGCCTTTATCCGCAAGTTTTATCACCCATGTATCTAGCAGAAAAAATTATCAGATGTCTCGCTCGCCAAACATCCAAAGTTCCCTATCAATTCAACTTACAAGGAGCCGTAAACACGGCAAGTTTTCTCAAAAATTTTCTTGGCGATCGCCCATCAATAACCAGAGATCGACTACGACTAGTCAATACTTACTAACTACTCACTACTCACCAATCACTACCCACTTTCTATGGCACAACGCCCCAAAGAAAAAGATTTAAGAGGAGTCGTCCCAGGATTAATGCGGATTTTGGGAAAGTTTTCACCCTATATCCGCAAGCAGAGACTTACAATTTTTGGTGCTTTTTTTGCTTTATTAATTGAAACTGGTTTACGTTTATTAGAACCTTGGCCCCTAAAGTACGTTTTTGACAATATTTTAATTCCCGCTCATAGTAACAACTCGACAAATATTCCTAATGGCTTTGGACTCAGTTCGCTGACGCTGCTGACTTTATCAGCTTTAGCAATTGTTGGCATTACTGGAGTGGGCAGCATGGCAGCATATTTAAGTACCTATGGTATGTCTTTAGCTGTCGTAGAAGTATTATCTGAGGTACGCGGTCAAGTTTTCGATCGCTTGCAGCGTCTCTCTCTTTCTTTTCATCAAAAATTCAAAAGTGGAGACTTAATTACTCGCGTCACGGCTGATATTGAAAAGATGCGGCTGGTAACGATTAAAACTGCGTTACCTTTATTGACCAACACGATCTCTCTATTAGGAATGTTGGCAATTATGTATTGGCTGAATTGGGAGTTAGCACTAGTAGCAACAACAATCTTTCCACTCCTAACTCTTCTAACAAGTAAAACAATTAGCCGCATTCGCAGTTTTGCCAAACAACATCGCGATTCTGAAGGCGTTCTAGCAGCGACAACAGGCGAAACGATTGGTGCGATTAAAGTCGTACAAGTTCTCTCTCTACAAGAAATGCTGCACGGCATTTTTAAGACGCAAAACCAAAAAAGTTTGGATGAAGCGATTCAATCTTTAAAGCTGTCAGCAGCACTGGAAAGGACAGTCCAAGTTCTGATGGCAATTATTATCGCCTTAGTCTTGTGGCGTGGTTCTCACGTTGTTTTGCACAAAGGACTTACCCCTGGCGAACTGCTGGTATTCATGACTTATTTGAAAAATGCCTTTGAACCGATGCGAAAACTTTCCACTCAAGTTGGGCAAATTGCTAAAGCGACAGCTTCCGGCGAAAGGGTTGTTGAACTACTGGAATACGAACCTAACGTCCGCGACTTACCAGGGGCGAAAAAAGCGCATCCTTTCTTTGGGGCAATCCGGTTTGAGAATGTCTCTTTTGGCTACAACACAGATACAGAGATATTAAAAGATATTAGCTTTGTCATTCAACCAGGGCAACAGGTAGCGGTGGTTGGTCCCTCTGGAAGTGGCAAATCAACTCTTCTCAGCCTGATTCTCCGCCTTTACGACCCCGATTCTGGTCGAATTTTGATTGACAGTCAAGATCTACGCGAGTACACCCTAGATTCGCTGCGGCAGCAAATTAGCGTGGTTTTGCAAGATAGCGTCTTGTTTGCTGCCAGCGTGCAAGAAAACATTGCTTACGGGAAACTGGGGGCTACTCGTAAAGAAGTAGAACAAGCCGCCCGTCTCGCCAATGCTCATGAATTTATCATGCAACTGCCCCAAGGCTACGACACGGTTTTAGGCGAACGGGGTGGAACGCTATCGGGCGGACAACGCCAGCGAATTGCGATCGCCCGTGCAGCAATCCGTCAAGCACCGATTGTCATTCTCGACGAACCGACTACAGGATTAGACAGCGCCAGCGAACGCATTGTGAACGCAGCCTTAGAAAAACTCACCACTGGGCGGACGACTTTTACCATCTCCCACAATCTCAGGGCAGTACAACACGCAGATACAATCCTCTACGTTGAGGGAGGAAGCATTCTCGAACAGGGGACGCACGGCGAACTGATGCGTTTGGGCGGTCATTACGCCACCCTATACCAGATGCAAAGCATTGTCGATAATAATACATCTGCAGGAGATACCTATGCGATCGAAGCATGAGGGCGATCGAGGAACCCGCGTTATCTTGGTACGCCACGGACAGAGTACTTACAACGCCCTTGGTCTGTATCAAGGTAGCAGCGATGAGTCAGTATTAACTGAATTAGGACGCAGCGATGCGCGGTTAACTGGCAATTTCCTCAAGGGAGTTGTATTTGATGCAGTATATTCCAGTTCCTTAAAACGGGCGCAAGAAACCGCCAGAGAAATTCTCAGAGTAATATCTCCCGATCGCGATCCAAAGTCAATTTTAGTCACAGACAAATTACGCGAAACCGATCTCCCTGCATGGCAAGGATTGGCATTTCAATACGTGCGCGAAACCTTCCCTGAAGAATATCGCCTCTGGAAGCAAAGTCCGCATCTATTCGAGATGAAGTTACATGCTGATGGTGAGATAGCTGAGGGAGAAATTGCCTCTCACCAATTACCAATTACCAATTACCAATTACCAATTACCAATTACCCACGCACCACTTTCTTTCCCGCCCTCGACTTATATCAAAGAGTGCGAGAATTTTGGCAAGAAGTGTTACCGCGCCACCAAGGACAAACCATATTGCTCGTGACTCATGGTGGGACAAACCGCGCTTTAATTAGTACGGCTTTGGGGATGAAATGCGATCGCTATCATTGCATCCAGCAGTCTAACTGCGGCATTAATGTATTGAATTTTCCTGATGGTTCTCTGGAGTCAGGGCAGTTAGAAGTAATGAATCTAAACACACACTTAGGAGAACACCTACCCAAACCCCAAGCAGGGAATAAAGGCTTGCGGTTATTGCTCGTACCTTCTGGTACAACTGCGGCACAAACTCAGAATATAGCTAAATTTCTCCAGAAAGTGCGGATTGAATTTAGCCTCAACAGCGTACTTGACTCTTACCACATCGGGGTGCAGCAAATTCTACAGTACCATCCAGAAACGGTACAGCTTGAGGTATTACGAGAAGATATTCCTGAAGCTTGGCAAGCAGCAATTAATACGAGAAGTATAACTAATGTCGAGCAGCTAATTACTGGTTTAGTTATAGCCAGTGAAGAAGCAATTACTCGTCTAATTTGTCATGCGATCGGCATAGATGTAGCTCGATTTGAGCAGTTGTTAGTAAAAAAAGGAACGATTAGCTGCCTGCAATATCCAGGCGATCGCCACCCTCCAATTTTGCAAGCAACGAATATTTCGACTACTCAAACAAGCTTATTTTCGGAATCAGATTTAGGATGGGTAACTATCAGTTAGCAGCAAGCAGAGATCGGTTATCAGTAACCTCTTGCCTCTCTCCTCTTACATCTTAACAAATCACAAATCACAAATCACAAAGGTATGAAAATCGCATTTATTGTTTGGCGCTTTCCGGTTTTATCAGAAGCATTTATTCTGAATCAAATTACTGGATTAATCGATCGCGGGCATGATGTACGCATTTATCCTGTTAATGGTTTACCCAAAAATTATACGGGTAAAGTGCATCCTGTGGTAGAAGAGTACAAGTTAATGGAACGCACGTATTTTCCGCCGATTGTACCTGAAAAGATTTTCTCACGTCTGATTAAAGGAATAAGATTATTACTGGAAAATCTCACTAAGGGTTCTTTAAAAATATTACAATTTTTTATTCCTGGTAAGTACGGTAAAGAAGTAGCAACTTTAAAGTCTTTCTACCGAACAATTCCGCTACTTCAAGATGGGGCATATGATATTATTCATTGTCAATTTGGTACGCTAGCACCTATTGCCCTTGCTTATCGCAATGCTAATATTATTCAAGGTAATTTGATTACTACATTTCGCGGTATCGATATTAGTAAATACGTGCAGGAAAATGGAGCTGATGTTTATCGGCAACTTTTTCGAGAAGGTGAATTTTTCCTAGCCAATTGTGAATTTTTCCGCGATCGCGCTATAAAATTAGGCTGCGATTCTACGAGAATTGTCGTTCACGGTTCGGGATTGGATTGTAGTAAATTTGCTTTTAAACCTCGTTATTTTCCTAGCGATGGCAAGGTAAAAATTGCCACTACTGGGCGTTTAGTAAAAAAAAAAGGAATTGAGTACGGTATTCGTGCTGTTGCCAAACTAGCAAAAACTTATCCACATCTTGAATACAATATTATCGGCGATGGTGAATTGAAAGTCAAATTTGAGCAAATAATTGCCGAGCTAAATATCAGTCATATTGTTAAATTACTAGGTTGGAAACAGCAAAAAGAAATTGTTGAGATTCTCGATACTTGCCATATTTTTATGGCTCCCAGCGTGACTGCATCTGATGGCAATCAAGATGCGCCAGTGAATACCTTAAAAGAAGCAATGGCGATGGGTTTACCTGTTATTGCTACTAGACATGGGGGAATTCCTGAATTAGTACAAAATGGCATATCTGGATTTTTAGTTCCAGAACGCGATGCTGATGCGATCGCCACGAAATTAGAATTTTTGATCGAGCATTCTGAACTTTGGGAAACAATGGGTTCCGCTGGTCGAAAACAAGTAGAAGCTAAGTATGATATGAATAAACTTAACGATGAACTAGTGGAAATTTACGAAAGAATGCTAAGTACAAATTTAAATAAAATAACTCAAACCCAGAATTTAAAAGAATTAAGCCGTATTTAATTTAGCACGAATACATATGAAAATTGCTTTTCTTGTTGCTCGGTTCCCCGTACTATCAGAGCCATTTATCTTGAATCAAATCGTCGGCGCGATCGAACGCGGACATGAAGTTGATATTTACTCCCTAGATGGCTCTCCCAATTTATCTAAGGTGCATCCTTTAGTCGAACAATATCAACTGTTAGATCGCACTTTTTACGCGCCAACTCGACCGGAAAACGAACTATGGCGTTGGCTCAAAGGTTTAACTTTGCTAGCACTGAATTTCTACAAAAATCCTTGTGTATGCCAACAATTGCTCGATACTTCTCGATATGGTAGCCAAGCAAAATCGTTAAAGTTACTTTATCGAGCCATGCCATTTCTTAATAAGAAATCTTACGATATCATTCACTGTCAATTTAGTACATTAGGCGTGTTCGGCGTATGGTTTCGCCAACTTGGTTTAATTGAAGGTAAGTTGATTTCAACTTTTCGTGGCGCAGATATTAGTAAGTTTCTCCCGAAATGGGGTGAAAAAATTTGTCAAGATTTGTTTCAAGAAACAGAATTCTTCTTAGCTAATTGCGAGTTTTTCAAAAATAAAGCAGTTGCTTTGGGTTGCGATTCAGATAAAATTCACATCCACGGTTCGGGGATTGATTGCAATCAATTTGTCTATAAACCTCGATTTTTTCCTACTGACGGTAAGATCAAAATTGCTACCACAGGACGTTTGGTAGAAAAAAAAGGAATTGAGTATGCGATCGCCGCAGTTGCAAAGGTTGCTCGTACTTATCCAAATATTGAATACAATATTATTGGTGATGGTGAGTTGAAAGTCAAATTTGAGCAAATAATTGCCGAGCTAAATATCGGTCATATGGTTAAATTGCTTGGTTGGAAACAGCAACAGGAAATCGTTAATATCCTCGATAGTTGTCATATTTTTATGGCTCCTAGCGTTACTGGTTCTGATGGCAATCAAGATGCACCAGTAAATACTTTAAAAGAAGCAATGGCGATGGGTTTACCTGTTATTAGTACGTTCCATGGTGGCATTCCTGAATTAGTTGAAGATGGTATTTCTGGATTTTTAATTCCAGAACGTAATGCTGAGGCGATCGCGGAAAAATTAACCTATCTGATCGAACATTCAGAAATTTGGCAACAAATGGGTGCGTCTGGTCGCAAGCAGGTTGAAACTAAATATGATATGAATCAATTAAACGATGAATTAATTGAAATTTATCAACAAATAATAAGTATAGATTCAAAATCGTCCAAGCAAAATTTGTCAGAGCGAATTTTAGTACTAACAACCAATAATTAAGATGGAGGAAGCGATCGTGACAGAACCTATAGTGACAATTGTTGTCGTACCTCGCGAGCGGTTTAGCTGTACTCAGATATCTTTGGAAAGCATTTATGCATTCACAGATTTTCCCTTTAAGTTAATTTATGTCGATGGGAATTCTCCAACTAAAGTGCGGCGCTATCTTGAAGCTAAATCTGAAGAGAAGAATTTTGAGATTGTTCGCACGAATTATTATCTATCACCCAATCACGCTCGTAACATTGGTTTAAGTCGAGTAGATACTAAATATCTAGTTTTTGTCGATAACGATGTCATAGTTTCTCCAGGTTGGCTAACAGCTTTAGTTAATTGTGCAGAGGAAACTCAAGCTACGGTAGTTGGTCCTTTAATGTGCGAAAAGCAACCCATTCACCAAAGAGTTCACTTTGCTGGTGGAGAAAGCCACGTTGTTACTGATGTGAAAGGCAGGCGACATTTGCGAGAAAAGATGTACAAACAGGGACATAATGCAGTGGAATTACGTCCCCAATTAAAACGCACTCAAACAGAATTAGCTGAGTTTCATTGCACTCTAGTTCGTCGAGAAATTTTCGATCGCATTGGCTATCTCGATGAAGCTATGCTCAATACTAAAGAACACCTTGATTTTTGCATGACTGTTGCACAAGCGGGAGGTAAGATATATTTTGAGCCAGATAGTTTAGTCACTTACGTACCAGGTCCACCTTTAGAATGGACAGATTTGCATTTTTACATGCTGCGTTGGAGTGATGCTTGGACTTTAGGAAGTCTAGAACGAATTCGAGAAAAGTGGAATTTGTCTGAAGATGGTTATTTCCAAACCAAATATAAAAAGTTGGGAGTCAGACGCATCGCCACAATTATCAAACCTTTTGTGCGTCGAGTCAGTTTTGGATTTGAGAATAAGCCGTTGAAGAGAACCATGAAAAAACTCGACCGGAGATTCAACCGCTATCTGAGCGATCGCTATGCCAAAATGCTGCCACAACGTAAACTAGAGTTACCACCAATTCAGAAAACAACAACACCAGAATTCTCTAAAGTGTGAGTGTGAGAAATGGGCAGATAAGATTTGTAATTGGTAACTGATAGTAGCTCCCTCAGTTTTGCGACTCTCTTGTCCCCCCTCTTTTCCCTACTTCCTAATTCAAATTCACGCCTGAAAAATTACAGAAAGGTTATTTGCTGGCATAGTATAAGTCTTAACTAAAGTTAGATTTTTACTGCGTGCAACTGCTATCACATCATCCAAATCGCGCACTCCCCACTCTGGATTTTGCATTTGCAAACTTCGATCAAAAGCAGCATTGCTGGGCGCAGTATGCTTACCTGCCTGCTTAAAGGGTCCATACAAATATAAAATACTCCCTGGTGATAGAATTCGACTTGCGCCTGCCATCAATCCCAGACAAGCCGACCAAGGGGCGATATGAATCATGTTAATATTGGCGATCGCTACAATTGGCTCGCGTTGAAAATCAATACCCTGTAAAGATTCTGGCAATTCCTCTTCTACAGCCCAAACCGGATCGCTAGCATCTAAAGCTAGTGGTGGATATAAATTATCAGTCGGACAAGTATCCCGCCACGCTGCAATACTATCTCGTGCCAACGGATTAGGATCGGATGGAATCCAATTGCGCGGATGAAGGCGGGGAGCAAAAAAAACAGCGTGTTCGCCCGTACCGCTGGAAACTTCTAACACCGTACCCGTTGACGGCAAAACCTGTAAAAGTACCTCCAGAATCGGTTCGCGGTTGCGTTGGGTAGCGGGAGCGTACTGTCGTCGGGCATCTAGATCGTTCATGCTGTCTGTAGTTTTAATTGCGCTTGCTCATATTATTTCAGCATTACATTCGTGCTAACAGCTTTGTGCTAATAGTGCCGTACCATAAGCTGCCTCTGTATGCCCTGACTGTACGACAGGTATGCCTAGATGCCTAGCTCGGATCTGAGTCCAAACGGCATTTTTCGCTCCACCACCAGCCGTATAGACGCACTGCAAAGGAGTTGCACCAAGCTGCTGCAATAATTGGTATCCCTGCGCTTCAATCCGTGCCGTACTTTCCAATAACCCATGCAGAAATTCAACCGGATTTTCTGGACGAGGTTCCAGTTGCGGCGCTAGTTGGGCATCGTTAATTGGGAAGCGATCGCCTGCTTTGAGCAAAGGATAATAATCTAGCGGACTCTCGTAGCTCGGATCGATTTGACGACTGAGGCTTTCTAGCTCTTCATCTGTGAAAAAGTGCCGCAATACCGCTCCACCAGTATTAGAAGCCCCACCAGTTAACCACAAATCGCCTAATCTATGACTGTAAATGCCGTAGCGAGCATCTTCTACCCGCGTCTGACTCAATAGTTTGAGTACCAAAGTCGAACCCAACGATGTCACAGCCTCACCAGGAGAATTTGCCCCGCTACCTAGAAACGCAGCAATACTATCCGTCGTACCAGCACGCACTAAACAATCTTGTGGCAATCCAAATTGCGATCGCACTTCTGCCATCACCTTTCCTACAGGTGTACCAGGAATTAGCACCTGGGGCAAAATTGGCAATGACGGTAATTCTAACAGCCAGTCGGGATAACACAAATTTTCCACGTCATATCCTAACTTGAGAGCGTTGTGATAGTCGCTAACTCCCAACTGTCCGTGCAATAAAAACCCCAACCAATCAGCTTGATGTAAAAAGTATGTTTCTGTAGGAGGGGCGCATAGCTGTGCGTCCCTACAAGCCTTCTGCCACCACAACAATTTTGCCAAACTAGATGTTGCGCCGATAACTGTATGATGGGGAGGAGCGATCGCCCGTAGTTGTTCCATCACGGCAATGCCGCGATCGTCGTGATACAGCAGTGGTGTAACAATTGGATTTCCCATTGCGTCACACAATAGCACTGTAGAAGAAGTACCATCAATCGCGATCGCCTCAGTTTTCTGCCTTAGTTCTAATGGTAACTGTTCTAGTAAAGAAAATAATGCCGTTTGCCATTCGGTGGGTGTAACAGCCAACTTTTTCCCTGAAAAGGCATACTTTGCCTCTGCCAGAATATTTCCTGCTTCGTTAACTACAGCAGCTCTTGCGCCAGAAGTACCAAAATCGATTCCCAAGGAAATCATCAGTTATCAGTTATCAGTTATCAGTTATCAATGAAGAAGGAGTCAGAAGTCAGGAGTCAGGAGTCAGAAGCCAGAAGAATTTAATCTCCTCTGCTCACCAGCACACCTGCCCACCTGCCCACCTGCACACCCGCACACCAGCTCCCCACTCCCCACTCCCCATTCCCCACTCCCCACTCCATAAGATAGGAAAAAAATAGACTAGAATAGTGCTCCTCTAGGCTATCTTGAGGGCAAAATCGATTATAGATCTTCGCTTGCCGAGACATCCTCTGTCTTCTTAACCCCATGCCTGAAAAACGTAAATATTCCCTTCCGCTGACTTTGGGAGCTGCTGGCTTATTAATTACTGGGGGAGCAGCTACTTACTGGGTATCCATCCAACGCCAAGCGCAGATGGAAAATCTGCCTGTGGGATCGAATATTATTCCCCAAGAGGCTTTGGTAGCTCTATCTGTTTCTACCAATACTCAGCAATGGCAGCAACTACGGCAATTCGGTACGCCCCAATTACAAGCCCAGTTAGATAAAAATTTAGCCCAATTGCGCGATCGCCTCCTCACGGCAAATGGCTACAACTACCAGCGCGATATCCAGCCTTGGGTAGGCAAAGAAATTAGCATTGCTTTTGTACCACCACTGTCGCCAGCTGCGCCAAGTATAACTGTGCCACCGAATAGCGATCGCGCACAATCTTTAGTTATGGTGTTGCCCATCGCTAATCAAACAGCAGCAAAACAGATTTTGGAGCAGCCCCAGCCAACTACACAGGGAAAACTGAGCCAGCGCAACTATAAAGGTGTAGAGATTCGAGAAACTCAAGGCTCTACGCAAAATTATTCAGCCGCCGTGTTAGACGGGCGCTATGTAGTCGTCACAGATAATCCGCAAGCGACGGAAAGAGCGATCGATACCTACAAAGGCGCGGCAGCTTCCCTAGAAAAAACAGCAGGCTATACTCAAGCTTTCAAGCAAATTACTGCCAAACAGCGTTTTGCTCAACTTTACGTCAACGTACCAGTGGCTGCAAGAATTGCCGCTGCCAATCCCAGCCGCTCGTTTTCACCCCAAGGCTTGGCTCAGCTCCAAAACAATCAAGGGGTAGCTGCGACTATGGATTTAGAAGCAGAAGGAATTCGCCTTAAAAGTATCTCCTGGCGCAAGCCTGACAGCCAGCAAGTATTTGCAGTCGAAAACAATGCAGGCAAAATGCAAAGCCGCCTACCTGCGGAGACATTAATGATGCTCTCTAGCGGGAATTTACAGCGATTATGGCAAGACTACGCACGGGAAGTACAATCTAATTCCCAAGCACCTATCCGTCCCCAAGAACTGCGTAAGGGGATAACCTCAGTTACAGGGCTAGATCTAGATCGAGATTTACTCAGTTGGATGGATGGTGAGTTTGCAGTATCTATGGTTCCTGCTACTCCCAAAGCAGGTGTGCCAGATAACTTTGCCCTCTCCCTGGTAGTCTTAGTCCAAACTAAAAACCGTAACAAAGCCGAACAAGCTTTGTTTCAGCTCGAACGGGTGATGCGGAGCAAATATCAATTTCAGGTGCAAGAAACGAAAATTAAGGATCGAGCAGTAACTAATTGGATTGCCCCTTATGGCACGGTAGCTACTCGTGGTTGGCTGGATGGAGATATTGCCTTCTTTGCTCTCGGCGCACCTGTAGCAGAGCGCCTGATTCCCCAGCCCCAAACCAGTTTAGCTAGCGCCGCGCAATTTCAACAAACTGTTCCCTCTGAGTTAGGTGCAACTAATGGTCAATTCTTTCTCAATGTAGAACCAACAATCAAAGCCTTACCCCTACCGCAATTCTTCTCCGGTCAAAAAATATTTTTTGATGCTACTCGTTCCATCGGCGTTACCTCTGCCATCAGTGGCGATCGCAGTATCCGCTACGATATTTTCCTTGCCCTCAAGAAAATAGGGAGTAGGGAGTAGGGAGTGGGGAGTGGGGGGAGAAGAGAGCTGAGGGAGCAATTACCCGCAATTTATAGTTTGCAGCTAATTGTGAATTGTGAATTGTAAATTCTTCCCCTAGCCCCCAGCCCCTAGCCCCTAGCCCCTTTCCTAGGTAGGATCGAAATAATCCCCTCGATGCTTGACAAAAAAATTTAGGAGAACTCTGGTTATGAATCTAGTTTTACTCCAGAATTGGCTGGATAACGGCTCGTTTGCCGTCCTCTTCCTGACAATGCTGATCTATTGGACTGGGGCGGCTTTCCCAGGGCTGCGTTTTCTACCAACTTTGGGAACGGCGGGAATGGCGATCGCGAATTTATCTATTGCGACTCTGCTGGGCGCGAGATGGTTGGAAGCTGGCTACTTTCCGATTAGCAATCTCTATGAGTCTTTATTTTTCCTGGCTTGGGGAGTGACTACAGTGCATTTGATTGCGGAAAATAGCAGCCGCAGCCGTTTAGTAGGAGTTTTTACTGCTCCAGTGGCAATGGGCATCGCGGCTTTTGCAGCTTTGACTTTACCATCAGATATGCAAACCTCTGCCCCCCTCGTACCTGCCCTGAAGTCAAACTGGTTAATGATGCACGTTAGCGTCATGATGCTGAGTTATGCCGCTTTGTTAGTAGGTTCCCTCCTAGCGATCGCCTTTTTGATCGTCTCTGGTGGCAAAGAAATCGAACTGCACGGTAGTTCTGTTGGTACTGGGGGTTATCGGCAAAACGGTTATCGTCTCCAACGCAATACCGATTTGACTAAACTATCTCCAGCAGTTGCTGCTGATGCCTCCACTCCTGTGGCACTAGAAACTAATGGCAACATCAAAACCGCTGTCCTGGATACAGCGACAACAACTTTAATGCCCCATTCCCCACTCCCCACTCCCCTAATCCCCACTCCGTGGGGACCCCGAGTTCCCCACTCCCCAACACTCTCCCCCCAACGCCTCAGCCTTGCCGAAACCTTAGACAACATTAGCTATCGCACTATTGGACTCGGCTTTCCCTTATTGACCATTGGAATAATTGCTGGCGCAGTTTGGGCTAACGAAGCCTGGGGATCTTACTGGAGTTGGGACCCGAAAGAGACATGGGCGTTGATTGCTTGGTTAGTATTTGCTGCCTATCTTCACGCCCGTATTACTCGTGGCTGGCAAGGTCGTCGTCCAGCCATTCTTGCTGCAACTGGTTTTGTTGTCGTCTGGGTCTGCTATTTGGGCGTAAATCTTTTAGGTAAAGGATTGCATTCCTACGGTTGGTTTTTCTAAAAAACGCCAATGACCCGCGCTCACTGGACTCCTCTCCACGCCCGCATACATCGTACCCTACGATCGCGCCATCTCTTGGAGAAGCGTCAGCGTTTACTCGTCGCTGTCTCTGGCGGACAAGACTCTTTGTGTCTCGTCCAGCTACTCTTAGATCTACAACCTAAGTGGGAATGGCAGTTAGGAATCGCTCACTGCGATCATCGCTGGCGTACTGACTCCAAAGCCAATGCCGACTTCGTGCAGCAGCTAGCTCAAAATTGGCAAGTGCCATTTTATTGCCATACAGCCGAGCAATCCCTACTCAGTGAAGCAGCTGCACGCCAATGGCGCTATCAAAATCTCGCCGCGATCGCCCAAACCCATCAGTATCAAGCGATCGCCACGGGACACACAGCCAGCGATCGCGCTGAAACCCTACTATACAATTTAATTCGCGGCAGCGGTGCAGATGGCTTACAAGCCCTGACTTGGCAGCGCCCTCTACACCTAGACGCAGGCGGCTTTAAGTCAGAAATACATAGCTGTGCGCCCCTACTGGTACGTCCCCTCTTGGAAGTCACGCGGGCTGAAACCGCCAAATTTTGCCAAGATAGGCAACTTCAAGTATGGGAGGATACCACTAACCTAGACCTTAAATATGCCCGCAACCGTATCCGACAAGAGTTATTGCCCTACATTCGATCGCACTTCAATTCTCAAGTCGAACTAACCCTAGCTCAAACTGCGGAGCTCTTACAAGCAGAAGTAGAATATCTCGAGCAAGCCGCTCGTGAATTGCGACAGCAAGCAGTTCAAATTCAGCAGCCAGAAGTCGGGGAGAAAAGAGCTGAGGAAGCTGAGGAGGCTGAGGGAGAAATTGCCATCCAAAATCCCAAATCTCAAATCCAAAATTCCCTCACTACTCACTACTCACTTAAAATCAACCGCCGCATTTTACAAACTGCTCCCATTGCCCTGCAACGGCGTGTAATGCGACAAATCTTACAGCAAATTCTTTCCAGCCCTAACTTCGAGCAGATCGAAAAACTTACAGCTTTAATTGCAGCTCCAAACGGTACGCAAACAGATCCTTTCCCTGGCGGTGCGATCGCCAAAGTAGATAAAGATTGGATTTATTTACTTCAGTTGCACTAAAAAATTGCTAAAAGAATATTTATTCTCTGATAAACTTAGCACAATCTGTAAATATAATTTCTTCTACATTCTGACTCCTGACTCCTGACTCCTTCTCCTAGTTTCTCGTAATTTTGGCACGGATTTGGGCGATCGCTGTCTGTGGTGGTTCGCTGCTGTCTGCACTTAAAATTCCAGCCACTCCCTGTAATTTCTGGCGCAACCCATCCAAGGTATCTTGGACTGGTCGGAGCATTTCTTCATAGAGATTTACCCTACCGCTACAATCTGCGGCAAGCGATCGCAAAGATAATAACTCTTGCTGCCAAGTTTGTAATTCCTCCCACTGCCTTTCCTGTTCCTGTACCTGACCGTCGAGCATTCCCTGCTCTAAGTCAAAACCAGAGCGCATCTGCTCGATTTCTTTTTCTAGCTGTTGTAGTAATAACGATTGCTGTTGTCTTTGCGACTGAATTTGACTTAAAACTGGATCTAAATCTAACTTGTAGTCTTCTTCGCGACTGCCAGCAGGAATACCTTGTCGTCGCCACAACACTGTTTGGTGCTGCCGCAAAGTTTCTTTACGCTCTTGGAGATTTTGACGTTGACCCATGACAGTTTGTAGCAGAAATTCGTAACTGTCTTGCTCGTCCTCTAGTTCTGCTGCTATATTAGTCCGTTCCCCATCGTTGCTAGCTCGGCTGAGCCGTCCCTTAATCTCGTCAATCACTTGTTGATTGGCTCTTAGTTCCTCCTCCTGTTCGTGAACGAACTGACAAGCATTTTCCCAATCCCGCCGCAAATCTTGTAACAATTGTTGCAACTGATCTAGAGGCATTTGTTCTAGTGCGGCAGAATCAACCTGCTGGCTGAAGAGAAAATCATCTATCGGTTGGATCAAACGGTTAAGTTGCTGGTGTAAATCTTCTTGACCCCGCAATTGTGCGTTCAAAGTTTGAGCGTAATCTTGCTTGGCTTGCAGCACCATTGCTTGTGCTTGTAGTTTGACTTTTTGCTGCTCTAGAGATTTTTGCGTTTCCCGCCACTGTTGTTGACCTTGCTGTAACCGATGAGTTTGACTGTCAACTTCTGTTTGCTGCTGGCTTACCGCTTGCTTTTGCTCTTCTAATTTTTGCCAGTGTGGGTTAAGAGTAGCTTGTTGAGTTTCTACCAACTCTAAAGCCAAGGTCAGTTCTTGTCTTACGGCTGCGGTCGGTGGTAACCCTTGAGACAAGCGTTCGAGCAATTCCTCAACTTGGCTAACAGTTGTCTCATCCAATCCTCCTGACTGACCGCTCTGTAGCCGCTTATATTCCTCCTCAATTTGTTCCAATTCTTCTAGGCGTACTTCCATTTCCTCATGGCGACGGGACATCTCATCTCTTTGAAAGGTGAGAGATTCCTTCCACTGCTCGATTTCTTCTTCTTGAAGCTTTGCCTTTTCGATTTGTCGGGAGAAACCACATAGGATGCTAGCTAAAGGTCGCCCTGCCTCTTGAATGCGTTGCACTTGTCTATTCGCATTTAAGTCAGCTAGTATTAGCGCCCCAGCATTGAGATTGTTTGCCTCTTCAGCGGCAACGATTTCTTCTCCCTGTACAGAAGACCAACTCTGGTCGGCTCTTTGAAATGCCAGCAGCTTGATTTCTGTCTTTAGACCCATAAAAGCTTTTTGCTTTTGTACTTCTGCTAAATACAGCACACCAATCGTCCTCTTGATTTACCAATGCCCCAGCTGCGAACCGATCTTACTTGCAAGGTCTTATCCATTTTGGTTAAAACCCTATTTTGGTTAAAGCCAATATCAGCAGGCGCAGAAATATCCGACTCTATTTTGGACTGAGTAGCGTCAATGTCACTTCCGAATTATTGCTTAACTTCTTCACTTCTTCTTTGTTAAATTATGTTACGAATTCATTTAATGGTTGCCATTTGCCATTTGTCATCTGTCATTGGTAAGAGCAAATGTCACGCGACTGATGACCGACGACTAGAAACGGGAAGAATTAGCAAAGGGGTACACGCGATTCCAAAGGAGCTTCATCAGCTAAATGCAGGGTAACTTAAGTGAAATTGATATTCGCAGTATCTTACAGTTAATAGAATTAGGACAGCGAACGGGAGAATTATTTGTTGAAGCGTACAACCATTCTCAGCTGAGGATTGCCGATCGCGACATAGCTCCGAGCTTCGCCCTGTGCCAAAGTAGTTTGTATCCGCAGCCACAGTGTTGGTTTGTGTTTTTCCTCAACGGTCAAATTGTCTATGCCACCGATCGCGATCGCAGTTTATCTCGTTTACGCGATTATTTAAAGTGTTATCAGATCGAACTCGATCTAGAACAAATTACAGTTTCAACCCTAGCAACTCATAATGCCCTAGAGTATGCCTATCTTTGGACATTGCTAGAGGAGCGCATCCTCACCCCCGCTCAAGCTCGTACTATCATCCACAACATCGTGCATGAAACTCTGTTCGATCTTTTGAGTTTACATCAAGGTTCGTTTATCTTCGAGCAGGGAACCGCCCTAGCACCGCATTTGACAACTTTAGAAAGTAGTTCTTTAGTGACCGACATCATGCAACAGGTGCAGGAATGGAAGCAATTATATCCTCACATTCAATCTCCCGATCGCCAAATAGCGATCGCCAATGTCAAAGGATTGCGTCAAGGTTTGCCAGCAGCAACAGCCAGTCGACTAGAGCGTTGGCTAGATGGTAAAACTTCTCTGCGTCAACTAGCACGCTATCTCAATCGGGATATTTTAACTGTAGGCAGAGCGGTTTATCCTTGCGTGAAACATGGTTGGATACAAATTCACGCTCCCAAATCAACTGGATCGGTAACTAGTAACTCCCAATTGTTTGGTTCGACTCAAACGGCTGCGATCGCCTGCATTGACGATGCCATAACTATCTGTAAAACCGTAGAAACTATCCTACAACAACAAGGATATACAACCATCAGTTGTAGCGATCCGCTTGAAGCGTTTACTCTGCTTTTCCACCGATCGCCAGATCTAATTCTGTGCGATATTGCTATGCCTGTACTGAACGGCTACGATCTATGTGCCATGTTGCGCCACTCTAGTACCTTTCGGCAAACACCGATCGTCATGCTGACAAGTCAGGATGGGTTTATCGATCGCGTCAGAGCCAGAATGGTAGGAGCAACCGACTATCTCACTAAACCTTTTACTAATAGCGAGTTATTAATGCTAGTAGAAAAGCATTTAAAGAAGGGAGTCGGGAATCGGGAATTGGCAGCCAGAAATCGGGAATAGGGAGTCGGGAAAGAGGACAAGGGGAACGGGAGAGTGGGAAAGAAAAGTCGCGCACCACGCACCGCTCTCTCGTGGCTCTTGCCAACTACCAATTACCAATTACCCATTACCACTCTTCAGTGATAACTGATAACTTCTAACTGATAATTGGTCATCTCTGTAAATCTACCGATCGCGATAAGCTTTTAGATTAAACAAGGTTAAGTTCTCAGTGGATTTTCGCTTGGATAAATATATAAGGTAGAGCTAAGTTGATGCTGTAGTTTGGTAGTCTAATATTTTCTTAAAATTTTGGCTATCTAATATAATTTGTATTGCAACTGAAGGAATTACTTTTATCTTGTGTGTTGACAGCTTAACACTGCACGGTATCGCATAAATAACTTATTTTATTAACACTCGTGCGTCTTGATATACAAATAAGTAATCTTAAAGTTGCCTGCAATTATTTTATTGACTGATTAAAATTTCGCCAGTTTATGTAAAACACGATAAAGATGGACTTCATACATACCTTATACCAAATTTTGGCATTTTTGCAGCTCGATTAGTAAAGAAATTAGCTTACTTAATTGATGCATAATTTTTAGCTAACCACAGTGGTCGTTCCCACAGCAGGAACGTTGAACCCAGGAGGCAGATTAACAGTTATGAGTACAGTGCTGGTTGTGGAAGATAGCCCCACTCAGAGAGAGATTATTATCGATCTCCTTCAGGGCAGCGGGTTGACGGTGATGATAGCCACTGATGGTATGGAGGCTTTACAGCACATGCAAGCATCTTGCCCCGATTTAGTGGTGTTGGATATTGTCATGCCCAGAATGAATGGTTACGAGGTTTGTCGCAAGCTGAAAACCGATCCAAAAACCCAAAATGTTCCAGTAGTTATGTGTTCTTCCAAAGGTGAAGAATTCGATCGCTACTGGGGCATGAAACAGGGTGCAGACGCTTACATTGTCAAACCATTTCAACCAAAAGAATTGCTGGCGACAGTTAAACAATTACTGCGAGGACAAGGATGAGTGGCATGGTAGATCTGGACTTGTCAATGGGTGCTGACCAAGTTCAAGTTGCGTCAGAATTTCAACAATTAGAGATTCGGGAAGGAGAACTACACCTACGCTTTTTTGTCACGCCCACTCAAGAGCTGGCATTGCCAGCAATTATTGTCCGAGAGGTAGTCTCAGCTCCTCTCGATCGCATTACGCCAATTCCCAATACATCCAATTTACTCTTGGGTACGATCAACTTGCGCGGACGTGTGATCTGGGTAGCTGACCTCAGCCAAATTTTGGGAGAATCAGCAGCCTTAAACACAGAACGAGCCGAAATTCCGGTAATTACCGTAGAAGAGCAAGAAATACTCTTTGGGTTGGCAGTCGATCGCATTGTCGGAATGGAATGGTTGAGTGCGGAAAAAGTACAGCAGCCTACTCAAGTTGCAAACAGTATGGCTCCCTTTGTCCGTGGTGAGTGGGTTTTAGATGAGGATATCCATCAGCGTCTTCGACTGCTAGATCACAAGGCAATTATATCGAGCGAACTTTGGGCAGCATGAAATCAAGGCAAGCAGAGGCAGCAAATGACATCAAGTACTAATCACGAGCAGCAATATCAACAAGCTCAAACAGCCTACATTCAAGGTAACTATGAAGAGGCAGCTACTTTTGTTGATAAATTGGTAGGGGATTTTCCCTCCGATCCTAATAGTCGCCTCTTACGAGGTCACGTTTACTGCGTTCTTCGGCAGTATGAAATTGCTAGAGAACAATATCAAACGGTATTACAACTAACACAAGATCCAGAACTGGTTGATTGTGCGAAAAATGGCTTAGAGTCAGTCAAGCAATACGAAAGTTCCGACCAATACAGTAACGGCAGGATGCCAGCGTCAGAAATTGAAAACACTTTCTTGTTAGGGGCTGACACTGCCGAACCACCGTATGATTACGCTACAGAGCAATCGTCATATGCGGAAAATCCGAATGCTTTTTCCGATCGATTTGGCAGTTCTTTGGCAGAATCGCACCATAGCAGCACAGTCGATCCTGGCGGCAGCAATTCTTTAATGTCTTTCGGCAATCCTTTCGTCTGGAATCAGCCAGAAAGCAAACCATCAGACGAGCACGCTGCCGAAAGCGAGCTAGAGTTTAATCTGCCAGATTTGAGCCAGCACGAGACTCATTCCGACAATACAGACTTATCTCAGTTTCAGATCGATCGGTTCTCCGATCGCAATGGTACTGACATAGAAAACGACAATACCATTCGCTCCGAACGAAATCCGATTGAAGACTTTGAACTACCAGAGTCGGCTTCTGAGTTGCTAGATTCTGGATTGTTGTCTTCCCCTTTGTCCGCTAGTGCGTCCTCCCGATCGACGGATAGTTACAGCAGCGAATCAAGCGATCGCGCTAGTAATGAGGCAGAATTGGCTGATTTGGCATCGTCGATGCCCGATCTACAATCAGACGAAGGCGATAGTCAATTACCAGTTGCCAACAGTAGCGGTTTTCTAGGACAGTTCGAGCAAGCTCCCCTGGCGAAAAAGCAATGGCTCACGGCTAGTACCGTCGGTATTACTTCGGCGCTAGTTGTCGCCGCCGTAGGTTTTGGCGGCTCGATGCTATTAGAAAGACAAAACCGAGGTGCAGTACAAACCACAGGTCTAGCAATGGCTCTCGTTGCTGGAGCCACAAGCTTCGCCAGTTCGCGCTTCATGAGCAGGCTAACGCTCAAACAGATCCAGCAAACCACAATGGATTTGCGCGGACAATTCAATACCGTGCGGACGGGCAATCTCGAAGCTAGAGCTACAGTTTATTCCCAAGATGAATTTGGACTGTTAGCTTCTGAGTTCAACGATATGCTGCAAGGTATTTCCCAACTGACTACAGAAACGCAGCGCAAAGCACAAGAGCAAGAACAAGCTAAAGAAGAACTGCAACGACAGGTGATCCGCCTGCTGGACGACGTAGAAGGTGCGGCAAGGGGAGACTTAACCGTGCAGGCTGAAGTAACTGCTGACGTTTTAGGAGCAGTTGCCGACTCGTTTAACTTAACAATTCAAAACCTGCGCGAAATTGTCGGGCAAGTAAAACTAGCAGCTCAACAGGTAAGCCAAGGATCGGCTGATAACGAAACATTCGCACGGGCGCTGTCTCAAGACGCTTTGCGCCAAGCCGAGGAACTAGCAGTCACGCTCAATTCCGTGCAAGTGCTAACAGATGCAATTCAACGGGTAGCAGAATCGGCAAGAGAAGCTGAATCCGTGGCGCGTTCTGCTTCTGATACTGCTCAAAAAGGCGGTGAGGCGGTAGAAAGAACGGTAGCAGGTATTTTAGAAATTCGGCAAACGGTGGCAGAAACCACTCGTAAGGTCAAGCGATTGGCAGAATCTTCGCAAGAAATTTCTAAGATTGTGGCACTCATTTCTCAAATCGCTTCGCGGACGAACATGTTGGCGCTTAACGCAAGTATTGAAGCTGCAAGAGCAGGAGAAGCAGGTCGAGGCTTCGCGATCGTAGCGGATGAGGTACGCCAGCTAGCAGATAGAGTTGCTAAAGCATTGAAAGAAATCGAACAGATCGTGCGGCAAATTCAAAGCGACACGGGTTCTGTAATGACAGCGATGGAAGAAGGCACTCAACAGGTTATTCAAGGGACGAAGCTAGCCGAACAAGCTAAGCGATCGCTCGAAGACATCGTGCAAGTATCCAATCGCATTGATGCTTTAGTTGGTTCGATTACCGCTGACACCGTGCAACAAACAGAAACTTCTCGTGCTGTGGCAGCTGTAGTACAGTCAGTAGAATTAACAGCACAAGAAACCTCTCAGGAAGCTCAGCGAGTTTCTGGCTCTCTGCAAAACCTCGTGCAGGTAGCAGGAGAACTACAAACTTCAGTAGAACGCTTCCGAGTGTAGCTATGCCGTTTTGAGTGGTAGCAAAGGGCGATTCTATTTTAGATTTTAGATTGCCCAATTCTACTGAGTTTTGATTTCAACAAAAGTAGGAATGAAGTTGTCAGTTGCTAATTATGTTTTTGTCTAGCATTAAGTCTTGAGTTATTGTTAAAATCTCGAACTCAAAACTATCCTTCGATCTCAAAACTCAAAATTATTTCTTAACTCAAAACGAATTCTCTTACCTGAAAAATACGAAGCTAATGTCGGTGAAAACGCTTCACCACACGCTTCTTTAGAACTCAAAACTCAAAATAACTATTATGCTGCCGGAACAACAACAGCGGATTTTGGGCTACTTTCTTGAGGAAGCCAACGACCACCTAAATACGATCGAACAAGGCTTGTTAAATTTGCAGAGTACGCTTGCAGATTCGGAGATGGTAAATGAAATCTTCCGAGCCGCTCACTCGATCAAAGGTGGAGCAGCCATGCTAGGTCTAAATAGTATTCAGCGTACAGCACACCGTTTGGAAGACTTTTTCAAAATTTTGAAAGAGTGTCCGTCAATTCAGATCGAGCAAACTCTAGAATCATTATTTCTGCAAGTTTTCGATAATTTAAAGGCACTTTTGGAACAACTCCAAAGTGGATCTAGTTTGAGCGATGGTGAAGCCAGTCGGTTGATGTCGGAAGTAGAACCAGTGTTTGTAGCATTGGAACATCAACTATCAGTGCTGGTGGCTCAAGCTGGTGGTAGTATGCATCCAGATGAATTACCTATTCCTACTGCTACGGCAAATGTATCAGGAATAGCGATCGCGCCCCCTTGGGCAGTTGTGTTTGAACACAGCGTCCCAGAAGGACTCAGAGAGTTGTTGCAGCTATTCAAGCAACCGGAAACATCTCAAACGCGCCAAGAACTTCAAGATTGCTGTACCCGACTAGCTCAACTAGGAGAAGAATATAATCTATCCGGTTGGTTGACGCTGTGCGAAACCGCAGCAGGAGCGATCGCTAATGCCGATAACTCCTACCGTACTCTTGCTCCAGTCATTATTCGCGAACTCAAACAAGCGCAAGACCTAATTCTTGCCAATCGTGCAGCTGAGATTACCACCTGCGAACAACTACAAGCATTGTCTATTAATACTTTCTTGTTGGATTGGGAAGAAGAAAACACCAATCTCACGAGCTTTGAGCTGGAGGAGAATCAGTTTACTGAAAATCTCGCCATCGCATCAGAGGCGTTTACTCCTCCTGCTGTTGTCGATAATGAAGTCGGATTTATTCCCCAAGGACAGATCGATAGCTTATCAGTTGACGACGATCTCAGCAGTCTATTTATTCATAGGGCAGATAGCAGTAACCAGTGGCAAGAAACGACCGATTTACTAGATGTATTGCACGATAGCTCGGACAGTCTCTCGATTCAAGATCTTGATGCACGTACCCCCATTTCTTCTGAAGAGACTTTAGCACTGAACAACTTGTTTGGTGAAGCTCAGGATACTGTGTTCGATTCGTTTGACGAAGAACCTGCGTTTTGCAATTTGTTTAGCGCCCCGACAGCAGAATTAGAAAGCGTTACACCTCTAGAAGAATTGAATCCTGTAGGCAGTATTTCAGAAAATGCCGATCTAAATCAATTTTGGACGGAGGAAACCGATCTCCTCGTACAAGATGAAACGCCGAGCCACGCAGATGAGATCGATAGCCCAACAGGAGCGATCGCCCCAGCAGAAGTACAGTTTGAACTAGGTACTCTAGATGATGTTACTATACCGCAGGTTGAGGAAACTTGGTCTGCTGCATCGGATTCCAATTTGGGTGCGATCGCAGATTTCACGGATGGCATAGCAGCATCTATAGACGACAGCAATGTCACAGAACCAGCCACAGCATGGAATAGCGAAGGGCTGGGATTAGATTTTCATCATACTCCAGTTATTGAAATAAATAGCCATGTGAGTTCAATCGCTGACAGCATTGCGGCTGAATCGAGTTTAGGGTGGGACGATCGCAGTGAAGGGCAGTTGGATCTTGACTTGCCTGCAATGGAGTTGGACGATAATCTCAGCCTTGAAACTGAATTTAACTTAGAACCATTGGCAGCACCAGCCGATGACAGCAATCCAGGCTTGATGGCAGAATGGGACGCTGGTAGTGAAGCGTTTGAGACAGATTTTGACACAGTAATGGAACTGGGCGATCGCCCGAGCTTAGAATCTGAGTCTACTCTAGAATTCAGCGACAATTTGAGTTTGGTAGCCGAACCCGATTTCAACTTGTTTGCTACCTCTACTCCATCTAATACCGATGAAAGTAGCGATCGCACTGACACACTCATGTCAGGATGGGAGACTGACAGCGAAGAACCAGAATTAAGCTTCGCTACTGCTGCCGATTTATTTGTTTCTTCCGCGGCAGAAGAAATTGCAGAAATTGCAGTACCGAATTTCTTGCCGGAAGAATCAACAACTGAAATTTCTGCAGAAGATACCGAGTTGATGGCAGAAGGGGATGCTAGTAGCGAAACCCTAGAAATGGGTTTTGACTCCGATGCAGTAGAATCAGACGATTCCCTGAACCTAGAACTAGAGCTAAACAGCGATTTACTCACCGATGCAGCACAAGCGCCAGCAGACGATTTGAGCAGCGCCGAATTGACGCTCGGATGGGATGCTGAAAACGCAGTATTGGAAATGCCTGTCGATGACGAATCTGCCACCGCTAGTATCGCTTGGGATGCTGGGGAAGCGGAACTGAGCTTGGGTTTTGATGCCAATTCATTCGAGAGTGAAGAAAGTCTCAACCTCGGACTCGAACCGAATCTAGAGTTAGATGAAAACTTAAGTTTAGTCACCGAAACTCCGGCTGAAGATACAGCACTGATGGCAGGATGGGATGCTGAAAACGCAGAACCAGCAATATCTGACGATGCGACGGCTTCCACGGAAGATATCGAGTTGATGGCAGAATGGGATGCTAGCAACGAAACCCTAGATACAGGCAGCTTTGATTCCGTCGCAATAGAGTTAGGCGATCGTCTCAGTGTTGATGAATCTAGCTCAGAACTATTCAGGTTATCGGCATTGCTGCCTGTCGATGATGAGATTGATGACGAGATTGATGACGAGACTGCCATCGCTCGTATCGCTTGGGATGCTGGGGAAGCGGAACTGAACTTGGTTTTTGATGCCACTCCACAAGAGAGCGAAGAGACTCCCAGCTTTGAACTAGAACCAAATTTAGGGATAGACGATAACTTCAGTTTAGTTGCCGAAACTCCTGCCGAAGATACAGCACTGATGGCAGAATGGGACGCTGAAAACGTAGCACTAGAAATGTCTGTCGATGCGGTAACTTCTACGGAAGATACCGAGTTAATGGCACAATGGGATGCTGGTAGCGAAACCCTGGAAATGGGTTTTGACTCCGATGCATTAGAATCAGACGATTCCCTGAACCTAGAACTAGAGCTAAACAGCGATTTACTCACCGATGCAGCACAAGCGCCAGCAGACGATTTAGGCAATGCCGAGTTGATGGCGGGATGGGATGTTGACAACGCAGCACTAGAAATGCATGGCGATGATGAAGGTAACGCTTCTAGCATCGCTTGGGATACTGGGGAAGCGGAACTGAACTTGGGTTTTGATGCTACGGCAACAGACAGTGAAGAGACTCCCAGCTTTGAACCCGAATCGAATTTAAAGCTAGACGATAACTTCAGTTTAATGACTGAAAGTGATGCCGATCTATTTTCTAGCTCCACTGCGGCTATCATCGATGAGAATATTACAGAGCTGATGTCAGTGGTAGAATCTATCTACCAAAATGACACTGAAAATGAGATTTCGCTAGAAGCAGCCCAAGCAGATTTTCTAGCTGATTCGCACTTAGAAGCGGATGATGACTTTCCCGAACTAGATGCTTTATTGCAAGAGGAAGAATCAGTCACAAATGCGATCGCTACAGCAGAAGCTTTATTGGATTTAAGCTCGAATCCCATCACGCCCGCGATCGACGTACCAACTGCAACCGCTAGCAGTAGCGATGACTTTGGCGATCTAGATTTACTCTTACAGGAAACTCCTAAAGCAGCTACGGTTACTAATACTGCTCAAAGTAGTAGTGATGACTTTGGCGACTTAGATTTACTTTTGCAGACAACTCCTGCAAAACCTGCTAGCGTAGTTCCAACGCCGCCAGCACCAGCGCCAGTACCAGTAGCTGCAACCCCCAGCCCCCGCCGTCCTGCCTTCGAGCAGATGATGCGCGTGCCAGTCAAGCAACTCGATAGCATTGGCAACATGGTTGGGGAACTAGTTGTATACCGAAATAGCTTGGAGCAAGATCAAGAAAGGCTGCGACAGTTCTTAGACAACTTACTGCATCAAGTACAGCAATTAGGCGATGTGGGTACGAGAATGCAAGAGTTGTACGAGCGATCGCTCTTGGAAGCATCTCTACTTACTAGCCGTCAGGGAGGAAGATTAATTTCCGTTGCGGGCGATGATTCTACTTCGACTGAAGGACAGCACGCTACTGGAGCCAACTTTGATGCGCTAGAAATGGATCGCTTTACAGGCTTCCACACCCTAGCGCAAGAAATGATCGAGTTGATTGTTAGAGTCCGCGAGGCTTCTTCGGATATTGAATTTGTCACGGGTGAAACTGAACAAGTAGCGCGTAACTTCCGTCAGGTAACAACTCACCTGCAAGAAGGCATCACGCGATCGCGAATGGTTCCCTTCAGTCAAATTGCCGAAAGATTGCCTAGAGCCGTGCGAGACATTGCTCTTAAATACGGCAAGCAAGCAGAACTACAAGTAGAAGGCAACGAGACTTTAATTGATAAAGGGATCTTGGAGCAACTCTACGACCCCATGACTCACTTAGTCAACAATGCTATTACTCATGGAATTGAAACTCCAGAAGAGCGCATTGCTAAAGGTAAAGCTGCGGCTGGCAAAATTACAATTCGCGCTTTCTACCAAGGCAATCAGACCGTAATTACTGTCAGCGATGACGGAGCTGGGATCGATCCAGAAAAAGTAAAGGCAAAAGCTACTGCTAACGGACTAATTACTCCAGCAGAAGCAGACAGCATGGATCGGCTAGATGCCTTCAACCTGATCTTCCAGCCAGGTTTTAGCACCAAAGAGCAAGTAGACCAATTTGCCGGACGGGGTATTGGGATGGACGTGGTGCTGACCAGCCTCAAACAAATGCGGGGTGTGATTCATACCGATTCTAATCTGGGTAAAGGCACGAATTTCACGATTCGCCTGCCGCTGACACTGAGTATTTGTAAAGCACTCTGCTGTGTGAGCGACAAAGCTCGGATTGCCTTCCCGATGGACGGCGTGGAACAGATGATCGATATTCCAGTAGATGATGTCGTAACTAACGCAGAAGGACAAACTTGCATTCCTTGGCGCGATTCTTTATTGCCATTCCGACCCTTAAAAGAACTGCTCGGTTTCACTCGCCAATTAGGTAGAGGTAGTATCTACGGCAGTAGCCGCGAAGACAACGCAATTTCGATTGTGATTCTTCGTTCTGCCGATACGTTCTTTGCACTCCAGGTTGACCAAGTATTGGGCGAACAAGAAATTGTCATTAAGCAGTTTGAAGCGCCTGCGCCTAAGCCTGTAGGGATCGCTGGCGCTACGATCCTGGGGGATGGTCGGATTATGCCGATCGCGGATGTATTAGAGTTAATTGACTTATCTGTAGGGCGAATTCAGAAAGATGGTAGAGGAACGGTTTGGTCGCCCAGACATATTCCTGCACCACCAATGCCAACGACTCCAGTTAAGACTGAACCACTGGTGTTGATTATTGATGACTCAATTACCGTTCGCGAGCTGTTGTCAATGACATTTACCAACGCTGGCTACCGCGTAGAACAAGCGCGTGATGGTCAGGAAGCTTGGGATAAGCTCCGTGATGGTTTACCTTGCGATTTGGTCTTCTGCGATATCGAGATGCCGAGGATGGACGGCTTGGAGCTGCTGTCGCGGATGCAAAAGGAGGAAAGATTAAGCCAACTACCAATAGCTATGTTGACATCGCGGGGTTCAGACCGTCACCGCCAAATGGCACTCCAACTAGGAGCTAGCGGCTACTTCACCAAACCATATTTGGAAGAAGCACTGCTGGATGGCGCTCAGAGAATGCTTAGAGGTGAGGTCTTAATTGCTGCTAGCACTGCTAGTAGCAGTAGTGTGTAGGCAATCAAGCTAGTTCCAATTCCATTTTGGTAGAGACGTGCTGTGGTGCGTTTCTACCATTTTTTATGTAAAAAATTAAGTATGGTAGTGCGGGGCAATGCCCACCCTGCTTACTCGTCTCCTAAATCTTTCCAGAATTGTTGCTTGTCAAATGTATATTGCGAACCTAAAAAAGAAACAATCTTTTCGGTATCGTATTCTGCATTTTGCAGACAAGTAGAAGCCCCAGGAGAGGGAGTTATATTGAACAAGATGTTTTCGCCAACAATTTTAGCTTCCCCTAGCTCAAGACGTTTAGTTTTAGTATTAACAATTTGAGGTCTGATTCCTCCGTAACCTTTAGCAAATTGTAGTTCGCTTAATTTCAGAGAAGGAACGATTTTGCGAGCTTCTTTTAAGAATAGTCTTTTACCCAGTAAAGGCAGGTCGTAAACCAAATTTCTCAATATGTATTTGAAGATGGTAATATCTGATAAAATTTTTAAGAAACTAATTACAGCGTTAATACTAAACCCTGCTGTTTTGAAGTAATCAAAAATACTAGAATATTTACGATTTTCTAATAATAGAGTCACTTTGGCAGTGGGACCAAATCTAGTCATGCTTTGGTCGTGAACTTCTGCATCTCCATGAATGGCTGCAAAAGGAATTTTTTTCATTTGTACGGTGTAGGCTTTGCCATTTAAAACGCCTGGGGAAAAATAAAAGTTTCCAGCTACGTTTAGCAATGCATAATCTTTGCCATAACCTAAAGATTTGGCAAATAGTAAGCTATACGCTCCAGTAGCAAAGACAATGTTTTTAGCTGAGAACGAGCCTCGATTAGTTTGTATGTAGTAGAGTTCTCCTACTTTTTTTAGCTGCTTGACTTTTGTTGCCATCATTATATCGATCGCTTTTTTATATTCGAGCGATTTTTGTAGAAACGAGCGAGCTAGTGCTTGGAAATCTATCGTAAATCCTGCTTCAGAATATAAAGCCACAATCTCTTCATCGGGTTTTCTGTCTTTGACGACATTAGGCTCTATTAACTCTATTTCTTGTTTTTGAATTAATTTTAATTGCGGAAATAGAGATTGAAATTCTTGGTATCTCGCTCGAATTTCTGCAACTTGCTCGGCTCCGATCGCTAAAACCATTTTATGGTATTTGCTGTAACTTTTTTGTTCGGAGTCATTTCTTAACAAATAATTTTTGACTAAAGTTGCCGCCCGGTTAACTTTCCGAGCTTTTTCCAAAGTGTAGTTAGTTTCTATATCTCCAAAATGAAGCGTTTGGCTATTCATTGTTTTATGAGAGTTGCACAAACCAACTTCTGATTCTTTTTCTATCAGAAGAATTCGCTCTACATTAGTGTACTTGCTTAAGCTGTACAGCAAGGCAGTTCCAGAAATACCAGCCCCAATAATGGCTACTTCATAAGGAATATTTTTAGATTGAGTTGTCTGTTTGTCTAGCTGAAATTGCATTTCTACACTGTGGCGATCGCCGATCGTGGTGTTATTTCTTTCATGTTAATTCAAATCAATAACTTTGAGCGGTCTACCAAAACGCGGCGGTTTCTAGATAATATTCCCTTTTCATCGCCACGTCGCGCAGGCAAATACGAGCTAAACTCAGCATTCTATCTCCAGAGCGTGCTATGAGACAGTTGGCGATCGCTGTGGATTGGCTCGGCGATCGTTTCTGGTATGAGTAGGGATTTGAATTGAGTGCAAAATCAAGCTCAGGGATGAATTTAGCTTAACTACAGCTAAATTTTTGTTAAAAAAATAACTTTTTTCTGACTAAATATAGTTCAAATAGTGACAACCCAAAGAAATGTTCTCAACTTGGGTATAAGAGACTATTGACCAGTTATCAGTTATCAGCTATCAGTGAGCAGGGAGAGAAGAGTTGCTGGGGGCAATTACCAATTCACAATTCACAATTCACAATTCATTAAATAGTCATGCACCATACCCCACTCCTGGCTCTTGTATGGGCAGGTTTTGACCGAAGATGTATTGTTGAGGTTGTCGATCTATTTGCTAAACCCGCCCGTACGATTCTTGCCTAACTCCTTTCTTTTGATAACTGATAACTGATAACTGATTGCATGAGCCAAGCTTTACTGTGTATAGATAATCTTAAAGTTGCCTATCCGCATCAACGGGATAGCGATTCTCTGCAATGGGCTGTAAATGGCGTGTCTTTGACGCTGCAACGAGGCGAAAAGCTAGGACTGGTGGGAGAATCAGGTTGCGGTAAATCCACCATAGGACGGGCTGTGATGCGTTTGTTACCGCCAGTCAGCCGCGTTAATGGCAAAGTCATGTTTGAAGATAAATCGGTTTTAGATTTCACACCTACCCAGATGCGGCAATTTCGCGGGGAAGCAGTAGCACTGGTGTTTCAAGACCCAATGACGCGCCTCGATCCGTTGATGACGATTGGCAAGCACTGCATGGAAACCTTAAAGGTGCACCAACCCCAGTTGTCAGAACGAGAGATAAGGGATAAAGCGATCGCCACTCTGGCTGCGGTGAAAATCCCTGAAAATCGCTGGCATCAGTACCCGCATGAATTTAGCGGTGGAATGCGCCAACGAGTCGCGATCGCCCTAGCTTTGATGCTCGATCCCAAGTTAATTATTGCCGACGAACCAACGACTAGTTTAGACGTGACTGTAGCGGCGCAAATCTTAAAAGAGCTAACGCGCTTGTGTCGCGAACGGGACATGGCTTTGCTGCTCATTTCCCACGATTTGGCATTAGTAGGGGAATACTGCGATCGCATTGGTGTAATGCACAACGGAGAATTGGTAGAAACTGGCTGCTCTCAAACAGTATTTCAGCAACCCCAACACGAATACACGCGATCGCTGTTGCAAGCAGCTTTGCATATTCATGCGGATGTGGGAGTCGGGAAAGAGAGCAGAGGAGCAGAGGGGGCTGAGAGAGCAACAACCAACAACCAACAACCATCAGCTAACAACCAATTACCAATTACCAATTACCAATTACCAATTCTCAAAATTACAGATCTCAAACAGTACTACAGCTTAGAACGAAATTTTATCGAGCGGTTGTTTAAAGCTGAAGACCAAACAATTAAAGCTGTAGATGGAATAAATTTGGAACTTTTTCCTGGGGAAATTTTGGGATTAGTGGGAGAATCGGGCTGTGGTAAAAGCACCTTATCTAGGACAATATTACAGTTGATTCGCCCCACAGCAGGGAAAGTAGAGTGGCAAGGCACGGAATTAACAACTCTATCGCGGCAAGATTTACGCCTTTGTCGCCGACAGATGCAAATGATCTTTCAAGATCCCCATGCTTGTCTCAATCCAGTCATGACAGTGGGACAGAATATTGCCGAACCTTTGTTTATTCACCAGCTAGCCAGTGCTACGGAGGTGAAAGAGCAGGTGATGGCAATGCTGAAGCGAGTTGGACTAGTTCCACCAGATAATTACTACAACCGCTATCCCAGTGAACTTTCTGGCGGACAACAACAGCGAGTGGCGATCGCCCGTGCGTTGATTACTCGTCCAAAACTGATAATTTGCGACGAACCAGTGAGTATGCTTGATGCTAGCATCCAAGCTCAGGTACTCGATTTGATGTTGGAGTTAAAGCGGGAGTTCGATTTAACTTATTTATTTATTACTCATGACTTATGGGTAGCTCGATTTTTATGCGATCGCATTGCTGTGATGAATGGCGGTCAGATTGTAGAAATTAATACCACTCAAGCTGTGTTCGACCATCCCCAACATCCTTATACCCAAACGCTGTTACAAGCTGCTCCTTTATTGGGAAGTGGGAAGTAAGGAGTGGGGAGTAGGGAAGCAAAGCTATGCGCCCAAATGGATTCGGGGGTGAAGAGGTGATAAGGACGATTCGCGATGCGGTAGTAGCCGATCTGTCAGAAATTGTGGCGATTTACAATGCTGCGATTCCCGATCGCATGGCAACAGCCGATCTAGACTCCGTATCTGTAGAAAGTCGTGCGGATTGGTTTTTTGCTCATTCTCCTGAAGAACGTCCGATTTGGGTGTTAGAGATTGATGCGAGTATAGCTGGCTGGCTGAGTTTTCAGTCATTTTATGGACGACCAGCCTACAAAGCAACTGCGGAACTGAGTATATATGTTTCTCCTAGCTATCGCCGTTGTGGTGTGGGGCGACAATTGTTATCTTACGCGATCGAGCAAAGCCCCGTTCTAGGGTTAAAGACTCTATTGGGCTTTATTTTCGCTCACAATCAGCCCAGTTTAGAACTCTTTATCGCCTTTAGTTTCCAGCAATGGGGTTATTTACCTCAAGTCGCCAACCTCGATGGTGTAGAGCGCGATTTAGTCATTATGGGAAAGCAAATTCAGTGAACAGTTATCAGTTATCAGCTGGTAGTTGCTCCCCCTGCTTCCTTGTCTCTCTTGTCTCCCACTCCCCACTCCCCACTCCCTACTCCCTTCACTAGCCCCTAGCTTCCAATCTCAGTGTTTCTTTGTTAAGGATACTTAAGGTTGATATAATTCCGAAGCAGTTCGATCTTAAAACCATCAGCCGACTATCGACTTGATAGTGCGGTAGAGATTGGTGTCACTTTTCGTCGTAGGTGTTCATGACTACACTGATTTCACAGCCTCAACAACCAGCTTATGGTTCTCTCAATTCTGAAGTACGTCTCAAAGATATTCTCAAAACCATACCTAAAGATTGCTTTCAACAGGATCGCCTGCAAGCATGGTCGCAGGTATTCATTAATATTTTTCTAGTTGTTGCGGGTTATGCTGGGTTAGCGATCGCACCTTGGTACTTGTTACCATTCCTTTGGATTTTCACTGGTACAGCGTTAACTGGTTTTTTTACGATCGCTCACGACTGCGGACATCGTTCGTTTGCCAAGCGACGCTGGGTTAACGATTTGGTAGGACATACGCTATTATTACCATTAATTTATCCTTTTCACAGCTGGCGAATTTTACACAATCACCACCACCTACACACGAATAAAATAGGTGAAGATAATGCTTGGCAACCTTTTCAACCAGAGTTTTATGCTGGTTTAGGTAAGCTCGGACAGTGGGGCTATCGATTCATGCGTGGTGAATTTTGGTGGATGGCTTCTACCTTGCATTGGGGGGCATTACACTTTAATTGGACTAATTTTGAAGGAAAACAACGCAAACAAGTCAGATTTTCTGCACTTTTAGTCATTATCTTTGCCGCGATCGCATTTCCACTGCTGTTTGCTACTACTGGTGTCTGGGGAGTAATTAAATTTTGGTTTGTCCCTTGGCTGGTTTATCATTTTTGGATGAGTACCTTTACCCTGGTACACCATACGGCAGTAGATATTCCTTTCTATCATCCTGAAGAGTGGAATGCGGCGCGATCGCAGTTGTCGGGTACTATTCATTGCAACTATCCCCGATGGGTAGAATTTTTCTGCCACGATATCAGCGTCCATATTCCCCATCACATTTCTACAGCAATTCCTTCCTACAAACTGTGGCAAGCTTATCGCAGCCTGCAACAGAATTGGGGCACTTATTTACATCCAGAATCAAACTTTTCTTGGTCTTTGATGCGGGAAATTACGTCTCAGTGTCACTTGTACGACCGCGATAATTGCTACCAGTCCTGTCGGGAATTTCAGATCGGGAGTCGGGAGTCGGGAGCAGAGAGCTGAGGCAGCTGAGGGAGAAACTTACTGGTTACTGGCAACAGGTCACTATAACTGATTCCCTAGCCCCTAGCCCCTAGTCCCTAGCCCCTAGCCCCTCACTCATGTTAAGATCCATGTCAATTCTGAAAGCTGTGTTGAGAAGGAAAATTTAAACATGGAAGCCGCATTGTTATTAGCAAAACTGCCGGAAGCATACTCCATTCTAGATCCTCTAGTCGACGTGCTGCCCCTGATTCCTCTCTTTTTCTTGCTGTTAGCTTTCGTTTGGCAAGCAGCTGTGGGCTTTAGATAAGCTACGGTTACTAAGAGCCGGAAGCTGGCGACTAGAGCTGAAGCAACTAATTATCAATCTTGAAAGTAGGATAGGCAATGCCCACCCTACTTTTTTTGCAGGTTAAACCTCTTTAACGACTATGACGAGAACCAATTGATTTTTGAAAAGCCGGACGCTTGGCTAGTTGTTTGGTATAGTTAACAACTGCTGGGTAGGCACTCAGATCTAGCTTCAGCAGCGTAGGAATGTAACTTAAGATAGAGCCAACTGCGACATCAGCGACGCTAAACTGTTGACCGAGCAAATAGGACTGCTGCCCGAAAATTCGCTCGAGAGCAGTCATAAGCCGTGGCATTTCGCGATCGCGGTTTGCTTCGATAAAAATTCCTGGTCCAAGTGTGGCATTAGCAAATAGAATCCATTGATTTAGCTGAGCGCGTTCTTCTAAGAACAGCTTGGCTTTTTCATATTTGTCAGCAAGATACAACAGGATTGCACCAGATTCCCACAGTTGAAAATCTCCGTCTGTAATTGCTGGAACTTTCCCCATAGGGTTGATGGCAAGATATTCAGGCTGGAGGTGTTCTCCTGCTTTCATATCCAGCATCACAAATTCGTAGGGAACTTCTAGTTCTTCAAGATACCATTGCACAATTGAGGCACGGCTAAAAGCGCCACCGTAAAGCTTAAGCATGTCTAAAGATTAAAATGCCATTACAAAACTTGAGAATCACAATACTTGATGAGTGTAAGCGTGCTGTTTTACATTGTCATCCTTGCTGACAACTCGTTTTATGTTTAGCACCCGCTTGCGTTCTGTGGAATAATTAAAATCTTCGCGAGTTGTGCCGAGCGGAATTAGAGACTGAGCCACAGTCCGACTCTTGTAAGTTCGAGCTGCGGCGATCGCCCGTTGTCCGAAATCATCGCTAAATTGGGCTGAGTCTGGGAACTCAGCAGGAGTTTGCAATTTGTCTCCATGCAAAACTGTTCCTAGAGTTGTGGCGCTAGCAAGTTTGTAGGATGTGGGAATACCTTTTGCGATCGCTTCTAGAGCAGCAGAGGGAATCGGTTCGATAATTTGCAGTTCGCGCACTTCGCCATCTTCTTTCACAAAGCAGGTTGCCAAGCCAACAACAACGTAGTCTTCTGGCGACAGATCGGGTGCGTTGGTATACACGGTAACAGGGTTCATAACAAAATTCTCTGAACAATCCAAACACAGCAGTCATCGTGCTTGCATTTTATCAACATGTCGGACGTATTGCTGAAAAGGGGCTGAGGGCTGGGGACTAGTGAGAAGATTCATAAATCTTCTGGAATTTATCTGCGGAAGGATGAATTATCAAGTATGAAATGGGAAGTATAGAGTGTGAGTATTTAAATTAGGCGCTACTAATGCCGGACGTAGCAAAATCTAGGCTGAGACACCTGAGTAAGTGCCACAACAACAAATTAAATAGAGTCTAGAGAATTATAAGTTTATTTTATAGAGCTTGCGGCTCGTCAGCCCAGCAAAAACCATGAGAAGCCAATCGTTAGAAGTAGAAAAAAAGAATCGGAAGTCTCGTCATCAATGTCGTGCTGGTGGCAAAACGGCGGCTCGATCGCCAGTAGCCTCTAAGAGTGGGAAACGGCAACCAGAACTAGCTGTATCCGATACATATCTACGTGCTTGGGCGGCGGAGAAATCTCAGCAAGGGCACTATACTGAAGCGATTGCGCTGTTGAGTCAACTGCTTTACCGTTGCCCTGAAAATGCGATCGATTACAACAATCGCGGTTTAGTATACTTCCAGGCTGGTCAACTCGATCGAGCGATCGCTGACTACAATCGGGCTTTAGACATTAATCCACTGTTAGCAAAAGCTTATAACAATCGAGCTAACTACTATGCTGCTTGCGGCAATTTACTAGCTGCACTGGCTGACTACGATCGCGCTTTAGATCTCAACCCTAGCTACGTGCGGGCGTTGCTCAACCGAGGCATTACTTTACGCGATTTAGGGCGTTACGAAGCAGCAATCGAGAGTTTTGATATTGCACTGCTGTTAGGGCAGCTTGAAGGGCACATTTATGCCGAACGCGGTCGAACTTATCATCTTTGGGGTGACTGGAATTGCTGCGTATCGGATTACCGTCGTGCTTTAGATCTTCTACCTCAATACAGCAGTACCAACACCGATCCTGCCATTCGTCTACGCGCGCAAGTCGAAGCTTGGTTGAACCAACTATTAACAAGTGGCAATTAAGTCAGCAAATAAGTAGATAGCGATTAGCAGTAGAGTTAACTGCCAATAGCTAATCGCTATTTAGATTTATTAAGAGATTTATCGAGCAAAAAGACTTGGCGCTGTCCTGGTTCGACGAGATTATTTTGCTCTTTCATTAACGTAGAGCTTTGACGGGGATCGAAATAGCGATTGAAGTCTTGGCGCAGATGACTGACGCGCCCTTCTATCCGTTCTACTTCAGTACTAATTTCGTGCCATTTTTGCTGCTGCGACCAAAGATAAGGTAATAACTGCGCCAAACTATATAGTGCCAAGGCAGAGATAGTACAGTAGGTAAATAGCTTTGCAGTATTTTCTAATGCTAAAACGCGATGAGGACGGCGCTGCTGACGCTGCTTGAGGTTTTTGGGGCGTTCTTGGTAGCGAGTCTTTTGTGGCTGTAGCGGCGGTTTTGAGGGTTGAATGGCGTTCATAATTGCTCGAAAAAGGCGATTGCGATGACTAGTCGTACAGTCTACAGGTTGTTTTTGGTTTATTTCTATACAAGAAATCACCAGAACCTTACTCTGACTAAGCTCTAGCTCTCAACCGTAATTACACGCAAACACAACCAAAAATATTTATTTTTGAAAGGTATAGATGAGTGAATATACGGTGGATGAGTGGTGGCGGGGACGCAAAAATTAGCAATTTAGAATCAGCGGCGATCGCGCCTTCAGAGGGGCTAGGAGCTAAGGATTGGCTTCTTTCCCTAGCCCCTAGCCTCAGCGCTTCTGAGTCTTACTTATACAGTTCGGTAGCTAGCCGAAAAGCCAGTAAACCAGGTAGTAGAGCTACTACGAGGGCAACATAAACTTGAGTATCTGATATGTTCATGAAAAAACCTCCCAGTCACAAAGTATTCTTACCAGATAGTTTCATAATTTCAAATGAATTCTGCCATCAGGGGAACAGCTTGTTACAACTCTATACAAAATCTAATTAAGTAGGAAACAGGGAACGGGCAACAGGCAACAGTGAAGCTAGGCAATTGACGGGGATTTGCACCTCTTCCTATGCAATTGCTGCTACGGTGGGAGCAACCGACCAATGCCCAATGACCAATAACCAGCGACCAATCCTAACCAAATCTACCGCTAACGTACTCTTGAGTAGCTTGTTGTTCGGGAGATTGGAAAATGACTTCGGTTGGATTATATTCTACCAAATAGCCCATTTTGCCACCTTTTTCAGTGGCTTGAGCGTTGTAAAAGGCAGTCATATCTGACACCCGCGATGCTTGTTGCATGTTGTGGGTGACAATAATAATCGTGTAATTTTGCTTCAGTTCGTGCAGCAATTCTTCTACCCGCAATGTAGAAATCGGATCGAGAGCAGAACAGGGTTCGTCCATTAATAAAACTTCTGGTTCAATTGCCAAAGCACGAGCAATACACAATCTTTGCTGTTGTCCGCCTGAGAGAGAAAGACCGCTTTGTTTGAGTTTATCTTTGACTTCATCCCACAGGGCGGCTTGACGGATCGATCGCTCGACTAATTCATCCATATCGCCTTGATAGCCGTTAATTCTAGCCCCGAAAGCAATATTTTCATAAATTGATTTAGGGAAAGGGTTCGGTCTTTGAAAAACCATTCCAATCCGGCGACGCAGTTCTACGGGATCGACGCGGCGATCGTAAATATCCGTTTCTTGGAAAGTAATTCTACCTTCAATATGTGCTCCTGGAATGAGATCGTTCAAGCGATTGAAGCATCTCAGTACCGTACTTTTACCACACCCAGAAGGTCCAATAAAAGCGGTAATTTTGTTTTTATAGATGTTGAGGTTGACATCTCGCACTGCTTTGAAATTACCGTAAAAAACAGATAGATTGTCAGTTTTTAACACTGTATCGGTTGCCGTGGTTGTGGTGTTGAATAGCATATAAAGAGTTTGTAACAGTTGATATGGCGCGTCGCGTCTAAGCCAAGTTGAATTTAAGACTTAGCGACGATTTTGTTGGAATTTGTTACGTAAATAAATTGCTGAAGCATTCATCAGTAACAGCACAACCATCAACACGATAATGCCAGCAGCAGCATTGGTGTGAAATTGTGTTTGAGGGCGAGAAACCCAGTCAAAAATTTGAATTGGCAGTGCTGTAAAAGAGCTTTGCAATCCGCGTGGAGATAATTCTGGCAAGAAGGCAATGTAACTTACAGCTCCAATGACAATTAGCGGTGCTGTTTCGCCAATGGCACGAGATAAAGCCAGAATTGTTCCGGTCAGAATACCTGGTAAGGCGATCGGAAAAATGTGTTCGCGGATGACTTGCCATCTAGTTGCACCCAAGGCAAAGCCTGCTTGACGCAAACTATCTGGTACTGCTCGTAGTGCTTCTCGCGTCGTAATAATGATGATGGGTAAAATTAATAAACTGAGAGTTAAGCCACCCGCAAGAACAGTTCTGCCGTTGGTAATGGGTTGTAACCAGCGGACGAAAATTTGCAACCCCAATAAGCCGTAAATAATCGATGGTACTGCGGCTAAGTTAGCGATATTGATCTCAACGAACCGCGTGAACCAATTATCTTTGGCATATTCTTCCAGGTAAATTCCCGCTCCTACTCCCAAGGGAAAGGCGACAAAAGCCGTAACGAATAACAGCCAAATACTACCGACTAGGGGAGCTAATATCCCCGCAGCCGCAGCGCGACGAGAAGAAAAACTGGTCAGGAAAGCCCAATCGATCCGTCCGAGACCGTCAATGAGAATATCTACTAGTAGAATGGCAAGAACGACTAAGCCAAACAAGGTAGCAACCCAAGCGGCTGTCGAAAAGATTCTGTCAAAGTTGTAACGTTTAGATAGCGACACATTGAATTTGCCTGTCGCGCCAAAGCCGCTTGTCTTGGTGGTTTGGGGTGTAGTCATTCGTATTTCTCCCGAAAGCGGCGAACGAACCAGTAACTAAAGATATTTAAAGCCAGGGTGATGATAAATAAAGTCATGCCCACAGCAAAGATGGTTTTATATGCCAGAGAACCTGCTGGAGTGTCGCCTTTACTCACTTGAACGATGTATGCTGTCATCGTTTGGACTGGCACTAGCGGATTAAAACCGAGGGTGGGGTTTTGTCCGGCGGCGACGGTGACGATCATGGTTTCACCGATGGCGCGGGAAATTGCCAAGATGAAAGAAGCGACAATTCCTGAAAGCGCAGCTGGGAGTACTACAGAAACAATTGTTTCTCGCTTGGTGGCTCCCAACGCATAAGCACCATCTCGCAAACTTTGAGGCACGGCATAAATCGCATCTTCACTTAAAGAAGCTACTAGGGGAATAATTGAAACACCTAGTATAAGTCCAGCACTCAAAGCGTTGAATCCCTGCAAGCCTGGGATGAGGCTTTGCAAAAATGGTGTTACCGTCAGCAGAGCAAAATAGCCGAATACAACAGTGGGAACCCCTGCCAAAATTTCCAATGCAGGCTTGAGCCAGCGGCGCATTCTAGCGGGAGCATATTCGCTCAAGCAGATGGCGGCGAGTAAGCCTATTGGTAAAGCAACGGCGATCGCGATCGCAGAAGTTAGTAAAGTGGCACTAATCAGCACCACGATCCCAAACTGCTTGTTAGCAAATAATGGTGTCCACGCTGTATCAGTTAAAAATCGCCAAATCGGTACTTCAGTGAAAAACGATACGGTTTCAAAAATTAGTGTTAAAACAATACCAATTGTGGTGGCGACTGAGACAAAAGCAAATGTGGCAAATATAGCTTTTACCACTGCTTCTACTCGTTTGCTCGCCGCCCGCTTCGGTCGCCATAGGCTCGACCTATCGGGCGTTATCGGGGCAGACATATACACAATACCTCAATAAGGGGCTAGGGGCTGGGGGCTAACGGTAAGACAAGGGGACGGGAAATGAAACTATTCCCGACTTGCGACTCTCATGTACGAGCGCACGGCTGTGCGCTCGTACCCACTCATAGGAAGCAAATATTATTTTTCTTGTTTGAGTAACTCTGCAAGGGTGACACCTGTTTGCGAGCCTTTGCCCTCAAAAATCGAGCCTACCTTACCTGCTTTAAAACGTGCTTGTACTTCACTGACTAAATCGTTTGGTAGCGGTACGTAGCCAACTTCCGACACCAATTTTTGATTTTCTGGTGCGAAGTGGAAGTTGACGAATGCTTGTACTTCTGGACGGTCAGCAGCAGATTTTTTTACGTAAATAAATTCTGGGCGAGATAGCGGCTGATAAGTCCCGTTACCAATTGTTTCAGGGCTTGGCTGAATACAGCCTTTGCCATTATCAATGCTTGCTAATGCTAACTTGTCTTTGTTATTTTCGTAGTAGGCATAACCAAAGAAAGCGAGTCCGCCTGGATCGGCACTCACACCTTGTACTAAGGTGTTGTCATCTTCAGATGCGGTGTAATCTCCTCGGCTTTCACCTTCTTTGCCTACGACAGCATTAGTAAAGAAATCGTAAGTACCAGAATCAGTTCCAGGACCATAAAGTCCTAGTTTTTGGTTGGGAAAGTCAGGGCGAATTTGATTCCAGGTTGTAACCTTACCCTGAGCTGCTGGTTCCCACATTTTTTTTAACTCAGCGATCGTCAGGCATTGGGCAAACTTGTTTTGCGGATTAAGTACGACAGATATACCATCGTAGGCTACTGGCAACTCAATATACTCAACGTTACCCTTTTTGCACAGTTCTACTTCTTCTGCTTTTATTGGGCGGGAAGCATTGGAGATATCGGTTTCGTTGTTACAGAATTTTTTGAATCCGCCACCAGTACCGGACTGAGCTACCGTAACTTGGACACCAGAATTTGCTTTTTGAAATTCCTCTGCCATTGCTTCGGAGATCGGGAATACAGTGCTGGAGCCGTCCACTCTCACCGTACCTGACAGGTTAGAGCTGGTGGTAGTGTTAGCGGCTGGGCTTGCATCCCCTTGAGGAGAAGCAGGAGCGTTACTTGCTGTCTGGTTGCCACTGCCACAAGCAGTTACTCCCCAGGCTAAAACCGCAGTTAAGGCAAGGGATGCTACACGAGTATTACGAGAAAACATACTATTATCTCTGGAATCTTTGCACGGATACTCCCAAAGGAGTATAAAGCTTTACTTTAAAAATGGTATTACAAGTCAGTTAAGCCCAGGTTAATAGTAATTATAAATCTTTCTATAGGTAGAGGAGTTGTTTGGTCAAGCTACAAATTGCATTTGCGGCGCAGAGTTTCAGTATCATAGCACCAATCGCTTTTGCAAATACAGTTATTCTGTCGAATCGATCGCTAATTAATGAAAGCAAAAGCTGCGTAAAGACTGTCAACCGTTAACTTAATAGAACTTTGAGTTCTACCGATCGCCCAGACGGGCGTGATAACATATTCGATGCAACGCCAGAAAAATTGCGATGCTGAAGGCGGTTCGCTTCGCAACCATCGCACTGCAATTAAAATGAAAGCGTAAACTAACTCCCTATAAATTAGACTTTTATTGCTAGTGGCTGTTCCCAATCAATTTCTCTGGTCCCTGATTGGTTTGCTTCTTACCATTGGTGGCACTTTTGTAGAAGCCTATATCACCAGCGTGCCGACAAGCTGGTACGAACGTGGAATTCAAACTATTTCTTTGGGTGTCACCTGTCAAATTGGTGCGGTGCTGTTGGTAGGTTGTTTGGGCGGTAAAAATGCAGCAGTATTATCCCAAATTGCTTATTTAGTTCTTGGCTTGGCTTGGTTGCCAATATTTGCTCAAGGTGGTGGTTTGAGTTACTGGAGAGAACTCAACTTTGGTTACATATTAGGCTTTATTCCTGGAGCTTGGGTGTGTGGTTTGCTAGCTTTTCGGCAAACCAATATGAAACTAGAGAGTCTTGCTTCTAGCTGCCTGAGTGGATTACTCATAATTCACCTTTGCGGTCTAGTATACTTGCCAATCGTCCAAATTTTTCATTTGGCAGGCACACCAGCCCAACCTATACTACAAGCGATACTTCAGTATTCCTTCTATCCTTTGCCAGGACAATTAGCTGTAGTCTGTGCTGTTGCAGTTATAGCTTATGGCTGGAGACTGGTAATGTTTTATTAAGCCAGTGAGTAGTGAGTAGTGAGTAGTGAGTAGTGAGTCAACTTACCACTTGCCACCCACCACTCGTCACTCGTCACTCAATCAAATCTTATGTCATTTAAAAATCGCCGTTTCTGGATGGCAGCGATCGCCAGCTTTATATTAGACCAGTTAACTAAATTTTGGGTGGTGCAAAACTTTAGTTTGGGAGAAACTTACCCAATTTGGACTGGCGTGTTTCATTTTACTTATGTCACCAATACGGGTGCTGCCTTCAGTCTGTTCGCTGGCGAAGTAGGATGGTTGCGCTGGCTATCTTTGGCAGTGAGCTTGCTGTTGATTGCCTGGGCGTACTTTGGTCCTCCAATGAAACCTTTAGAACAGTGGGGCTATGGTTTTATTCTAGGCGGAGCGTTAGGCAATGGAATCGATCGCTTTTTTGCGGGTTACGTAGTCGATTTTTTAGATTTTCGACTGATTCATTTTCCCGTGTTCAATTTGGCAGATGTATCGATTAATGTGGGCATTGTCTGCATCCTGATTGCCAGTTTACCAAAAGTCTCTACTCTGAGAAGATTGCGATAAGCAAAAAAAATGTAGAGACGTTACGCATAACATCTCTACATCCCAAAATTTCAAGTATTTAAGTTGACAGGAAATACCTGCTCTTATTGACCCGTGCTAGGAGCTGGTGCAGTTCCAGGAGTGGTAGGCGCAGAACCATCGGGAGCTGGTGCAGTGCCAGGATCGGTAGGCATAGACCCGTCTGGAGCTGGTGCAGTGCTAGGATCGGTAGGCATAGAGCCATCTGGAGCTGGTGCAGCACTAGGATCGGTAGGCATAGAACCGTCTGGAGCTGGTGCAGCACTAGGATCGGTAGGCATAGAACCGTCTGGAGCTGGTG
>ERZ1066118.200-NODE-200-length-63289-cov-12.484486_pt1 | contig 63289 bp, 60 predicted proteins | sample MGYA00382765_ERZ1066118 | MGnify/ENA primary metagenome ERZ1066118 (study PRJEB33369, sample SAMEA5778348) | biofilm metagenome | biome: Industrial cooling water; feature: Water cooling tower basin; material: Biofilm | place: United Arab Emirates | collected...
CACATACTCATATTCTCCTGACTCCTGACTCCTGACTTCTGGCTCCTATTCAATTCTTGATGTAATTGCTCAATAAGATTAGCAATTTTTGGAGGAAGAGGCATTCATCAGTTATTAGCTCGAACAGAGAAATCATATCACCGTAGTGATATTCCAAGCCAAGAGCATCGTTCGCAGCTCGACCGAGCCATCTGCCTGAGCGATCGCATTTCTACTATTACCGTCTTATGGGCGATCGCATTTCTACTCTACCAACAGGCGATCGCATTTCTGCCATGACATCTTACCAGGCGATCGCATTTCTGCTATTACGGTTCTATAGCGATCGCATTTCTAATACCGTTTCTGTGTGAAACTGCATTATTTTTACCCCCGCCTTCGGCGTCCCCCCGCGACTTCGGGGGGACTACAGGGGGGTCGAATTTAGTGCAGATCTACGGAGAATTGGTATAACTCTACCAACAAGCGATCTCATTTCTACTTTGCCTAAAGGCGATCGCGCTACTGCAAAACTACTATCCTCTAGTTAAAATCATAGGAATTATAGTTGCTCGTCCTTTTGGTACTGCCGTAAAAGTAACTGAATCAATTTTGGTGAAACTCGAAATGTGGTTTGTTGCAACCGCTCAATTGCAGTAGAAAAATCAATTCTTCTTTTCTCTGCCGCAGAACCAAGAATACCCAGCAAGCCCACAATCTCTAGCTCGAACTCGGCTGCTATGCGTCTTGCTGCCAAGTCATCTAACAAAATCAAATCCGCTTTCAGTTGAAGAGCTAAGGTAATGGCTTCCTGCTCCCCCAAATCTAACTGATTCAAGGCTGGATTAATTTCACCTGTAATCGCTTGCACCTCCAGCCAATCTGGAAGCTGTGCTATCCACTCTCGAACAACTAGGGGTGCAGCGGGTGCTAATAACTCATCGCGTACTCTTGGAGGAATAATCACTCAATTAAACAACTGCGGCAAAACTTCAACTAAGTCAATCAATAGTAAGTAGCACAAAGGCGAGGTATCCGAAACAACAATCATTACCGCTTTAGCTGCCCCTCTTGCTCTAGCCTCCGCATGGTATAAATATCTTGTTCAAAGTCAGCCTCATCGTAGTGCAGGTATACGCCCTTTTCTTGGAGAAACGCATCAACCTCTAAACGAGTAGACATTCCCAGCAATTCTCGCACTTTTCCAGCACTAATAGAGCCTTCTTGATAAGCTTCGATCGCCAGCATTTCTAGTAATTTCCGTTCTAGATTGCCCCATTTTGCCTCTAAAGAATGGGCGACATCATCAGGTAAAGCAATTTGAATTTGCATAAGTTTCCAGTGTGATGATTGTCTCAATATTGTATTGCGTTAGCCAGGAAACCGCATTGCTCTCATACATTTCACAAGCGATCGCAGTTCTACTCTACCAACAGGCGATCGCATTACTACTTTACTCAAGGGCGATCGCAGATTTCAGCTTTCCTTTGAGTTCGGGTAAATTTTCCATCACTGGCGTAAACAAATATCTGTCATGAGAGCAGTAAAGAGGCAATCTTTACAGATAGAACAGAAGGAGAATTGCTCTTGTTTGTAGAATAAGAATGTGATTTAGAGGAATCGAGGGTGCAATACCAAGTGTTTGTCCAGAATCCAGCCGAACGACGATTTGTGGCATCAGTGATGGGAATGCCTACGGTGAGGGGGGAAGGAGTAACGGAGGAAGAAGCGATCGCTAATGCAAAAGCTGCTTTAGAATCCCAACTTGCAACGGGGAAGTTTGTCACTATTGAGCTTGACTTAGGCGCTCAACCTCATACGTCAGCTTTTTCAATGCAGTATGCTGGAATTTTTGCTGACGATCCCAGCTTTGAGGATTGGATGGAAAAACTGGCGCTCATTCGCCAAGAGGCAAATGCTGCGGCAGATGAGTGATGGCTCTCTACGTTTTAGACACCGACCACCTTAGTCTCTATGGGCGCAATCATCCCCAGGTCATCGCTCAATTGCAGGCAAATCAAGGGCAGATCGCAACGACTGCAATCAACGTCGAAGAGCAATTGCGGGGGCGTTTGGCACAGGTTGCAGAAGCAAGAGATGGAGTAGCATTGTCAAGTGCGTATCAGCGGTTGGTAGAAACGGTAATGCTGCTGTCTGAATTTCAGGTACTTCAGTATGATGCAAATTCTCATACGATTTATCAATCGCTTAAGGCTCAACGAATTCGAGTAGGAACACAGGACTTACGCATTGCCTCGATTGTTCTAGCTCACAACGGGATTCTCCTGACCAGAAATTTGCAAGACTTTCAGAAGGTTCCCAACCTCGTGATTCAAGATTGGTCAATTTAGCTGATTTTCACTCAGACTCTCCATACTTCTATTTATATGGCCCGATCGCATTCCTCACTTCCTCAACAAGCGATCGCACTCCTACTCTACCAACAGGCGATCGCATTCCTACTCTACCAAAGAGCGATCGCATTTCTACTTTACTAAAGGGCGATCGCGTATTTGCATGATTGATTTTGCCACAAATATTCCCTCTTGCTCTGAAGTTAAGATGAGAGTACAAGAAGCATTAGAGACAGTTAAGCCATGAGTATTCATGAACTGCTGCAAGAAAGGCGGGAAGATATTCTCCGCATTGCTGCCCAGCACGGTGCATCTAATGTACGGATTTTTGGTTCGGTAGCCCGTGGGGAAACTAGACCAGATAGTGATGTCGATTTTCTAGTAGAACTAGAGCCGAGTCGCAGCCTTTTGGATCGCGTAGCACTCATCCAAGATTTAGAAGATCTTTTGGGAAGAAAGGTAGATGTAGCGACCGATCGAGGATTGCGGCAATGTTTGCGCGATCGCATTCTCAAGGAGGCGTTACTTTTGTGAGAGACGATCGATTTTACTTGACAGACATTGCTGAACGTATCCAGCGCATAGAGCTTTACACTCAGGGTGGAAGGGATATTTTCTTACAGTCTCTCATTATTCAAGACGCGGTAAGTCGCAATTTTGAGTTAATTGGAGAGGGGGTTAAGCGGGTTTCTCAGGATTTGAAGCAGAGATATCCAGAAGTTCCCTGGCGGCGGATTGCTGGGTTTCGAGATGTATTGATTCACGACTATCTAGGCGTAGATGTTAACGAAGTTTGGAATGTAGTAGAGCGTAATTTACCAGACCTGAAGCAGCAGATTTCGCTGATTTTGCGGGAGTTGAACGAGTGACTTTGATGGCATCGCAGTTCTACTCTACCAACAGGCGATCGCACCCCTACTCTACCAAAGAGCGATCGCTCTCCATAAGGCATTGATGTACGGGCGGGTTCACCCGAAATCTCTACTTCTCAAAAAATATCTCGTCAAACCCGCCCTGAAGGATCTCGCCCCCAATAATTGGTAAGGTTGGGGGGATCGACTACGTAATATTCACGCAATCTAGAACAAACTTATATTAAAACAATATGAAGTTTTCACCTTCTCTGCTCAAACTATGTGTAGCTACTGAATTTTGAAACTAGGTGACATGATCCGATTTAGGGGTGGGTAAGTTACTTGTAACAAGGCAATGAGCCACACACTTCACCCCCCTCTAAGGAAACTAGAATCATGAAATCCGAACTGAAAGTAAAATTCCTCCAATTCTTACTCAACAAAAAGAAAGATGTAAACGAAGGTTTCACCCTGATTGAATTATTGGTTGTCGTCATCATCATCGGCGTACTAGCTGCTGTTGCTCTACCCAACCTGTTAGGTCAAGTTGGTAAAGCTAGAGAATCTGAAGCTAAGTCTACAATTGGCGCACTCAACCGCGCTCAACAAGCTCGTTACACTGAAAAAGCTAGCTTCACCTCTACAATGAGCCAACTAGAAGTGCCTGTGAATAGTAGTACTGCCGTAGGTTACTACACCTATGCACTAACTGATCCAGGAGTGCAATCTGCTGTAGGAAACAATAACGCGGCTAATGGCACAAGAGATTATGCTGGTGCGACTGCTTACGACAACACAAATCTCACCTTTAGTACTGTTGTTTGTCGTGCTACAAGTACAGCAGCTATTGCCACTGCTAATAGACCTACAGGAGGTTTTGGAGCTACTGCTGCAAGTTGCGGTACTGTCCTTGAAGTAATTCAGTAAACTAATTCAACAGTTAGCTTTTGTCTAACCTATACAAACAGGTGGAGTTGCTCAATTACCACCTGTTTCTCTATTTATTACGGTATTTACTAATCTAAGAAGGCGCTAAATTTTACGGAGCTAATTTATGAAGTTCCCAGTAATTCCTCAGCTAAATCTCTACCTCAAAAAACAGAGAAGTTACGAAGGCTTTACCTTAATTGAATTACTCGTTGTAGTCATTGTGATAGGTATTCTTTCAGCCATTGCTCTGCCAAACTTACTGGATCAAACCGGAAAAGCTAGAGAAACAGAAGCTAAAAATAATCTTAGTGCTGTTGGAAGAGCGCAACAAGCTCACTTCTTTCAACGGGGGACGTTTGCCGATACTCTAGCTAAGTTAGAGATTTCCTTTCAGGAAAGTTATTACGAGCTTTCTGAACCAAACTTAGTTAGTGCAACTGTAGTGAAACACGAAGCCATTTCTACCTCTCCAGATCCAGCAGCTACTAATACGAGAAACTATGGCTTAGGAGTCTATTACAATACTGATAGTAGATTTAATATTATCTTCTGCCAAGGTTTGATTCCAGGTGGAGCAGCTGAAGCACCTAATACAAGTACAGGCTCTTGTACCAGTGGCGACCAAATTCAATGAAACTAAGTTGACAACGAAGTTAATATGACAATGAAGTTAAGTTTACGCTCTCAAAACCTCACGAATCTTACGAGTAGGTTAGCAGTTCTCTTACTCTGCGTAACTGGCATTGTTTTATTACAGCAAGATAGACTCCAGCTAAAAAGCTCTACACTAACTAAAGCTGAGTATATCAGACAAGAACAAGCTGAAAAAGCCGATTTAAATATCTTAAGTAAGATTCCCGATCTTGGGTTTAAAAACTTAATTGCTGACTGGATATATTTAAAATTTATTCAATATTTTGGCGATGGAGCAGCCCGCGAACAAATAGGCTATTCCCTCAGTCCCGACTATTTTGCTGCTGTGGTAGAGCGTAACCCGCGATTGGTTGCAGCATATAAATTTCTTGCACCCGCTACTTCGATATTTGCGGGACAACCTCAGAAAAGTGTTAATTTAATTCAGCAAGGGCTAAAGTCAATTTCTCCTGAAGATTCTCCCCTATCTTACTACCTTTGGATTTACAAAGGAGTTGACGAAATGTTATTTTTAGGAGATGCTAAAGCTGCTAAATATTCCTACGAAATGGCAGCAAAATGGGCAGAAACTTATGACGATTCTATTAGTCAAATTAGAGCAAACAACGCTCGACAAACCGCCCAGTTCTTAGCTAAAGATCCAAATAGTAAAATAGCACAAATTGGTGCTTGGACAATGGTTTTATCCAGCGCCCCAGATGAAAAAACTCAAGAACGAGCAATTAATCAAATTAAAGCTTTGGGAGGTGAAATTATCGTTACACCGGAAGGAAGAATTGACGTTAAAGTTCCGAAAGAATACAAAAATTTATAGTGTTAGGCGAATAGAATTCGCGGCTACACAAACTAAGTCCGCCTGCGCGGACTGTATAAAATTTGCTGGCGCGAACTCAGAGAAAATTAAGGTTTTCAACCCGCGAAGGCGGGTTTTGTCTGTATAGTCGCGACTTACAGTCGCCCGATGTAATAATCATGAAATCATCAACATCTACTATCCTCAGCATGAATTGGCAAGAACAAGCTCATCAGTTTTTAACTGAAGGCAAATATAGCGAAGTCGCTAGCCTGTACGAACAAGCTATCGCAACTGAACCTCATGTAACTTCCCATTATTGGCATCTGGGACTAGCTTATTTATTACAAGGTTATGAAGAAGAAGCGCAAGTAACTTGGATGTCGCCTATGGTTGAGGGTACGCCTGAAGAAGCAGAGGAATGGACTAGCGAATTAATTCAAATTCTTGAAACTGAAGCACTACGTCAAACAAACCTAAATAACCTCGAACTTAGCTGGTTAGTTCGACAACACATTAGAGAAATTGCTCCAAATTTTATTAATAATCTTTTACATTTAATTCAGATTTCTATTGATTTAGGTAATTTTATTCCAGAACATCTTACTGAATGGCAAGTAGCAACTCTTTTACAACAATCTGACTCAACACAATTAGATTTAGATTTATTAACACAAATAATTAAAGTTTTACTAGGATTTTCCGTTCCAGAAACTTTATATTTTGTAGAAGCTAGCCTATTTCATTACTCTAATAATTCTGAAGTCTTTATTAACAGTGTAATGCCCATCGCTGTTAGGACGGCTCATAAAACTCAAAAACCGTATTTGGCTGCTAGGCTAGCTGAATTATGTCTAAAATTGAATTCAGAACATCCAGAGGCATTAAGGCATTTGTCTTATTTTTATACTATAGCTAGTCTACATCAGCAAGCTATAGAGACAGCTAAGCATTTTTTTAATAACTGTTCAAGTACTATCTGGCAAGTTCAGGGTAGCTCCTTGATGTTAATGGCATTACTTAGAGCTGGAGCTTGGTTAGAAGCAGAACCTTTTGTCCAAGGTCACAAACTCTTGGTTAAAGAATTGGTGCAAAATCCACCAGAAACTATAAAGCCAGGTTACGCTAGTTATATTTTAATTTCTAACTTTTTCTTACCCTATCTTGAGGATAAGCCCCAAGAAAACCGTTGGTTGCATAATCAAGTTGCCCAACTATTTCAAAACAGTTTTCAAACTGCTCACTCTGCCATAGTAGAGTTACCCTGGAATAATCAACGGGAAACAAACAGACCGCTAAAAATTGGTTATATTGCCCATACTCTGAGAGAGCATTCTGTAGGATGGTTGAGTCGCGGGCTGTTTCAGCACTACGATCGCCAAGCATTTCAAACTAACCTTTATCTGATATATCAAAATCTAGAAGATAGTCAGTGGTTTAGAGAGCGAGTTGATGCGGTTTATGATTTTGGTCACGATCCTAATTCAATTGCAAGCAAAATCAAAGAAGATGAAATTGATATTTTAGTCGATTTAGATAGTCTTACCTTAGATGCTACCTGCCAAGTCATGGCGCTGAAACCTGCACCCGTGCAAGTTACCTGGCTGGGTTGGGATGCTTCTGGAATTCCCGCGATTGACTACTACATTGCCGATCCTTACGTACTGCCAGAAAATGCCCAAGAGTATTATAGCGAGACTATCTGGCGCTTACCGCAAACTTATGTTGCAGTAGATGGCTTTGAAGTGGGCGTACCAACTCTACGTCGCGACCAACTAGAAATTCCCTTGGATACAGTAGTTTATCTCAGTGGTCAGACGGGCTTTAAGCGCCATCCTGACGCGGTACGCCTGCAAATGCAAATCCTTAAGCAAGTTCCCAACAGCTATTTTCTAGTTAAGGGCTTAGCAGACGAGAATAGTATTCAGCAATTATTCACCCAAATTGCCGAATCAGAAGGAGTTGAAGCAAGTCGTTTGCGGTTTTTACCCAGAGTTTCTCATGAATCTGTACACCGAGCGAATTTGGCTATTGCCGATGTGGTTTTAGACACCTATCCTTACAACGGAGCAACCACAACCCTTGAAACTCTCTGGATGGGTATTCCTTTAGTAACGCGGGTTGGTCAACAATTCTCCGCCCGTAATAGTTACGGATTCATGATGAATGTTGGGGTAACGGAAGGTATTGCTTGGACGGATGAAGAATATGTCGAGTGGGGCGTGAGATTAGGTAAAGATCCTTCCCTGCGGCAACAAATTTCTTGGAAAATGCGACAGTCAAGGCAAACATCGCCTTTGTGGAATGCTAAGCAGTTCACCCAAGAGATGGAAAAAGCTTACAAGCAGATGTGGCGAAGGTATGTTGAGGATAAATAATTAACCTCATCCATCACCATTAGCAACTACCAAATTATTTGAATTTCTTCTAAAGACTGAATTTTGCGATCGCGGGTGATTAGGGGTAAGTTTAAGTGTAGTGCTGTTGCCGCGATAATGCGATCGGGCATATCCGGTACAGAATCACGAGGAATTCGATCGATAGTTTCGGCTATAGCACGGCTAAGCGGTACGCTAACAACCACTGCATCTGTAGCATCACAAACATTAAGCAAGCTTTGAAGTACAAGCTTGGGTAATCTACCCCGTTCTACTAGGTAACATATTTCAACAATTGAGATAGCAGATATACAAATAGACTGCTCTGTATTGGTGGCTCGATCGAGAGCTAATAAAGCATTTGCTAATAATCTAGTTGGTTCCACTAAATACCAGATTATCGCGTGCGTATCTGCAATTACAGAGGTCATTAAAAATTCTCTTTAGGAAAGCTTTCCCACATTTCCTGCCGTGCTTGGGCAATGTCTTCTTCTGTAATATGAATTCCTAAATCTGCACAGAGTCCTTTAACACTACGACGAGTAACTTTTAATCGGCTTTTAGTTTTAAGAAATTCTACAAAGTCTAGAACTTCCTGTTGCTTTTCTAGAGGTAGAACTCGTAGATTCTCAACGATAGCTTGTTCGATGCTCACAATTGTTTCATTGTATTTACAGCCTGTACTACTCTATAATACAGCTAATTTGATCTGGGCAGAGTTGCCATGTACATGCAAAGCGTCTTCCCACAAGGTAAACAGCTTTAGTTCTCCCACATCGTCAGGTATAATAAATATCCTAACTTAAAGGGTGGAGAAGGGGTTAAGGGAATAAAATTCTATTGACAATAGCTACATCGATAACTGAAAGCTTGCAATGTTAATCTGTGGCAGTTTTTCTACTGATAATTTTGCGATCGCCTCTTTATCCTCATTTTCCAAGACAATTCGTGCTTGAGTTCGGGGCAATAGAGTCTGCCACTGAATTTCGCTCAAATGTCCCATAGGAGGGCGACTCGCGAGTTAACTCCGAAGGTCTGCACATTGTCCGGTTAAAAGTTGTAGACTCCTTTATAAGTAAGTCATACTCAAAATATACTCATTTAAAGTAAATGGCTGGGGCAGGTATCCAATGACACAGGCAGGAGAGACAAAAAGGCAAAACTTCAACGTCACGCCAGAGCAAGAGGCACAGATCGAGTGGCTGCGATCGGCAATCGGTGCTGCCAGCGCCAAAGAAACTATACTTCGCGCTGTTTCCGTGCTGTCCGCGCTCAAGGAATATACCCAAAAAGGATTCAAGGTGGCTTTGCTCAAACCAGACGAGCAAGTGGAATTAGTCATTCCAGGTCTTCAGCCTCCTACAGGGGCGCAGTGGAAGTATTTAGTCGAACGCCCTCACCCTTGGCGACGGCAACTGTACGTGAAAGGTCGGCGGTTACTCGCTTCTACCGTTTGGCAGGATATGCTCGCCAACGAGCTTTCTCTCGATGAGACAGCGGCAAACTTCTCTCTGCCCGTTGATGCTGTTGTTGAAATCATTCGCTACTGCGAAACCAATCGAGAACTGCTGAAGATGGAAGCTGACGAAGAGCGTCGCCGCCTGGAAGAAAAAGGAGTAACGATTGAGCCTACGCTTGCTCGTTGATGAGGATACCCAAGCGCATTTACTGGTAGAGATGCTGCGGGCTGACGGTCATGATGTACTCACGGTCAGCGAGGCTAGCCTGACAGCCAAACCAGACCAAACAGTGTTAAATTTCGCCCGTTCCCAGCAGCGAGTATTGTTGACGCGCAACTGCGATGACTTCTTGATTCTGCATGAGGCAGACCCAGCCCATTCAGGAATACTCGCTGTCTACCAAGATGCCGATCCCAAAAAAGCCATGAACTACGCTGCTATAGTCAGAGCGATCGCTAACCTTGAGAGTACAGGATTGCCACTTTCGGGGCAATTCATCGTCCTCAACCAATACAACTGGTAGACTACTTGAGGTGAGTGATGGAGTCGAGTTCGCTACTAATGTCGTTCAATTGACAAGCCCGAAGCATGTCTTCTTTCAAAGTAGCGATCGCATCTGTATTTTCATTTGCCAAGACAATTCGAGCTTGAATGCGAGGTAACAAAGCTTGCCATTGTACCTCACTCATTTGTCCTATCAAAGAAATTTCCGCACCTTCTGAAATATCTAAATCTTCCTGCATCAGCAGATTCATACTAACACCAGACAAAATTAGACCAACTTCCTCTTCATCTAAATTGCCTTTATCGACCAGTAGAGTAATTTTATTACTATCTGGATGAGTGGCGATCGCTTTAATTACGCGCTCTAATTCCTCACTAATTGTCTCTTCTGATTGTGACCAATCTGGAAAGATACTTAAATTAATTTCTCGCAAATTTAATGGCAGTAAAGTTGCATTAATCAAAGCAGAACTTATTGTTTCTGCCATCTTTGACCAAGAGAATTTTTGCGCTTGTTGTAGTCCAGCAAAGCTCAAGGAATTACGAACAATAGGCTTTTGTATCTCGCAAAGTGCGTTAGCTAATCCATCTACATCTTCATCATTTACGTATAAAGCTGCTTCCCCTGCAACTTCAGGAATAGCACCATGAGGACAAGTAATAACCGGACATCCACAAGCAATTGCTTCCAACACGGGTAAGCCAAATCCTTCGTACTTAGATGGATAAATCAATGCTACAGCACCAGAATAGGCAAGACTTAACTCTTCATCGCTGAGTTGCAGCATATGCACAGTGCTACCTGATGTATATGCTCTAAAATCACTATCCAATCCGAAGCCGCTTCCCGTACAGACGATATCAAAGCCTTGGCTGCTCTGGAGTTGAGCAAAAGCTTTAAAGAACAAGATACTATTCTTATAACCAGTACCAGCACCAACTAAAAGAAAGTATGGTTTAGAAATACCATATTTCGTCTTAAACTGCGCTATCTCTTCAGAAATAGCTGGTGAGAATATTTTATGGTCTACTCCGTTTTGTGCAACTGTTACAGATTCTAGAGGAATATCACGAAAAAACTTAACGAGGTCACGCGCTGTATTTTCTGAAACTGATATGTAAGCAGTTGCGTGTTGAATACCATAGTGTTTCTCTCGCCACATGGGATGATTCAGGTTTGCTCCCATGAGTTCTGGAATCATATCATGAGCTAGGAATACAGATGGAGTTGATAAAGGGGTGGTATAGTAACTAGAAATAAATAGATCCGCATTTTCTTCATCACAAATTTGCTGAAGCATGGCGCGATCGCTATCTGTATCACCGTAATCATAAGGTGGTACTTGACGATATTTAATTCCAGCTACAGATGGGGCAGTTCCAGCGCGATCTAAAACTACAATATGCTTAGCAAAGCCGCTGTCTACCCATTCTTCCAGTAATGAGCGCCAGACGCGAGCAATACCAGTTTTATAAAGTTGAAAAAATACTCCATCGACGATAATACTGGGGGATGATTTTGTTTTTTTTACAGGTATTTTTTGTAATGCTTCAGATGACAAAAAGTGCCAATTATCATTGTTTTCTTGCTTGTATGCGATCGGTAATACACCGCATGAACTTGCTTTTTCTACCTGAGTTGCATCCCCTACCCAAGAAAAATAATCACGTAACAGCACGGGAAATCGAGTTTGTGCTTGCAATTTCTGCCATTGGAAAATTGCATTTTTATATCCGTAGTATTGTTCTTTAAATTGTAATTGTTCTGGCGTTACATATGCAAAATGCTGAAAAACTAAACCTAGATTTTCTGTCTCATCGTGCGTAAAAGGATTAACTGATGCTATATCTCTCCACCGACCATTCGGTAAAGGTTCAGCTAGTTTAGGAGGCTCATGAGCTACCCAAACAGAAGCTGGTGTATATCTCCAAGTTCGTAGCCACTCTTGTCGAGGATTTTGAGCATAGCAGTTTCGGGTGCTAACGATCAGATCGTTACCAACAAAATACCAGCACCAATAGTAAGCAGCTGTTTTATCAGGATTATTGATAAACATCTGTCGAACAGTACAAATTTGCTCGACTGTCCAAAGCTCATCTACATCTATCTGCCACAGTATGCATTCTTCATGAATATTAGAAAGTGGCTGGTTTACCATTTCCCGTTTACCATCCCAGAACACACCTTCAGGTTTTCGATAAACAGTTATGTTTTCTGGATATTGTCTTACTAGTTCGTCTAAATATTCTGTTGTGCCGTCACAACTACGTCCGTTATTGTGGTGTGCATCTAAAATTTTACCTCCTGACCGAAGACTCCAGGCAGTATCATGTTTTAATTCTGCTACACCTTCAACTATATGCCAGTGCCATTTGAATGGTAGGTGCTTAAGCTGTTTGATATGATAGCGAATAAAAGGTTCACCGTTGAGAGCAATTGTAAAAAACTGTATTGGAGTCGTAGGAAACGCAATATAATTTTCATAAAAAGAATTTGAATCTGTTACTTTTTCTCCAATTTCTCCATTTGCTTCAATGCGATGACACTCATAACCATGTTCAATTAAAATGTCAAAAGTAGCTTTTGCTTGGCGATTTAAGCCTTCCAACATTTTTTGCGAAATTTCAAATTGAAGAAGTCGAATGGCTTTTGCTTGCAATAAGCCAATTGCTCCCTGAAGAGCATCACTTTCTGCTCCTTCAACATCGAGTTTTAAGTAGTCAATTTTTTGAATCCCGTATTCTTGACAGAAGGAGTCAAGTGTAATTGCCTCTACAATCTCATGTTTTACTATTGGCACGTAATCGCCAGAAATTCCAGGTTTTAACATTTGGGGTTGACCAATGCTATTCCAGACGGAATATTCTTCTGGAAATTCATTAAATTGAATATTAGTGTTTTCTGAGTAGACCGCTTTTTGAGAAGAATTGATATTTTGATATTCAGATTTTTCAATACGTTTTACAAGTTGTTTATATGTGCTAGATGTTGGCTCGAATGAGTATACTTTTCCTCTCTTACCTACAAGCTGGCTGAACAATATAGAATAGTTGCCAACATTTGCACCTACATCAAAAATAGTCATCCCCTGGCGGACAAATTTCTTAACAAGTAGTTGTTCGATGTTTTCATGCTCAAATAAATAATCTTTAATTCTCCTAAATATTGAATAACCATTACGTACCGAGTAATTGACTTCAATTAAATGGTAGTTTGTATCATTGATAAGTTTACGGTGATTGTGATAGTTCTTAAAAGCATTAATATCATCTAAACAAATAATTTTAGCTCCATACACTTCATTCAATTCAGCAACACCTGTAAACTCTGAACCATCAATTAAAACTAGATCGAAAATATCAATATTATTATCTCGCTTAATTTTTTGAATCCCATCATCTGCAACACCAGATTCTTTAACGTATGTAATATCTTGCTTCAGCCAACCTAAAATTTTATCAAGTGGATAATAATTTAAATTAGTTAAATTACGATTATAAAATACAATAACTTCTTCTTCAGTAGGAAATCCCTGTAAAGACACAGACGACGTGTTGTAACATTTAACAAAAAGCTCATCAGCATAGTGCTTTGCCAGTTGAGCAAATCTAGTTTTTGAAACCTCCATGCAATACAACCTTGGCTGGTTAGGATTTTGTCTTGCACCAGTGACAAGAGCTTCAGTACTTCCTTCACCAGAAGATGAGCCGATTTCTAAAATTGTTTTTATGTTTTCTTCTCTAGCAAGCGTTTGTAAAGCAGTATAAAATACGTCATTTTTAATCTCAGCAGGAATTAAATTATTCAACTCCGAATTATTTAGATGAGTATTCATAGATAATCTTTTATATAAATTTAATATTTTTAGTGATTGCCCTTACTACTCTTCTTCAACTCCTGCTTCACCTGAGCAAGCAAAGTCTTATACTCTTGCTTGCTAGGATTAAGTTTAACCAACTTTTCCAAGGGTTGAATAGCTCCTTTACGATCGCGCATCTGAAGTCTAACATCTACTAATCCTTCTAATGCAACTTGATTACTTGGTTCGCTTTTTAAAACAATTTCATACTCCCGTGCTTGAGCCTGCATTTCCGATTTTGGTAACGATACTGATGATGGCTCCGTCGAAGCTACTGCTGGAGGAATCTCTTGAGCCTGATTCAATCCGCTACTAATAGCCTGTACAGCTCCAAAAATCATCGAGCCACCGAATGAGACAATTGATATAACAGCGGCTATCCGTTCGATTCGTCTTTTTGGCATATAGAAACCGTGGGTAAAGGATAGCTCTAAATTACCCACTTCTCATGTAAGAGCGATCGCCTCCATTACTATTAATTACAAAGTATTTGCACTTAAGTAGATTTAGCACCCTGACATTGGCTATTTAACACTACCTTTTTTAGGTTACTCAAGCGCAATTTTACGGAGAGATCTCATCTACTTACCAATTACCAGAGCGATCGTTCAGTAATTCTACGGGAAGAGACTTCGATACTTAATACTTGTTTAAGAAAAAGAGGTACTTCTACAGAGAATATGCGATCGCACTCTGCTACAACAACGGCTCTTTCCAAATGCGATCGCGCCTATAAATATGTGATGGCAAAAAATGACAACAATTGTCAAAATATAGAGAGTAGTTAATTAAATAAATTTTGTGAAAAGCATCAATATCTCTCTACCTGATGCTATGCGAGACTATGTTGAGGAACAGGTAGCAAACGGCAGTTATAGTACAATCAGCGAGTATTTTCGCGAGTTGGTACGAGTCATTCATAGCGCCAGAGATATTGAAGCAATTTTGGACGATCTGAGTGAAAGTAATTGAGAGAACGCTGACGATCGCCTCTACAGAGAGTGTGCGATCGCAGTCCGCTACAAGAGTCGATCTTTCCACGTTACCTCAATCTTTGAGCCATCAGTAGCTCTGTTTGCTGTTGCTGCGGTGAGTATAGGTACTGTTAAGGCTGCCTCATCGTTGTAAAATGGAGAAAGTTGAATAAAGCTATGACAAGATGAAAGAATTTGAAGAAATCAAAGAAATTTTAAGTAAAATTAAACCAATTGCTCAAGAAAAGTATAAAGTGAAAGAATTGGGAATTTTTGGTTCTTATGTCAGGGGCGAACAAAATGCTGCAAGCGATGTAGACATATTAATCGATTTTGAGCAATCTCCAAGTTTGCTCAGATTTATTGAATTAGAAAACTATCTGAGTGATGCTATTGGGATAAAAGTAGACTTGGTAATGAAGCGCGTCTTAAAGCCAAGAATCGGTGAGAATATCTTGGCGGAAGTCATTTATGTATGAAAAAAAGAGAAGTAGAAGATTACCTCAATGACATTTGGGATGCTATTGTTGCCATTGAAGAATTTATAGCAGGCATTTCGCTCGAAGATTTCAAGCAGGATAAAAAAACTATTTTTGCTGTAGTCAGAGCAATTGAAATCGTAGGCGAAGCTGTCAAGAATATTCCTGAATCTTGTAGAAATAAGTATCCAGAAGTGCCGTGGAAAGCGATAGCTGGGATGCGAGACAAATTAATCCATCAGTATTTCAGAGTAGATGTAGATGTTTTATGGGAAACTACTCAGCAAGATGTGCCTCAGCTCAAGGCAATAGTAAAAAGAGTTATAGAAGATTTAATGAATAAAGAATAACGTTCAGCTACAACCATTATGCTAGCATCTACACAAAGCCGGAGCGAAGTAGAGTTATCCTAGATTCACAGCAACCACCATCTCGTCCAGTTTTCCGGCGATCGCCCCTTGATGATACATTTAAACCAGAAAGATTGTCTGTAGATCTACAGCGATGAATAGCAGCCTGACGATCGACTCATTAAAACTTTCGGATGCAGACTTTGAACGCATTGTCCGCGCTAATCCAGAGTGGAATTTTGAACAAACAGCAGCAGGAGATTTAGTTGTTGTGCCACCTACGGGAGGAACTTCTGGAAATAGAAATAGCAACCTCAGCTACCAATTAGAAGCTTGGGATTTGGCTAGCGATGCTGGCAAAACTTTTGACTCCAACACCATGTTTATTTTACCCAATAGTGCTAAGCGAATGCCAGATGCTTCTTGGGTGAGACGCGATCGCTGGGATGCTCTGACTCCGCAGTAGCAAGACGGCTACCCGCCTCTATGTCCCGATTTTGTAGTCGAGTTGCGCTCCCCCACCAATGCTCTGGAAGACTTACAAATTAAAATGCAAGAATATATGAACAATGGAGCGCGTTTGGGTTGGTCAATTAATCCCCAAGACCGTCAAGTTGAAATCTATCGTTCAAGACAACCTGCAGAAGTTCTGCAAGCTTCTGTAACTTTATCTGGTGAAGATGTGTTGCCAGGTTTTGTACTAAATTTACAGCGAATTTTCCTCTAAGTTTGGGTATGGCAAATATCCTAATGCTAAAAATCAAGTTAGCTGTCGTTCCCTAACCCAGTTGCGAAACTCTCGTAACATTTGTGCTTCTCCGACTTGAGTGCTAAGCTCTAGAAACCGAGGAATTTCAGTTACAGCTATATTGGCAAAAGTCGGGCTATCATTTACAGATACGTACTGTCCCTGTTGTAGCAGATAAATTTGTAAATTGCCCTGAGCGTAGCGCCAGACTTCAGGTACTCCTAAAGAAATATAAATCGGCAGTTTATTTAAAGATTGGTTAGAAAAGTCTACCTCTAGTATTAAATCTGGTGGCGGATCTTGGTTAAGATCTATATTTGTGTTACTTCTTACCAAAGGTTCGTTTTGAAAATAAAATCCTGAATCTGGTTCGAGTCCCCGTAATAAATCTTCTCGCTTACAGGTGAGCGAACCAACACTTTTAATGTTTAGGTTTAGTTCTTCTGCCAAAATGTCAATTAGTTTTTCGATCGATCTTTTGTAATGCTCGTGGGGCAATAGCGGTGTTATAATCTCCAGCAAACCTCGGTCGTAGGCTAGGCGCGAGGAACGGTTGTCTCCCAGTGCTGCCAAAAGACTTTCAAACAAATCCCAACTAATATTTTTGAGTACAACTCTCTGTTCTCCTAAAATACCTGCCTGCTTCATTTCCAGTTGCATATTTTTGCTCCTGAATTTTTTACATCAGATTGTTTACAGACTACTCTGCCATTTGCCTGCCTATTCTAAAAATAACAATTTCTGTTACCATATTTTATATAGACTGAAAAAGCCCGAGTCGCATCTTGCATTCCATTTCAATTAACTGCATTCCAGTTGCTCATCTGGCACAGTAGTAATTCCCGTACCATGAACAAATGTCAAGTTACTTGCCAAATCATTTGTGGTAGAGTAAAAGAGTAGAGAATTGCTTCTGCGCCGAAGAAAAACTCCACGCATCGGTGTTAATAAAAATTCGGAAGCGTTTCAGGTTAGGTATTTAGCAAACTCAATCGGAAATCTAAGTAAAACTTATGGCTCAGCCTGTTATTCACCCAATGGTGAAGTTCCAGCACCAGATACGTTCGCTCGTAGAATCGAAAATTGTCAGACCAACAGATAGTATCTGGAAAATCGCCCTCATATTTGGCAACGAATGGTCTTATTGGAAGCAGGAGCTAGCAGACTTCGGCTTTTCCATGCAAGATCCTGTCAGCGAACTGCTCTCAGTAGACGCTTGGGACGAAGAATAATAATTGTTACTGGCAGGCGCGTAAGGCGGCTGCCAGTTCCTTAGCCGTAGCGTAGCGATCGCTCGGCTTAGTTTCTGTCACCTGCGTAATTACAGCTTGCAATTCGGGCGTGACGGTAGGTATGCTATCCAACTGAAACTGATAGCCTTTACTACTAGGACGATAAAATTTATACGGCGCTTCGCCCGTGAGTAAAAAAATTAAAGTCGGACCGATCGCGTACAGGTCGGACTGAATTAGCGGGTGTCCGCGTTCTTGTTCGGGAGCGCAATAGCCTTCAGCACCAATCCGCGTCACAAATGCGGTTCCCGTAGTTTTGACCGCGCCAAAGTCCAGTACCACAATCCGCCGATCTAGCGATCGCAGCATCAAATTAGCAGGTTTAATATCGCGGTGAATTAGGGGTGGCTCTTGGCTGTGGATGTAATCCAAAATTTCGCACGTTTGCAGCATCCAAGCGATCGCTTTTGCTGACGTGACGGGTCCGTGTTTGTAGATAATTTGCTCTAAATTTTGACCGTGAATCAGCTCCATCGCCAAGTACTTCTTCCCGTCCTCGACGAAGAAATCGTAATATTTGGGAATTCCTGAATGGTTCAGATGCTTGAGAGCATTAGCCTCCCGTTCAAACAGTTCTTGAGCTTTAGCAACCTTGGCAATCTCCGCATTCATCTCCTTCAGGACGAGCAACTGAGGCTTATCCTTGCTTGTAAGACTGCTACTGGAGTTGCTCCCCAGATGCTTCCGTTCGGGATTCCAAGCAAGATATGTCGTTCCCATTCCTCCCTGTCCTAAAATACGTAACACCTGATATTGGTGAATTGTTTGCTGGACTGAGAGCGGCTGACCGCAATGAATGCAGAATAAGTTTTGCGGCGAGTTACCGCTATGGCTGCAAGTCTTCTCCCTGGAGACTTTACTGGTAGATTCAACTTGAAACTTGAGGATAGGACCGCCCTTTGCCAACTGAATCAGCGCCCCATCAGCGATCGCACCTTGAGATACCAACACGCCATCAACAAAAGTTCCATTCGTCCCCTGATTGGTCAACTGCCAATGACTGGATGATGCGGCTGCATCTTGCCGTTGGAGCTGTAAATGGTGGCGCGAAACCAAAGGATCGGATAACACGACATCGTTGTCGGGGGCGCGACCGATGCGGATGACTGATGCATCCTCAAACTGCCAATGTTGCAGGGGTGTAGATTGTTGTGGATGTAGCAGGTATAGCGTGACCACACGATTAATGCTCCAACTTGGGGCGCACTTTCAGCCGGACTAAAACAACGGTGATGTTGTCATGCCCGTTATACTGATTTGCTAATTCAATCAATTCGCTTACACCTCGTTCTAAGCTAGCGCCTGAGTTTAACAGCGGTTCAATGTGGGTTTCCCAATGTTGCTCTAACAGCCCATTATCTGAAACTCCGTCCGATACTAATATCAACAGAGTATCTTCATTCAATTCCACAAAACTGACATCAGGACTGACGTAATTTTCGTCTCTCGGACCTAATGCTTGCGTCAGTTGGTAGGCATCAGGACGAGCATAGGCGATCGCTGGCTCCACACCCCGCAGAATTTCCCGCTGTCCTACCTCGTGATCTAAAGTTACTTGCTCTAACCCGCGCTTGCGGCTGAAGCTGTAAAGACGACTATCGCCAACGTGGGCTACAGCGATTTGATTGTTGTGGACGAGAACTAACACCAAAGTTGTTCCCATCCGCCCGACACCAGAGCGAGCATCCTGCTGGTTGAGGTCAAAAATCCCTTGATTGGCGATGCGAATTGCCTCGCGGATAGCAGCTTCATTAGGTAAAGCTTGGTATGGTTGCCAATTGGCGTGAAAATACTCTTGTAGTTTCTTTACCGCTAGGGCGCTAGCGACCTCGCCGCCAGCGTGTCCGCCCATGCCATCGCAAAGAATATAAATGCCTTGTGCTTCAATCGTGCGATCGCTAGGGAATATGTATTTATCGACTTTGGTAACGATCCCAAAACAATCTTCATTGTGATGCCTTTGACGACCGACATCGGTGTTACCCGCATCCTCGATGCCAACCAAATGCATTGGCAGCACCAGAGTTGGTAACTCCTCGCTTTTCATAAAATTTTCTTGAGATTCGTTCATTTGAATAACAGTGGGTGCAGCAGAGTTATTTAAAGTTACTCCAACTTTTCCTCGATCGGCAGCTGCTTGCTCTGTATTCAATACCGAAGGAGAATAAGATGCCTCGATCGCCTCTAGTTGTCGTTCGCTTGCTTGTAATTCGCTTGTCGTTGCTTGCAGGCGCGTTTGTAGCTCCTCTGTTGCCTGGATGCTACCTGCGGTTAAATCTAACAATAGCTCCACTAGCGAGCCAAACTTAGTGCGTTGAGACTCTTGAAATAACTGTTGCCATATTTGCCCCAAATCTTGCAAAGTTAAATTGCCATCGGCTGGATCGGGATACAAGCGTTGCAGACCAAAATTTCCCGTAGCATCTACGCGCAGGTTAGATAGTTCTAATAGACTTTGGCGACAATGCCAAGGTTCCAGTTCGCTCCACATCTGTACCATGTCATCAAACCACTGCATAATCTGCATTGGCGTCGTGCTGCGTTCGTGCCACATCTGCAACAGTTCTCGCCACTCAGAGCGATCGGCAATCAGGATGACTTGTTGGTTGCCTTGTTGCCAAGCATCGTGAATTTTAGGTAGCTTTTGACTAAATTCCGGACTAGATTTTTGACTGGATTTGGAATTGAGGGCAATATAAGTTTTGGCGATCGCCGGAATTGATTGTGCCACCATCAAGTTTGCGCCTGCTTCCAGTGGCGACAGTTGAAATGGCTGGCAGTCCAGCACCCTCACTTGTACCTCACCGCGATCGAGTAACTCCGCAGGCATTTCTAACGGCTCGAGCAACCGATAGCGTTGTTGTAGGTCTAAATAAGCTCTTGCTGGTAAGGAAAAGGTGGTGAGTGGTGAGTGGTGAGTGGTGAGTGGAAGAGATGCAGGTGGAGAAGTTAGCTCTAACTTGTGTAAAGACGCACTATTTTGAGTTTGAGTTGGTTCTACATCTGGTACTTCTGGTATTTCCAGCGTCCCTACAATTCCAGAACCCGCCGAGGGCGTTAGCTGAATTTCCCGCTCGTCTTGTTGCTCCGCAGTAGTCGTTTCTACGACACCCATCACAATTGCTCGCCACACCGTCCCCGTCTGAGCGCCGCAGTTATGACAAAACTTTTCATTTAAAGCCACCTGAGTTCCGCACTCATGACAAAGCTTGAAAGTCAAGGGAGTACCGCAGCCTTGACAAAACTTGTTAGTACTGGCATTTTCGCTCTGACACTGGGGGCAAATCAGCATCTTTAACTTCCTTGTATTCCCATTTCAGGAGCAGTTCTAACTCCGACAACGGCAGAAAACTTGCTACCCATCCAAGTCGTCACAAGTCGCTCTTCCCTACTCAGAAACAGTTTGAGCTATAGATAATAACAGGATATACCCAAGCAGAGTTACGACGCTTAAAAAATCAATACTTTGTTCAGCTTAACAGTTATCAGAAGAAAGGAGACAGGAGACAGGAGACAGGAGCCAGAAGTAATTTCTCCCCCAGTTCCCTGGGCAACCTTGCGCTCTCCCAGCTTTCTTCTAGCCCCTCATTCCCACGCTCTTTAAGAGTAATTCCAGTTCTGGAGGAGTTAAATCGCGCCACTGACCAGGGTGCATGTTACCTAAGTGTAAGCGATCGATCGCCACTCGGACTAGGCGTAACGTGGGAAATCCTACTTTAGCTGTCATGCGCCTTACCTGGCGATTTTTACCTTCTGTCAGTACGAGTTCTAACCATGCCGTGGGTACGCTTTTACGATCGCGAATTGGCGGCTCTCTTGGCGGTAAAGTTGGTTCGGGTTCTAGCAATTTAACTTTGGCAGGTCGAGTGCGGTAATTTTCAATTATCACTCCTTGTTCCAACTGCTGAATTGCTACTGGATCTGGTACTCGTTCTACCTGCGCCCAATAAGTGCGGCTGTGTCCAAAGCGGGGATCGGCAAGTCGATGCTGAAGTTGTCCGCGATCTGTTAACAGCATCAATCCCTCGCTATCCCAGTCTAAGCGACCGACGGGATAAACTTTTGGCACGGGAATGTAATCTTTCAGCGTCCGCCGCTCTTTTTCGCCATCGCGCTTGCTAAACTGGCTCATCACCCCGTACGGTTTATAAAACAAAATATAGCGGTACATTTGGAGGGGCTAGGGATTCAATTCACAATTCACAATTCACAATTACTCTTGATTCCTGTACGGACGGGTATGAAGCGAAGATTTGTTGCCGCAAGCCGTGAATTTTTTGCTAAACCCACCCCTACGACTCTCCACTACTCACTACTCACTACTCACTACTCACTCAAACAAATCTAACGGCAAATAACCATAAGTACCGTTAATGGATTCCTCTACCAAAGAGTGGCACGATACCAGTACGCCGCGATACGTGCCTGTATAAGAGTCAAGGTAATATGTTTGCCTCTGACCGTTGAATTTGATATATGCTGGAGCGATCGCGGCAGCTACATCGGTAGGAGCGATCGCGACTGAATATCCTAAAGCTTTGGCATAGGATGCTAATGCTGCTAGTCCCAGCTCTGGTGTATCGGCACAAATTCCTAAATTGACAAAATCTGCTTGCGTAGCGAGCAAGACTAATGCCTGTCGCAGTCTATCTGCTTCTGCTGCCGATGCTACAGCCTTGACTTCTAAGCAACTAAAAGTTCCTAGTAGCTTTTGCGCTGTCGCGATGCCAGAGGCGTTTTGCTGTGCGAGATTTTCTGAAATTGGCTCAGACATAGGCGATACTGGATGAAATGATACGTGATGCTCCTGGCGCGATCGTAGCAAAACAATCTCTGTCAACTAGCAACAGGGGTGCAATAGTGTTAAATAAAGCAATTTCTAAAAAATAGACAAGTTTGTTGCCAACTATTTGCACAATATTGTCTAGAATTAATTGTCTAGAATCGCATTGTCTAGACCTACAAACTACAATCGAGCGAGGCTAACCTCTCTGGCGGCGATCGTAAGCTGAGAGTTTGGCTCTCTATCGTAGCACGCAGATAGTTAGACTTTACTGCCTATTCCAGCATGGCGCGCTGTCATCTCTATCGAGTTTCTTACCAAAGTTTCAACAGAAGCAAATGTGAGCAGAGTATGAACTTCGATCTTGGTTTCAGTAATCATACCAATAGGTTGTGAAGACTGTACTCAATGCAACTATTTCCTCTGTAACTCCGTCCAGTCCAATTGAGCGCGAAATACAAACCGCAATTCCCCTGTGTCTAAATTTGTTTTTTGCCAGTACTGCCTATGCTCGAGAGTTTAAAGTTTAGGTAAATTTTCCTGGATACGGATGTTCCTTTATGGGTTCTTAATCGTAAGTCGACTATAATGTTTTCTGTTTGCTTGTAATTTACGTAGAATTGCGTACGACGCTAAATTAGAACAACAATTATTACCTGTGGAGGAATGACTATTGATGCATTTTTGCGTATAACAGATTAATTACGATATCTATCGTTCCTCAAGTTTGCTGGCAATACATAAAATTTTATTATTTTTTCATGAAGATAGCCTTAGTTCACGATTATCTAACGCAAAGAGGTGGTGCAGAGCGAGTCTTTGAACTGCTGTGCCAGCGATATCCAGAAGCAGATATTTATACTTCCGTATACGATCCTGAAAAAACTGTCGATCTAGGAGAAAGAGTAGTTCACACGACAGGACTACAAAAAATTCCTGGTGCAGCAAAATATTTCAGAACGCTAGCCCCTTTTTACTTTCCTGCTTTTCGCTCCTTAGATTTGCAAGATTACGATTTGATTATTAGCAGCAGCAGCAGTTTTGCGAAAGCTGTAAAGAAGAGGAAAGGAGCGCAACATATTTGCTTTTGCCATAACGTAACTCGGTTTTTGTGGGATACAAAAACTTACTTGCGCGAGTACGGAGACTACCATTATTTTTACCCGTTAATTGAATTAATCTTCCGCAAAATGCGAGAAGTCGATTTGCGCTACGCCCAGGAACCAGACTTTTACATTGCAAATTCTACTATCGTAGCTCGCAGAATTAAACAGTATTACAATAAACCAGCACTCGCGATCAACTATCCGATTAATAGCGATAATTTCACTTTTTCTAACGACAAAGAAAACTTTTATTTAGCTTCAGCTCGTCTCATTAGTTACAAACGAATTGACGTGATCGTAGAAGCTTTCAATTGGTTGGGGTTACCGCTAGTTATCATTGGCGACGGTCCAGAACGCCAGCGACTAGAATCAAAGGCACTCAAAAACGTGAGATTTTTAGGACACGTCAGCGATTCCGAACGCTGCTATTTAATGTCAAAAGCTTGCTCTGTAGTTGTTGCAGCCTTGGAAGACTACGGACTAGTACCAGTAGAAGCAAATGCGAGCGGTACGCCCGTGATTGCTTATGGTGCGGGAGGAGTCATAGACACTCAAATTCCAGGGCATACAGGAGTATTCTTTTACAGACAATCGCCGGATGCAATCCAAAACGCCTTGCTTGCTGCCAAAGAAATTCAATGGGATTATGGCAAAATTCGCCATCATGCCCTGAGCCATTTTTCAGAAAAAGCATTTTTTAGCAAAGTTGAACGGGCGATCGCCGATACGGTGAGTAGCATTGCGTGAGTTCATTACGATCGTTGTAGACTGTTGGAGTGCTAGGCATGGTTAGAGTAAATGAGAGTAATATGCCCATGACCGTTGAAGAATCAGATGGCGGTTATGGACAGTTGTTAGCAGTTTTGATGCGCCGTCGCAATTGGCTGCTGGGGGTTTTGGGGGCAGTATTGACAATTGCCGTTGTATTTACCTTAGTTTCCAGACCTACCTATCAAAGCGAGATGCAGCTACTGATCGAGCCTAACTATCAAGGGAAGAAAGATGGCAGTCCCCCACGACAAGGCGAGCAGTATGCTGATTCTGGAGTCACAATTGACGACTATGCCACGCAAATCAACGTCATGCGTAGTTCTCTGCTGATTCAAAGAGCAGTTGATATTCTCCGCTCTGAATATCCCGATCTCACAGTAAAGGAAGTCAAGAAAAATTTAGTTTTAAAACAAGTTGTTGAAGAAAAAGCAAATACTAAGATTGTCGAAGCAACTTATACAGCCAACGATCCGATTAAAGCCCAAAAAGTTTTAAAAGCAGTCCACACAGTCTATCAAATTTACAACCGCGAACAACAAGAGCAGCGGTTGAAAAAAGGTTTGAAGTTTATCAACGAACAGATTCCGGCTGTAACTAAGACAGTCGATCGAGCCGAAGACAGACTAGAAGAATTTCGGAAAAATAATAACCTGATCGATCCCGAACAACAAGCGGCAACAGTCAACGCTTCGTTAAATGCGATCGCGCAGGAGCGAGAAGTCATCCGCGCTCAGTACAATGACTTACAAGCACGCTACGGTCAACTGCAACAGCAACTCGCTCGTTCTCCCCAACAGGCGTTAGTTGCGTCGCGCTTGAGTCAATCATCGCGCTATCAAACGCTACTCAACGAGTTGCAGAGAACGGAACTGGCTCTATCGCAACGACGAGTTGTATTTACAGACGAAGACCCCAACGTGAAAAAGCTGCTGGAACAGCGGCAAAACCTGATTAGCATGATGCAGCAGGAAGGCGGACGGGTGTTAGGTGACGGACAAGCAGCTCAAGCGGCTAGCGCTGGCAATGGTGGAGATGGCGTTCTGCAACAAGGACAGCTAGGGGCGCTCGACCTCAACCTTGCAGGTCAACTGATCGAAGTTCAGACGAACATGAACGCGATGCGGGCGCGGGATAATAGTCTAGCGCAAACACAGCAGAAGCTACGTAGCGAACTCAAGCGTTTCCCCGTGCTGCTAGCAGAATACAACCGCTTAGTTCCCTTCGTCCAAATTAACCGCGATAAGCTCCAGCAGCTATTGAGAGCGCAGCAAGAATTGAGTCTGGAAATCGCTAGAGGTGGATTTGATTGGCAAGCATTAGAAGAACCGCGTCTGGGATTGAAAGTCGGTCCCAACTTGAAGATCAACTTATTGTTAGGTCTAGTTGCGGGATTGATGCTGGGTAGTTTAGCTGCCTTCCTCCGCGATGCAGTCGATGATTCCGTCCACACTTCCGAGGACTTGGAGAGACAGTTCGAGCTACCCCTACTAGGGATGACTCCAGAATTGCCAAGAGGCAGAGTCGCGCCACCAGAAGTCAGTTTGCCATTTGGCAAGCCGCTCAACTTGTCACCTTGGACGGTACAAGTACGAAACTGGCCTCCATCCTGGGAATCGCTGGATTTGATTTATCGCAATCTCCAGTTGATGAACGAGGTGGCTGCATTCAAATCTTTGGTAGTGACTTCAGCCGTAGCAGGGGAAGGAAAGTCAACTTTAGCCCTCGGTCTGGCTTTGAGTGCGGCACGGCTGCACCAGCGAGTGTTATTAATCGATACCGACCTGCGCCGTCCTAGTTTGCACGAAATACTCAATTTGCCCAATGACTACGGACTTTCTACCCTGTTGAGCAGCGATGCCACGCTACCAGTTCACAACGCGATTCAATCCTCTGGTTCTTATATCGACATTTTAACTGCTGGTCCCCAGCCAGAAGACCCAGCCAACCTGCTCAGCTCGCAACGGATGCGGGAGTTGATGGCAGGGTTCGAGCAAAATTACGACTTGATTTTACTCGATGCTCCGCCGCTGTTGGGTATGGTAGATGCCATGATTGCCGCTTCCTGCTGTACGGGTGTCGTGTTAGTCTCCCGCGTTGGCATGGTGAGGAAGACAGAACTGGCACAGGCAAACGCTATGTTGAGAAAGCTCAACGTGATTGGGGTAGTGGCAAATGGTGTCAGTAACGTGACTTATGGCTATGGAGCCTACGCTAGAGAACAACAAGGTGTTGAGTTGAAAAAAGTTTGGGGTAGCTAGTTAATGGTTAATGGTTAATGGTTAATGGCAACAAATAACTAATAACCAATAACCAACAACCAACAACCAATTCGTATGAAAATCCTATTCCTAGACCAAAGTGGCAAGCCTGGAGGGGCGGAGCTTTGTTTGTTGGATATTGCTAAACCATATCGCGATCGCTGTTTGGTGGGCTTATTCGCTGATGGTGGGTTTAAAGATTTACTCCAACAGCAACAGATTCCAGTACAGGTACTAACTGGGCGATCGCTAAAAGTGAGTAAAGATAGCGGTTTGCTCCAAGGTGCGAGTAGTCTGGGTCAGTTGCTCCCTCTAATTACTCGCGTTGCTAAGATTGCCCGCGAATACGACATCATCTACGCCAATACGCAAAAAGCTTTGGTAGTAGGAGCGATCGCGTCGCTGTTGAGTCGTCGTCCTCTGGTATATCACCTACACGATATTCTCTCAACAGAGCATTTTAGCCGCACTAACTTGCGTTTAGCTGTCACTTTGGCAAATCGTGCCTCATTAGTCATTGCCAACTCTCAAGCAAGTCAAACAGCTTTTCTCGCCGCAGGAGGAAATCCCCAACTCGTTCGTGTTGTTTATAACGGATTTGCCCCACAGTTATATCAACAGCCGACTGCTTCAGTTCAGATTGGGCAACAGTTAGGACTAGAAGGCAAGTTTGTTGTCGGACATTTCAGCCGACTTGCGCCGTGGAAAGGACAGCACGTTCTTCTAGAAGCACTGAAACAGTGTCCGCCAGAAGTCACGGCAATTTTTGTCGGAGATGCTTTATTTGGCGAACAAGACTACAAGCAACAGTTACACCAACAAGTTATCCAGTTGGGACTAGAGCAGCGAGTCCAATTTTTAGGGTTTCGGAGCGACGTAGTATCGCTAATGGCAGCCTGTAACTTAGTTGCTCATACTTCCATTGCTGCCGAACCCTTTGGGCGCGTGATTGTCGAAGCCATGCTCTGCGGTCGTCCGGTGGTAGCCACCCAAGCAGGGGGTGCAGTGGAACTGGTAGAGGCGGGAACAACAGGTTGGCTCGTACCACCAGGAGATGCCCAGAAATTAGCAGAGATTATTAATACTTGTCGCCAGCAGCCTGAATTAGCGCGTGCGATCGCCCATCAAGCCCAAATCTCAGCCAGCCAGCGGTTTGAATTGAATGAGATTAATCGGCAGATCGAGAAATTATTAGCGGCAGTCGGGAATCAGTTATCAGTGACCAGTGACCAAAGAAAGTGAGTCGATTCGTAGTGAGTAGTGAGTAGTGCGTGGAAGAGATTGTATTTATATTCTTCTGGCTCCTGACTCCTGACTTCTGGCTCCTCAGTTTTGACTTTTAACTTTTGACTTTTGCCTTTTGGCTCCCTACTCCCCAATTAGACGATCGAGCGTTTCTAATAACTGCTGCTTATCGTAAGGCTTACAGAAAAAGGCAGTTGCACCTAAATTGATCGCCAGTTGACGTTCTTTAACGCCACTGCGAGAAGTCAACATGACAATCGGTAACTGCTTAAAAGCAGCGTTAGATTTAACTCTAGCCAAGAAGCCGTACCCATCCAGCCGAGGCATATCGATATCGCAAACGACAGCGGCAATGTGAGAGCCACTCATGAGCTTTTCTAGGGCATCTAGTCCGTCTTTACCTTGTTCGACTCGATATCCTGCTTTTTCTAACGTCAATGATAAGAGGCGACGGACGTTGATCGAGTCATCGACAACTAGAATTGTCGGACGCTGGCTGTGTAGTTCCGCCGCAGCGCGATGTCGGTCTTCTGGTTCCTGGCTAGCAGGATGCTGACTGGTGGCGATCCAGTAAAGTAACTCTGGAGTATTGACCAAAGGAACGACTTTACCATCGCCCAAAATCGTACAACCAGCGAAGCCAGGGGGCATGGGAATGCTACCTTCGACCGGACGAATGGCAACTTCCTGTTCGCCCCAACAGCGGTCTACTTGCAAGCCTACCCATTCGCTACCATTGGCAATTAATAATACTGTCGGTACGCCCATGAGCGGTTGGTTTCTGTCGTCGTCAGCGTGTTGCAGGCGACGAAATTTGAGCCAATCGCCCAGATAAATGAGCGGGACTGAATATTCTTTCCAGTGCAAATATGGTTTATCTTCAATTGTAGATATTTGCTCGGCATCGAGCAGGAGCATTTCTTCGATCGCCGTTGTGGGAAAAGCCAGTAATATCCCCCGACTTTCAACTAATAGCACCCGTGCTACCGATAAAGTTAAAGGAACGCTAATGGTAAAAGTCGTACCCACTCCTGAGCGAGTTTCTACTTTAATGTCGCCGCGTACCTGGCGCAAGTTCGTACGGACTACATCCATGCCAACACCGCGACCGGACAGGGAAGTAACTTCATCGGCAGTGCTAAATCCTGGCTCGAAAATCAGAGTTAAAACTTCTTCATCGCTGGCATTGGCGATCGCCTCCCGATCTAGTCCCAAGTGTTGCGCTCGCTGTCTGACTTTATCTAAGGCAATCCCCCGCCCGTCATCTTTGAAGGTAATCAGAGTTTGATTGCCGCGATATGCCGCTTCGATCGCGATCGTGCCTTGTTCTGGTTTGCCGCTGGCTCTGCGAGTTTCAGGGTCTTCTATACCATGATCGAAGGCATTACGCAATAGGTGCATCAGCGGGTTGTTCAGGGCTTCTAAAATATTGCGATCGATCGGGGTATCGCCACCTTGAATTTTCAGTTCGACATTTTTGCCATGCTGTAAAGCCAATTCCCGCAAAGCTCTGGGAAATCGCCCGACTAAATCGGCAAACGGACGCATTCGCAGTTGGTTGATGCAAAATTGCAGTTGTTTCGCCGTGCGGTTGAGGTCGCCGACAATTTGCTCCGTCTCCTGCAAGCACAGATCGATATCTTCGCTCACTTCTTGCAGTTGGACGACATTTGCCATCACCTCTGTCGATGTTGCATCTGGTTCGCCATCCGGTCTGTTGCTACTATCTATTTGAGGTAAATTCGACTGGGGCGATCGCGCTGCTGTCTCCTGTCGTAATTGATTGCTGTCAGGGGAAAACGCGACTTCCGATAGAAAAGATGATGCAGCGGGTAAGGCTGCTTGAAACGGCGACGGTTGCAATGCCGCAGTCTGACGACGGTGTTGAAATTGTTGCAGCGATCGCACTTTCCGTTCCAAAATTTTGACGGAGTTGCGTAGTCTTTCTAGTTGTAAGTCAAGTCCGCTGCGTTCGATTGTCAATTCTCCAAATAGATCGTTCAGTTGCTCCAATTGCTTGAGCGGCACTCTGACTGTATTTTCCTGCGTCTCTTTCAGTTCGGCTGGAGGTGGTACATCTAGCAAGGATGATAAGCTGACAGGGCTAGCAGCCGCACCAGAATCGATCTTAGCGGTGCTGGGGGTCAAGACAGGAATTTCCTCACTCGTACCATTCAAATTGAGCATCGAGGGTAAACCCTGCAATTGTCCTGCCATGACCGCGGCTTGCGATCGCCGCCAAGCCTGCAAAGCCGCCCGTGCAATCTCTTCCTTCCGTGTGGGCTGCGTCTCCAAGAGTTGTTTGACGGAGCTACACAAACTATTAAACTCAGGTAATTGCAGCACTTCCCCCAAATCGCTTAAATCTTGGGCGATCGCCGCGATTGCCCCTCCCAAGTCAGACTTATCCTCAGTTGCCAAAATCGACTCTAGCTGTTGCAAATAAGCGTCAACTTCCGCTTCAAACAGCATTTGTACCGTTTCTAGTTCCTGTTGCGGCGACAGAGGTGTAACCGTTTCCTGTTCTTCCCTTGGTTCTCCTAAAAGTTGTTGCAACTGCTCGAACAGCGGCTGGACTTGAGTTGCCAGCCATTGCTCGTCTATAACGTTTGTTTGACGGTTTGTGGTCACGACATGTCGCAAACAATCCACCGCGCTTAACAGCAACCTTTCTATTTCCGGCTGAATCTGCTTCTGGGTTCTAATAACTTTAAAAAAGTTTTCCAGTCGATGAGCCAAATGACTCAAAGTCTGAAATTCCATCATTGCGGCTCCACCTTTGATCGAGTGTGCCGATCGCAGCATTGCATCAACTTCTTGTCGTGACAGTTCCACACGACCGCTAATTCCAATTAGCTTTGATTCGATCGCATCCAAATGGTCTTGGGCTTCTTCTAAAAACTGGAGCTGAATTTCACGTTCTTTATCCTGAGTCATGATGAGGGGCTAGGGGCTGGGGGCTAGGGGCTAGGGTAAGAAGAGCTGAGAGGGTTGAGGGGGCTGGGGGAGCCAAAAGTCAAAACTGAGGAGCCAGAAGTCAGGAGCTAGAAGAATATAAATACAATCTCTTCCACGCACTACTCACTACGAATCGACTCACTTTCTTTAGTCACTGGTCACTGGTCACTGATGACTGGTTACTGGTTACTGATTCCCCATCGCCAACTTTAAACTTGCCCACAGATACTTGCAGTTGTTGGGCAACTTCTACGGTGCGCTGTAGGGAATTGGAGATTTGACGGGAGTATTCGGAAGTTCCTGCCGATACACTAGCCACTTCTTGCATCAAATCCGTAACCATTTGTGCTGTTTCTACTTGAGAAATAGTGGCACGAGAAATCGACTGTACCAACTGATAAATTTGATGCGACTCTTCTAAAATTCGTCCCAGGCTTTGCTTGGAATCTTCGACAAAATTGGCTCCGGCGATCGCTTGTTGGTTGCCTATTTCCATCGTCCGCACGACTTGGCTTGTTTCCATTTGAATATTCTCAACGATCTGTTCGATTTCCTGCGTTGCTGCGGCTGATTTAGAGGCGAGTTGCCCGATTTCTTCGGCGACGACGGTAAATCCCCTGCCTGCTTCTCCGGCGCGTCCGGCTTCAATGCTAGCGTTGATTGCTAAAACGTTGGTTTGCAAGGCAATGTGATTGATCAAAGACACGACTTTAGAAATTTGTTGAGTCGATTCTCCTAATTGCTTCGCTTGCATCGCTGTTGTCGTCACCGTGTCCCGCAAACTTAAAATACTTTGTACTGTACGATCCATTGCTCTACCACCCATTTCTGCCGTATTAAAAGCGGTGCTGGCAACTTCGGCGGCGCGATCGGCACTAGCTGCTACGGCTTGAATCGAATCAGTCATGCGCTGTACTGAGTCTAGGGTGCGATCGATATCCTGTGTCTGTTTAAGTGCTTCGTCGGCAAGTTGCCGGATTGCTCCGGCATTTTCATCTACCGAAATATTGACTTGTGTTGCCGCTTTTTTCACCTGCATTACGAGTTGTCTGAGGCTTTCAATGATAGCGTTAAAAAATTCCGCTACCGTGCCGATTTCTCCCGTAGTGGTTTTTGCCCTAACTGTCAAATCTCCCCTTGCTGTGGCTTCAATTTGGGCTAGCAGTTCCAACAGTTTTTGCTGCAAAATTTCTTTTTGTTGCCTTTGATCGAGAGAGATGGTTTCAGCTTGTTGACGAGAGGCTTCTACTTGTTCTAAAAGATGAGCTTGATCGAGGGCAAAACCAATTTGGGTTGCCAACTGGGTAAATAAATCGATATCCGCTTGTTGCCAAATTCTCGGTTTAGAACATTGATGAGCGATCAGCAAACCTAATAATTCGCGATCGCGAATCAGCGGTGCTACTAATGTGGCTTTGACTTCAAATTTCTCTAACTGTTTGACGTGACAGGCGGCAAGTCCGGCTTGATAGATATTATCGATCGCCCGTACCCTACCTTCGCGATATTGCTGGGCGTAGCCTTCTCGAAAGCAACTATCATCAATTGTTTGTCCGACTAACTGCTGCCAACCAGGAGCTACCGACTCGGCGATAATTTTTCCCTGCCAGTCAGGATCGAAGCAGTATACTACAACACGCTCTGTTTTCAGGACGCGCCGCACTTCCCGCACGGAGGTGACTAAAATATCTTGAAAGTTGAGCGACTGCCGAATTTGCAGGGTGAGATCGGCGAGTAGATTGGCTCGTTCGACAGTATTTTGCTGTTGTTCGATTTGAGTTTGCAGCTGTTCCGCCATGCGGTTAATATTTGCCGCTAATACTCCTACTTCGTCTTCGCCTGTCACTTGAACGCGAGTGTCGAGTCTGCCTTGACCTAGTTTGCGAACGGCACGAGAAACGGCGACAATCGGGCGCAGGGCGCGCCCGATCAAAATTGTCGCGATCGCTGCTGCTAGTAATGTCGTTAAGCCTGTTGCCCCCATAAAAGTCAGCAGCAGTCCGCCGCGCACGTTAGCAAAAATCTCATTGGTAGGCTGGGCGATCGCTACACCCCAATTCAGTTTGGCTAATTCTCTAATCGCTGATAATGGCGCGTATGATAGTAGGTATTCTTGTTGCTGCTGCCGATTGGTATCTAATATAGTGCCAAGAGTAGATGATTTTTGTAGCTGCGTTACTGCTTGCGGAAAAATTGTTTTTACATCTCTGCCCAAATATTCGGGATGCGTTGCTGGAGTAATGAAGATCGTCCCGCGCTCGTTGAACGCTAAAAACTCTTCTACCTGCAAGCCAGGAATATTTTTGGTCATCTGTCGATCTCGCTGCTGCACGCTGCGAACGACAGAACTTACAGGGGTGCGGGTACGGACTACGCCAATAGTTTGTCCCGTATCTGGATCTTTAACGGGTGCGGCGGCGAAAATCGAGTACTGTCCCGTGGCGATAGATTTACGCGGCGGAGTAATAACTGGGCGATCGCTTTTGAGGACTGCCTGAAAGTAGTCAATTTTGCTATAGTTTTCGATGATATCGCCAGCAGACTGCATCACCACATCGCCGTCTAGATCTAGCATGACGATGCTGTCATAACCTCGATCGCTTTCATTTTTAATGTATTGGTCTAAGAACGCCTGTCTTTCTGCTACTGGTAGCGATCGCCGGATATAAGGGCGATTGAATATCGTCATACTTGCCAGGGTTTGCACGTCCTGGTAGCGTCCGAGTAAAAATCGATCTAAGCGATCGGCAAAAGATGCAACTCGTACTTGCTGTTGTTGTCTGATATTCTGAGTAATATTACTACTGGTGAGGTGATAGGCGGTTGCTCCTAAAAGGACGATCGGGATCGTGCTAACGGCGATCGCGCCTAGTGTGGCTTTTGCTCTCAAACTCATGCGCTGCCACCACCACGAACGCGGTTTAGACGGAGGACGCTTGACTGAGTTAACGCCGTGAGGCACTGTAGTTTGTCCGGCAGCGATCGTCAGCGGGTTAGTGTGAGCTTTAGTTAAGGCAGGTTCTAGTTCTTGAGTATTGTTTGGTTGACGATCTATACCAGTGCGATCTTCTCCTGCCGTATCCTGCCTCGGTTCTTTCTTAAAGCGTATATTCATAAACTCAGCGTCTCCAGTAAGAGCAAATCCGCCAAACACTAATCATTTCAACATCAAAGCTATTTCCTGTACAGAGCGGGGGCGAGTAAAATTGCTTCTGCATTCAATACGAGTATCAACTCTTGTTCCTGAACGATACAACCCTGAAGGAAAGGAATTAATGCTGATGTTACCAGCTCTTTTGGGGATTGAACCAAGTCTGGAGTAAAATAAACAACGCTTTTGACTTCTGGCACTAGCAACCCCAAAGTCATTTGTTGAGTTTGAATGAAAATGACATTATATTGTGCGATGTTAGTGTCAAGCGGCTGCAAGCTGAGGATTTGAGCTAGGTCGATCGCCCACACAACTCGATTGCGGTGATTTAGTAAACCTAACACGCACTCAGGCATGTTAGGCATAGGTGTAATTCTCCGTGCGGGTATCATCAATACCTCTTGCACGTACTGCATTGCCAAAATAGCAGGAATTTGTTCTGCTAGATAAAATTTCAAATATCTTTCACCTGGACGGGTTTCTATTTCTGCTGGATTCATTCGCGATCGCTTTTAGCTATGCTGAGATGACCCTACCAAAGATCTTTACAATTTTGGCATCCAGCATAACATCATCAGTTCTGGAAGGGACAAAGTTTATAATTCGTTAAGAGCGGTCATTTGTCATTGGTCATTGGTCATTTGTCATTTGTCATTTGTATTTGCACGACTCCCGACTCCCGACTCCCGACTCTCCCAGCAGTTTCAGTCGCTACTTTTAGTAGGACGAAAAGCGTCTAAAAAATTTAGTAAGTTATACATTTGACGCGATTGAACCCACAGCTTGCCTTTGCCTCGAAAGCGACATACTAATCCTTCTCCGCCTAAAATTCCCGTTCTGAGATTCTTAAAAGATAGACCGCCAATCATTTCTACGTGATAATTGAGAGAACTTTCAAAAGCAACTACGTAACTCGTATCGACTACGTAATCTCCTTCTATAGGAATCTCAATAATTGCACCATAAGAACTAAACCAAAGATCGCCTTTACCCGTTACTCGTAATAAAAATAAAGACTCGCCACTAAAAAAACCTTTAAATCCTTGAAACGAAGGATCGATTGTAACTGTGGAACTGGATGCAATAAATCCCGAAGATTGCAGCATCAAACTATTACCATCGAGATAATAATGTTGAATATCTCCAGGTACTCCAGGGGAAAGAAATAGCTGTCCGGCTCGTCCTTCAGCAGTAAATTCGCTCACAAATAAAGACTCACCTCCCACCATTCTGCCTATTCCTTTTATCAATCCCCCTTTCATTTTAGACTTCATTTTAATGCAAGAGTCCATCGCCGCCATTGCCCCAGATTCGACTAAGACAGTTTCATTTACCTGCAAATCTAGTTGTAAAGAAGCGTAGGCAGGAGAATGTTCGATTTTATAAGTAATCATAAGCAGTGAGTAGTGAGTAGTGAGTAGTGAGTAGTAAGTAGTGGGAATTGGTTGTTGATTTACTGATAACTGATAACTGATAACTGACTTCCTCATTTAGCTGGTAACTGAGAACCAACTAATTTTCCAAAAGCATTAGCGTTATGGGTTTGGCAAAATAATCTCCCTTTTCCTTGGAAGCGACAAACTAATCCTTCTCCGCCTAGAAATGCTCCAATTAAACTAGAGCCAGCTTTCGTAATACTAAAATTCAAACTTTTTTCAAAAGCAACAATATGTCCGGTATCAACGATGTACTCGCCATCAACTGTAATCTCGTAAATTGCTCCAAAAGAAGTGAGGATAACTTGACCGGAACCCCCAAGATCTAACCAAAATATTGATTCTCCAGAAAAGAACGATTTGAAGCCTTGAAATCCTACATTGACATCGATATTTGCTTCGCTAGCCAAATAAGAAGTTGCTTGAACGACTAGCCCAACTGATGTCATTTTGTAGACTAAAATGTCACCCATTAATTTAGGTGCTAAAAAAACTTCACCGTCAGGAGTGGGAGAACGAAATAGACTCAAAAATAAAGACTCTCCTGCTACCATCCGTTTGAGTCCGCCCAGAATACCGCTACTTTTTCCTTGTCTCAAAGTAGTACTAGCATTAATATAACTACTCATCGCAATCATACTGCCTGCTTCTGCTACTAATTCTTCGCCAGCATTCATCGTAATCCGAGCGATCGCGCTATCTGGTTGATGTAAAATATCTATGTTCATAGTGGTAATTGGTAATGGGTAATTGGTAACAGGAAGATGTAGAGGCGGGTTTACCTAAAATCTTCGCCGGAGGCAGAGTTGTTTGGTGAACCCGCCCGTACAAAAGTTAAAAGTCAAAACTTTCTCTGTACAAATGACGAATGACAAATGACAAATAACAAATGACTACTTTACTTGCGATCGCAAATATCTTACCAATCCATCGATGCTACGTGATTGTAAATAAATATCTCCCATACCGGAAAGCCGATTGACTAATCCTTCGCCAGAAGTAACGGAACCAACTAAGCCACCAGCTAAACCAATACTCATTTTAATTTTCGGTTCGTAGGCAACTAAATGACCGCTATCAACAATAAATTCTCCTTGAATTTGTTTTTTGGTAATTCCGCCATAGCAACCAAAAAATACTCTACCCTTACCACTTAATTTCAATTTAAATAAGCCTTCTCCAGCCAACCAACTTTTAATTCCAGCCCATTGCAATCCCATTTTCACCCCTGCACTATGGGCTACAAATGCTCCTGGTTGCAAGCAGATATCTCCTTGACTTAAATCGATTCTGCCAATATCGCCAATTGTGGATTGAGTTAAGACTAAAGTTAAAGATTGTCGAGTTCGATTAGTAAAAGTATTGACAAATAAAGATTCACCACCCAAATACTTTTTCAGTAAGGCAGGAATTAAACCACCCGAAAATTTAGTCTGCATTGATAATTGAGCATCCATGCTCGTCATTGCGCCAGCTTCAGCAGTAATACTCTCCCCAGGATCGAGCGTGATGAAAATAGCAGCAAAGGCTGGTTTATAGCGGATATCGTACTTCAAAGCCCTAATTCCTACTCTTCAATAATGCACTTAATATGGAGCAGAAAATGGGCGATCGTCCAGTTTTTTTTAAAGATTAAATAAGATTTTGTTGAATTATTTACGATTTATGTATCAAATCCAGACTTGGTAGGATGCGTTATCAACACACCCTATTAGATATTACCAATTACTTTTTTTAGCCCCCTTTTTAAGGGGGTTGGGGGATCGCAAAACTACGCCACTCATCCAAAGATCCCCCCTAGCCCCCCTTACAAAAGGGGGGAACAAGTTGCCCATTACCAAATTTACCCAGAAATCGACATAACCCAATCTTTCAACAAAGAATTAACTTGTTCGGGAACTTCATCATGGGGACAATGACCAGCTTTGAGGAAGTATTCTTGTAACTGAGGATAATATTGCCGAAACTTTGGACTTCGCCCTCTAGCATTCATCCAGGGATCTCCCTCACCCCACAATAGTAATAACGGACAAGTTAATTGCTGAAGTAGCACGTCAACTTTTTCCCCTTGGGGAGTGCTAAACACGGAAGCAAATACATCCATAGCACCAGGATCGCAAGCCGGACGATAAATGTCTTCTACTAATTGGTCGGTAATTGCACTGCGATCGAGATAGACTTTTTCTAAAGTTTGTCGAATCACCCACGGTTGGCGAATATATTGAAATAATAAAAACCGCGCCCAAGTTTGCTGAAAAATCCACTTTGTCACATCACCAAAGAATTTTTGCCATAAATCAGGTTGGCGTGGTGGCTGAATTTCAGTTTGCGCTGTCTCGGTTTCCACATTAGGCTGTTCTTCGCTAAAAGGCCCAGCACTATTCAGTAATACTAACCCTGCTGCGGCATCTGGACGCTGGGCAGCAACGCATAAACTCGCATATCCACCCAAAGAGTTACCTGCTAGTACCGCAGGCTGTCCGATGACTTCAGTGATAAAGTCATGCAGTTGGTCGCGCCACAAATCGCCCCTATATTGCAGTTTAGCTTTAGCAGAACGTCCAAAACCAATCAGATCGATCGCATAGACTTGAAAATCATTTTGGAGTTCGGCAATATTTTTGCGCCAGTGGTCGGTAGAAGCACCAAATCCGTGTACTAATAGTAGAGGTCGGCGCTGAGGCTGAGGCGTTCCCGCTTTGACATAGTAAATTGAATGTCCGCGCCACTGCCAATACTTACCAGAAACCGACGTTGTAGAAGTTGTAGTTGACTGCACGATGCTGTAATGTTAAGTAACGTTACTAATTTTAATCTAGTCGTCAGTTGTAAGTGAGGGCGGCTTTTACTATATTTGAGTGCGGGAAGCGGGTAATCTTGGTAAACCCACCAAGAATTGTCTGGTTTTATCTAGGAATTTCTCTAGCAGATATAAGTAAAATAATTAAGCAAAAATTGAGGAAATAATAAATCATTCTATTAAAAAAAATAATAGAACCAGGAATCCAGAATGTGCTTTCTACTCCTTCTTCCCATAGATTTTTTTTAGACACTAATTGTTGAATAAAATTATAATGACCAGGACCATCACCACGATCGTTGCAGTTTATTAATAAAGCTACACTTTGAAATAATAAAATTAATGCAGTTACTATCAAAAAAGATTTTCTAGGAATAAATCTTTCATGGTTCCATAAGGCAGAAATTAAGAGGATTAACCACATTACTAGTAAAATCCAGCCCAAATAAAAAACTTCAAAAATCTGTACCCATCCATTTGAAGTGTAAAGAAAGAGAATTTGACTGATAGCTATGTATGCTAAATAAAGAATAGCAGCATAATATAAAGAGATATGCAAAAAATTTATCGTGTCCTCGATCTATTTACAAGTCTCAATATAGTGTTAAGTGTATTATAAACTTTATCCTATTAAATTATAGTTTTATTCTCTTACCACACTATCTATTTTTTATCTGGTACTTACCTGCAATAAAATTAGTTAGTATTCGAGTTTTACTTGAAAGCTGTAAAGACAGGCGATGCAAATTCCGAATGCAGAGAATGCAGTAGTCGATATTCGTAAACTACTTGACTACTGCCTGAGTTTAGAACATGAAGAAGGAAAACATAAAGCTCGGCTCTTTTCGTCAGCACTAGGTATAACAGCAGACAATGCTGAGGAATTACGTCAAATTCTTTTGAGAGTTGTTAAGAGCCATGAGGCTCGACTGGGAAGACGAGATGAATTTGGACAACGTTACACTATCGACTTTTCGCTTGAATGGCAGAATAGAAGTGCGATCGTTCGGAGTGGTTGGATTATTGAACATGATTCAAAGATTCCAAGATTAACAACCTGCTACCCCCTATAGTGCTTGGAGGCGACACGAAATGTCCGCAAACACAGTTAAATTACTGGATGTAGTAGCACTAACCGTTGACCTTCCTGAGTATGGGTTATGGCGCGGGCAAGTCGGTACAGTAGTTGAGATATTAGCTGATGGTGCTGCTTTTGAAGTAGAATTTAGCGATCGCAACGGGCGCACTTACGAGTCCATTGGTCTGCGTCCAAATCAGATTATGGTGTTACACTTCGAGCCATCCCCCTACCTTACTCCCCATTCTGCAACTTGATTACAGGTAAAACAAAACTTCTAGGTGTCATCGGACATCCGGTGGAACATTCCTTTTCTCCGGCGATCCACAATGCCGCGATCGCCCATTTAGGATTAGATTATGTCTATCTTCCCCTACCTGTAAAACCGGAAGATTTAGCTGCTGCACTCCAAGGTTTTGCAGCGATTGATTTAGTTGGTTTTAACGCCACCATTCCCCACAAGCAAGCCATTATCCCTTTATTATCAGAAGTATCTCCGGTGGCGCAGGCTGTAGGCGCAGTTAATACTGTTTGGCGCACTGATGCGGGTTGGGTGGGAACTAATACTGATGTAGAAGGATTTCTCGCACCGTTGCAAAAGTCAAAAGTCAGAAGTCAGAAGTCAGAAGTCGAATCTAACTCACCAATTACCAATTACCCATTACCAATTACCCATTACCAATTACCAAATGCAGTCATTCTCGGTAATGGCGGTGCAGCTAGGGCTGTAGTAGCGGCTTGTTCTCAGCTTGGTTGTGCGGAAATTTATGTAGTCGGGCGTAACGAGGTAAAGCTACGAGAATTTTATGATAGTTGGGGGAATTCTCAGTTTCAGGCTAATTTGCAAGTCTATACTTGGGATAAACTACCAGATTTAATTACCCGTGCCGATTTATTAGTTAATACGACACCCATCGGTATGTATCCGCATGTAGATCGATCGCCTTTGAGTCTAGCTGAGATGGAAGGATTAAAACAAGGTGCGATCGCTTACGATTTAATTTATACTCCTAGCCCAACACTCTTTTTACAACACGCTCAACAACAAGGTGCGATCGCAATTGACGGGCTAGAAATGTTAGTACAACAGGGCGCAGCTGCTTTAAAAATCTGGTTACAACAGCCCGTTCCTGTAGATGTTATGCGCCAAGCACTGCAACAACAACTGTAGAAACACTTTACAACTACTCACTACGAATCGACTCACTTTCTATCAGAGAGCTTCAAAACTAGCTCGTTTTTCCCCTTTAGCGTACAAGTGCATTAATAAGTTTTGACTGTGATAGTCTTTTTCAAATTCAATCTCTAGCTTCATTTCTGGATTGTCTGGCTTGAATCTAGTTGGAGTAAAAGAATGAATTTGGAAGCTGTAATTTGGTACGTCTATTGTTAGTTTTTCTTGTTTAAAAGCCAACTGCCATATAGTATCAGTTACTCGGTTAATTAGCAGGGTTGGTTCGGGATCGACCTTCACCTGGTCGATTAGTTCTTCTATGTTTTCAAGTTTAATCACCAAGCAAATCGGTCTGTGAAAAATCTCACTCACTAGTTTTTTTTGATCGAAATTGAGTTTTTGCCAACCCTCGCCCCAAGAAGCTAATAGATCGTGCTCGTTATTTACCTGCCCTTGTAAACTACTTAAATGAGATATAAAAAATTGTTTTAGGTCTGTCATGGCTTTACTTTTATATATCGCTAAGTATTAAATAAAACAATATTGCTTTACGTAGCAACCTGCTGAAGACAGACCAAATTATTAAATTATCTGTAAACCTGAAAACAATATATACTTAGTCAAAAATAAAACGTAGTTAAGCTGCCATACGTTTAACTCGCAAATTCTGTTTAATTAAACTGCTTGATACTAACAGTTTTGGGTGTTTTGACTTTCAACATTTGACTTCCCGCGCGACGAGCAACTTCGCTCTATCTAGAAACTTAACTAAACTTAACTGCTACTATAACTAGAGCCAATGTTCTACTCACTGCCAAAACGAGAAGTGTGAGAAACCTGATACTCGATCCATGCTGAGTACAAGTCTTCTTCTATAACTCCTCGCTTTCCAGAAATTTCAGCATCGTTTACTAGTACTTTCAGCGTTGTCATGTAAACACCATTAATTATTTGGTGTCCGTAACCAATGACTTGACCGAGGTGTCCTGTTTTTTGATTAACTACATACTTTCCCACATTAAACATAATTCCTGCTTGCTCGATCGAAGTATATAGGCACTCTATCATAGCTGCGATCGCCAAAAATTCTTGACAATTTAATTTCAGTCTTATAGCTGAGCTTACTAATACTTATGACGTAGGTTTTTATAAATTTACTTTGTTTTTTTTACTACAAACAATTGCTATATGTCGCTCGGAGTAGATCGTTATGCGATCGCGTCAAATATAATCCAAACGCTCGCTCTTTCCAGTATCTCTAAGCAGAAATATTAGTAGCTTCTATCACATTATAATTAAACGTTTATCTCTCTCCCTAGTTAGACGATTGAGCGTTGGCAAGCAGTTAACTTGTTTATTATCCATATAAAGAAGCAAGATACTACGCTTAAACAGCACAGGGTATTTTGTCAGAGACTAATAGCAAAGCCTGATTTTTTTGAATTGCTACTCGTTTAGTAATTCAAAATTTTCATTGGTACGAAAAGATGAAATTTTTTAGAGAGCGTGTTGCTTGAGTTCGTCTAAGGAAACGTATTCTAGTGCCGATGCATGAGTTGACTGCAAAACTATCGGCGGTGCAACACCAGCGTCTAAAGCTTCTTTCCAACGCGAGGCGCACAAGCACCAGCGATCGCCTGGTTTTAAGCCTGGGAAGTTAAACTCAGGTACGGGGGTACTTAAATCGTTACCCTGCGCCTTAGTAAAAGCCAAAAATTCCTCCGTCAATTGAGCGCAGACAACATGCGCCCCATAATCACCCGCACCAGTGTTACATTTACCGTCGCGATAATATCCAGTGACGGGATTGCTACAGCAAGTTTCTAGCTCGCTACCAAGAACATTTCTCGCCTGTGTCACGATTGTAATTCCTCCAAAAGTCTCTCTATGCTTACCTACTTAATTTATAGCGATAAAAATCATGTTTATCTTTCAACAGTAAGAAGACCCTCGGTATAGCGTAGCTTACCGCTCCTGATGAATTACCGACCGAGACTTTACTAGTTTTAGGGAACCAAACTCCCTAAGATATTGGATAATAAGTGTAAGGTCGATGGTAAAATACATGATTGTTTACGAATTCAAAGCTGTAGTAAATAAACAACAAACGGCTGCAATTGATGAAGCTATACGCACTACTCAGTTCATCCGTAATAAGTGTTTGCGGTTTTGGATGGACAATCAAGGTGTTAAGCCATATGACCTTAACAAATACACTGCTGTTTTAGCTAACGAGTTTGATTTTGCTGATAAATTAAACTCAATGGCAAGACAAGCAGCAGCGGAACGTGTAGCTTTTGCTATCAAAAGATTTTTTGATAACTGTAAGGCTAAAATTCCAGGGAAGAAAGGCTATCCTCAATTCCAGAAGAATAATCGTTCTGTTGAGTACAAAACGTCAGGATGGAAACTATCAGAAGACCGTAAGTACATCACCTTCACTGATAAATGTAATATTGGCAAGGTGAAGCTCAAAGGTACGTATGATTTACACTTCTATGCGAGTTCGGCGGAGGAATTATTCCCCCGCCGACACGCGCACCAATACGCGCAAATTAAACGAGTAAGAATTGTAAGACGGAGTAACGGTTACTACATTCAGTTTTGTATTGATGCTGAGCGTAATATTGATTTACAGCCTACAGGTAATACTATAGGCATTGATGTCGGTTTAAATTACTTTTACACTGATAACGAAGGTAATCAAGTAGAGAACCCTCGATACTTGCGTAAAAGTGAGAAAGCCTTAAAACGATTACAACGCCGAGTCAGTAAGAAACAGAAAGGTAGTAACAATCGCTCATATGCTATTAAACGCTTAGGAAGAAAGCACTTAAAAGTGAGTCGCCAGCGTAAAGACTTTGCTGTGAAGTTAGCAAGGTACGTAGTGATGTCTAACGACTTCGTGGCGTATGAAGACTTGAAAGTGCGTAACATGGTTTGTAACTCAAGACTCGCTAAATCAATTAATGACGCTAGCTGGTCTTTGTTTACTAGTTGGCTAAATTACTTTAGCCTTGTTTTTGGTAAAGTTGTTGTTGCTGTACCACCAAATTACACTAGTCAAAACTGTAGTAGTTGTGGTGAAGTAGTGAAAAAATCTCTATCAGTAAGAACCCATATTTGTAAGTGCGGTTGCATATTAGATAGAGATGAGAATGCAGCGAGAAATATATTAGCCAAGGGATCAAAAGTAACAGGGTACTTAACAAATACCGCAGGGAGTGCGGAAATTAACGCCTTGGGACAGAACAACCTCTGCCTTGTGAGTGAAAGCTTGCAAGATAAGTTGGCTGGATGAACAAGGAATCCCACGCTATAGTTCGTCAGAACTTAGCGATGGGAGCTTCAAAAAACTCAATAGGAATCAGCAAGAGCGATGTGTTAGAGATTAAAACGAATCGCCATATCGATCGCACCTTTTGAGACTTGGCTCATAGCCGATCTAAGAGTGAACTCAAAAGATACATCGCACAAAATTCATTCTGACTTCTGACTTCTAACGTCTGACTTCTTCAATAAAAGTTTCTGCTTAGTTAACACTCGATCGCGCAAACGCAAAAGCGGCTTATCCTTAATTCCGACGCTAATTAAACCATCTACAGTTTGAAATAAATAATCAGCACTAGAACCGAGTTGTCCCTTGGCAGTGGCAAGAGTATCAACAGTAGCATCAAAAGAAATATTACCCGCGTAACCGGAACGATGCCGATTGACCACAAACGCGATCGCCTCGACAACTTGCCGATCGTGATAAAACTTTACCCAAGTAGGAACATAGGAACCAACAATCATTTCTCGCCGCCAGACGATCGTTAATTCTGTCATGACATTAGCCGCAGCAATTCTATAGGCAACGCCGCGACAACTACCACCGCGATCGAGTCCCAAAACCAAACCAGGATTTTCAGGCGTACCGCGACCGAGGGGAGTCCAGAGGCAAAAGCGGCGATGCAATCCGTAAATCGTACCAGTGCGATATTCGGCAAAATGAAAAATTGGGTTCCAGATTAGAGAACCGTAGGCAAATAACCAAATATCGGAATTGGGTTTTTGTCGCGCCAGAGTTTGCTGAATCGAGGATTGTAACTCTGCCTCGCTCAGAAGGTGCATTCCTAGCCCAGCTTCGGCGATCGCTTTTTGTAGCAGTCCCGATTCGAGGTAGGCGCGGGTAAGCATCATAGCAGTTATCAGTTATCAGTTATCAGTTATCAGTTATCAAGCTTTTTTTGTTACGTACGGTCACTGGTCACTGTCAAACTGGCTGCTGACTTAACCATCCTACGATGTCGGAAATACTGCTGTATCGCTTGGTACTTGAAGCTAATGAAGCGATCGCAATCTATATTCTTTTCTACAAAAAACCGTTAGAGCAAGAGCAAGGAAACACAGGCAAATAATGGCAAATTATTCTGTTTCCTGTTTCCTGTCTCCTGTCTCCTATCTCCTAATCTACTTCACAGCGGCTTCTCGCGCTGCGGCTGCTTGATCGGGATGAATGCCTAAACGAGTCAGATTGACCCGACCCTTACCATCGATCTCTCGAACTTTGACAATCACTTCATCGCCAACTGATACTTCGTCTTCAACTTTGCCAACGCGATAGTCTGCCAGTTGAGAAATGTGGATCATGCCTTCTTTTCCAGGCAAAAATTCCACAAACGCACCAATGGGAATAATTCGAGTCACGCGACCAGCGTAGACTTCCCCTTCTTGTAGCTTGCGAGTCATTCCCTGAATGATGTTACGAGCTTTTTTCGCTTTGCTCTCATCTATAGCAGAAATTGTCACCGTGCCGTCATCTTCAATATCGATTTTGGCTCCAGTTTCTTCGGTAATACCTTTAATTGTCTTACCACCAGGACCAATAATCATACCGATCGAATCTTGCTCGATTTTAATCGTCAGCAGACGCGGGGCAAAAGATGACATTTCACTACGCGGCTGGTCGATCGCCTGAAGCATTTTTTCCAAGATGTGCATTCGGGCGGGACGGGCTTGGTCGATGGCTTGTTTGATTGTTTCTATGGGCAATCCAGAAATTTTCATGTCCATTTGCAGGGCGGTAATCCCTGTATCAGTCCCAGCCACTTTGAAGTCCATGTCGCCTAAAAAGTCCTCAATCCCTTGAATGTCAGTCAGGATGCGGACTTCCGAGCCTTCTTTGATCAATCCCATCGCCGCCCCACTCACGGGCTTGAGAATGGGAACGCCTGCATCCATCAAGGAAAGGGTAGAAGCGCAAACGGAACCCATCGATGTAGAACCGTTAGAAGAAAGAACTTCCGATACTACGCGGATCACGTAGGGAAAATCGGCTTTGGGCGGTAAAACAGGCAGCATGGCGCGTTCTGCTAGCGCACCATGACCGATCTCGCGTCGACCTGGGGCGCGGAGGGGTTTAGTTTCTCCAACGGAGAAAGGTGGGAAGTTGTAGTGATGGATGTAGCGTTTTGCTAGATCTTCTTGCAAGTCGTCAAACAGGTTTTGAGCATCGCCTGGAGTCCCTAGGGTGCAGGCAGAAAGAACTTGAGTTAGACCGCGATTGAATAGACCGCTACCGTGGACGCGCTTGGGTAAAACATCGACTCTACAGGAAACGGGGCGTACTTCGTCTAGTTTACGTCCGTCAACCCGCACTCCATCTTCAACGATCTGCCGTCGCATCAACTGCTTAGTCAATTCTTTGAAGGTGTTACCCAGTGCTTTGCTTTCGGTAGTGGTAATTACCCTGAGTGGGTCTTCTTCTGGCAGTTCGGCGATCGCTGCGGCAACAGATGCTTTCACCTCATCTAGGGCAGCATCGCGGCTATTTTTGTCAAGGTCAAACTGGGAAAGAATTTGTTTGATTTGGGCTTGAGCGCGATCGCGGATGAAGTCTGCTAGACTAGAATCCACTTCTGGCGCTACGACTTGTGGCGATTCGATTCCTAAATCTTTGAGAAACTCTTGTTGAGCGGCGATCAAGTCTCGCACGGCTTCATAGCCAAAATCGATCGCCTCAACCATATCTTGTTCCGATAGCTGGTTTGCTCCAGCTTCCACCATAATCACGCCGTCGGGAGTACCCGCCACGACCAAATCCAGATCTCCTGCCTCAATCTCAGCGTAGGTAGGATTAATAATAAAATCATCTCCTACTAAGCCGACGCGCACGGCTGCCATTGGTCCGCTAAAAGGAATTTGCGCTAGCAGCACTGCCATCGATGCACCTGTCACGGCTAGCACGTCCGGCGGGACTAACTCATCCATTGCCAAAGTCGTCGCCACTACTTGCAGATCGTCCCGCAGCCAACTAGGAAATAATGGGCGTAAGGGGCGATCGACCAAGCGGCTAGTCAGAATTGCTTTTTCTGGCGGGCGACCTTCACGCCGCAAGAAACCACCTGGAATTCGACCGACAGCATACAGTCTCTCTTCGTAATCTACCGTGAGGGGAAGAAAATCAATACCTTCTCTAGCTGTACTGCGGGTTGCGGTGACTAAAACTGCTGTATCGCCTGATTGAATTAAGACTGCTCCCCCAGCTTGGGGGGCTAACATACCTACTCTAAGTCGAATATCCCGTCCATCGAAGGATATTGACCTATCCATCTCTACCATTTAGTGTTTTGTCCTTTTCGATTGCTATTCTAATTCTGTCGCAATCCTAGCACCGATATACCCCTAGTGGGCTGTCGTAGGAAAAGGGAGTCGTAGAGGCGGGTTTTTGGACGATAGCTGTGGAAAAAACAAATAGTTCTTCATCTGAACTCGCCCGTACAGGAGAAGGGGGAAGAAAAATCTAAAGCAATGCTCTATACAACACCAGGTGTCAGCGATCGGTTATCAGAAGAAAGGAGACAGGAGACAGGAGTCAGGAGTCAGAAGATATAACTACAATCTCTTCCACACTCACTACTCACTACTCACTACTCACTTCTTCTTGACCAATGACAAATAAGTGAAAAGCTCTTTTAGAAACATTATCCTTGGGGCGATCGCTTTTGCCAGCACTATCCTAATTGCGATCGCTGGCTATGTGTTGGCTGGCTGGAATTTGTTAGACGCAGTTTACATGACTACGATTACTGTTTTCGGTGTGGGTTTTGGTGAAGTGCGCCCCATTACCTCACCTGCACTGCGAGTTTTTACGATTCTGGTAATTGTGGCTGGTTATACTTCAGTAGTTTATATTGTGGGAGGATTCGTGCAAATGGTGACAGAAGGAGAAATCAACAAAGCTTTAAGTGCCAGACGCATCGAACGCGAAATTGACTCCCTGCAACAACACATTATTATTTGCGGTTACGGTCGGATCGGACAGATTTTGGCACGACGGTTGGATAAAATACAGCAGCCGTTTGTAGTTGTTGATAGTAGTAGCGATCGCATTGCTATAGCTGAAGCTAAAGGCTATTTAACTAAACTGGGTAGCGCCACTGATGAGACAGTATTGCAAGCCGTTGGCATCGAACGCGCCAAAGCACTAACCACTGTCTTACCTGATGATGCCGTTAACGTTTTTATTACTCTCACCGCCCGTGAAATGAATCCCAATTTAATTATCTTGGCGCGGGGTGAATATCCTTCTACAGAAAAAAAACTCAAGTTAGCGGGTGCAGACCATGTAATTATGCCTGCTTCCATCGGTGCGGAACGCATGGCGCAAATGATTACCCATCCCGCTGCAATGGATTTTCTCAACCAAGATGACGGACGGCATACTTTAAACGAATTACTCGCTCAAATTGACGTTTATATGGATGAGTTAACTATTTCATCAGATTCCCCGTTGTCAGGCGCAACTGTCAGCGATATGGAGGTTCGCGGTAAAGGCGGCTTTCTCGTTGTCGCACTGCGTAAACCGGATGGCACGACGATTGTTCACCCGCAGCACGAAATGCTGTTAGAAGCAGGCGATACGGTTATTCTCATGGGACATCGCGGCGATTTGCCTCAGTTCGCTCAAAAATACGTCTTGCGGCGGGATATTAGATATCGTGGGGCAAAAATGTAATCAGTTATCAGTTATCAGTTATCAGTTATCAGACGTTACATGTAACGTCTGTACAAAGTTACCAATTACCCATTACCAATTACCAATTACCCATTACCCATTACCCATTACCAGTTTTTTATACATCATCAATGCATCTACCATCCTACCATCATCTAATTTTGCTGCTTTGGGGATGCGCCCAATAGTTTCAAAACCTAAAGACTCCCATAATCGAATTGAAGCTATATTTGTCTCAAATACCAAATTGAACATGACTGCCGAGTAACCTAAGTACGAGGCTAACTGCAACATTGCCTCTCCCATGAACCTACCCATGCCCCGACCGCGCATCGTAGGGTGTACAATGAACCCAGCATTACAAATGTGACCGCAGCGTCCAGGGAAGTTAGGCTTGATAAAGAAAGCTCCTACAGTGCTGTTACGTCCCACACCTTCTCGTTCGATGGCTTCTACCGTCCTGACAACAAATGCATCCCGATTCAGCCAGTAAGCATTAAATTCCTCTACAGTCAGGGGTTGAGTTTGTGGGTAAGTATTCCCTTCTATAACTATGGTGTTGAACAATGCCCGTACTTTCTCTTGTTCTTGAGGTTGCATCCAGTCTAGTTCTACTTGCAGACCATCACTTAATGTTTTCCGCAACGGCAAATTCATGAATGCGATCGCTCCGTTAAGCTACGCTAACTCCTCATCAATTAAAACAATAATTCGTTTCTTTCTAGAATAGATTATTCAGCCTAGAATAACGTTCATCAGTTTGGTGCAGATTTACTCGTCGAACATATGGCAATTTTACACGGTAATTGGATATTAATAGAACAACAGGGACATTTATTTATTTGGGGTGAAAGTTGGCGTTCTGGAACGGATACTGAGACAAGCTTACTCGCTGATGTACCCGTTCATCCTTTAGCAATGACTGCTGATGAATTATTGGTGTGGTGGCAAGCTGGGGATATTCCTATACCTTCTTTGTCTTTATCTGAGAAACAAATTGGACGAACAACGCGATCGTCAAAAGCTGAAGTCAATGCATCCAAATTACCAATTTTAAATCAAATTATTGCTTTGCCGAGTGAAGCAGTTTGGCAGAAGAAAAAGACATCAATTCATCCATTATACTCTACTATAACTGAAGAAAATAATAGAAATGTCACTAGAGAAAATCAGTTTTTATCACCGTGGCAAGTTGAAGGTTTTTGCTTAAAACCCCAAGAAGCGATCGCATTTTTAATATCATTACCTTTAGCTGTCGATCGTTCAGAAAATTCATGGATGGGAGGCGATTTACGTTTTTGGTCGCAAGTAGCACGATGGAGTTTAGATTTGCTCAGTCGGGGTAAATTTGTCCCAGTTTTGAGCCAACAAAGCAATAGTAGTATTATTGCTCATTGGCGATCGCTCCTCGACAGCGCCACCGATTCTTCGCGACTGGCAAAATTTGCCAAAGCAATGCCTGCGGTTTGTCAATTTTATCAGGGAGCAGGGGAAAAGAGAGCTGAGGAAGCAACTACCAATTACCAATTACCAATTACCAATTACCAATTCATCAATTTTCCCACTCCACCACAAGAATTAATTCTAGAGTTTCTCAACAGTACAATTGACGCGCGACTAAGAGCGATCGCGCACAATAATTCTTTACCTGCTATACCTTCACCCCTGAAAGAATGGTTGCAAAGTTTGGCTGCTAATGATGCAAAAATTACAGCAGAACCAGCACAATTAGAACGCTTAGCAACAATTATTAAGGCTTGGATTGCGCCGATACAATATCAACTAGAAGGAAGAAGTTTATTTCGGGCTTGCTTTCAATTGTCTCCCCCAGCAGAAGGTAAGAATAGTTGGACTTTAAGTTACCATTTGCAAGCAGTAGACGTACCAGAATTTATTGTTGATGCAGCAACGATTTGGCAGCATCCAGTTACTAATTTAGAATATCATGACCGCACGATCTCGCAACCACAAGAGACTTTACTTAGAGGGTTGGGATTAGCCTCGAGACTGTATCCTCTCATTGCACCAAGTTTAGAACAGCCATTTCCTCAATCTTGTCAAATTCAACCTTTACAAGCATATGAATTTATCAAATCGGTCGTATGGCGGTTTGAAGATAGCGGCTTAGGTGTGATTTTACCCTCTAGTTTAGAGCGTGAAGGTTGGGCAAATCGTTTAGGATTAAAAATTAGCGCCACAACACCGAAAAAAAGCGATCGCTTGGGATTGCAAAGCTTATTAAATTTTAAGTGGGAATTGGCAATCGGCGGACAAACTTTATCCAAAGCAGAATTCGATCGCTTGGTGAAGTTAAATAGTCCCTTGGTGGAAATCAATGGCGAGTGGGTAGAATTGCGTCCTCAGGATATCAAAACAGCGCAGGCTTTCTTTACAGCGCGCAAAGACAACCTAAATTTGAGCTTAGAAGATGCTTTGCGGCTGAGTCAGGGTGACACGCAGACAATTGAAAAGCTTCCTGTAGTCAGCTTTGAAGCGTCGGGGGCGTTGGAAGAATTGATGACGGCGCTAACCGATAATCAAGCGATCGCACCTTTAGCCACGCCAGAGGGCTTTCGCGGCGAATTACGCCCCTATCAAGCGCGGGGTGCGGGGTGGTTGAGTTTTCTGGAACGCTGGGGCTTGGGCGCGTGTCTGGCGGACGATATGGGACTTGGTAAAACCATACAGTTCATCGCCTTTTTACTCAATCTCAAGCATCAAAAAGCATTAGAAAAACCAACATTACTAGTGTGTCCTACTTCTGTATTAGGAAACTGGGAAAGAGAGGTAAGAAAATTCGCACCACAGTTAAAAGTATTGATGTATCACGGCGATAAAAGACCGAAAGGAAAAGCATTTGAACAAGCAGTTGCAGGCAAAGATTTAGTTATTACTAGTTATGCTTTGATCCACCGCGATTTAAAAACTCATCAAAGTCTTACTTGGCAAGGAATTGTTTTAGATGAAGCCCAGAATATCAAAAATTCGGAAGCAAAACAATCTCAAGCAGTGCGTCAGTTAGAAGCGCAATTTCGGTTTGCTTTGACAGGTACGCCAGTAGAAAATCGATTGCAAGAATTGTGGTCGATTTTAGATTTTCTCAATCCTGGTTATTTGGGACAGCGGCAATTTTTTCAGCGGCGGTTTGCAATTCCAATTGAAAAGTATGGTGATGCAGCTTCGTTAAAAACATTGCGATCGCTCGTTCAGCCTTTTATTCTGCGGCGGTTAAAAAGCGATCGCAGTATTATTCAAGATCTACCAGAAAAGCAGGAAATGACTGAATTTTGTGGTTTATCTCCCGAACAGGCAAAACTCTACCAACAATTAGTAGAAACGTCCTTGACTGAAATTGATTCTGCGGATGGAATTCAACGACGAGGAATGATTTTGGCATTGTTAGTGAAGTTGAAACAATTATGCAATCATCCTGGACAATTTTTGAAAGAATCGTCACTCAAAGAACCGCAGCGTTCTGGTAAATTGATTCGTTTGCAAGAGATGTTAGAAGAGGCTATTGCAGAAGGCGATCGCGCTTTAATTTTCACCCAATTTGCGGAATGGGGTAAATTATTAAAACCGCATTTAGAGCAAAAATTAGGCAGAGAAATCTTTTTCCTCTACGGTAGCACTTCTAAAAAGCAAAGAGAGGAAATGATCGATCGCTTCCAGCACGATCCGCAGGGACCACCCATTATGATTTTATCTCTCAAAGCTGGTGGTACGGGATTGAATTTGACGCGAGCAAATCACGTATTTCACTACGATAGATGGTGGAACCCTGCTGTAGAAAATCAAGCAACAGATCGGGTATTTCGGATTGGGCAAACCCGTAACGTTCAGGTACACAAATTTGTTTGTACGGGGACGTTAGAAGAGAAAATTAACGATATGATTGAAAGCAAAAAAGCCTTAGCCGAACAAGTTGTAGGTGCAGGCGAGAATTGGCTGGCTGAACTAGATACAGACTCTTTACGGCAATTACTCGTATTAGAACGCAATGCAGTAATTGACGAAGACGAAGAGTAAGCAAGTCAAAAGTTGAAAGTTAAAAGTTAAAATAGTGATTAACTTTGAAACACTTGGTTATTTATACTGTGGTGAACTAGGAATTCCTAACAGGCATTATTTTCGCAAAGGAATGCCTCGAACTCATAAAATTCACGCCGTACAATTAGATAGTGAGTTTTGGCGATCGCATATTCTGTTTCGTGACTTTCTCATCGCGCATCCAGCAGCAGCAAAACAATACGAAGTTTTAAAACGCAAACTAGCTGTAGAATTTCGTAGCGATCGCGCTCGATATACTAATAATAAAGCTTCGTTGATTCAGAAATTACTCGTCCAAGCCCAAGCATGGCAACAAACTTTATAGAGAAATGTTTGGGTTTGGTTCAGCCAACTCTTTTTTATCGGGCAGGTACTTCATAACGAGCTTTGCAAATAGATAAAAATTTATCGATCTGATTCCTATTCTACTCTCTAATGCTTGAGCGGAAATAAAAAATGACAGATGACGAATGACAAATGACAAATGACAAATGACAAAAATGCTAGGATGCATGAAGGAAGCCAGGAGCAGATACAATGACAACTAATCAAAGCTTTCAAGCCAGTCGTGAATGGTGGTCGCAACGCTGGCTAGATTTATTAGATTCCTATCGGTTTAAAAAACGTTTAGAACGCGGCAGAAACTATGCGAGACAGGGAAATATTTTAAGTATCAAATTTGAAGAGTCTCAAGTATTAGCACGAGTACAAGGTACAGATCCAGAACCTTATAAAGTTTCTCTATCTTTAGAAAAATTTGATGACGAACAATGGGGATATGTTGTAGAAACTATGTCCCAAAAAGCGGTTTATGCAGCAAAGTTACTAGCAGGAGAAATGCCGCAAAATATCGAAGAAGTTTTTACCACCAATGGGCTATCATTATTTCCTTTTACTTTGGCAGAAGTCAAAAGTCACTGTTCTTGTCCAGACAAAGTAAACCCTTGCAAACACGTTGCCGCAGTGTATTATCAACTAGGCGATCGCTTTAGCGAAGATCCCTTCGTCCTGTTCCAGCTGCGGGGACGTACTAAAGATGAGGTTCTCACATCCTTGAGAGAATTTCGGAGTAAAGGAGACGATTCAAACTCAAAAGTCAAATCTTCTCTACTCCCCACTCCCCATGCCCCTAATCCCCACGAAGTGGGAACCCCGAGTTCCCCACTCCCTAGTCCCTCATTTTGGCAATATAATGAACCACTCGATCCATCGTTAGTAGTCATAGCACCTTCACTCAGCAGCGAAACAGTTTTAGATGTCTTAGGAGAAATTCCCGTGGCAGAATTAGAAACTAGTGAAGCGGATAAAGGTGATGCAACTGCGTCTGGACTGGTACGACAGTACTTAACCAACATTTACCAGCAAGCTAGCCAACAAGCCGCGATCGCTGCTATGACTACTGAGTGAGGAGTGAGAGGTGAGGAATGAGGGATGAGGGATGAACGGTAACTGATAACTGATAACTGATAACTGTCAACGGGTGGAATATATCGCGATCGCATCGTTTAATAAACTAAGGTCTTAAATCTTAATGTTGTTTATTTTCTCGCTCAACTATGGCTGATGCTTTGAAACTTGAAGATGCGGTTGAATTTGCCGAAAACCCAGAACCGCGCTGTCCGTGTGTCCTATTGCTAGATACATCTGGCTCCATGCAGGGAGTAGCGATTGATGCTCTCAACGAAGGTTTACGCACTTTTAAAGAGGAACTCAACCAAGATAACTTGGCGCGCAAGCGGGTTGAAGTGGCGATCGTCACGTTTGGTAGCGACGTGAAAGTAGCGCAGGATTTCGTCACTGCCGACATATTCGAGCCACCTAGCTTATCAGCTCAAGGCTTGACTCACATGGGCGGGGCAATTCTCCAAGGGCTAGACATGATCGAAGCCCGTAAGAGTCAATATCGCAGTAATGGCGTAAATTACTATCGTCCTTGGGTGTTTTTGATTACCGATGGCGAACCGCAAGGAGAACCAGATAGTATTATCGACCAAGCTACCCAACGCATTCGCGACGATGAAGCTGGTAAGCGCGTGGCTTTCTTTGCCGTGGGCGTAGAATCAGCCAACCTGACACGCTTGAGCCAAATTGTCGTTCGCAGCCCCTTAAAGCTACAAGGGTTAAACTTCAAAGAGCTGTTTATTTGGCTATCTGCCAGTATGCAGCGGGTTTCCCAATCTAAACCAGAAGATCAAGTTGCTCTCCCACCGCCAGGTTGGGGCGTAGTCTAGTAATCTTTTGTAGAGACGTTACATGTAACGTCTCTACAGATGTAATTTTTAACGTTTTACGACCAAACAAGCCTTCTCGCCTCCGTCTGGTGGCATGAGGGCAACGACGTGAGGTACGGGACGAGGAGTATAAGGCACTAATAATTCACCCTTATAGGCAAGAGAAGAACTATCACCAGAGTCGAGCATCACAGCATCTCGTAACCCAGCTTTAGCTAGGACTGCACCGAGCGTTACAGCATCGACATTTCTGGGAGCCACGCCAATTGTCGGCTGTCCTGACTGGTTAATCCCCCAGAAAGCCCGACGACGCGCTGCATCGAAACCGTATAACTTACCAAAAGATTCTCGCGATCGCGGTTGTCCGTCTTTCACCAACCAAGCAGCGGCGACAAAAGCATCCGTTACGTCTGGCATCTCCGCCTGTATTCCTTCCAGCGTGTTGTGTAAGAAGGGGTCGAAGGGAATGTATTTCACTGCGCGATCGCCAATTAATACCAATGGTCTACCCGCGAGCAGTGGATTTTCACCAGCGTTACCAGGGATAAAATTACTCGCTTTTTGACTGAGTACGGGACCAACCATCACATTAGAATTGAGAACTTTGAGCGAGAAAAAGCCCCCATCCACACCTGCGACTGCGGGAGTATTAGCTAAAATCTCCGGTACTTGGTAGCGACTCTTAGCATGGATCGTCATCGGTTTACCACCAGAGATTAATAGTAAGTCAGTGCGATCGATGGTGGTTTTGTTGAAAGTCACATTGGCAGAAAAATCAAATTCTCCCCCCCAAGTTGGAACATTCATTCCTCCTGTAGCTTGAGCGAGAATGTTAGATTCTGGGTTGGCGATCGCCCGTGCTAAGTTAGACTGTCCGAAGCGTCCAATGGCAAGTAAACTCTCCGAATCTCCAGCAAAGCGTTCGTCGTTGTCATTCATTGTCAGTGCCGACAGATAACCAGCTTCTTTCACTGCTGCGGCAACTTTTTGGTTGTACTTCCCTGCTGGATAAGTAAAGTAACGGATCGGTATGCCCAACTTCTCTTCTAATATCCGCTTAGATTCAGTTACCTCCGTCTGGAGTTTATCATCAGACAGGCGGCGCAAATCTTCGGGATGGGTGACGCTGTGAGCCGCAATAGTAACTAACGGATCGGCTGCCATTTCCTTCAGTTGTTCCCAACTGACGTGACTCCTACCCACGTTGTTACCTACCCCAGAAGTATAAATAGAAAAAACTGCTGGATAGCCGTACTTTTTCAGCAGTGAATAGACGTATTCATAGTGACCGCCATAGCCGTCATCAAACGTTAACATAACGGGCTTCTCTGGCAGGGGCAAACCCGTCCGCAGATGAATTACGAGTTGGTCATAACTGATAGGGGTAAAACCTTGTTGTTGAATGAATTGGAGATGCTGCTCGAATTCTTGGGGCGTGACATCAAAAAAGACTTGTTTTTTGGGCAAGATGTCGTGATACATCAAGATGGGAACTCTTGCCAGTTTTGCCTTCTTGTTGATGTTGGGGTAAGGGCTGGAATTAAAATAGGCAGCTAATTGGGGTCCTAACCTCAAACTCAGGAATTCAAAAAGTTTGGCTTTATCCTCCGTCCAGTTTGTTGTCCGAAGCAACCCAGTTGCCAAACTAGTTAGATCGGTTCCATAGGGCGAAGATTGCGGACAATGACTCGAAGACGAAGCTGGCGTTGAGGAATCGTTTGGCGTGTCTCGCGCTGGCGTTACAGTCGCAAAAAGTAGCCAGGAACAAGTCAGCGTTACTGACAGGAATAGTTTTGACAGCATTGCATAACTGGAATATCTAGTCACAAAAAACCAATCTAGGCGGGATGGCAGCATGGGTATTTACAAAAACAAGCAAAACTTACAAAGTCTGAGCCAAGTGTAAGCTACCCCAAAAAGTGGGACAATTACACCCTAATGACAATGCATTAAAAGCTTAATATCTACTGCTTAAGTCCCAGCTAAGGCAGCTTTAAGAAGCTACAAATGCTTTCAATGAATGGGAGTCGGGAGTCGGGAAAGAAAGTGGTGCGTGATGCATGGTATGCGATCGGAGGGAAAATGTTAATTTTCAACTTACGACTTCTCTCAGCTTCCTCAGTCTTTTTTTCCCTAGCCCCTAGCCCCTAGCCCCTAGTCCCTCCTCTATGTGTCAAAATGATTAAGCTTGTACCTGGCAAGCTAGAACGCTAATCAAGAGTAATCCTGAAATGGTTGCACGATCGCAGCTCTACGAAGGCAAAGCAAAAATTATTTACACGACCACAGAGCCAGAAATATTACTGGCACATTTCAAAGATGATGCCACTGCCTTTAATGCTCAAAAGCGGGGCAGTATTGTTGGCAAAGGAGAAGTCAACTGCCGTATTTCCACAGTGCTATTTCAGTATTTAGAAAAGCAAGGCATTCCCACGCACTGGATTGAAAGCACCAGTGCCAATCAAATGCGCGTCAGGCGATTGCAAATCTTGCCTTTAGAGGTCGTAGTCAGGAACATTGCCGCAGGTAGTCTCTGTCAACAAACGGGAATACCAATGGGAACAGTTTTAAAACAACCGCTGGTAGAGTTCTATTATAAAAACGATGCTTTAGGAGATCCTTTGTTGACTCGCGATCGCCTCTTTTTATTAGAGTTAGCGACTCCAGAACAAGTCGATCGATCGCAACAAATGGCGCTACAAATTAATGGCGCTCTGAGTGAATTTTTTCAGCACTGCGGCATGACTCTAGTAGACTTCAAACTAGAGTTTGGTTACGATGCTCAGGGACAATTACGACTAGGCGATGAAATCAGCCCCGATACTTGTCGTCTATGGGACGCAGCCGAAACAGACCCCAATCGGCGAGTTATGGATAAAGACCGTTTCCGTCGCGACTTAGGCAATGTCGAAACTGCCTACCAAGAGGTTCTTCGCCGCGTATTAAATCAAGCCGATGGGGAGTCGGGGACAAGTCGTAAGTCGTAAGTCAGAAATTACCTCTCACCTCTGACTCTTGACAAATGACAAATGACGAATGACGAATTTTTATTGGTGTGCGGACGTGCTAAATAGGTGGAAAAAAATGCGTTTATCTCCTGTATGGGTGGCGATCGCCGCGATCGCTAGCTTTCGGCAAGTTATGCTGACGCAAATGCCAGCAACTTATGCAACTCCTGCTACACAAACTGTAACGGCACAGGGGAAGCAATTCAAAAATCAAAAGTTAATAGTTAGAAGTCAAAAATCAGGAGTCAGGAGTCAGAAGTCAGAAGTCAGGAGTCAGGAGTCAGGAGTTAGAACTAGTTTTTCTTCCTCAGTTTCCTCAGCCTCAGCTCCGTCAGCTTTCTTCCCTGACTCCCGCAACTCTTCCCGTCAAGCATTAATTGCCACATTGAAGGGAAAACAAAATGTAGCGCCGCCAAAATTAGTCGCAAAGGCTTCAACATTAAGCGCAAATCGTAGCGATACGAAGAGTAGTTCGCGCAATAACCTTCGTAATCCCATCAAACAAGGTGCGGCGGCGCTCAAACCGCAAGCGATCGCCCAACTCGAACAAGACACTGCACCAGAAACTCAAATCCCCGTTACGCCCAATCCTAACGCTCCCGATGCCAACACCGCACCACCAATAACAGAACCAGCAACGCCGCCAACAGTGCCAGTACAACCTGCTCCAGGCACGGAATCTTTACCCCAGCAAGAAACACCCAATCGCATTCAAGTTCCCCTGACTCCTAATGGCGCACCCGCACCAGGAAGCGTTCCCAATCAACCGAATCCACCTATTCCCCCATCAACTCCAGCACCAGAACAAACACAACCGCCAACAGACGCGCTACCACCTGCGCCAGCTCAACCAGGAGCGCCAGGAGACCAACCCGCACCAGACACTCAACCCGAAGCAACTCCTGAAGCAGCGGAACCCAGAGTTTTAGTGGCAGAAGTAGCAGTTAGTAGTGAAACTGGCACGCTGCCGGAAGAATTGCAAAACGAAATTTACCAAGCAATTCGTACCACTCCAGGGCGGACGACAACGCGATCGCAGTTACAAGAAGACATCAATGCTATTTTTGCGACAGGCTTTTTCGCCAACGTCCGCGCCATACCGGAAGATACGCCCCTAGGCGTACGGGTTGCCTATATCGTGCAGCCCAATCCAACCCTTCAGCGCGTCCAAATCGAAGCTAACCCTAGCACGAATGTCCCGTCTGTCTTGCCACCCAAAATAGTTGAGGATATTTTCAAGCCGCAGTACGGCAGCATTCTCAATTTCCGTCGCTTGCAGGAAGGAATTAAGCAGCTCAACCAGTGGTATCAGAAAAATGGTTATGTCTTGGCGCAAGCGATCGCAGCACCAAAAGTCGCGCCCGACGGTACAGTTACCCTTCAAGTCACGGAAGGAGTTGTCGAAGATATCCAAATCCGTTTTGTGCGGGAAGGGGAAGCAACCGATGATGAAGGTAAACCAATTCGGGGTCGGACGCGAGACTTTATCATTACGCGAGAACTTGCTTTAAGACCAAACACCGTATTCAATCGCAACGTCGTCCAAAGCGACCTACAACGGGTTTACGGGCTAGGGATATTTGAAGATGTCAATGTTGCCCTTAATCCTGGTAAAGATCCCCGTCAAGTTGTCGTCGTGCTGAACGTGGACGAACGCCGCAGTGGGAGTTTGGGTTTGAGTGGCGGTATCAGTTCTGCCAGTGGCTTATTTGGCGCAGTCAGCTTTCAACAAAATAACTTGGGGGGCAATAACCAAAAGCTGGGAGCAGAGTTACAAGTTGGTACAGAACGGCAAGAGTTATTGTTTGATGTCCGCTTCACAGACCCTTGGATTGCTGGCGATCCCTACCGAACTTCCTATACAGTTAACTTATTCCAACGGCGATCGATTTCGCTCATTTTTGATGGAGATGACGAGAATATTGAAGTCGGCGATCTCGATGATGGCGTGCGTCCCCGCGTACGGCGACAAGGTGGTGGTGTCACGTTTACCCGTCCTTTGTCCCGCAATCCCCTAACGCGCTCGGAATGGACGGCATCGGCAGGTTTGCAATATCAGCGCGTTTCCATCCGCGATGATGATGGTGAAGTCACACCAGAAGGCAGATTTGGCGACAGAGAAGATATCCCTTTAAGCTTCTCCGACGACGGCTCGGACGATTTACTGACCGTGCAGTTAGGGGCAGTGCGCGATCTCCGCAATAATACTCTGACACCTACCGACGGTTCTTTTCTCCGCTTAGGCGTAGAGCAATCTATTCCCATCGGCAGCGGTAGTATTCTCTTGAATCGATTGCGGGGTAGCTACAGTCACTACATTCCAGTTAACTTTACTAGTTTTAATGAAGGACCGGAAACTCTAGCTTTCAACTTGCAAGCAGGTACGGTAATTGGCGATTTACCTCCTTACGAAGCTTTTTCACTTGGAGGTAGCAACTCGGTACGGGGCTACGGCGAAGGAGAGTTAGGCAGTGGACGCAGTTTTGTCACCGCTACTGCCGAGTATCGCTTTCCGATTTTCTCGGTTGTCGGTGGCGCTCTATTTGTCGATTTTGGCTCCGATTTAGGTACGGCTAATAACGTACCTGGAGAACCAGCCATTTTATTAGATAAACCAGGCACAGGCGTAGGCTACGGTCTGGGTGTGCGGGTTAATTCTCCCTTGGGACCACTGCGTTTGGACTACGGTTTAAACACTGACGGCGAAAGTCGCATTCAATTCGGTATTGGGGAGAAATTTTAGGAGCTATGGATAGGAGACAGGAGACAGGAGACAGGAGACAGGAGACAGAAGGAAGACAAGGGGGGAGAGCTGAGGAAGAAATTCAATCCAAAATTCAAAATCCAAAATCCAAAATCCAAAATTCCCCGACTTCCGACTCACAGCAGCATACTCTCGCAGACACAATTAGCCAATCTGGAATAGGTTTGCATAGCGGTACGACTAGCCAAGTTCGCATCTTACCCGCAGCGGCGGGGGAAGGGCGTTACTTTGTGCGAGTCGATCTGCCAACTCAACCAATAATTCCTGCCCGCGTTGAGGCAGTGAGCCAAACCGTACTTTCAACTCAACTCGGAGCGGGAGCAGCAGCTGTTCGTACTGTAGAGCATTTATTAGCAGCCCTAGCGGGAAGTGGAGTCGATAACGCCAGAATTGAAATTGACGGGGCAGAAGTCCCGCTATTAGATGGTTCCGCCCGAATTTGGCTAGAAGCGATCGCCAAAGTTGGTGTGAAATCCCAGTCAGCACCACGAGTCATTCCCCAACTGCTAGAACCCGTTTGGATCTATGAAGGCGACACTTTTGTGGCAGCTTTACCCGCTCCAGAAACCCGCTTTACCTATGGCATTGATTTCGAGACAGAGGCGATCGGCAATCAGTGGCATAGCTGGACTTATTGTACCGCTACATTTGCCGCAGAAATTGCTCCCGCTCGTACCTTTGGTTTAGCAACACAAATTGAAGCATTGCGATCGCAGGGATTAATTCAAGGGGGAAGTTTAGAAAATGCTATTGTTTGTAGCCCTCAAGCATGGCTGAATCCACCATTGAGATTTGCAAATGAGCCAGCACGTCATAAAATTTTAGACTTAGTGGGAGATTTGTGCTTACTGGGGACATTCCCCAACGCTCATTTCCTTGCCTATAAAGCAAGCCACAAATTACACGTTCAACTTGCCCAATTGCTGGAGCAAACAATGAAGTTAGAAGTCGGAAGTCGGAAGTCGGAAGTCAAGCGAGCGGACGACGAGGTGTCCTCGCCGTTAAAGCCGCGTGGAAGTTGAAAGCGATTATCCACCTACTCCCTACTCCCCACTCCCTACTCCCTACTTTCTTCAGCATTCAGCCCCGCTCTTTGAGAAATTCAGCCATGTCATCCCTGATCCGAGTTAATTCCCCAGATTCTCCTGCTAGCGATGATGCTAACCACCAGCATCTCGATCGTCAAGCTAAAGTGACTCCTACACCAGAGACAACAGTTCTTACAGTCGAACAGATTCACGAACTTTTGCCCCATCGTTACCCCTTTGCTTTGGTAGACCGAATTATTGAATATATACCAGGCAAGAGAGCTGTTGGCATCAAAAACGTGACTTTTAATGAACCACATTTTCAGGGACATTTCCCTCAAAGACCGCTGATGCCTGGAGTCTTGATTGTAGAAGCTATGGCACAAGTCGGTGGAGTAGTACTAACTCAAATGCAGGAAATGGACGGCAATCTATTTGTGTTCGCTGGCATGGATAAAGTCAGGTTTCGGCGGCAAGTCACTCCAGGAGATCGGCTGATCATGACAGTGGAACTGTTGTGGGTGAAGCGTCGTCGTTTTGGTAGAATGCAAGCCCGCGCTGAAGTTGACGGACAACTAGCAGCAGAAGGCGAACTGCTCTTTTCCCTTGTAGAGTAATTAGGCAAGAATCAGTTAACAGTGACCAGTTATCAATTACCAAAAGTTAGAAGCCAGGTGTCAGACGTTGAGGGGACAAAGGAGAAATCAGAAGGAACTGTGGAGAATGCTGAATTAACTCGCTACTCGCTACCGATCGCTGGTCACTGGTCGCTGGTCGCTGATTCCCTCGCCGCTTCTTTGGAGATGCACCCTTGAAAACACTCATTCATCCCACTGCTGCAATCCATCCAGGGGCAGAACTACACCCAACGGTGCAGGTAGGTCCCTATGTAGTTATTGGCAAAGAAGTCAAAGTTGGTTCCGAAACCACAATTGGCGCTCATGTCGTGCTAGAGGGACCGACAGAAATCGGGGCACGGAATCAGATCTTTCCTGGTGCAGCAATTGGTTTAGAGCCACAAGACCTGAAGTATAATGGCGGTGCTTCAATGGTAAAAATTGGTGATGGCAATCGCATCCGCGAGTATGTCACCATCAATCGCGCTACCCACACTGGAGAAGCGACCCTGATTGGTAACAATAACTTACTCATGGCTTATGCCCATGTAGGACATAACTGCATTATTGAAGATTCCGTCACGATCGCGAATGGAGTGGCGTTAGCTGGTCACATTCATATTGAATCACGCGCCACAATTAGCGGAGTATTGGGCGTACATCAATTCGTGCATATCGGGAAACTAGCCATGGTCGGCGGAATGAGTCGGATTGCTAGAGATGTGCCACCCTATATGCTAGTAGAAGGCAATCCAGCACGAGTGCGATCGCTCAACATCGTGGGACTAAGACGCGCAGGCATTGCTGAAATAGAAGAAGGTCAAGTTTATCGCTCCCTCAAAAAAGCTTTTCGCATTCTCTACCGCTCCGATCTCACTCTCAATCGAGCTTTGGAGCAATTAGAGCTAATTGCAGATAGCGAATACGTTCAACATTTGTTGCAATTTTTACGGATGTCCCAAATCAAGCCCAGACGCGGTTCCATTCCTGGACAACAAATGCCCCACAACGATGAAGAATAATCTGAGGTAAAGTCAGGAGTCAGGAGTCAGAAGAATGTAATTGCAATCTCTTCCACGCACCACGACGCGGCTTCCGACGCGCGGGACACCCACGCAACCGCCCGCTTCACCACACACTACTCACTACTCACTACTCACTTATTACAGAGTATAGCACTCGAAGTATAGGTTAGGACGACAAGCGAACAGACGTATCTACTC
>ERZ1066118.202-NODE-202-length-62986-cov-17.034164_pt1 | contig 62986 bp, 83 predicted proteins | sample MGYA00382765_ERZ1066118 | MGnify/ENA primary metagenome ERZ1066118 (study PRJEB33369, sample SAMEA5778348) | biofilm metagenome | biome: Industrial cooling water; feature: Water cooling tower basin; material: Biofilm | place: United Arab Emirates | collected...
GATACGGGATAAAAACCTCTCTCTCAAAGCTAGAGGGCTGCATCATTTCATGTTGTCCTTTCCCGTTGATTGGGAATTTAATCTCGATCATCTAATTAGAGAATCAGGAGAAGGTCGCACTGCGATCGCATCAGCAATACAAGAGTTAGCCGATCATAGATATCTCAAAAAGGAAAGGGTCAAAAATCAAGACGGTCAATTTACGGGCTGGATTTACGATATTTACGAATTACCTCAATGCGTCAACGATGAGGGCTATGAGCCGACATACGGAAAACCCGAAAGTCGGAAAACCCGAAAGTCGGAAAACCCGAAAGTCGGAAAACCTGTATGTCATACAAATAATATAAATTCCACGAAGAATGTTTTAGACGAAAACGGAAAAGACGAATCTCTCCCCAAACCCCTCTCAACGGAACCCGAAGACGAGAGCGAGAGAGTAGCCGTAGTCGAAGTTGAGTTTGTGGAACCCGAAGACGAGCCAGCCAAAGACTCTCTGACTACCGACAAAGACAAGCCAGAGATTCAAACCGAAAAGCCAATCCAAACCCAGAATCAAGTTCCGCGCCGTAGTACAAATGTCGCATTAACGCTTACAGGACAACCGACAAAGCTGTCCAGACAAAAAGCGATGGCATTGGCTGAAAGTATTGCCGATAGCCCATTTGCCTCGATTGAGGAACAGGATGATTTTTATCAACAGGTGTACGGCTACGTGAAGGCCAGCAACCCAAAACTGAACCCTGGACAGATAGAGGCGATTACGAGCGCACGTGTTCGACGCTGCACTCAAGGCGTTCCCGAACCACAAGACCGAATGCTGCTGAGGATGTGGAGCGGGGGTCAACTGAGGCAATTTGACGGCTTGCAGTATGACCCGACGTTTGTGCAGAAAGAAAACATGAAACGAACCTTAGAACTCGCTAGAAACGTTGATTTGAAGGAGTATTACAGTGCTAAATAGAACGCTTTTCGATAACGCGATCGCCGATTTTCTCGCCTTCTACAATCGCTCGATTGAGAACAATGTTTTAGCTTCAAACGCATGGTATGAAGGGCTTTCGCGCCATTTGACCGACGACGAATTGATACCCGCCCTCAAGCGAGCCATGTTTCGCTTTGAATTTTGTCCCTCGCCAGAAAAGGTCATAGAAGCCTTCAAAGGGTCTTTTGAATTGATTGCCCTTGAGGAATGGTTAACGTGTCTAGATTTGGCAAAAAGTGGCAAATCAGCAAAGGATTTAACGCTATCTCCACAGGGAGAAAAAGCATTAAGAGCGATCGGAGGTATTTCCCGCCTCAAAGAAGAGGAAGCAAAAACCCTGAGAAGCTTTGTCCAAAAGGAGTTTATCGCTTACTGGAAAGACTACGAAGCGGCGATTAACGCGGGTGTTGTCGAAGCTCCTAAGAAAATGTTCAATGCGGCCCCACGATTCCCGACGCTCCCTGACGAGGTGATTGACTGGTTGGCTAAAGCCAAAGAAGCAGGCTTGCTGATTCCGTTTCAGTATCGCTACGACGCGCAAAAGCTACTAACCCATGCTTGCGTTACCGATGGGAACTACGAACCGATTTCATTGCTGATGCAACGCTACTCAATGAGCGACTTAGAAAGAAAAATTCAAGAACAACAAGGACATTAAGCCATGAACTTTGATGAAGAACTAATCAAATCATTTTCCTCACGCATTGACACCCGATACACTCGCCCCGAAGCTGACCCCAGCTACGAGCAAGAGACATGGAGTCCCACTTGGAAATGCTACTGCTGTCAAGACCGAGGTGTTGTGACCCCGATTTTGGTCAGGCACATTCAACCGAATTTTGACGAGAACAAACACGGTATCCCGATTTGTCAGGCGACTAATTGCCGTATACGGAATGACCTAGGGGATGCTTGGTTAGGTAGCGGAAATTACTCTTTTGAATCCGATATCTGCAATTACCTTCATGATTTCAGCAAAAAAGACTGGCAAGAATCGCTCTTAAATAAGCACGAATTAAGAAAGAAAGCGTTAGAAATTCTGTCTAATTCTTCTATTAAAAAAATGCCCAAAGGCGAAAGAAAATTATCGGACATCGAGAAAATCAACAGGCGATTAGCTGACCCAATTCTCAGAAAAGAGACTGTAGTTGATTGGGATAAATATGAGGCGATTTCCTTTGACGAAAACGGCTTGCCCACTGGAGTTACTTATAGATTTTAAGGAGTATTTTTATGAAAACTTACAAACACTCAATCATCTGGGGAAATCCCTATACAGAGCCGCCTAAGCCACTGCCTAGAACAATTTACTCTGTTGTTAACACTGACCACAGACCTGATAGCCGACTAAAGCACCATCTAGAACGAATTCTCGACAAATTACAGGCTAGAGGGATACGCGGCTTTAACATCGGATTTCAAGCCTATGGGCCGATAAAAGTTAGTAAGAAATGGAGTGACGAAGCTAAGTTCAGAAACCGTATTAAACGGCTAAAGCAAAGAATTGCTAAGAAGTATTCAATTCCAATGTTATACGAACAAGCTTTAGAAGCATCGATTAACAAGAAACCTGAATATTATGGAGTAAAAAATAATGCCTAAACCCACTATCTGGACACCTGAAAAGGTTGAATTATTAAAGCGTTTTGTTGAGCAAGGCATGGACTACAAAGCCATTGCCCTGAAGATGCAAACAACTCCAATGGCTGTAAATTCGGCATTAACTCGATATCGAATCCCTAGAGAGTCAAAATGGACTGAATCAAACATCACCAAACTTCGAGAACTTGCCTCTCTTGGGAAGACTAAATACGAACTTGCAGATTATTTCGGAGTAACAGTCGAAGCAATTCGCTGTCAATGTTTTAATCACAAGATTTCTTTAAAGAATCCTACGTGTCGTTTTTGGACTCCTGAAGAGGAATTTTTCTTGGATGAAAGTGCAGGGATTCTCAGGACTGCTGATATTGCCAAAAAACTGAAAAGAAGTACAGATTCCGTCAGAATTAAAGCGAGAAAAATGGGACTCTCTCTTCACACAAATCTGGACAATATTTCGGCTCTTGAATTAGTCAAGGTTACTGGTATTTCCCCCAGAACTATTTACGAATGGATTAAAGACGAAAAACTAAAAGCGACTCGTTCAAAAGGGAGAAAAGCTTACAAGATTAAGCTGAAAGACTTTGCTGATTTTGTGAATAAGAATCCGAATCGTCGTGCGATTAAACGGGTCAAGAAAGAAGTTTTGGAATGGTTATTAATGGAGGTATAAACATGACCTACACAAAATGGACACCAGAGAAAGTCAAAGAAGTCGCACAACTCAAGGAAGAGGGTTATACCTATGCTGAAATCTCGGAAAAAATGGACGTTAGTTTTGACGCGATTAGAATGCTGGTTCAACGCAGTAAATTAGCACACCCTAAATCTGCAATGGATTTTAAAAAACTTAATCGCCATCAATTAGCGAAGCTATTTGGATTATCAAATAACAGTATCTATCGATGGGTAGAACAGGAGTTACTGAAAACAACGAAACGACAGAATCAGCACTTTATTGATATCGCTGATTTTCATGAATTCGTTATCAAGTATCGGGATAATCCAAGTTTCTCGGAGTTACAAAAAATCGATTTAGTCAAATTGAAAGAGTTAATGGGAGGGTTAAAACAATGGAACTAGCAAAAGGTAATCGAGTTTTTTACTACGACCCAAATACAGGGGAGCGAATTAAGGCTCAAGTAAAACAAGTTTTCAAGGAAAAAGTCAAGCTCAGACTTACCTCATCAATGGATGTGATAACGGTTCCTATTGATGAGGTGGAATTGGCTTCGTTGATAGAAAAGAAATCCGAAGACCGCACGTTCACAATAGACAATCGCGTATTCAATAAGTTCGCCATCTCTCGCGGCTTGGGAACAATAAGAGCAATCACCGAAGGAACACGAGGCGAGACTTTGTACGAAGTCTACTGGGAAGAAATGGAAGTGTCTGCCCTAGACTTAGGACGCGAGTTAGAGGACGCAGGGTTGTTCGAGAAACATAAAGCACAACAACCAGCCGAACAGGATATCGATTTTGATACTAAATCCGATGACTGGTTAGACGACTCAATTAACCAGTTCATGTATGAGGAGGGACACACCGACCTCATCGTTGCAACGTTTCCAGAAACCCAAACTACCCAAGAGGAAAACACCATGATTCAAATTGTTGACTCAGATATCTTAGAAGCCCTACCTACTGGACACGTTGAGATAGCCAGTTCTCTCGGTTTGCCCTGTCCTGACGTTAAAGCCGCTCTCAAAGATTTAGAGAAAAGAGCTTTAGTGGAGTACGACGAGTACAAGGATGTGTGGATGAGAAAAACGGAGGAATTCAAAGACCGCAAAAATCCGAATTTAGAAACAGTAACGATTGTGGCTACTCCTATTCAAACAGAAACGATTGAAACAGTCACAATTGACGAAGCAACCCCCAAAGAGAGATTAAATCAACTCAAAGGCGAAATACTGCAAATCAGCGAGAAAGTGCGGTTAGCTTTCTATGAGATTGGCAAACGATTAGGAGAGATTGCCGATAAAAAGCTGTATGAAATCGATGGCTATGCTGATTTTGAAGAGTTTGCCTTTAAAGAGTTTGGGTTCAAAAAAAGCTTTGCTTATTATCAAATAAGTGCGGCTCAAGTTTATTCTGAGATAAAATCTGTTTCCACTAATAGTGGAAAAGAATGTATCAAGGAGACACATTTAAGGTCATTGACCAAAGAAGATTTTAGTTCAGACGATCGCGTTGCCATCTGGGAGCAAGTCACCTCAGAATTAGAGAACTTAGAATCAGAGGGTAAACCAGCCAAGCTAACAGCCAAGTTAGTCGAGAAACACGTCATGAGCTATCAAGAATCTCAAGTCGCAAATCCCCCAGAGTTACCCCCGTTAAACGCTGGTGCCTATTGTCGCGTTCGTCTTCGTAGCGGTCACATCGATAGTTCTCTGGCGAAATGGAATAATCAAATTGTTCGTTTCTTGAGATATGGAAATATGGATGGCTGCATCTGTGAAAGCGTGTTTGGGGAGGAAATACAAGATGTGTTTTTCAGAGAGGAAATCTTTGAGCTAGCTGATACAGCAACACACAAGTTCAGCGTTGAGTTGACGGTAGAGCAACTCAAGCAATTACCGAGAAGTGGGAGCTTGGAGAATGCGATCGCTTATTTATTGCCTAAGTCTGCGGAAGGCAGCCGTCTGGCAGATTGCGGGATTCAAAATCCCGCAAGCAGCACGGCAAATGTTGTCGAATTTCCACAGAAGGCATCGGCATCATAGGGAGGGAGTAATTAGATGTTCAAGATCTTAAAAGCTTATAACGGTATTTTTCATTCTTTAGTAGATGTTCTAATTCTTGACACTTTTTGCTGCCGAGTTACGCTTAGAAAACCCTTTATATGGAAAGCTTATAGTTGGTGTTTGTATAGGCGCACTACTTATGTTTATTTGGGTTGTCCTATGTGTAGTTTTTTACTGGAAAAGATAAATAATAAACATTAGTAAACTATGGACGGACAGACAATACAAGAAATCCAATAGCCCCTAGTCCCAATAACGCGATCGCATTACTCGGCTCGTCAATTTCCTTCACTGGTGTTGGCGGGTTTAGTTTTTTTGGCTGGTAAGGTTTCGTTAATTCTTGTCTAATCTCGTCGGGTGTCATTTTTTTGATGTTATCAGGATTGGATTTATCCTTGTCACAGGCAACAAGAGAAGCACACAGTAGGCTGACAATAAATAAGCGCATAGGTTGTTGTGGAAATAAGATAACGAATAATAGCAACCATAAAAAACGAGCAACGTAGGTGGTTTGCTCGTTGGAACTGCTTGGTTTCCGTAGGAGAAATTTTGTATTTATGTTTTGGATTTATATTTTATATTTATCCTCCAATATCGTAGCGTAATTCTTATTGGTAATCAGTGATTAAAATCACACTTTAATTATTATTAAACATTCAAAACATTTTTTGACAAACTCCAAAGATTTAGCCTATCTTGCAAGCCGTTGAATCCGCCATTAATTTTACGACTGATTAATCGAAAAGATGCTTGTGTATTTTGGTCAGCTAATTCATTTAAACCTTTTGAAGACCAAAAAAGAGCCGCGACACGTGAACCAATCTCAGGCTGTTTTACGAGTAATGGATTGCCCTCTAAATCAAGACCTAATTGTTTGCCATACCACCGATAATTGTGCCGTCCAGTAAGTTGAATTGGCCCGCGCCCCTTGTATCTTCTTCCATCCCCTTTGACCACATTACCTAAGTCTCTACGACCCTCATAAGCCGCCCCTGACGCGATTTCTTCTTCCCACTTCAGAGAACCCGATTCATGAGCCAATTGTGCTAAAAATGCAGCCATCCGTACAGGGGTATTAATCCGAAATTCATTCATGGCTAGGTTGAGTGGAAGGAAATAACGATCGCGTTGTCGTGCCGTACCGTGTCGAAATATGGAGTCAAAATGCTCTCTTTTAATTAGTAATCCGTCAGATTCGAGCAGCATTTTGACTGAACTGGGCCCAATCAAATTAGGCTCATTCAAATGGCGTGACGCTTTAAAGTCAACCCATCCTTTAGCTGTGTTTGGCCCATAAATCCCATCGATTTGATTTGACGGATAAAAGTCCAATCTCGCTAGATTTTGTTGTAATTCCTTCAATTGGGAAGGGTTTAGGTGAGAAATTGGAGTAGCTGTATTAATTTGATTTAGCATCGTATAAAAATACTCCTAAGAATGATTTACGTGGGACGGGAAACCCTTGCTGTATCTGAATTACTCAGTATTGAGTGATTGATTTACGTGGGACTGAAATTCTTAAGCACCAGAGGCAATTAATTTAATTTCACTAAGCCAGTCGTCGAACAAGGCTTCAATAGCAGGGTCGAATTTTTGATAGGTAGAAAGAAACTCGATCGCACACGCTCTACTGATATTTACCTTCCGTTCTTCTGTCTCGCGTTTCCAAGTAGCAGGATGTGGCAAGAAAGGCGCAAGGTCATTAAATGGCGGTGTCTTCTCACTTCGATTGATATTAGCCGTTAATCTTGTCTGAAGTGCCACCGAGTAGCTATCTAGGTTCCGTTTCTGCTCAAACGCCGTGATTTGTGCTTTGATTAGCCAATAGGGCTGTTTTGCGAACGAAAAATAGCTAAATCTTGGGTCTAGACTGTTGTGGCTACTAACTTTCCAGAAGATTTGCGCCCAGTTCGTGCGCGTGATGGTGCGTTTTTTTCGGGTTCTCCCTCCGATGTTTCTTCGATATTCGTCATCACAGGTTCAGGAACCACACCGCCGTTAGTTTCTTTGAGGATGAGGTCTAAAATTGGCTGGATTTGACTGCTTTTCAGGGATGCAGTATCAGATAAATCCCAATCCTTGACTGCACGAGAATTGATGAAAAAGGTGATTTTGAGCCAATTAATCACGGAGTCTGATTGAATGAGTTTGCCCAGTTCACCGATTTTCAAGAAGGTGTCTGTATTTTCTTCTTCAAACTCTTCGTATAAAGGGTTATCCCGAATCTCAGGAGTCGGGTCAAACATCAAGGCGATCGCTTTTTGGACGGTTGTTTCTAGCCCTAATGCGGCTTTAAATTTCTTGCCTAATTCTCGTTGTAGACGCAATATTTCAAAATAGCGTTTAGTATTGGCTTCGACAATCTTCTCGAAGAACCAATGTTCGCGGGCGAGTAGTTCGTTGTGGATTTGAAAAATAAACCCTGATACTGATGCTGTGGGGATACCCTCATCTTCAAGTGGTTCGATTTTGCCGATAGAGAAAGGGAGTTGGTCAGATAATGCTAACTGTTGCACATACTGAATGAAGCTAGTCATAGTTTTTTCGTTATTGATTTTGGGAAATAATAGCGAGGCTGATATTCTGGGTTTTGGCAGGAAACATCTGGCTTTTGAGGTTGTCGGGGACTTGAACTAAAACTCGTGTTTGACGATCAGATGTGGTAAGCAGGTAGGAATTGCTATACAAATTGGCATCGAAAAAACCGAGTTCAGCAACGAGCCAATCAGACCCAATTTGGCAACCCCAGAGAACAATACGCGAATCTTTATCAGAGAGAATCAAGCTCAAAAAAGGGGCATAAAATACCCCCGATAAATTACACGTACACAGGCAATCCAGACAATTTCATCACATCATTGAGCAGGGTTTTACGCGCTGCATCAAGATATTGATAGCGACTGGGGGTTGCAAAAGGTGCTTGATATTTCAAGGTAAATTGTGGCTTCGATAAAGCCGCTATACCACCGTCATCGGTGGGGTTGGTTACTTGGGTTCTTCCGTAGGCGTGTTTGCCACCATTGCGAATGATATGAACGAAGCAATATTTTCCTGAAGTTGCAGCAGGTTGGATGATTTCATTTAAAGCGCGATCGTCAGTTCTGTCAAAAACTTGGAGTTGGCTTTCAAACATAATCTTCGTCTTGACTTCACCCCCTTGTAGTCCGTAGGTGTGGTCAGTACGGTCTTCAGAGGTATCCGATTGAGATAGGGGAATCGAAATCGGTGAAAGAATCTGCAATAATCCCCAGCTTTTAGCCGTATCAGAGGTGGCAATTGCTCCTACTAAAGGCTCTACAGGTACGGCGGTTGCCGTGTTTAGAACCTTGGTGTCGGCAGTAACAACCGCGATTTTAGGGGGTGTCCCAAAGCTAAGGACAGAACCCTTACGAATCCACGTGCCTAAAGTTTGGTCAGAAGTTAAGGAGATAGAGGTCGCCGCAGCAGAAGCAGCAGCAGATGGAGTCAAAATTGCCTCAATGGGCTGAGATTGACCAAAGCCAACCGCACCGACCAAGACGATTGACCCTGCGTTGTGTACCTCATATTCACCAATCGGCTGAGGAGCAAAAGGAAATAAATAATCTGTTGGCATTAATAATTCTTTGTTTTAGATTGACAAAGAATAATAGCTACCTAATTCCTTTGTACAAATCATGGTGGACAAAGGTGTATCGGTATTGTGCCTTCGTATTCAATGCCGATGATGCAGGCATAAACACGCCATGTCCTGTCGTAAAGAATCGGGTCAATCTATCCACACACTCAGTCAACTTGTTCCCATCGTGCAGCACTAACACCAAATCCCAAATCTCCCTCCTGTAAACATCTCCTGCTAACCATTGCGTTTCAGGGCAATCGGGAAACAGAGGGATGATTAGCTCTACACCTGTTGCTGTATATTTATTGGGTGGGTTGCCGATACATATGGCTTTTGATGTGTAGCCATTGGGATAAGTATAGGTTCCGATTGCCGTTGAGAGTAGGATTTCTAAATGTTCTTTTAGGATTAATGGGGTTAGTTGGGGCATGGTTATAAAAAGAGAAAACCCTGGAGAAAACTTCAAAAACCAGGGTAAAGGCAAGTCACAAGTGTTCAATATTAGCCGTTACGCTGCATGGCTCTACGATTCCGTCTTTCCGCCTCTTCTAGCTGTTGTGATTGGCTTTTTCTAAAAGAATCAGCATCGGGAGTAGAGATATTCCAAGTATTATGAACATTGATGGGCTGCGTTACATTGCCGCGACGTGAACCCGAACCACTGCTATAGGAGCTACTAGCACCACCACCCGACACAATCCCCCCCATGTCGAAATTCTGAGTTTTCATCTCATCCCAGCGACCATCTCTTTGCAACGCCCTCCATAACTGAGCATCACCGTTTTTATCAGTCAATACCTGCTCACCCGCATGGGCCACAATGGGAACCGCGCCCGTTCCCTCTTTGAGCATGGCTTTGTAGACCGAGGCACCCAAGCCAAAGATTTCACCACCTGTGGCAAAATTTTGGATGTCTTTTGGTACGATACCGCCGTCATTAAAGTTTTTGATGAAATTGGGAACTTCGCCACCATCATTGAATTTTAAAGCCGTTGTCGCACCACTAAACCCACTACCTAAATTGGGAGAAGTGAAACTACCACCTGTAGCACCGAATCCAGAACCCGAACCAACCTGAAAACCTCCTTTCGCACCACCGCCAATCGCCCCGAATATCTTCATCACCGCCATCTTGATGAAGATTTGACTCAGCATGGCGAGTATGGATTTGAGGGATTGTAATGCCACATCCCCTAAGTTCTTAAATCCTTGTGAGCCACTATCGACAATCCCCTGCATCAAGTTCTGCATCTCTTGGGCAAATGGATTCGCCTCGACAAAAGCAGTCGATAAATCCATGTCTTTCATCTGTTGCAAAACGTTTAAGTTTTCAGTCAACTGATACGGATTCCAGTTCTGTTCTTGTCCTTGTCTTCTCAAATCCAGTTCACGTGATGCGTAATCAGCATCAATTCTGAGTCGGGCTGATTGTTTCCTCAAACCAATAGCAGCAAAGGGATTCGCAAAATCAGCTTTTCTAGAATAGAACTCAGAATATAGTCCGTTATTCTGCTGCAATGAGCGCAAGTCTAAGTCTTCTTTGGCACGACGTTTAGCGTTCTCCGATGCAGTTGCTCTCGTTGCCTCCAAAGATTGAACTTGATTATTCAGGCTCTCAACTGCTTTCGCTGACTGTTCATATTGAGATTGAAGGCGTTTTTCTGATGCTAAAAACTCCTCTCTAATTTCTGGCGAAAGATTCGATTTAGCCAATTCACCTTTTATATCAGCCAGTTGCTCAGAAGCGTTAGCAAATAAACGTTCTTGTTGGGTGATCTGGTCTTTTAGGCTGAAAATGCGATCGTCATATTCTTTATTCGTATCACGTTCAGCTTTGTTGATTTGTTCGGTGACAGTAAGATAACCTTTAGCATTTGAGATGAGGTCAAAAGTTGCTAACTCGCTATCTTTGACATTTTTTACAAAATTACGAGTAGCATCTTCAATCCCTATCATCAATTGCCTCAACTGGTCTTTCCCCTTGAAATTGAGAGCTTCTTGGGCTAGTTTGTTGTTTTCTTCATTGATTTTTACTATTTCAGTCTGAATCTGTTTAATCTGACTTGCTTGATCTAGTGCTGCCTTGAAATCAAGTTTAGGCAATGGCGTTAAATCTTTTTCGGTAAATGCAGGTAAGTTTAATAGGTTTGGTGCAAATTTTTCTGTAGAAAGAACCTTGTATGGCGATTCATACATTCCTATATCAGAAATACCACCAGCGTACAACTGAGTAGGATTGAGGAAGTCGTAATTAGATGATTGTAACTGAGGGAATGATGGTAAACGACGGCCCGCAGGCGACGATTGCGTACTCACAGGTGGTATAGGTTTAGCCCTTTTCTGGGACGGAGGGATTTTAGCCGCATTGCTAGGAGGAATAACATTAGGAGCTAAGTTTAATCCCTGTGGTGTTGGTGGTAGCATTGGAGGGGGATAAAGTCCAGATGGCAATCCAAGAACCGCGTTTTGAGGTTGTCCTTGTATGAGCTTGAGAGCAGAACTTAGTACGCCGCTTTGTCTGATTCGGTTCGCGCCGCCTCCTGATTCGTGTAGTCCGTGCCAATCCATGATCGGGATTTGAGACTGGACATACTTCAGTAATTGCTCTTCTGTTTTGATTTTGCCTGTTTTTACCAGTCGCTCTAGTTTAGCTGTATCAAACTTTCCTTGACCTGTCGGTAAATTGCGTTTTCCAGTCAGCATATCAGCCAACAAGTCAATATACTCGCTCTCGTTTTTAGGGTTAAAGTAATCGGTGTTAAACTGAGCGAACCCTTGCATTTTATTGCCAGCACCGCCTTTTGATTTTATCAAGTCAGTGTTTGAGCCTTGTTTTAGCCATCCCGAACCTGATTCACCTGCTGTAATCATTAAGGCAACTGATCTGGCGATCGCGTTATTGGCAAAAGCCTGATTCTGATTTAGTTTCTGCTCAACTTCTGATAATCTTTCATATCCTTGATTGTAGGTTCCAGAACTATTGAAAGCCGATGGCAGACTAAAACTAGATAAACTGGACGTTGAACCAATACTGTTTATTTGCTCAGAAATCTTTTTGGTAATCTCATCAATCGCACCTACTAACCCGTTCCCCGCACCTGTTATTCCTTCGGGTAACTTGTTTAACGCACTATTAATATCTTGAATGGGCTTGGGCATCTCATCAAGGTTTTTGACGATCGCTCTTACGCTATCAGGAATAAAACCTAACTCTTTGTTGGTTTGTCTGATTAAACTAGCCAGTGTGCTATTGAGGCTAATCTGAGTGTCTTTGGTGTCTTCAATTGCGCGTTTGCGTTGTCTTTCTAAATCTACTTGCTGGTCTTGGACAGTTACTATTTGTCTGAATGTTTGGATGTAATTGGTTTCTACCTCTTCAGCCTGTGATTTGAAAGTGCGTTTCTCAGACAAGATATTATTTTGCTCATCAACTAGCCCTGTAAAGATATCAGTTAGTTGCTTGGCGTAACTATTAACACCAGGGGTCAAGTTTTTAGTTAAATCACTTCTGAGTTGTGAACTTGCTAATTTATCTTGTGCATTAGCTAGTTGGTTGCCTAAATCAATTAATTGTTTATCAAGATTGCGAGTTAAATCTTGATAAGCGTTGTTTAGGCTTCTCACGCCTCGAAAATCAGTAAGCTTGGTATCTTCTAATTGTCTTGAATAATTTCTGAGTTGGATATTAAAATCATAAATTTGACGGTCTAGTCCGATGTAGTATTCTTGAATCTCGTATTGTTGCTGAATGATATTGGCTTTAGTTTGAGCGATACTACCAGTAATTTGATTGACCTGTGACTGGATTTCAAGTGGATCACCTGATTTCTCCGTTAGTTGCTGGCTTAATTCTCCCAACTGAAGGTAGTAATTTTCAAGGTCAAGCACCGAAGAATTAATATTAAACTGCCTACCTCCTAATGGCATCGCCTCAAATAGAGCAGCGCGTTTTTGTGTGATTACTGTCTCGTTCCCAACCTGACGTTCACGAATTGCGCGTTGACGAATCGCATCGCGTAAATCAGCTTGAGTTTGAGCGATTTGCTTATCTAGTTCTAATTGGTCTTTTTGGTTTTGTGCTTGTTTGGCTGCGTTTTTTAATAGTTCTAGAAACTGCTGTTTAGCCGATAAATCATCTTGTTTATCAGACACCATTTGATTGATAGACTCAGGTGATAAATACCCTGCTTTTAAGGCTTCACTAAAACCTAGTCCTTTTCTTTCCCGCTCAGAAAAATAAGTATTAAACAAATCTTCTGATGTGTTGGTTTTGTTTTTCTCGTACTGGTTAGCTAAGGCATTAGTATTTAACTTTAAATTGACAGAACGTGATTCAACATCATCTAGGTTATTCCGTTTACTGGTTATCTCGTTTTGGTAACCAAATGTTTCGCCTCTCGCATAAGCTCCTGTTATTGCAACTTGATTCTTAGCTGTAACCAGTCCTGACATGAAGTTATTATTCTGCAAGATGCGCTCTAGTCTACTCGCTTCACTTGCTAGTTTTCGATACTGATCAGACGTATTAGAAAGTGCCTGATTGTAAGCCAACTGGTCTTGTTCTAGTATTCTGATAATTGATTTTAAATTACTAGATTTATTGGTGTATTCATTAACATCAATCGTTCCTTTGGCGTATTTGTCATTTAGGTTAGCCAGTGCATCTTGTTGTGTTTTCAGGTCAGACGTAATTCGTGAACCTAAATCTTTAAACGTTGTGTCAATTAATTTAGCTTCTTGAGTTTGTAAATCACTGATTCTTGTGTCAGTAGCTTTTACGCCTGCATCGTCTTCATTGGTTACTGCTTTTTCTCGTAACGCTCGTTGTAAGACCAGTTCAGATTGAATCGACTCAAGTTCGGTTCTAAATTTCTTGAGTTTCTGGGTATCTCCTAAGACTTCTTGGAACCGAACCGCATTCTGAATTGCTACATCAAAGTTTTGGTCAATTTGTTTTAAATCTCTGATAATTTCATAGTTTCTGAATCCCAGTCTGACATTTTGCACAGCCGTCATGGTTGCGGTTCTAAGTGGCGAAAAAGTAGCGATTTGTTCAACTATTCCTTTTTTTCTTTGAGGTTCAGCGTTGGGGTTTTTGAGGTTTTCTGAAGTGAAAGGATTCGAGTTTGCTGTTAATTTGAGGCTGGTTTTTTCTTGCTGTGGTTTGGTTAGCTCATTCAAGCTTCTTTGGGTTGCCTTGAGTGATTCTAGATTATCCCGTAGTTCTTTACTGCCAGCATTGGCAATTTTAAAAGCAGCGACTAATGCTAATGCTCCTGCTGTTAAGCCCAAGAACACAGGATTAAGCAAAGTAGCCGATACGGTAGCATCAAATAAGGCGTAAGAAGCCTTCAGTGTTTGCATCCCAGTTAGCGTGTTTCTCAGCCCAACACCAGACGCGACTAATGCTGTATTCCATGATGCGATCGCGATTGTGCCTAACCTTGTCGTTACAACAAAATCTTTAACTAATCCCCCCATTGCGACAAGAACAGAGATAAACGCGGCTCCACCTACTGCACTAACTAAGGTGAGGTTATCGTTTAATAATTTTAGTAGTGCGTTAATTGCTTGTAAGCCAGCTTTGGCAAAAGGCTCAAGTGATGCTCCTGTCGTAATTGAAAGCTGATCTCCCATGTTCTGGAATCGGTTCATCTCAGCTTGTAGTGAAGTCTTAGAAACCTCAAGCCCTGCTGCACTCATCCGTTTGTACTCAGCCGTCATTTTAGGCAACACATCTTGTACCAGTAATTTACCTGCTTCAGCTTGTCGATAAAATTCACTTGTTGTTAATCCCATTGATCTCGATGCGACTACCAGGGCATCTTGCAAGCCTCCTGTTTCTGTTAACTGTTGAGTGAATTCTTCAAGAGAGATCTTCGGACGCGAAGCAATTTGAGTCAGTGCTTTAAAAGTTGATTGTTGCTCAGTCCGTGATGATTGTCGTTGTGCTAAAGCGTCTTGAATCCCTGAAAATATGTTTTCAGATTGTGACTGTAATGGTGAATTAGTCGTGATAATTTTAAATTGTGTGTAGTCTTTTAGTGACTGCTTAAACACAATTCCTAGCTCGTTAGCATGAGCAATGAAGCCATCAAGTTCATCTCTAACATTCCCTGTTCCTGTGAGAGACAGGTTAATTTCAAACCGTCTAAACTCAGCAATCGATAATATCGCCTCACTCATTTTCTGCTGAATCGTGAACGGGATATTTTGCAGGCTAAATAATAATGGTTGTAATAACAGTTCAGCACCTTTAAAGAGCAAAAACCCACCTGCTGCAATCCGAGCGACACGACCTAATGAAATAGTATTACCACTTGCTTTCTGGATAATGTCATCAAGTGCGCTTAATGCTTTACCTGCATTCGGTAACTGATTAATAATCCCGTCTATGGTAGTGGCAGCAATCTTGAGCATTCCGACAACTTGAGGAGAGATAGCCAGAGCGGGATTTTCTAGGTTTTGCTTAAGCTCATCAATCCATTTGTTTGTTGATTCGCGGTGTCCCTCTAAGCCAGTCTGAATATTATCAGATACTCGGTTCATGTTGGTCTGAACTTTAGCACCTCTCCATGATTTATTTCGTGATGCTTCGTATTCTTCTATTCCCTGTCTTGCTGTTTTTAAGTTTTGCTCAACGGAGTCTAAGCCCTCACTAATTTGTTTATTCAGCAAATTCATTTGAGTGATGACGTTAATCACTTTAGTCTGAGCTTGTTTGATGGGGTCTTTTATCTGATTAACTTGTGACTCGTTTACAATGGGTTTACCAAGTTCTCTAGTGAATTGATTGATGACTTCACGTGCTTGTTTAAACTGATTTGCAATCTCAAGTTTCAACCTATCTCTAGCCTGTTGAGGAGATTCATAATTTATTTTCTGGCTTGTCAGATTTAACTTGGCTTGTCCAATTTTATCTCTTTCGGTTAAATAAGACTGAGGCAAAACAATTTCTTGGCTTTTGGCAATACGAGATTGGTGTTTTTTCTCAATAGAACTTAGTTCTTGAGTTGTCAATATCCTTTCTTCAGTGGCTAGTTGTTTTTGTTTATTTAATAAACTTACTTTAAGCTGATAAAGTCGTTCTTCTTCTAAGAATTGTGCTTGAGTTTTCTTAATAATTAATGCTTGATTATTTTGATTTGTGTTGGGCAAAATAATCTGTTTATTAGGGTTTTGATTAATTGTATTTAATCTAATAAGTTCTTGCTGAGGTTTAGCATTAATCTCATTTGGAGTTAATACAACTCTTGACTTGTTAGGATCATAGCGTTTTAGTTTTTTGTCATCATAGCGGTGCAAATCATCAGGAGATAAATATACTTCTTGTCTAGCTGATACTCTGCCTTGTTGCAGGGAATTGAATTTGACATCCTGTTGACCAACCTCAGTAGACGTTAAAACTTCAGGCTTTAAAATGATTGGAACTTTTTTGAGTTCTTGTTGAGTGGACAGTATTAGCTTTTTATGAGTCACATCTGCTAAAAGCGTAGAAGCTTTCTCGATATTAGGTAACTCGTCTAACAACCCCAGATAATAACCTTTGCCGATATCGCGCCCTGATCTTCTTGTCCTTCTAGATGGTGATTTGATTTCGTTAATTTCTGTAATTTTTTTGTCTGGTATTTGAGCTAATTTCACAGAAGCTTGTTCAACTAGGTTTAAATCTTCTATGATCCCTAATGCAAGTCCTTGATCTAAAGCAGAACCCGCAACCTTAGCTGGTTTTTCCAGATTTATTCTTTTTTCGATGCCTAAACTTTGAGCAAGTTTATTGATTTGTTCGATGGTGTTAGTAACAATTGATTGATAGCCACCAATGCTTCTAGCTAGTTCAGGTGATGCTGCATTTTTAACTTTGGCGATTGCTTGATAGGCTCTAACGGCATACTGCTCAATCATTACCATTGATTTTTCGATAACCTTGATATCGGTTTCTGATTTAAGGTTTTTACCAATTCCTTTGAAGCCCTTGCCGATATTCTCTAGCTCACTAAACCCTGGTGTATTTAGTTTATAAGCTTCTAGTAGCTGCTTTTTCTCTTTGCGTCGTTGAGCTAGTCTAAAATCGTTTCTGATTTGTTCTTGATCGACCTGTAATGAAGTGTCTATTTTTTGCTCACTAACAGGAAGTAATTTATTTTTGTCAGTAAATGTTTGACTTGATTGGGCTAATAATTCTTGACTAATAGGTGTTCCTTTATTAACAAATTCACTAAATGCTTTTTGAAGTTTTCTAAGTGTTTCTAAATAAGCATTTGCTGTAGCTTGATAACCTTTTGGCAGCTTTTCGATTAAAGGCTCCATTCCCTTTGTGATAAAATCCTTAAACGAGGAATCTACGCGCCCTTTTTGGTCAGACGGATGATAAAACTCATAGCTCCCTTTAGTCTGAGCTTGTCCTGTCTGGTAATACTCAATTCCTCTTTGTAGGCTGGTATCATCGTTGTACCGTTTGGCAATAAAGTTAGAAACAGGAAATAAATCTTTTTTGTCTATTGTTGAAATAACATCAGGAGAAACACCTGAGTAGCCCAAAAACTTTTTAGCTGCTTCGTTTTTGACTGCATGAGCAACCGCTAACTGTTCTGATATTTTTTGATATTGAGGGGTTGCTTTTAATAAATCTTTAAACAAAGCTGTTTCTGTTTTGTCTAGATTAAGTTCTGATACAGCTTTTTCAATTGACCCCTTGCTTTGTTCTATTTTAGAGATGCCTTCGTTTAACTCACTCATTGATTGAGCCAGTTTACGAGCATCGTCGTATGTAAACTTGTTGAGTGGTTTGTTTAATAATTTTCCAATTTCAATTAATGGGTCAAGCGTTTTTCTAATCCCTTGTCCTGAATTAGTCAAAAATCTGCTTACACCTCCCGTAAGCAATGGGTTATTTTCTTGTGCTGATAACTTAGTAATTAATCCTTGATATTTAGGATGCTGTAGTATTTGTGGAGGAATTTGAGCATCTGTCAGTTTTAAATTTCTAAAACCTTTTAGTTGACCCGCTAACGTCTTTAATCCTTCTAAGGACGCAAGGTAGGATTGAACATCGTGCATCCCTCGATAATCTTCTAAGAATGCTGTATTTGATGGAGGGGTTACAATACCTTGTCCAATAAAACCATCAGGAACGAAACCCTTTAAAACTTTCTTGATACTTGGTGAATATTCGCCTGCAAACTCTGTAGAATAAGGAAAAGCTAAGGGGTCAGTCTTGCCGACAAGTGCTGTGTAATTTTCTGCGCTTGCTCTGTTGGTTAGTCCCATCAAAGGCGATCCCAGTCCAACTCCTTTAATGTTTGTTTTACCTAGTGTTTCAAGAATAGCGATCGCTTCTTCGACAATATAGCCACCACCGCTAAAGCCTGCAAGTTGGATGTTTTTCCCTGGATGTTTTTTTTCAATAGCCAGTGCAATCGCTGCCATTCGTACGGCATCAGGATTTACGCCTTTAATCGATGTACCTAGAAGTTTCTCGATGTTCATAATCATCGAAACACCTTCGGAACCCATGGGGTTAGAGCCAAACATTTTAATAATCTGGTCATTGAGCAAGCTTTTTGTGTCGTTGGCTGCTCTATCTGTATAAGTGTTTTTTACAGGAATAAAAGCGGTTTTTTCATCAAAAAACGGCTCTAACATTTTAGCTGTTTCGATGCTGGCTCTACCTTTCTCCTTCTGAAAACCACCAACAACTAAGGTGATATTTTCTTTGTCTTTTAGAGATGGGTCGCTTGTAATCTTGCTATATCTTTCTTGTTCAACACCTCCTACTTTTTTGGTTTGTAATGCCTGTGCTTTTTTCGCACTCTTATGTAACTCAACTTCGTTTTTTAAGAGCAAAGGACTAGCCAGTATTTGTCCTACTCGAAAAACAGCGTTATTAACCTGTGTTCTAAACTTTGTCTGTACTTCTCTTGCTGCATTAACTAAAACCTCGTCTAAGGATTTTTGTCCTGTTTCTAGCTGATATAGGTTCTTGGCAACGGCTTTTCTGAAAGTGACAGCATTTTGTGAAAATAGCTTAGGATCTGCTACATTTTCATAGAGTGAAAGCGTATCTTGAAATAGCTTTTGTGCAGGATTTTTCTTAGGATTATAGCCACCAACTACAGAAGCAAAAGTATTGACTTGAGACTCTAAAACCTTAGCTACCCTAACAGAAGCTTTATCTAATTCACTGATTACTTTATGTCCTGATTCTGTCTCCCCGTAAGCAGTAACAGCGCGTCTTGCTCCAACCGCTCCAATCTCCATGAATAGCCCTTTGACTAAAGTTGTAATTGGACTAAATAATGCTCCTAATAAATTACCTTTTTGTGCCTGACTAAAACCTTTGGAAATTGAATTATCTAATTGTTTGAAACTTTTTTCGGTAACACGAATCAAGTCTCTGTTTGTGTTTGATAGCCTGTCTTCGTAGCGGTGGGTAACAACCAAGTTATTCGGAACACGAATATCAAGAGCAATACTTTTAATCTCTGATAGTTGCTTTTTTAGTTGCCTTAATGCTTCGTCGTTTACAACAGGTGTAATCGGATTAGATTTTAAATCACGATTAAGTCGCTTGACGTGATCCAGCTTGATATCTAAATGCTTGTTGAGTTGATAGAGTTCTGTGTGGTCAACCTTGGGGATAATCTTGGCATTCCCGATACCCTCTATCCTTTTTCCCATCTCTCTAGCTTTAATAGATGCGCGATCACATTCGGCTTCAAACTTTTCAAAGTCAGCCGCGAATTCAAGAATCAGAGTTTCAAGGGTTATTGACATGGGAAGGGCAAAAAAGAAGGTAGCTAATATTAGGCGTTCGCCTCTTCTCCGTTCTCCCAATGCCAAAGAATTTGTTCCTCACCCGTGCTTTTTTTGGAATCATTTTCACGCTATTCCTAGCAGTTGAACCCAAATTGTCGGAATTAGAAAATAAAGAATTTACCTTTTCCGACTACCTTCAATTATTTAGTGCCATTGCCTCGGCTTCATTGGTATTAATGGACTTCCATGCCGAGAACGCCAGTGTTTACACACCCAAGGGATTACCAGGAAGAGACAAAGATGTTTAATGATATTGATATTCAATCGACTGTGGATGTTGCGGTAGACAGTGCATCGGTTAGTTCTTTGGGGAACCGACTTCGTTTATCGGTCGGATACGAAAACCTGGGAACCACGAACACACCAGGACTAGCTGGTCAGTTTTTGTGGTCGTCTGACAACATCTTAGATTCATCTGACAGAGTATTCCGTTCAAGCTATATCCCTCCCATGGTGGTCGGACAAGAAATCAGCCAAAACTTCTCCTTATCAGAGCGACCAAGGGTAAGTGAAAAATATTTAATCATCAAAGCAGACACGTCAAATCGCTTATCAGAATCCGATGAACTGAATAATGTTAAGGTTTTGGCACTACCTGGAACCACGCCTGATCCTGTAAATAGACCAGACCTATCTATATCCAATACAAGCTTGAATATGAGTACGATTACTCAGGGCTATGGCTTTGTACCCAGATATACTCTCAATAACACAGGAAATGCGATCGCCCCTCCATCTACAACACGATATGTCGTTTCGGCTGATACGATTCTTGGAAACAGCGATGATGTTATTCCTACCTTTTTATCGAATGGCGGTGTAGATGCGGCACTTAACCCAGGGACATCTAGGCTTGAAAGTAATGATTATCTAGCGATTTATAATAATTTGAGTTCTGGCACTTATAACCTGTTTGTCATCGCCGACGGCACAAACATGGTTTCAGAAAGCAATGAGACGAACAATGTTGCGAGAATTAGCTTCAATTTTGAAGTACCACCCAAGCCTGATTTAGTCGTAGAACAGTTAAACCTTCCAGATAGCGCAAATGCGGGAGGTTATATCAATCTCTCTTACACCATTCGTAACCTAGATCTTGGCTATGTTGGATATAGTAATATCGCTTTTTACTTATCTACTGATAATACAATCGATGCGTCTGATGTTAACCTCGGATCTCACATGGCAACTTCAAGTACACCTCAAGGAGTTCCAATTTCAAGAAACTATAGTTTATTTCTTGACCCTGATCGAGTGAGCGCAGGTACATACAATCTAATTGCCAGAATTGATCCCAATGGTTCTGTTACAGAAAGCAATGAAAATAACAATACATTAGTCAAAACAATCACGATTAATCCGTTACTGCGTCCTAATCTAAGCGTAGCGAATATTCCCGCAAGCAACGCGGGAAGTGAACGGATGACTTTCTCAACAGGCATTTTATCAACTATTCCCTATACCATAGTGAACAATGGTGCGGCAGTTAGCAGATCAAGGACTACTTTTTATCTATCAACTGATGCTACTCTCAGTACCAGTGGTGATCTTCTTGCAGGACATCATAGTATAGGAGAGATGGGAAGTTTTCAAGAAAGATCAGAAGCGGTAAGCTTGTATTTAAACCCCAGTGCAATTGAAGACGGCACAAATAATTATTATCTGATTGCCGTAGCTGACTCTTTAGGCGAGATCGCTGAAAGCAGTGAGACGAATAATATAACGGTGATTCCAGTAACTGTCGTGGACGCTGGAACTACTCGTTTTTCAATTAAGAATGGATATGGTCTGGTTAACGCCGAAGCTGCGATCGCAAGAACCTTGAATCTCCCTTCTTTGCCTGATGTCCCTAACACACAAAGTTGGGGTGCTGATCTGATTAAAGCACCCGAAGTTTGGAATGCAGGTTATACAGGCGCAGGTATTACAGTAGCAGTGATTGATACAGGTGTTGACTATAATCACCCTGATTTAATTAACAACATTTGGTCTAACAACAATGAAATTCCTAACAACGGCATTGATGATGATGGAAATAATTTTATCGATGATGTCAGGGGGTGGGATTTTGTCAGCAACGATAACGCGCCATTAGATCCTAATGGACATGGTACTCATGTGGCTGGGATTATTGCAGCAAGTCGTAATAGCTTTGGCGTAACAGGGATCGCTTATGATGCTAAAATCATGCCGCTTAGAGTTCTTGGTGGTGGCGACGGGTGGGGCAATATAAATAATGCAATCCGCTATGCTGTCGATAACGGGGCGCGAGTAATTAATATGAGTTTGGCAGGCAACACCACTGACCAAGATGGTCGTTTGAAAGAGGCACTACAATATGCCTCAAATCGAGGAGTAATTGTGGTCATGGCTGCAGGGAATAACAGTGGGATGAGTCCATTGATGCCCGCTAGTTTCGCTTCAAATTGGGGCATTGCTGTTGGTGCAGTAAATTCTAATGGAGCAATGGCAGGCTATTCTAATAAAGCAGGAGGTCAACCAAACTTAGCCTATGTAACGGCACCAAGCTCGGCGAATTCGACTTTACCCAACAATCGATATCGTGTTATGAATGGAACCTCGATGGCGAGTCCCCATGTCGCGGGTGTGGTGGCTTTGATGTTGAGTGCGAATCCTAGTTTGACGGACGCTGATATTAGAGCAATCTTGTCGCAAGGCTAATATTGCTCATTAACCTATGAATGAGTAACTATTTCTATGGGCAGCGAGTTCACTTCTACAGCGATCGCATTCTTATCTTCTTTGGGTTTTGCCATCTCCAAATCCCTCAATTTAGCACAAATCCCTACTGTGTCCCGTCCTGCTTTTTATCGGAAAGAAGCCCTGTCTAAAATCACAGTCGAGTATTTCCCCATTGAAATCGAAGACGCTGACGGCGGTACTCATGGTGTTGGATACGAAATTCTTCTGTTCAACCTACAAGGGCAGGCGTTTGGTGCGTGGTCTTTGAATGATTTAGCTGAAGTCAAAGAGTATTTGGGTGAAATTAAAGTCAAAAAAGGCTCTAACTACTTCAAGATTTAACTAATTCAAGGGCTTCATCAACGGAATTAACCACGACGGCTTGACCTTTCCATGTCTCAAAAAACACTGCTTCATCGGAGGTAAGTTTTCTAGCTGATGGGGGTTTGGAGCCGTCTTTTATTTCTAGCAAAAAATTTCTGCCATTGTAGCCCACCAAAATATCGGGACACCCTTTCCCGACAGTATGAAGACAGAGAACGGTACAGCCCATTTTTCTAAGGGCGGTGACAATCTCAGATTGATTAGCATCGGTTCGGGCGGCTCGTCTCACAAAAAATCTAAAGAAACTACTGCCAAATATTAGCGATACGTTAAATAACAGCAACAGTAAGCGTTGCACGCGCATCTATCCCCTGGAAGAATCACGTCACTCAACTTAACCCACCCCAGAGAAGCATAGCCCAAGCAATCAGAACAATGATTCTTGCAGTTTCCTAGATTCCGTTTCGCCTCTGTCATCTTCTGCTTTTTCTTTGATTGAAGAACACCTGACTCGTAAGCTACCTTAGAATGATAGGCATACAGTGACATTCGATGCCTCATTTGGGCTTCACTCATTTTCCCTGACTGGATATCGCCCGCAAATCGTTGTAACGCCGTATATTCAGTAGATTTGAGATATTGTTCAACGAGCTTATAATCGGCTGCGGTAGTTTTGCCTTTCCCTCCCTTGCCAAACTCAAACAAGGTCGTATGGTTAGCCCTAATCTTTTCTGATGTGCGTTCTTGCCAAGTCTTGAGGTCGTAGTCGCCTTGTAGATAACGAGTTAGTCCGCTTTGTAGGTCAGAATTGAAGCGAGTATTGTGGCGATATAGAGCAAGGAATAATTCGCGATCGCTGACCTTGCGCCCCGATGGATAAGTATAGTGCGATCGTTCCTCATTCCACACAAACTCGTCTAGCTTGTAGCTCCGAACCGCGTCCAAGACAAACATTAGCGTCCCACTCCATTAATCAGTAGGCTATCCTTTGTTCCATCCATCAAGGTAATCTGATTTGAGTAGGTCGAACCGCCCCAACACGCCATCCTAATTTCTTGTTGAGTGAGTGTACCCATTTCTAGATGTTTTTGAAACGTATCCGCGTCAATCCTCATCAATTCTGATTTTTCTTTTTCGGTCAACTGAAGGATTGTCGGGAAACTAACCTCCCATGAGTCGGGCAATACACCTCTAGTCGGGCCAGTTTTAGAGAGGAACAAATAGGTCAGATACCTTTCCAGTTCAGACAAGAAATAGTTACGTTGATAAGAGTCGATTTTGTTAGCCCACTCATAGCGATCGCTTAATCCTCCTTCACTAAATGCACTTGAATTTGATGACCCCAACAGTTTAGAACGGGGCATATCAGAAGCAGCGATTAAGACTTCTTGCAGGTGAGTGAGGAGGGTATCAACACCAGAATAATTCCTGTGGACAAATTCAGCATCTTCTCTGTCTGCGTCCATGATTAGCCCACCGAGAGAATCTAATCCCATCAATATCGACTCAAATCGGTCAATTAAAGCTTGTTTGTCCTGTTGTACGGTTAGTTGAACCAAATCTTGAAGTTTGTATTTGAAGATGCTGTGGCTTTTGAGCATCGAAGCACCCATCGCACAAGAACCGATGTAGTTGGTGAACTCGGTAAACATCGCCTGAATAATCGAATCATTGTGATAGCCGTTGCTCGATAACATTTCACTGGGCAATCGAACACCTGGAATCCTGAGTATTCGGTCTTTATGAATGATGATATTAGTGATTTTCTTGTCCCCTTCACGGTTCGGGATGGCACGAGTTGAATCAGTAGCAAGCTGGTAATAATCGAGGTTGGTACCAGTTTGATAGAGATAGTGACCTGATTTGACATCTAACCAGTCGATTGATTGAATCTTGTTGGTATCGACTGGCTCCCAGTAATCCCGTCCGTCGTTAATCCCTAGAATGATGTGACCATCGTTGTAGAGGAGTCCGTATTGTCCTGCGTCTCTAAATGCGGTCAGGACTTTTTGGTTTTTAAGCTCAGACGCTACATCAGAAGGGTTAAAGCCTTTATCCCCAAACTGAACAATAGGAGATTTCATCACAGCATTATAGGGACGCTCGTTAGTGGCTTTTTGGATAATACGGGAACTGTGGTACAAACCCTCACACGACACTTTGTCGAGGCGAAAAGTGGTCGCATCTTCAATAGTGGGTTTTCGTTTGTTGAAATTAGAGAAAACCTTGGTTAGTAGTCCGTCAGCAAAGAAGTTATTCATCGAGTTCTTTTTTGATGTCTTCCGCGAGTTTTTGGGCAGATTGATAAATAACTCTTTTAAGAATTAGAGACGAGGCATATATATAGAAGGCAAAAGCAGACAACAACAGCCAAGCCATAGGTCGTAAATATATGGATACAGAACGCCTAATATTAGCTGCACCGTTCTTTTTTCCTTGTCAATGTCCCATTATTTCCAAGATTTTGTCCCTGTCAAGAACGCTCATGTCGATGAAAACGGTATTCTTCGAGTCCCTGCGACGATTGGCCGTGTCGGGATTCAAGAGTATATCAACGCAAAAGGGGAATTGAAAAAACGACTTAGACCTGAATCGGAGGTTGAAAAGTCAGCCCCCACTTTCTCGCGTCAAGTGATTACGCTTGACCATCCACCACGAGAATTTGTCAATAGCGGTAATGCAGCGAAATATTTAAAAGGATTATCAAGTGATTGTATTTACAGTCGTGGGTTACTCGATACGATCGCTACCATCACCCACAAAGATGCAGTCATCGCCGCTTTGTCCACTCACAAACAATTGTCCTGTGGCTACTGGGCTGATATCGAAGAAACATCAGGGGATTGGGTTGATGAGTTTGGTGTGATGGGTGAAGTCGGGAAATCTTACGAATACGACGAGATACAAAGAAATATCAGAGGAAACCACATCGCGTTAGTGCCTCGTGGTAGAGCAGGGGAAATCGCCTCGATTCACGACGAGGCAGACGAGATTTATCTAGATAATGCCCTCGCTATTATTGACCATCTCAAAACATTAAAAAGAAATATGGTTCAAATTATCCACAAAAATCAGATTTTGACCCTTGATGGCGATGATGCCGATAAGGTCAAAACGCTGATTGAACAACTAACCTCTGAGATTGAACAAACTGAGACGAAACTAAAAGACGCGATCGCGGCTAAAGAAACCCTAAAAACCGAAAAACTAGCCCTAGAAGGCAAGGTAATAGGACTCGAGCAGAAAGCGAATCAGTCCAAAGATAGCAGCGAAATCGATAGCGAAATTAAAGCCCGTCTTGAGGCATGGAGCGAGGTTAAATCTCACCTGAAAAACACTGATTCGATTGACTATTCTCTCGATGTGACTGCGATTCACAAAGCCTATTTAATGGATGCTCACCCTGAATTAAAAGCCAAATTAGAAGCGGCTGAACCTGCTTTTATCGATGGGATGTACGTCGCTCTACAACCCAAGGTGACTAGCAAGACCGATTCATTCAAGAGCGCGATTGATGGGGCCGTTCCGACCAACGACGGAATGACCGCACTAGAAAAAGCTCGTAAAAAAGCTGTTGCCGATAAAGAAAAAGCATGGAGGAATAAATAAATCATGCCACAAACCGATTACTCTCTGTTCATGCCCATCGGACAAGAAGGGCAGTTAGCCACTGGGCAACATTTTCGAGATATTCGCGGTACCTACAGCGAGTTAGTTAACGGTTCAACTGTTCGGATTCCTTTTGGCCGTGTCGTTGTTCGTAAGCCAGGCGGTCAAACTGGCGAACTACAACTACCATCTGCTACAGGACAAACGATTGAAGGCGTGTCCTACTTTTCAAATACCTGGGAAAAAGACGAAAACGGCAACGCAGGCTATCCACCTAAAGCTGAGATGGCTGTCGTCAAGAAAACAGTTATTTTCATGGTTGCCGAAGAAGCCCTCGCCGTCACCGACACCCTTTATTTTCGCCATACCCTGAACGGCACACCTGGTACCTACGAAGCATTGGGTCGGATTCGCAATGACGCAGATACCGCTAAGTGTGATGTGTTTACAGGTGCCAAGCTTGTTCGTGCTTGCTCGGCGGGTGAAGTTGTTCCCGTTGAAGTATTTATTACAACCTAAAAGGAGGTTAATCAATGGTTTTTGTTAATGATGGAGTCAAAGAAGCGGGTACTTTTTTAGCCCGTTCTCTTGAGCAACATATCCCCCAATTGTACGAGAAGAAATACCCGCGCCTTTGGGCTGAAGAAGGGATGTATCTCCCTGCTGTTGGGGATTTAGAAGAAGGCGCAAGAGAAGTTATCGAAACGACTGTCAACCAAGTCGGTGAAGCCTTAATTAGTGCCGATGGTGCGGATGATGTGCCTTTAGTCGATGTTTCGATGGACGAATTTCCCTTTAAGGCGACCTGTATCAGTGCAGGGATCAAGTATTCAATTCCTGAACTAAAAGCCGCGATGAGAGCCAATCAAGATATCAAGACGACTAGGCTCAATGGACTTGGAAAGGCTTTGGCTGAACGAATTCATAAACTAGCGGTTTTTGGGTCTTCTAAGCATGGCATGAATGGCTTTTTCGCTCATCCTCGTATCAATCTGGTTAACTCTAGCTACGACGCGGATGGAAGTGGTGTAACCGCGCAAGACCACATCGATTTTATTAGCGATAACCTGATTAAAGTTGAAAGCGATTCCAACTTAACCGAAGGGATTGAAACGATCCTCGTTCCCGCTAAACTTTATAACGTTTGGGCTAAAACGATTCTGCCTTCTACCAATCAAAATATCATTCGTCACGTTTTAGAGAATTTTGGAACGGAGGCCGGTGGCACCCTCAGACAAATCAAAAAGGTCAATGAGTGTCAATCGTCTTACCTTGAAAAATATAAGGCTCAAGCATCAGGGACAAACAAAGATAGAGTTGTGTTCATGCCCTTTGACCCGATGGCGTTTGAACGCAAATACTACCCTGTCAATTTCTTAGAACCTCAGCTACAGGGAATGTCTTATACCTTAGTGGCCTACACAGGGACTTCTGAAGTCATTGACCACTACCCTGGCTCGGCTTTATATGTCGATATTCCTAAACTCTAATGCGAATCCTGTTTGACCCCTCTCGTCAAATCCCACCACGAGAGGCGGCTTACTATTTAGGGGAAACGCGATTAGCCAAAGGGGTGAACGAGGTTGACGATTCTTTAACTTCTCATCCTGATTTTGATTCTCTTGTTAATTGTGGCGCGATTTCTGTCTTAGACGAACCCCTGCCCGTCGTGCAAGCCAAAGTCGGGAAACGTCCTGTAACACCGAAGGAGCCTGAATAGATGCCCTTTACTGAGTCTTCCGTTAATCTGGCATTGAACGCGATCGCATCGACAATCGGCTTTGTTTCTTTGCACAATGCCAATCCTGGCAACACAGGAGCGAATGAAATAGCAGGCGTAACCCGTCAACCGACAACCTATAATACTGCAGCCAATACCCAATCTACCATTGTCGCGGGAGTTCCGTTCTCGAATGTGCCAGCTAACCAAACGGTATGGTGGGTGGGGCTTTGGACAGCACAAACAGGAGGCACGTTCAGAGGCTATGCACCCGCAGGCTCTACCCTGTACGGAACACTGAGTGCAAACGGAACTAGCAATGTCTTGACCTGTTTAGCTCACGGCTTAGTCAGTTCAGATGGGGCTAAAAACCGCGTTGTTGTGTGGCGCGACAAAGGAAAAGCCCTGCCCACTGGGTTAGCGGAGGGCGTGATTTACTGGGTTAAAAGCGAGACAGCTAATGCCCTTGAACTATCAGCTACACAAGGTGGAGCAACGATTGATATCGGTGATGGCGAGTGTGTTTTCCAGAATATCGTACCCGCTACTGATGTTCTGCCTTGGAATTACGAAGTGAGTAGTTTTACTTTGTTAGGGTTTAGTTAAATCATGCCGTTCAATAATGTCAATGAGATTTCTGCTGCGGCTTCACGCGGTTCTCCAATTCCCTATAGCAAAGCTTCACAAGCAACTGTTGCGGGCTATTATTCTGATTTGTTTGGAGCAACAGGGAACCCGTCCTCTGGGGCAACTCCACCAACAGGAACAGGAGAGGTTCCGACTAGAAGCACCGTAGGTTCTCTGGTTTATAGCAACGCCTCCTCTGGGAAGACAAACCATCTTGTAGTCGGTGACATGGTATCAGGAGTATCGGGTAGTCTGTTGCTTTATGACCGACTAGCCCATAACTCAGGATTAGTCGGGAACAGCACAACCAATCAGGTGTTCAACCTGACACCAGTTAACCGCCCCGACACCATAGGAGAAGGGGTTGAAATTTGGCTAATTAATTATGGTGCGGCAGCAGGCGGGTTTACGAGCGCGTCGGTCACGGTAACTTACACCAACTCACAGGGAGTATCGGGACGGGTTACTCAAGCTAATGTGATCGGAACGGTTACTTTTCAGCAGAGAATGGCGGTTAAGCTTTTCTTAGCTGCGGGTGATACAGGTGCTCGTTCCGCTCAATCTCTGATCTGGTCACCTGCGGGGACGGCGGCTGGGAATTTCGGGGTTGTACTGATGCGGCCCATTAAAACAATTGGACTCCCATCAGCTAATATCGGAGTCAACCTGGATTACGCCGCTTTGCTCCCTTCAGTTGTCAATACAGATGCCTGTGTCGCCGCTTTATGGTTGCCAACGGGAACCGCGTCAGGAAATCCTCAAGGGAGTTTTACGATCGCTGAGGGGACAACATGACCTATCCAATTGGACAAGTTTTCAAAAACAGCAGAACCAGTCGATTGAATCACGAGAATAATCTGATTGAATCAAATTATTTCTTTGGGGAAACTATAAGACGTGATTCTGTTTGTTTAGTTAATCTAATTAACCACAGTAATCGGACTTCTCATAAGAAAAGAAATCAAACAACTGGACTCAATTTATTTACCCTATCTCTATTTGCCTTAGCTGTTACGCGGTCTACGACTTGCTTAGTAAGCGTCCAGTTTCTAGCCACATCGACTTATAAGAAAACCGCAAAAAGAACGTCAATAAATTTATTTAATTTAGCCAGCAATAACACACGAACCATCAAGCTTAGACGACATTCTCAAATCAATTTTAACTTGTTTGCCATTACTTTATTTGCTAAAACGATAGTTCGTAAATCTAATTGTTTGTTGCCTATCGAGTTTTTAGCTCTTTCTCAATATAAGAAAATAGCTTATAGAAATAGTGCTTTAAGACTAGATTTAAGAAATATAAGTAATCGGAAAATAGGAGTAGTCAGAGACTCAGAAATCGTTCTAGATTCAGAGACAAGAAGCGAGAGAACGATTAGCCGTTTTCGAGAATCATTGCTTATTTTGAGCCTCCTGACACGCTCTTTAAATTCAAATAATACTACCACGTCAATCCGCGCTGAGATGGAGATTGTGCTGAGGGTACTTAGCACTATGAGCCTAGCTATTTCTCGCAATTATCAAATAGAGGTAACGCTACGTGACCCTTAATGTAATGCGATTTATTTCAGGAGAAGAAATCAATTTCAGGGTACTGATTAAAGATAAAAATCAAAACCCGATTGATCCGAATACTGTTAGATTTATCTTTAAAAAACCCGATGGAACAAAAATCACGTTTACCTCTCCTGATGTAGTGAAAATCGGTACGGGAGATTATGAAATGAACTACGCTCCAATTGATAAAGGATACTGGCGATTTAGGTCAGAGGGCGATAGTCCTGTGGTGACGGCTGGGGAAATGTCGTTTATTGTGGAGACGCAATTTTGAATTATTCAGATTTTATTGCCTCATTCCCTGAATTTGGTTCCCGCGACCAAGCCCTTGTTGAGCGCACGATTTCTCAAGTCTTGCTTGAATGCAATGGATACTCAGGGATATCAGATATTCAAAGGCGTGAGATGGCTATTTTATTACTCGTTGCTCATACAATTAAGTGTGAGTTAAGAGATGAAAATCCGCTCTTAAATGGTGTAATCAAAAAAGTCGAATCTCGTAATGATTCGGTAGAATTTGCCACAGGTGAAGCGGGTGGGTTTAACCTTGAATCAACTCAGTACGGGGTCAGATTAGAGAAGTTATTAATCAGTTGTTATCCTTGATGTTTTACAAGCCCAACGCCACACTAACCACTAAATCATTACAGGGAACCCAACCGACAGGTTTTGACCCCGTAACAGGTGAACCGATATTCGGCACATCTTCAGTCTCAGTATCAGCCTCACTCGAAGAAGCAGCTAAACCGATAGAAGTGGCGTTCCCTGGTATCGATGGCAGTTATACCTATCTAGAGGGGCGGTGTGTTAGTCCCAAGACGTTGCCAACAGAGTTTAAACCTCATACGGTTGTCGATATCGAGTACACGAGTCAAGGTGGGGTTATTGCTGGCAAGTTCTATATTTGTACTACGCTATCTAGTAGGTTGGGGTTAGAAAGCTATTTCGGGAATGCGATCGCGGGGTTTCTGATTTTGTCTTGAGCGACATATTCTGCTGAAAAAGAGAGGACTTGGAATCCTCTCAATTGTACTACTTTTGGTTTGTATATTTTGACAAGGCAACGATCGCCTGCCCTAAAGCAATTCGCCTATCATTAAACTTGGCTTGACAGCCATCACAATTTGTCAGGAACCACAGCCAAAAAGTCGCGGCTAGGACATAGCAACGGCTTATCGCGGCTTCTAATTCTGACTCACCCACCCACGACAATTCATTCAATAGAAGTCCTGCTAACACTTCTTCGGCTCCCAATTGTTCCATCATTTCAACAGAACAATTTAAAGCTTCTCTTTGAAGAATTATCCAAGCTTGTTGAGGTTTTGGATAAGCTTTAAACGCCTCAATAAGCTTGTCAAATGTAATACGTTCACGGCTTCGCTTGACCTCACGAAGCCTTTTGATTTCTGCTTCTAATCCTTGCATATTTTAAAAGAAGGTCGTTCTAATTCTGGCTTCTTCTTCGATGTCGCGTCCTCGCTCCTTCATTTTTATCCAGAAAGAGGCTTCTGTTCTGGACAATAGAAGCTTTTCTGCTTTCATGAAAGCTTCTTCTTGAGAGTCGCGGCCCTCTATGTTCTCGCATTTTTCTATAACGCGAGAAATTCTTTCAACTTCTTTTTTTCTGATAGAAAGAGCGTAGTTGACTTGTTTTTCAGTCCCTTCAAGGGAAGGGAGGTCTATTTTTTTAATATCCATTTTTCTTTCTTTCGCCCATTGCGGTGGCGACCCTTTCTAAAGAACTTTCCGTCCGAGACAGCGACGACCTGATAGTTTTATTCTCTTAAAAATCACTGCTTTTGTTAAGCTTTTTTAGAAAACTCTTCCACCCAATCTACCCCCAAAAACCAATTTAGAATCACCGTAACGTGCAAGAGTAGAATCAACTCACTACCTGAAAACGTGGGAATATGCTTGGCTATAATTTCCGTGAATTTTTGACGATCGTCTATTACGTGTTTGCACAAAAAACACAACGTGGGAACCATTTCAATTAAGACTAATTTACCTTTAGCAGACAAACAAAAACTGATTACTTCTCTGATAATTTCGGCGTTCCTAACCTGCTCATAACCGATTGTCATGACATCGCCATCAGTGCTTCTTAGTTGTTTGCCAGAGACAAAATTATCCTCTAACAACTTGAGCATAATTGCCTTGTATTCAGCACGACATCCACTATCGTTAAATGAGCGCGTTAGAATCTTTTTCGTATCAAGATAAAACGCCTTATTTTGACGTTTGAAATTGGAAAGTAACGGCTGTGCTTTTACATAACATTCAGCCGTAGAGAGCATCTCCCAACAATGCTTCTGAAGTAGGACTAGCCTTTGATTTCGCGCAACAGAATTGATAGATTCAATTTGATGGCGAGACAATGAATCAACTCTTAACTCGCAATCTTCTTTTTCGCCTTTATGATGCACAAAAGAAGCTGCGACAGACTTTCCATTTCTGATATGAGCCTTTCTTAAAAATACTGGCTCACTACAGCAGGGACACAGCAACATCGCCTGATAATCGTGGTAGTCTGCTGTAGCGGCTTCAATGATTTCGCCTTGAAGACGGGCGACTTTTGCAAGTTTCATATAATAAAAAGCTAGGAATTTCACCTAGCCATAAACTAACTATCTACAAACCTCTTGCCACACTCCTTACATTGCCATTGTTGGTTCCCGTTGCGGTCTTTACCTCTCTTAATCAAAGATGTCGAACCGCACACAGGACACTTCACAAACAACGGCTTATGCTTCCACTGGCAGACGAAAAATATCCCCCGCTTGTACCTCTGGGGTTTTCGAGAACACAACGACTGCCCCTAAGTTGGGGTCGTAGGTTCCCACCCAAGGGGCAACATTTTTGAAATGGGCTACTAATGCGGCATTGAGCCACACAGCCCCTCTGTGACTAATGACCACGGGTTTGTTTTGGAGGTCGGCAGTATCAGCCAATCCCAAAACTTCGGGAATGGCTGATACATCATAGGTTCTCTCCGATGAGAGAATTTCGACAATTTGGAGTTGGGGATACTGAACTACATTAATTGAAAATGGCATAATTTGCCTCTAATAAAGAAAATAGCTAGTTTAACGACTTAGCTAGGTCATTTTATTAACTTTTCAATGATGCTAAATCATCCGCATCATCATCGAAACAATACTCTCGCTCAGTGATTTGTATCAAGATATTTTTATATTTTGATACTGGCTCAAAGCATAATGGAGCCGCAAATTTACACGCAACATCAAACTTCCATTCTCCTGGATAAGGAAGGGATTTATTTTGAGAGACTGTAGTCATCGCAATCCCTCCCACATCTATTGCCCCGACATTTCCGAGACTCCATGAGACCAGATGTTCCCGAATTGATGGGCCGCCATACCCGCCTGACGCACCAGTCACAAGATACTGCACGCTATTAGCAAACGCGCATTGATGCTGGCGACTAGCATCGGGGTAATTTTCTTGCGCCCATGAGAGGGCTTTTTCTAAAATATCTTCCATTTTAATCCTTGACTTCCATTTTAATCCTTGATATTTTTGATAAATGCTACAGCATCCTTGCAGCCATCTCGATAGATGAGCTTGCGAGAAATGCTTCTCGTATTAAGACCAAAACCTTTAAGCTTATTCAAAGCCCATTTGGTTCGGTCTCTTCCAGAAACATGATTGCAATTGGCATTATCTAGCCAAATGATTTTTTGAATTTCTGGGTATTGGGCTAAAACCCAATAAGCCCAAGTGCCTTGCCAATCACCGATCGCGATTACAACTTGAATATTGTATCTTTGGATAGCCCGTGGAAACCAGACTTTTTGAAAGAAATCTAATTCCTCCTTGACTGGCATTCCGCAAAAATCATGTCCCCTCCAAACCTCCCAATTAGGATAGCAATTTCTACCTCCGTTGATGGGGTCGGACTTTAAATAGCAATCTTGGGGCTTGCCATTAACTTCTAATTCCGACGGCTTACCATCGTAGGTGCCGACGGTGATAATGTCACATCCTGGTACTCCCAACGCCCCCAATGCTTTAGTGGTGGTAGCGGTAGGAATACTGAATGCTTCACAAGAGCCGCTTAAATCAGCCATAACTAAAATAGATGGCTTGCCTTGCTCTTCTTTTCTAGCAGGGGTTGGGTTCCGAAAGGTTTTTAGTCTGATACAGAATTCAGAATAATCCCGTCGGGGGGAAAATTCTGAATCCGAATCATAGACTAAAGCAGCGAGTCTAGTCGAAGCCTTTTTAGCTAATGCTCGGTCTACGCCGAACTTCGCTAAGGATTGGACTAATTGCCCATTTTCATCCCGATTAGACTCGCTGCTTTGCTTACCTTTCTTTGAACCGAAGGATTTACCCCACTTTTTCTGATGTGCGGGGCTGTCATCACTAGGTTGATCGCTCTCAGCATTCGCGTCTTGAGCGCAAGATTCCCCGACTCCGTTCTTGATCGCTTGCGTACCATTCATTTCTTCGTACTCATTCCCTTTGAGGGGATTGGGAACATCCTTTTCAGGCATCCCTTCGGAAGAATGACTAGCGCGATCACCTTCCCCTGATTTTTCAGGTGCGTCGGACATATCGGTTGCTTGGGAGCCACTAGACTCCTGAGAAGCAGCGTCACGGGGCTGATCCTCTAAAAGATCACTGTTTCCGTTGGTTGCGTTGCCATTCTCAGTTGCCGTGCCTGATTTGGCTTCTTGTCCATCGGGCGAGGATTGATGGTTTCCCGATTTCCCTTGATCTTCTGACGTGTTTCCCGTCTCAGAACCATCAATAGAAGATTCGGAATCGCCGCCATCTGGTGACTCGCTTGCCTGTTGCCCTTGTCCGACTTCGGAGCCTCCATCGGATTGCGATTGGGCTTGATTTTCTAGAGAACCGCTATTTCCTCCTGTGCTATCATCATTTTGTGTTTGTGAGGGAGAATCACACTCCCCACTGTTGCCATCCCCTCCGTGAAGTTCCGAATCCGCGCTCGGATTTTCACCTTGGGGCGCAACCTCATCGGTTCCTTTGGGACGGGAATCTCCTTGTTCTCTAGAGTTCTCAGGCTCTAGAAAAGAAGAATTTCCATTCTCATCAATCAAGACCTGGTTAGGGTCGATTGATGCTAATTTTGCTAGTTTCTGTAAGGCTTCTTGAAAATCGAAGAAGCCTACAGAAAGACTTTCAGAAAGGACGAGGGGCATACCATGACCGCCCTTCGACAGATTACTCAGGTACTTTTGAGTTTGCCGTACGGTGATCGGCAGGTTCAGCCGATTTGAATCATCTCTTTTTTTCGCCATACCGATCACCTCCTTCTTTTATTTACAAACTCACTTAATTGATTAACGAACCCACTCACCCCAGAGAATATTTTGGGGATTTTTCCCCATTTCCTTTGTAAGAGCCTCCCAATCTTCAGGCTCCTTGCGAAGCCATCCCTCAATCAAGATTTTGACATCAGCCGCCGACTCGCAGACTGATAAATCTTGGACTAAATTTTTTCCTTCTTGAAGTGAAGGAGAAGTAGCCCCGTTGGTGCGGATAACGCCCATCATCCGCACGACTACTCGAATCGCTCCCATCGGCGCACCTGTGGCTTTACGGATTAAGTCAGCCTCCACATTAGGGGCTAAAAAATCCATCTTGATACGGAAGCCTCGACGCAAAGTGGCTTCCATCAAGGGGCGGACGGCGTTGGTGGTAATCCCCACCGTCAGGTTGTTCAGGTCGCCCTGAATTTTACTCCCATCAGGGAGATAAACGCGGCCATGCTGGAGAAAATCCAAGAGAAGGGATTCAGCCCTTTGGGGAGCCTTATCCAATTCATCAAGACAAACCACAACCTTGTTTGTTTGGGATGCGATCGCTGCTTTAGCTAGAATGCCATACTCATAGGCATCCTCTGGCTTGTCCACGCCAGCCGCCACGCGACCAACGTGAACACCAATAAACATTTCTTCGTCCCCTGTCCAGTGATGGCACAGGTAGTAGAGATATTCTGCCTGCCATTCCAGAGCAAGGCACTCTGAAAAATATGTCTTACCCACTCCTGGTGGGCCTTCTAGGATTAAGACCTTTAATCCTAATTTTTTACTCATTGCCCTCAGCGCGAGGGCTTCTGCGGGTCTCAATTGATATCCATTCATATTTATATTTTTTCTATTTAGTTAGTTTTTCGGCATACCCCGTCTAGGAATCGAACCTAGACAAACCAACCTTGGCGGGGAGGGACTAATTATTTACCTAATCTTTTCACTGCTTGAGCTACAGGGAAGATTTCGCTGACATCTGCATCAGGGAAAAATTCATTAATCACCACATCACAACATTGAGAAATTTCTCCTCGATTATTAAAATGCTTTTCTTCCGATAGAAGAACCACACATCTATCTTCTAAAGACTTGACTAGATTTTCTAAGGAAGAAACATCTAGATTAGATTTCATTTCTTTAACTGAATTAAAACTGAACGCATTGCTTTCTCTTGCTGTCAACATTTGTTTGTCCTCTTTGCTTTTCTCTATGTTTTTAGAATAACTAATTTAAGACTGTAATTGCAGGCTTTTTGTGACAGTTTTAAGATTGGCACATAAACTAGGAGCTATTATTCGACACCACATTTACCTAGAATACCCATGAGAATCGTATCCAATCGTTCCGAAATCAGAAAACGCTTGCTCCATGCCTTTGATGCTGCAACTGATGCCTATGACAAAGCCAACCGTAAAGTAATCTCTGATGCTCGTGATTGGGGTTCAGGATTTGGCACGACTCATCGAAGAAATGGTGAGGTTGTCGTTGGTGGCTATCGGAATATTGTGGATTTAGAGAATCTAGCTCAGTCTCAGAAAGTAGAGCCGATAGGAGATGGAAAGGCTCGGTTTAGTTGGGATGGGAATGGCGAGACACCAGCAGCAATTGTTCACGAAGGAGCGACATTGCAGAATGGGACACAACTACCCGCTCGGAGGTGGACAAGGATTAGTGCAATAGAAGGACGGATAGGAGAGGCGTTCAAAGAAGGGTTTGAAGACGGCTAAGATTGGCTACGTGAATTGAGAAATTGGATCGCCCTGAGTTCTTCTTCATAGTTCTTAGGGCGTTTTTCTTTTTTTAGAGAAGGCAGTAAAGCAAGGTGATTCCGATAAAAAAACAAACAGCATCAACAACGGGATTATAGGGATACAGCCAAGTCTTCAATGACAAAGCAATTCCAATGATAAAAAATACAGCTTTCATCTTGATTACATCCTCTGATTGATTTTCTATTACTTTCTGTTTCTATGCCTATTATTCCCTAGCACTCATCAACACAGAACAGCGATTAATGAGCAGGGACAATCACGCACCACTAGAAGACGCATTTCGGGCTGAATTAATCGCTCGTGCTTGGGAATTGCGACTCTCAGGCAAAACCGAGAGAGCGATCGCGCTTGAACTTGATATCTCACAAGCCACTGTTCACAAATACCTCAAAGTTGCCCAAGCACAACGATTAGAGGAATCGACTGCTACAGCCAACGAGTACAGGGTTAGGGAGATTGACCGACTCGATTCGCTACAGAATACCCTCTTGAATGAACTGATGACCCAGCTAGAGGATAACGACCCAAAATCAGTACAAGTCAAAGCGAATCTCATCGATAAATGTATCAAGATTACTCAGGAACGCTCGAAGCTACTCGGATTGTATGCACCAGTTGAAGTGAAGGCAGAAAGTACAATCAACGGAGGCGATAAGCCCATTAAAGTTGATTACAATTCCATGAGCTTAGATGAATTAAAAGAACTGTACTCGGAGATGTTTAAGGGGTAAAGAACAGCGTTAATAGCCTCAGCGTTTCTTTTACTTGTTCAGGATTCGATTTGATGTCATATTCCCAGAAACGGATTAGATTGAAATTGTGGTCATAAGCGATCGCGTTCTTGATCAAGTCTCTTTTTACAACTTTATTCTGTACTTTCGACAACTTGTCACGATTCGGGTAAAACCTCGGATCAGCGTGCTAAAAAGTTCCATCGCATTCAATCAAGGTATTGTAGTCGGTTAGGTAAAAATCGAAGAACGCCCTAGAGAGTCTAAATTGTTGGGTGTAAGCAATGCCTAGATCGCCTAGGATGGCGGCTATCGCTCTCTCAATATCGGTATCCCTGTTTTTGCCCGAAGGGACTCTTTTGAAGTCAAGAGAAGCGACAGAAGGTCTTAATTTAATCCCGTTTTCTTTTAGCCGTCGTTCTACTACCGATGGAGATAGTCCGACTATATTTGCTATTTCTAGCGTCCCCTTTTCTTGTTCTATATACAAATCCTTTAAAGCATCAATATCAACCTTAATTCTTAACCCGATAGCACTACACTTTTTGCTACAAAACTTTCTTGGTTGCGCTAAAGATAATAGGTAAATTTTCTTGTTACAGTGTTCGCAAATTCTTGCTAACCTCTCTTTCTCTTGTCGCTGTAACTCCTTAGAACACTGACTGCTACAACATCTTCGACTCTTTTGAGACTTTTTGATCGAGAACTCTTTTTGGCAAACTTGGCAACTTTTAAAAACTTTTTGAGTTAAGACCGAAGCTTGATAACACACCTTGCTACAAAAGACACATGATTCACTAGGCTTTCTAGTAAATTCTTTTTTGCAGGTTTGACATACACTCTTGTTTCTCTGTCCTCTTTGGGCTATGTCATAGCATTTTTTAGAGCAATATTTAGTCCCTTGTGTTTCAACACGATACAGATTAACCCGAAAGAGGTGATCGCATATCTCGCAATTAATAGTTCTACTTTCACCTTTGATCTGAGTCGCACATTCAGTGCTACAAGTTGCCGTTCTGTCATTCGATATTGGTGCGCTGAATTGAGCCTCACAAATTCGGCAAGTTCTCAGAACATACCTGCTTTTATTATGTTCTGTTCGACAATCCCAGTTACAAAACTTTTTCCCTTTAAGAACATCACTTAAAGAAACTGACAACGTTTTCCCGCAATGTTGACAGTCGATGTTTTGCTTTGAGGATGTTTTCATAAACGGACTTCCTAGTATTAATAACCATTTTACAACGGATGACCTTAAATTAATCAAAAATGTCCCTTAAAGCCAAACACGAAATCAAGGTAACAGAATTAATAAAAGAACGATTATTTTTACTTAGTAAATGCCAGTCCGACTTGGAGTTAAGGCGATACTGTATTGCCAGATCAAGGCTTGACCCTATCTGGTTTTGCAATATGTTTTTGACGACATTTAACCCTAGAGAACATCCCTCAATTATCCCATTTATCTTGTATGGAAAGCAGGAAGAATTAATCGATTGGATGAATCAACGACTAGCCTTAAAAGAATGGGGGGTTTTAGAGAAAAGTCGCTATATCGGAGCAAGTGTTATCTGTTGTGCTTTTTTGCTTCATAAATGGCTGTTTGAGTTCAATATGGCAGGGTCGATCGCAAGCCGCAAGGCAGATTTAGTTGATAAAATCGGCAACCCCGATTGTTTGATGGAAAAGATTGTGATGATGCTAAATCGCTTGCCCAAGTGGATGATCCCCAAGCACGAACGGAAATTGATGCTTTTGAAGAATCTAGAAAATGGTTCTGTCATCAGAGGTGAAAGTGGCTCGGAAAATATTGGAAGGGGCGGCAGAAGTACGCTCGTCGTAGTCGATGAGGCCGCTTTTGTCGAGAACTCAACATTAATGGTCAATGCACTTTCAGAGAATAGTGACTGTTGTATCTTTGTCTCAACCCCGAACGGAATGGCGGGAGAATTTGCTAGAATGCGCTTCTGTGGTGCATATCCAATATTTACCTATCACTGGAGTTCTGATCCAAGACGGGCCGAATCGGACTTTTATGAAAAGATGAAGGAACGATTTAGCGCGGCCACTGTAGCGCAAGAATTAGACATTAGCTATAACGCTTCGATTGAGGGGACGGCTATTCCCTCGATTCATGTCAGAGCGAGTGTTAATGCGTCCAACCTTTTCCCACAAATGAAGATAGCCGCACGACAATACTCAGCAGGACTTGATATCGCCACAACGGGTAAAAACAGGACAGTTTTAGTAATTAGGCGCGGGGTTATTGTAGAGGAGGTTATTTCATGGCAAGATCTAGACACGACTCAAACCGCTTTTAAGGTTGACCGCATTCTTAAAGACAAAGGGATTAAGCATCTGACCTTTGACGTTTGTGGATTAGGGCAAGGTGTAGCAGGTACACTTAATTCTATGATGCCGTTGCCTTACACAGTTGAGCCGCTTAATGCAGCAGGATGTCCATCAAATAAAATCTGGAATGCTGAAGACAGAACGGCACAGGAAAAATTCCTCAACAGACGCTCTGAGATGTGGGGTGATATCAGGGAGCGATTCAGGAAAACTTGGGAGATGGTAGAGGGCATCAAACAGCATCCGCTAGAGGAATTAATTTCAATCCCAGAGCATCCTAGCTTAATCTCTGAGCTTTCACAGCCTTTGCTCAAGTATAATGCAGCAGGAAAGGAAGTTTTAGAAAGTAAAGATAGCATGAAAGCTAGAGGGATTGAATCACCCGATTTTGCCGATGCTTGCGTGATGTCTTTTCAAGGTGTTGTTGATTTCAGTTGGATGTCGATGTAATTTCATTTTCTTGAATTTTTTTATGACGATCGCAAGGAGTATCAACAAAACAGCAATCGGTAATACCTGCCCTTGCACCATTATCAAGATAACAGGCTTTTAACCAAACTTGCTCCCCATCGTAGTTAGTAATCATTGAATCTTCGTTCCATCTCAATGATTCCAGTATTGATTGTGGGTCATCAAACATTTTTAAATACCTTCTTTTGGCGAGGGCTTTGTGAATCGTATGAATTTATATGGAATATTCGCAAAACGTTCATATGGGACAAAAACTTGTACTTCATCAACGCCTTTTTCTTTTAGCCGTTTCCAATAATCTGTCTTCTCAGTGTCTAGCAAGTCCCAGATTTCATCAGTATAGATAACAGTGACTCGGATGCTACTGTCTTTGAACGCACCCCCAAAGTCATTCAAAACAGATTTTAGTAGTAGTTCGGCATCTTTGGCACTTGACTCGCCATAATAAACCTCTCTATCATAGCCATAACTCATGACTGGTACTGGTACACCCACTGCTTTCGGTGGTTCTGTTGCCTTGCCGCAATACACAAGATCGCTACCAATCCATAGGCGGCTAACTCGTTCTACACAAGCACTGATGATTTTTTGTACTATGTTTTTAACTGTTTGTTGGTTCAGCATATTGGCTCATTTGATAATTAATTGACATCCTCTCGCGCCCTGAAGGGCGGAGATTCCCCTAGAACAAACTTAACTGTTCGTACTTTGGAGTAGTTGACGCTTCACAGACTGTTGCTACCTTTGACGATAGTCTTACACTGTCTCCACGTCCATATGAACTACCCCCGCACGTAGTGCGGGGTTTCTGATGCTTCACCTGCAACGCTTGACGAAATCCTCCACAGTTCTGTGGGGATTTGGCTAGAGGCTTTGCATCCACATTTTGAGAGGCTCGTTCCAAACCCCTTGCATACTGAATCATATTGATCGCTGCTGCTACATCTCTATCGAGAGGAGCTACGCCACAATCGCAAGTATGCACTCGAACTGATAACTCTTTTTTCCGTTTCTTGCCACAATTAGGACAAGTTTGAGATGGCGCAACAGACAGAGGAACCAATACAAAAATACCGCCTGCTTCTTCTAGTTTGTATTGGATTAGTGAGGTTAGATTTCCTATTCCTACATCCAACAAACTACGATTCAGCCCCGTCTTCTGCTTCTTCCTCTTACTGCCTTTTTTGGCTTTCTTTGTCATCCCTTTCAAGTTAAGTTTTTCGGTAGCAACCATGCTATTACAGCCTACTATCTGTGCGGCTACCTTATGCTGCCAATCTTGTCTTTGATTGACGACTTTGTTTTGAAGCTTACTAAGAAGTTTTCTAGCTTTTCTCCATCTTTTAGATGCCTTGATTTTCTTCTTGAAATTAGGCGCACGTTTGCGACGTAATTCCTTTGAAACTTGTTTAATTTTTGCCCTCACATTAGCTAAAAATTTTGGATTATCAATTATCGTTCCGTCACTCATCGCTATTGCGTGATGCGTCCCGAAATCTAAGCCGACACTGCCCGTATCCGTCTCCCTTTTCACTTCACAATTAACCGTTATTGAGGCATACCACTTACCGTCTTTCCAGAAAATAGTACAGGTTGTCGGAGTTCCCCAAGTTCTAGCTTTTCCCCTCATTTGTATCTGTCCCAGATTGGACAGTTCCAGATAACCGTTATCACCTGTGGTATGCGCTTTCCATCCCGCAATTCCTGGGTACGTCCAGCCTCGATAATCACGCGATGATTTATATTTTGGGTACTTAGATAGTCCTTTAAAAAATCTTTGGAACGCAAAATCTACTCGTTTGACAGTAGCTTGCAAGGTTTGTGAACCTAACTCTTTATATTCTGGCCATTCTTTCTTAAATTCAGGTAAACAATTTTGTTGGTCGTAATAGCTGATATTTTTCCCAAATCGCTTATATTCTGTCGTTCGATGAGACAGACAAGCATTGTAAAGAAGCTTGTGAAGTTTGCGCCAATAATGGAGCTTTTCTTCTTGCTGTTTTTTGAGATATAGACGGAAGGTAATACGTCTAGTTGTCAGCATATTGACTGACAAAATATACTCTTATTATAGTAACTCACCCTTACCTACCATGTCAACTAAGCTCAATAAGAGTTCTCACTGCGCTTATAGCATTCACCTGCATCTAATTTTTATCACTAAATATAGACGGAAAGTATTGACTTCAGAAATGATTATCAGACTCAGAGAAATCTTTGAAGATTTATGTCTCAAATCAAAAAGCACTCTTTTGGAATTTGGTTCGGAAAGTGATCATTGTCATCTTTTAGTATCTTTGCATCCTAATAACAATATCTCTATTCTTGTCAAAAATCTCAAATCTTCTTCAAGCCGTCTTCTTAGAAAGGAGTTTGCCTTGGAATTATCAAAAACATATTGGAAACCCGTTTTATGGTCGAGTTCTTATTGTGTTATTTCGGCGGGCGGTGCGCCATTGGAAGTTCTCAAAAAATATATTCAGACCCAAGAAACTCCGCAATAGCTCTGTCCCGACTTTCATCCCACGTAGCAAGCTACGGGGATTTCCTGTCGGAATTTGTTAAAGATCAAGAAAATCCGTCATGAATGACGGAGTTTTGACTCAATTTTTCGATAATGATTTAGTGAATTCAATTCCAAGACTTACGGCATCCTCTGGAATTGGCACGATCCAGAAATAGACCGAATGAATGTCGTCATTGTCTCGCAACTTTGCTTTGACTTCGATGTCGGGTAACGTCGGACTTGATTCGTAATCTCCCAAATCTAAATTCCTGACATCAAAGCAAAAGTGTCCATCAACAAAGCAGGGCATAATATGCTGCGGAATCCCGTCAAATTTCAGTGAGCAAATATGCTTGACAGCACCTTGAAGAACAATGCGGAAGTCAGCCATTACGCGGCGTTGTTGAACTATTTCTGTGCGAAGAATATCTTTCATTTTCTTTTCTCCTGATGACTAATGAATTGATGGATGGGCTTAATTATCCCGTTGTTGACGGCGTTTTAATCCGTTCAATATCTGCTGATGCAGTTCTTCTAAATCATCGTTCATTGATATGGGTTTATTCGGATTTAGCCCAGACATGGATTTCAAGAATTCCAGAAACTTCTCATCCTTGTCATGTTTCTTGGACTCTGTCTCTGGCAGGGACTCAAGATAGGAATGGACAGGGCTAATCGAACCATCATCGAATCTTCCGATTATTTCAATTTCAGGTATTTCGTCACAAAAAGGCTCTAAATCTAAATCCACTACATCAAAACAGATGCGATTATCAACTCGTTGTCCTTTGATATATTGCTTTTCGCGGTCAAAACTAATTGAAGCAATTTCTACTGCATGGGATTGAACGACAATCCGAAAGTTTGCGAGTTGTACCGCTTTGGGAACGATGTCTATTTTGGTTGTGATAAAGTCGGTCATGGGTTTCCTTTAGTGCCTAGTATTAACTACCTCTACTTATACTACCCAGAATGGAAAACGAAATACTCAAAAGCATTTTAGATACAGCCATTGACACTAACAAAAAGGTCGATCGCATCGAAGACAACCTGACCAAGCTAGAAGCTAGGCAAGAAGCGCACGAAAACCAGCTAGAATACTTGAATAAGCTTGTCTGGAGAGGAAACGGCAAACCTGCTTTAACTTCACGAGTCGAGAGTTACACCGAAGCGATCGCAATTCTCAAGACGGACATCGCTTCAATTGAATCTCGACTAGAATCTCGAAAAGAAATGATGTGGGTACTTACCATTACACTGATTGGGGCAATTGCAGGAGGGATCTGGGGTGCAAGCAAATAAGGAGTTTGTCGTCATATACAAGGGCTATCCAATTTATGTAGCCCGACTAAGGTCAACGATTGACCAACTACGCAACAAAGAGCCTGCGTTTTTTGATTTATGCGAGATTCACGAAGTCCCAGGACTAGACAGCTATTATTCTGGAATTCCCTTAGATTCTGTTGGACTATGCTGTGTTCTCCCGACGAACGATTTAGACTCAACTGTGAACTCGAAGCCGTAGCTAATGGCTATCATCCCGCTCTTGGTCGCATCTACTCCGATATACTGATTCTAGTGGCGAGTGGGATTGACCCTGAGCGACTAAAGTATTCTCTCTTGGCTTGGCTTGGATTATTTTGCCCCGATTTAAGCACGACTGAACTAGCCAATACCAACAATTTTTTGATAGATACCTGTGTTGATGTTTTTGAACGGCTGAAAATGCAATAACATGGAATCAATATCCAACTATTGTTCAAATATCATGCCACTAACTCTAATAGACTCGAAAGTCCAATCTTTAGAAGCTGAATTACAAACTTATAAGAAGGTCAAAACCAGCTACAACGGCGCGATTGAGAACGCCCGAACCTTCATGGTTTTAGCCAAAGATGAACCCAGTATCCTTAACTCTTTTTGGCAAGAATTAGAAGCAATGAAAGCCAACGGAGTACAGGTCGTTGATGTACCAAATACGACTATTCCTGAACCTTCAAGAACAGAAGAGGTAGAGCAGATAGAGGAGATAGAAGAGGCAGAGGACACGGCAACCAATGCCCACCCAGCAGAGACAGGGGCTGTGCCTGACTTCAGCATCCTTCAGTCCTTTACTTGTGACCAACTCAGAAATCTAGCAGGCAAGCTAAAGGTCAAGACAACCAAGATGATGAATAAATCCCAACTAATTGGGGTGATCACTCAGGTTCCTAAAAAGCAGATTGACAGGTTTATCTCTAAGGTCTGAAAACCTTCCATCCCGACTGATTCCCTACCTTACCGACCTTGTGAAAAACCCAACAGCCGCGAACAAATTGCTCTCCTCTGGGTTTAGTTCCAATCAGATTAGCCACCTCAGAGGTTGAAAGTATCCATCCCGAAGAACTGGCTTTTTCGAGTATTTCGTGATGGAGTAGCGGGTTAGTGGGGTTCAGTCGGGCTAGATGGTGTTCGATTTGTTCAAGAATGTTGACCAGTAATTGTGTACTGTCTAGTGATGGGTAGACAACATCAAGTGTACTGTCTTCTGACATACTAGACACTTCAGAGACAGGGGTGAAGTTAGACAGGGTGGCACCTGTAGATTTTAGGTGTTCATCTAACTGGTCAAGCCTGTCTAGTTGATCAGGAGTTGCATAGCCATGACCGCTTTCGTCTTTTTCTAAAACAATAGAGAGTGCTTTAAGCCTGTCATAGAGAGACTGACGGGTTTTGAGGTTGTATCGATCAAGTAATTCTTTAACTTTCATGGGTGTCAAGTGGGTAGTAGACACTATGTTAGCTAATATTGCTTGTCCTAACTGAGCGTAAAGTAACATGAACTTTTTTCAACCCAACGACGATGAACAATTCTGGATTGTAGTGATTCTTTTGATTATGGGAATTGCAAGCTTTTGGTTTCAGATTGAAGCAATGGCTGAGAGCATTTTGTTTGAACCGCGACCTATGCCATGTAAATATCAACCCCTGGCATCCAATTGCCTCCCAACGGAAACCCACCGAAATTAATATAATTCGCATAAGCCTTACAATTACTTATATTTTTCTTACACCCTTGATACAACGTAATCGTATCGACTCCGTTCGCGATCGCATCTGGGATAATCTGGTGAGTATGAACATCTTGCCCGCCGTTAGCCTGTTTGATATCGAACCTGGCTCCCTTGAGGTGTCCTGTCTCAAAGACAAAATATCCTTCTTCAAATTCTTGACCAACAGATGAGCCTAACACCTTGATGTTCTTTGAGGTCATCTGATGTTGTACGGTACGGGTGGTCTTAAAGTTATTAATGTCGAGTTTACAATTGGCATCACAGAACTGATAAGGGCATCGTGTTTGTGTTTTTTTGCTGATAGCACGACTCAAGAGCGTTGTTCTTGATTGAAGCTCAAAGATAAAGTAAGAGTCGGTTTTGGTGATTTCTCCGACAAACCCAGTAAAGGTGTTCTCGACTGACTGGTCAACAATATTGCAGATGAACATCTCTACTTCGGCTTCTTGATAAAGGCCCGCTTCAATGGCGAAATCGCTAATGTTGTCGTCAGAGAGGAATGAACGGAACTCTAGGTTGTCAGTTGAAACGCCAGATTTTTTATTAACAGCAGTCGGGTTAATTGCTGTATTGCCCCGATAGGTCACGCCCGAGATCGTAAAGGATTTGCCCCAACTATTGAATCCTTCTACCGTACCATCGCGCCGTGTGAGCTTGAGCAAAGTGCAATACGGAAAAACGGAATCAACAACCGATACGCTATCGCTCCAGACTTCCCATCGAATCGAGCCACCAAAAAAACAAGGGCCTAATGCCAACTGGTCAACACGCGCTGTATAAGTTTTTTTGCCAGTTCCGATTAATTCATTGCCTGAAAAACTCCCCAGCGAAGGACGGTAAAAATCACCCAGTTGCGCCGCATCATCCCAATTCGCATTAACTAAATAAGCTTTGATGTTTGATGCGGGGTGTGATTGAACAGCAGTCGGGGCATTGATTGTAAAGGTATACGTTCCATTAGGAGGAAAGCCATAGTTTTCGCTAAATGTCGAGGTTTCAGTAAATAGTAATGTTGGGTTAGTCCCTCCCTCGGTGGGTGGTTTAACTAAATCAACGTTGTCCATTTGAAACAAATCTTCTTGTCTCTGGGTAAATCCGAGTGTGTCAGAATCAAAGCGAAACCCGTCGCTATGAGATAACAGGCGGCCCTTAGATGCAACAAAATGAGCGAGAACTGATTCAAATTCTTCTTGATATAGGATAGTGCCGTTGTATTTGAGCAATTCTTTTTCGCCGCGTTTCGTTCTCCCTTCAAGCCCAGAATCAGAACTTTCGATATTGACCGTAATGCGATCGCCCTTTGAATTGTCAGGCAAAATCGGATAAACAAACGGTGTGGCAACCGTGCCGAAATCAAAGGCAGTGTAACTAACGGGCGTTTCCTCTAAGACCTCGATCATCGAAAAAGGCAACACTCGATAGTAAGTTTGGGTGTAGCCGATGAATGGATGGGCGTTCATATCAGGTTCTTTGACGATTTGGTAAGCTTCAATGCTTTCTGTGTCAAATCTAAGTTTGAGGCGCGTTCTCTGTGTGGTAGTGGTCATGGCAGGAAAGCTTTTATAAGTCGAAACACCACCAACCGAGAAAGATTTGACGACCTTCCCACCTAATAAAAAGGTACTGAAACCAGAGAGCCAATCAAAGGGCAAGTCAAAGATAAACGCTTCTTCCTTGCCATCTCTTGCCTTGAAAAATGCTTCTAATTCAAACCATTCAGCCTCAGTTAAAGTCATTTCCTGAACCGATATCTTAATTTGAAATTCGGGTCTTTTGGGGATGCGCTGCTCTAGTGCGGCCGCGCTTTCTATTATTTCTGTGAGCCAGGTCAATTCGTATCGGATATCAGGGATAACAGGTAAAGTGAGCAGTTCCATAAACGAGTTAAATGCACGACAACAAATATTAGAAATCGCTCACGAGTGGGTCGGAACGCCGTACATTCATCACCAATCGGCTAAAGGCTTGGGCTGTGATTGTGTGGGGTTGCTGATTGGGGTTGCCAGAGAAATGGGACGCGAGATAAAGATTAAGAACTATATCTCGACTCCAGAAGGCGACGCACTACTAGAAGAACTGGACAAGCATTTAACCCGTATTCCTGTTCCTGCCGCACAAACTGGGGACATTCTCGTGTTTTCGGTGGGCTGGAACGGTGTACCGCGTCATGTCGGAATCAAGAGCGAATTGGGAATTATTCACGCTGATGAACGGGCCAAGAAGGTAGTTGAGGTAAATCTTGGCTATCTCGAACGATTACTCGTTGCGGCTTATCGGTGGTGTGAATAATGAGTGAAATTGCGATTAGCATTGGTATTTCGATTGGCATCTCTCTAGCGAGTGCAGCCCTTAGTTATGCCCTGACACCCACGACCACCACAGAGGGGCCGAGACTTGATACCCTTGATGTCCCGAAGTCTCAATTCGGTGCTGCCATTCCGAAACCCTTTGGCACGTGTCGGTTCAAGGGGTGTAACGTGTTTTGGAGTCCTCCGCTAAAAGAGGAACGGAAAAAAAGAGGAGGTAAAGGCGGGAAAGTTTCCCAGAAAGAATATAAATACTATGGCAATTTTGCAGCGTTAGTGTGTGAAGGCCCAATAGAGAAGATATCGAGGATTTGGCTTAATGGACAACTCTACTACGCGGACGGGCAAAATATTACACCTGATACCCAGAAAGCTAATGATTTATTGCTCACTCAGCACTTAGAAATTTATCTAGGCACTGATACTCAAAACCCTGATTCGACGATTCAATCCTTTGAAGGAAGTGATATCCCTGCATTCAGGAAACGGGTTTATCTGGTTTTTCGGGATTTGCCACTGGAGAACTTTGGCAATCGGATTCCTGCCGTTGATGTCGAAGTAGTAGAGAGAACTGATTTAAAGCTCAAAGACCTAATTAAAGAAATCTCGGTCTTATCAGGAATTAATGCAGCTTCACTTAAAATCACCAACCTCGATACACCGATTACGGGCTATATCTTCAGACAAGATGGCACGACACCGAGAAGTACACTAGAACAATTACAGCAGGTATTTTTGTTCTTAGGTCGTGAGAAAAACAGCTTCATTGATTTTTACCCGATTGAAGACGCGGTAGTCGTTGCGACGATTCCTCAAAGCAGGCTAGGAACAGAAGGGACGGAGGCGATTTATACCAAGAAAGAATTAAGCGATCGTGAATTGCCTAGTGAGGTTCAACTCGAATACTACAACCAAGACAATAATCACGAGCAGGGCATTCAAGGGATCAGACGGGCCAGCAAAGATTATGAGAATGTCACGAACATTCGTACTTCTTTAATCTCTGACGATGGGACAATGGCTTATCGGGCTTCTCTATTGCTCTCTTACCTGTGGATGGGGAAAACTCGCTATGAGAATGTAAGCTTACTACCTCTGTACTTTAAAGATGTTTCGGCAGGCGATTTAGTTGAACTGGATCTATCAATTGGGAGCGTGACTCTACTCTTGAACACGGTTGATTTGGGCGCGAATTATAGACCCAAAATCGAAGGAGTGGTGTTTGATGCGGATATCGACCACACAGTAACCATTGATGTCCCGTCTTACAACGCGGATACGGGTTTGGATTTTGCTGATGATCCGACAGTTAAAGTTTATGACATTCCACTATTGAATGATAATGATGCAGAACTCGCAGTACGAGCAGGGTTAACGTATCCCAATAACACTGACCCTTACTGGCCAGGTGGTGTCATCGCGGCAAAAATTGGCAATGCAGAATATGAATCGGCTGCAAGTTCTCCCTATCTACTAACGACGGGTAATGTGGCGACACCATTAGCTTCAGGGATTGCGTGGCAGTCTGGAATCGACACGGTGAACTCGTTTACGGTTGTTTTAAACGATGATGAAAACCCTCTATCGAGTGTGACCGATGATGAGTTTTTAGCTCACAAACAACGCTGTATCTTGGGGAATGAGGTTATCCCATTTCGTGATGCGGTACTAATTGCGCCTCGTACTTATACGATTTCGCACTTTCTGAGGGGAACCAGAGGTACTGAATGGGCGATATCGACTCATACAGCCAACGAGACTTTTACCCTAATTGATGACGCTCTCTCATCGATTCCCTTTGAAGTAGCGGACTTAGGTTCAACCGCTAACTTTAAAGGCGTTCCTAATGGTCGGACGGTCGATTCGGTATTGATTACAGCCAATCATGTAATTTTAGGAAATGCTCTTAAACCCCATAGTCCCGTCAATGCAAGTGCCACCAAAAACCCAGTTGGTGATATTCAGGCTACTTGGGTTCGGCGGGATAGAAAAGCAGGGAATCGGACTGATTATGCGAACTTTCCTCTCTCTGAAGCATTTGAGAAATACGAGATAGAGATTTTAAATGGTGCGACGGTCGTTCGGACACTAACGAGTGATGCTCCAGTTGTCAGCTATATGGCAAGTCAACAAGTCACGGATTTTGGGGCAGTTCAGAATACGATCGCGCTTCGGATTTATCAAATTTCAGGTACAGTAGGGCGGGGTTATCCACTTATTGCTACTCTCACTCCGACACTGGCTCATCCTGTTCCTGTAATTACTGGGTTTAGCCCCACACAGGGTAGCATTTCTCAAGTTGTGACGGTGTATGGCAGTGGGTTTAGTGGGGCGACTCTCTTAGCGGTTAATGGTACTGCGTGTACTTCTGTTTCGATTATTTCGGATAGCGAGATTAGAGGAACGATCGCGCCCTCCACTACTTCAGGATTTGTTACTGTCACCACACCTGGAGGAACGGCAACAAGTCTAACAGCCTTTGTCATTACTGCCAATACTGGAGGATTACCCACAGGTGGAACGGTTGGTCAATACCTTCAGAAAACAGGGCCACTTGATTTTCAAGCTAACTGGGTCAACTTAGGCGGCAATAACCCTAGAGAACGTCTTACAGGAGAAAGGACGTACTATGTAGCGACGACTGGCAACGACAATAACGATGGGCTTGCTGTTAGCACACCACTTTTAACGATTAAAAAAGCGTTCGATTTAATCAAACAACTCGACGCTAATGGTTATCGGATTTTTATTTCTGTAGCTGATGGAACGTACAGCGTAACCAATGAGGATCTCGCTTTTTTGATTGCCCCTCCAATTGGGGCCGAATCAATTCACTTAGTCGGGAATGAGACGAACCCCAACAACGTAACCCTATCGATTACAAATTCAAGCGGGGTCAATCGAGCGTGTGTGCGAAACGAAACAATTGTCCCTCTATATGTGAGGGGATTTCGTTTTATAGCGTCAGGGAGTATCGCTTTTGCCATCTATACGAAAACCATTGGAGCTAAAATCTTTTTCGCTAATTGTAATTTCGGAGCTTGTACCCGCCATTTGGTTGCCCATCAAGGGAGTTTGATTGAGAGTGTAGGAAATTACTCTGTTTCAGGTGGTGGCGATTCTCACATGACTTGTTGGGATAATGGCATCATTCAAAATGACAGCAAAACAGTCACTTTTACAAACTCTATTTCTTTTGCCGATTACCTGTATTGCAACACAGGGGTAGCCATTGTTTTTGGCTGTAATTTCGTCAACAAATCATTCGTTTCAGGAAGACGTTTTAATGTCGAACTAAATGGGACGGCTATCGGTTCAGGGCTAACATCTTCAACTTATTTGCCTGGATCTGTCTCAGGTATTACTACAAGCGGGGGACAGGTAAGTTAACTCCACACTTCCCATCGAATTTGTCCCCGAAAAATAACACGGGCCGCTTGCATATTGATTAACAAACGCGACAAAACTCTTAAAACAACCTTTCAATTCTTATCTCCTTCGGTACGGCCACACTCATGGTACGACCACGCCGCAATAACTCCAACATCTGATAATCGCCAACGGACTTATTAGAAATAACGCTGAAAAACTTGCCCTTGAATTTAATTGTCGTTCCTTCTTCTAGCTCAAAAACGGGACAGGATTGACGTTCTGGCTTGACGGTCATCTGCTTTTCAGGATAATCAGGAATCTTGGCAATGGCTTCCCTCATCCCGATACACCACGCGATCGCCTTCTGCTTGGTCTGTTCAGGGACGGGATTTATGAATAGCATTCCTTTAATTTCTCCACAATAGTATGTGCTTGTTCATCTTTGACACACTTGGCTCGTTTCCCTTGTAAGCCGTAGTGTTTCGCTAAAATATTAGCCTGCTCATCTGGTAGTGAATTTAAGATTTCATCAGTGAGTGAGTCAGTCGGGATGGGTATTTCAACCTCAAAAATATCAGTGCATTCTTCTTGATTATTCTTAATCATGGAAGTAAAAATGTACTGATTAGTTTGTCCTTTGGGGATTTTGATATCTTTAAGGGCAATCCGAGCCTGCATTGCCTCATAAATCCAGTCCCACGCATGAGAGCTAAATTTAGTGTTTCTTGTGGGGTCAAATTTCCAAATCGCTCTCGTTAACCCTTGTTGTCCTGCACCAATCAATTCCTCCTCGTCCAAGCCACAGTTTTTAGCCAAGAACTTTTGAGCAATATTAATCACGGCTCTCTGGTTATGGAAAAACAGTTTATCTCTTGCCCTAAATGCGTCCCTAAATAGCTTGGGATGGAGAATTTGCAGGAGTGCTACGCCGTCAAGGTCATTGGGATAGCCTCGTTCATCAAGCAATTTCTTTTCTTTGAGCAATTCCTTTAGTGGATGAAACTGAGCGTAAAGTTTTTCTTGTTCAGATTTATTTAATATTTTTTTATATTTTGTAGCGAGAAAATAGGGAAGTGAGAGCATGAAAAAGATACAAGGCTAGTGAGCAACTATATCCTTTGTATCTTTTATTAACAATATTTAATATCGGGACAAACACGGGATTTACTTGTGATTGTCGTCACACACGATAAGATGAAAATGTGTTAGTTAGAAGGCAGGATCAATCTCTTTTGAATACTCAACCAATTCCTCATGAGTAATCTTTTCTTCATCCTCCATTTCTTTGGCACTTGACATTAATTCAATTAATTTGTCTACCTGCTCAGATGACAATTTTGCAGGATGGGTGACACCGAAGTTGACCAAAATAATATCTCTGGCAGCTTCGGTGTCTAATCCAAGTTGAAGTCTTGCGGTTTTGACTCGTTCGGCTTTCGATTCTGCCGATTCGTCTTGTAATTCTACGGTTGAGATGGCTACGGTTTCGTATTTCCCAATCGTGTCGGTTTCGCTCTCATCAAGCATTCCAAGTCCACAGATAGAAAGAGTAGCGCGTCGCTTGGCTTTGGTTTCGGCTTTCAAAATCGCATTGCAGAGGGCATCCCCTGATAATCCCTTGATACTGGTTACACCTGTCGAGATGTCATAGCGTCCGCTCTTGTCCTGTACTTTGATGGTCACCTTGTAAAGAGTATTGCTCATACAAAACTCCTCTTTGACCTCAACGACACTGATACCATGAACCTTTCTCAGTTGGTCAGTGCAATCCTTTTTCGCGTACATCCGTTCCTTGCCTTGGAACTTGATGACTTCAAAAGGTTGAGTCGCAGGATTTAACCCAAGAGACTTACACAATTGAATGTAATACGCGGTTTTTTGTGCTGGCTTGAGGCGAGATAAATCACCTCCGATGACTAACGCTTCTAATGTTTCGGGGCTTAGGTCGGTGGTGGCTAAATTGGACATGATATTTGCTCCTGTGATTAAAATGGTGTTTCTTCGTCGTCGCTGCTCGCATGGGATTTTTTATCTATATCTATTTTCTTCCCTTTGTAATACATCTGTACACTAGGACACTCGACGCAATGAGACGCAAGAATATCTCTAGCGGCTTGATGTACAGACTCTTTGGCTTGTTCTGCCAACAATTGAGCCGCGCCTTCTACTGGCTCATCCTCGTCAACTTTGGCATGAAGAAAGATGGATATCTCAACACTTTCATAATTCCCTAAATTAAACTTTTGGGCATATTGAACAGATACATTCTCGACTCGCATCACCGTTTACCTCCTTTGGTTATTACTTTGTGTACAAATCCTCTCCACTTTTGCCATTGTGGATTAGGATACGGTTCCGTCGTTTCTTCCCATGACATCGGAAGTTCAGATGGATGACCTAAAAACTCCATTGCCATTGCACGGGCCGCTTTTTTGAGACTACTGGGATAATTATATTTTTCTGCCAATTCCTCCAAGACTAGAGGATTCATGATGATTAATCCAGACGGAATGTGGTGAAGCACATAAGTCTCAAAGTATGGCTCGATGAGAAAATCACCAATCACATCACCAGTGATTTTTCTTGAATCCTTAGCTTGTCTTGAGGCATTCCAGTAGGTTAGCTTAATTGTTTTTCTGAATCGATAACGCTCGCGTCGTTTGGCTCGTTTGGTCATTACTCATCCTCAAATATAATCCATATAATCATCTAAAGTTTGACTGAAATCATCTAATTGAATAGCGATTTCTAACAATTCTCTCTGTTGTTGTTTAACGAACTTTTCCAGTTTCGCCCTTCTGTATTCGTCGTCTGTTTCTTGTATTAAATTGGAAAGCCAGGCGAATTGAGCATCAACATTGTCAAGGGTTTCTTTAACTCGTTTAACCGTCATTAAACTTTCTCCCTTTTCAACTCTTTATGATAAGCAGAAGATAACTGCATAAACAGCCATTTTAAGACAAATAAAACGCCTACGCTTCTGTAGTCTTCTGTGTACTCAACCTCTCCCTCGACAAAGAGGATTCGTTCTAGAAAGACCTCGGTCAAAGACAGCCCATCAAGGGCATAATAATTGTTTTCGTACTTGATATAAAAGTTCATGGTTTTAAGGATGGGAGTTGACCCATCCTGATAAAATTTTTAAACTTCTGCTTGCTCACCTAGCTTTTTGACTGGCTTTGAGATGTTCTCAAAATGGATTTTGAGGTCAATCAATACATCTCTTGTTTTGGATTTTGATTCCTTGATTTGTTGATCCAACACCCAAGAGATATATTCAATTGGGATTGACCCGTTACTCGCTTCTTGACGCAACTTTTCTAGTGTTTCTATGTCCACTTAGACCTCCTTTAAATCAAATCATCTTCAGATAATCCGCACAAATCACACAAGACATCATCCCAAAGATTCCCACAGTTGGGACACAAATCATCGTCATCATACTCATCCTCAATAGGAGGAAGATGCCGACGAACAGGGAAAACGAAATCACTGGGAAAACTGACGCTAGGAAACTTTTCTCTAAAATTAATAACACTCATGATTACCTCCTTAAAAAACCATCAATCCAGCGATTGCCTTCGATACAATTACAGACAAAATCAGCTAACTTTGCCCACCGATGCTGATTACCTTCCGAATCGGTCACAAGGTAACCAGTTTTGAAGCAATGCCAACGGATATCGCTGGCTTCACTACATCGCTCAAGCTTCCAGCCTCTTTCTTCTGCTCTTTTTTGCGCTTCTTTAAATCTCATATCTTGCCCTTCAATCTTTAATCTGATAATTTGTCCATGTTTCAATCTCTCTCGTCTCCAAGCCTTGAGCGATCAATAAAATCCAATACTTAAAACCGAGGGTTCTGTCGTTTTCAGGGTTCCCGACGAGATATCCGCATCGGACAAGCTCTTTGAGAACGACATCATCCGATATCTTGGATTCAAGGGCTTCAAGAGACTCGAAAACATTATTTCGATGGCAATGATTCATACAACCCCCTTGACTGCTTCAGACACAGGTACGACATCAATCATTCCTGTGTTGACCCAGATTTCGGGACGCTGGGAATCGACTGAACAAGCAACAGAGGATACATGATAGGAATACCCTAAGATGGCATTGCTGAAACCATCCCCTACTACATAGCCTAGAGCATGGAAACAGAGCAAGGCGCACTCACTCACTTCACGCTCTAATTCACACCACGAACTAAATGACTCGATACGATAACAGATATTCGACATGGCTAAAACTCCATTTCATCGATTTCATAATACCCAACTAGCACGAAGTTCTTTAGCCATCCCATTAGGGTCAACATTGTCTTTAACTGACTTTCGCTGACTTCTACTGGGAAGTCTAAGGATAAGGTATGTTCACTTGTCCACCCCTCCTCATCGGGGGATTTAGACTCTAGAGAACAGATATAGGTGTAGATATCTTTCTGGGAACCACGCCCAGATATTGTCCATTGAGAAGCTGCGGGGTTTATCATAAAAGAAATGTCTTGTTATTTTGTGTGAACACAGAAAAGAAAAATCAGGGGATGGAAACACCCCCTTTTTATTGGAATATTAGGCTAAATAGCATCGAATCAAATAAGCCTGAGCTTTTTTGGAATTCGAGAAACTTTTCTCTTCTAACGGAACATCACAATCAACTACCGCACCATTCTTATAGAAGGAATTGGCATACCATTCTTTTTTCCCCATATGACGGAAAAACGTACCGAGAACGCGACGACCTTCGGTTACTCGGTAATGGCGAGATGAGCCATAATCCGATATTAATTCCACATTGATTTCACGATAAGGATTGACGGAAGAAAGATAATCGCGCTCTAACTGATTTTCAAGGGCAATTACATTAATTTCGGTGGTGGTTGCTGTTATCATGATTAGTAATAGCAGGTACAAGCCTGCTTGATAAGGTGTTTAAGAAGGGCGATCGTTAAACTTTCTCAGGGTCATCGGTCGCCTTTCTTTATGACTCTATTGTAGTAGGAAGCTAAATCATTTGTCAATACTAAATTATTTTTAGAGCATTTATCTAAGCGAATGATGTAGGATAGTATGTAAATACCAATAGTGATAGCCTTGATGGTAACATTGAGGCATGAAAGTTATGTATTGTCGCCTTGCTGTGGTCATGGCAGAACGTGATCCATCTTTAAGTCAAAGGCAGCTTGCGTCGGGAACTGGATTAAGTACCGCCACTATTAGCAAGCTGTTCCTAAATCGCTTTGATCGCGTTGACAGAAACACGATCGAAAAATTGTGCGAGTATTTTGACTGTGATATATCAGAGCTTTTTGTTTTAAAGGAAATCCCCTCAAACCCTACACTCAAAAAGCGCATCTCAAGCACAAAAAAGAATAAAACCTAAAAACCCTCTGCTGTGAACAGAGGGTTAAACACATTTTCTTTAAGTAGAGTAGAACGTGTCTAACAACAGTCTATCAATTTTTCAGTTTCAATCTTTTCAAATCAGAGTTGTCCTCATTGATGGAGAACCTTGGTTTGTCGCGGCTGATGTGTGCTTAATTTTAGGACTAAACAACGTTAGCCAAGCACTGACAAGGCTAGAGCCAGACGAAAAGGATACTATCACTTTAAATGATGGAACCACTGGAAACCCCGACAAGCTGGTAGTTTCAGAATCAGGGTTATATGCACTTGTATTATCATCTCGCAAAAGAGAAGCGAAACCTTTTAGAAGATGGGTAACATCTGAGGTTTTACCAGCTATTCGTAAAACAGGCAGCTATTCCATTTCTCAACCTAAACAAATTTCTCAAGCCGAAGCCTTACTTCAGTCAGTGCAGCTAATCGTTGAACTAGAACAAAAGATACAACGCATTGAATCTGTAGCGACAGAAGCAGTCAATCGGGTTGCTCAAATCGAAGCTTCTAAACAAGAGGCAATAGAAGAACTGACCCAATTACCCTTAAGCCCTATCGCTGCTCCCGAACTGACCACTAGATCCAAAGTCAATATGTTGGTCAAGAACAAAGGGAAACGAGACCTAATCGCCTATAACACGATATGGAATAAGTTGTATCAGGAGTTATATTATCGAGCAAGTTACGACGTTAAAGCCCGTTGTCGTCACTCTGGACTGAAATGTATTGAGCAAATCGAGAAAGATGACATGATGGATGCTTTATACGCGATCGCATCCGAAGTATTAACCTAAAAACAGCAAATCCCCATACCTACATGGCGTTGGGGATGCTCGTGAAAAACTCTTATCTCACCGTACATCATACCAAACATGACCAAACATCAACGTATCTGCCTAATCGCCGCTTTAGCCAATCTCATCATCGGGATACTGGCTTTTCCTCATGTCCCTGTTTTCTCATGTTTTAATTTCTTTGTCTGTGGATTTTGTCTACGGACTGTAGTTTAGGAGAACAACCCATGGCTGAACAATCCCACGACCCTTTAGACGACTTCCCGACGAAAAAAGACCTCGTAAAAGACAACTTACTCGTTGATATGGGCAATCTTAAAGACTACTGCAACAAGGTTATTGCCCAAGCAGAACAAATTGAGCAGATTGTAGAAGAGGGGTATATCCCCAAGCCTGAATTATCCTGTTTGATTGGGAACATCTTTCAACTAGAAAAAAGACTCATCCGAATAGAGCATGGCTGTGACCTGTATCAAAAACATATGGAGCGACAATCATGACCCAACTAACAACGACTGAAGTTCATAATGTCTACACATTCTATTGTCTAGACGACGATGGGCGGCCCGTTGAACAACCCATACTATCTACCGCCCGCCCTCAAGACTGGGGAGATAAAAACCGATGGAACTATACCTATTTCAAAATAGAGTTTTCTATTGCTAATCGGAATTATATTAATCACGCTCATTGCTGGATAGAAGACCAAACTGTATCAGAACAGGAAAGATTAAAGCTTTTTGCCCCGATTGCCGTTGATATGTGTTTAGTCCCAGGTTGGCAAAAAGAGCTATGTGGCACAACCCATTTAGCCGAGAATGATTTCTGGGAAAAATCATGGGGACAAATGCCACCATATTTTGAAGCACAAGAACAAGATGACTGGGAGGAATATTCACAATGACCCAACCAATCGTAATACAAAGCCAAAACGACAACTCATTCAAAGTCATTGTTCCTCAAGAAGGGAAACAGTTTTGTTGCTTTAATCTAGAAAGCGCGAGACGAATTGCCGATGACTATGCTGATTTTTGGAATGTATCGGTTAAAGTGAAGGAGCATTCTTCTTCAAACTAGGAAGCAAATTTTTGTTCTTTTGTCATCACCTCGGTACCATCCGAGGTTTTTTGCTGACAATTTGTCACCGATGTATCAACGTGATACATTTTGAAGCACAATTAGTGCCTGACTCAAATCTTCAAAACCACATCAACAACTTCCCCATCTCGAACAACAATTCTCTCGATTAATCTCCAGTAAATCGCTTTTTGTTCAGTTGGGCTTAGAGATTGCCAATATTCAGGGTCGGAAAAGGAGGCGAGTAGCAAGTCCTTGATATCATCATCCTTTTTCTCGTTTTCCACAGACAATAAATAAAGACTTCTGTCTATCTCTTTGCTGATTTGGGCAATGGCGATTTGTATCGGTTCACTGGGATTCGGGATTAGTCGAAGCTGGTTGATTTGATTTTGCATCTCTAGGATTTTCGGGTCAACCGTTTCAGGTTCAGGAACATCTACCCAGTTCGCTAATTCCTCTGCTTTGAAGGTTAATGCTTCAAATACAGCTTTATCGATTTTTTCGATTCGGGTATAGGGTTTGTGGTCGCAGAATTTTTCATGATAACCGCTACACTGATAGCCATAGCGATATTCTTTGGTGGTTCTAGTGCGATAATTGATGCTGCGACATTTACCGCGACAAACCCCACAGCGAACCAAGCCACTATAGGGATGAATAATTTCTGATTCTGGAAAGATATTGGCAACTCGATTATAGATGAGTCTTCGTTCGATTTCTTGATATTGTTCGGATGTGATTAAGGCTTGGTGCTGATTGGGCCTGATATCCCACTCGTTCTTATATTTAATGAATCCCTTGTAAGCGCGATTGTAGGCGATGTGTCCTTGCAGAACGGGATTAACCAACCACGCCGCAAGACCTGCTGTATGAAATCCCAGCCTTCTTAGCAATGGTAGTAGCCTTAAGATTAAAGTCTTTTATTGTCTTATCTAAAGCTTCTCTTGCGTCCATTTTCCTCTTAATCCTGTTGTTTAAATCTGTAAAATCAATTTGCGTTTTTATGCAACACGTGACAATGAGATTGATTGGAGCAAAATCCCATAAAAATACATTTTTGCCTCTATGGGCAGAGAGTCAATGATTAATTGCAGATTATTTGAATTCAAATCAGATTTACCATGACGATAATTACTGATTTGATTGGCTCCAATGCCAGAACACTTAGAGATATCGGAAGCCTTGATAGCAAATACTTCAATTGTTTTATTGAGAGCTTCTTGGTAATTCATGGCGAGTTCAACTGTGTTTATATTTATTATATCCACAGATGCAGAAAAATGTAATATAGAATTGCAGAAAGTCGAAAGCTTTGTTTTTGGTGTTAATTACTATAAAATTAGATAGATTAACTTTTATCTATGTATGCCATTTATCAAAAAAAGCGGCTTAATAATCACCCAAAATTACATAAGCGACCTTTGAGGGTCTTTGATGTGACCTTTTTACAGGAAATTTCTTTGCAGTGAATATATTACAAGAATCAATTGATTTCTATTGCAGCACGCAATACAAGAAAGCGCAAATTAAAAAGAGTTAAACATTGATGGTGATATATGGCTCAAAATACTCCTAATTTATTTTCTCTGTCTCAAATCGTGTCCTCAAATCATTGCGCTGTCGAACTTGATAGCTATCTAGGCTTAATTGCTTGCTTTAAAACCCCAAAACAAGCTCGAACATTTAGCAAAAAGCTCAACGAGTTCCTAAAATCTGCTTATGAGGAGGTTCTTGAAGAAGATTATCCCGATGAAGTCGAGCAAAATGGAACGACATCGCAGACATGATCTCCATTGATGCTTGAGGTGGCATAGCCCCGACCAATTGCATAAAAGTCTCCAAGGTCATATCTTTGTGTCCATTGCGATATCGACTGATGCTTTCGGGTGCCATGCCAGCCTTTTCCGCTATATCAACATTTTTTAGGTTGTATATAACAAATACGTGATTCAGTGTATTCGCGAAATCAAACTTAACCATTTTTTTCATGATTAATTAGTCAAACCTATTGTATTCTTTTCTAAAAAAATATAAAATGACTTAAAGTACATCTAAATTGACTTTTAGGTCATTTTTATGAATTTATCACAGCTATCTGATAGCGAGTTTTCGCGTGCTTGCGGAGTAAGCCCTGCATCCGTTTCTTTATGGATTAAAGGTGTGTATCTTCCAAAGCACGCAACCGCTCTCAAAATTAGCCGCAGATTGGGCATTCATCATGACGAGCTTCTTTACGAAATAAAGAGGCGAAAACAAGAACGCATCAGAATCGCTCGGCTCAAAAAGGAACTTGACTTATAAGTCATGAAAAATACTACACAACCCGATCGCCCAATTCCCGAAACCAAGGTAAAGCAATGAAAAATGCCAAAGAAATCTTGAGAGAAACCGCGATCGCATGGGCCAAGAAAAAAGCTTATTTGCCACCGCCTGTAACTGAATACGATACGGCTCCTAACAGTATCAGTTCTGCTCAAGTCCGCTAAAAAAACAAGCTACGAACAAAAATTTAACGCCTTTGTTCGTAGCCAATCATCAAAATTCACTTTTAATTGTATGCAGAAAAAGTTTAGTTTTGGCTCTCCTGAAAGAGCAATTCAAGTAGATGTTACCAACGATGTTACAGAAATTGTAACATATCGTGACTATTCTGTGACCTTTTGTCGCACCGCTCACTGCCGTTGTACGGCAGTGAAACGGCGTGCGACTGCCTTTCGCAGTACTATTCCCCTTGCCAGTTCTGTGGTGAGGGGTTTTGTGTTTGGGGGTTTGTCATGAATAGCTACAAACTGCTCAACCAAATTTAAAGGGAGAGATTTGATGAGCAATAACGACGAATATAATGACTGGCTTAAAAGTTTATGCAGTGGCAATGAACTAGAAGTATTTACGATCAGCCAGACTAGCGACGGACTTTGTCTGGTGTGGGCCACCGCCTATAACTCTTTTTGGTCTAAATTGCTTACGCCAGATGAAGCGATGGTGATCGCTGACAAATTGTACAGATATGCAAACGGAATTAACCCAGATGTAGTTAGTGGATCTCTTGATAGTTACAAAAAATACGACGAATTAGAAGAATTAAGTCGATTAGGGCATGGTTTCCGAACCGAAAAATGTGCAGCCGATTATATCGATTATGCTGACGAAACTTTGTTTATTAAGCAATCAGGCAAAAGGTTTCAAGGCATTTATTTTTTGCGGGCTGATGACAAAGACATCTACAAAATCGGGTATTCAAATCACATCCGCACAAGAATTAAGCAAATTGTCGGAGGTGGAACACCGCGACAAATTCAAACCCCTGAAATTTATATCCTGTCACGCGTTGTTTTGACAGACTGCTTGAAACGTGACGAAAAGTGGTTTCACAACAAATTCAAAGATTGTCGAATTAATGGCGAATGGTTTGCCGTTTCTGAGGATGCCATAGACCAAGCAATAACAGAGTTCAATTTACCTTTTTAAAGTTGAGAAGATATATGCCAGTCATACGAAACACCAAGCATTACACCCAAATCCATAACGATGCGATACGGGATAAAAACCTCTC
>ERZ1066118.204-NODE-204-length-62612-cov-39.647937_pt1 | contig 62612 bp, 44 predicted proteins | sample MGYA00382765_ERZ1066118 | MGnify/ENA primary metagenome ERZ1066118 (study PRJEB33369, sample SAMEA5778348) | biofilm metagenome | biome: Industrial cooling water; feature: Water cooling tower basin; material: Biofilm | place: United Arab Emirates | collected...
TTAAAGAGCGCTTTTCTAATGATTTTGGTAAAGTTCAAGAAAAGCGCTATTCTCTAGAACAATTGCTTGAATATGCTAGCCGTAAATTTGGTAAAAGCCTCGCCGATTTAATCGTACAAAATCAAATATCATGGCAGCGCAGGCAGCAATACGCAGAACGCACAAATATCAACCACCAGTCAGAAATCATTGACGAGACTAATTATTTCTGAGCCATTGTCCTTGTATTTGTGCTAAATATCCTCCAGTATAATCTTTGTATGGAGGATATTTATTACAACTCAATACTTGTGTGTTGAAGTATTAACATCTCTCCATCCCAACACTTCAATATTTGTAAATATCCGGGTGAGAAAGCTTTATTTGTCACCCTTTTTGCTGTTAATCGACGTTTTTTAATCGCTTCACCCTTTGAACTTCTTAAAATCATCCCTCAACATATGTTAGAAAATAGTTACCTTGTCTGGGAAGGGGCATCTTTAATAAATGGTTCCCCAATATTTCTAGTATTAACTGGTTTTGTATACCCTACACCAAACCGCAGAACTGGAAGGTTATTACAATCATGGATTTTGCAACAAGAATTTCTTTGCGACAACAATGACAAGTGGTCAAGCATGACAAGTAATAGTTGACCACTTTTAGCTTACCCTGCTAGTTGATAGAATAGTACTTAGAGTTTAAAAAAGATAGTAGCAACAATAAAATGACCAAAAAACGGGTTGTTAGGCATAAATTGTCAAATTGAGGAAACCGATTACACACTCTTGTATTCGCTAGCGAATACAAGGTCTGGGCATAAATTTTCGCTCGAAAGCCGAAAACATGATGCCGTTTATACATTGACTGGAAATTGGAAGCTTGAATAACTTTTATTAAAATTTAGAACATATTTGCCTGGATAGCTGTAGCATATATGAGTGAGGAAGTAAATGCGGATGTAATAGAAAAATTGAAGAAAAATCAAGCACAGTAGGAGTGGATACGCATTTTATACAAGCGTAGTCACAATGACTGATGGCGAAAATAAAAGCTTTTTCAATGTAGTGTGTAATAATTAGCCATAAAAATTGGAGGAATCAATAATGATGACTCCCCTTGAATTTAAGATTTGGTGTGACCGTCTTAACTTAAACGAGCAGACACGCCATCAAGTGAAACAAATTCGCTTATCAGAGCCATCACGCCGTGTGGGTGGGGGTAAAAATAATGTTTGTGGTCGCTACCCAAGTCAAAAGATGGGAGTAACTATCCAATTCGAGTCACATCGTAATGAATTAGCCCACATTTATAAATTAGAATATGACGAAGACGTACTTGAATATTATGACCAGCCACCACCTATTTTTCTAGACTACCTTAGTAAGAATGGGCGAAGAAACTACCATAGTCATACGCCAGATATTTTCGCAATTAGAAAAAACTCTGCTGGTTGGGAAGAATATAAAACAGAAAAAGAGTTGCTAAAAAAAATTAAAGAAAGTCCAAATCGTTGGCAGCGAACAGAATCAGGCAAATGGTTTAGTCCTCCTGGCTCTGTTTACGCCGCTCAGTTTGGTCTTTACTATATAGTGAGTTCAGAAGCAGAAATAAGCTCCACATTTTTGCGTAACTTTGTTTGGCTATCAGATTATTTTATCGAAAGTGAGGACTTGTCGGTTCCTCCAACAGTAATTGAAGCAATCCATGCTCTTTTAGTAGCTCGACCGGGAATTACATTAGCTGAGGTAATGAACTTAGTTAAAAATGCAAGTGTTGATTATTTAAATATATTAATAGCTAAAAATCAAATATATGTTGATATGGAGTCAGCTTTTTTAGGTCAACCCAATGTAGTAAAAGCTTATTTAGATTATGAATCTGCATTAACTTATAAAAATTTATTTTTAAACGCTTCTGCAACACCTGTTTATAGAAATTTATCTGTAGCTGTAAAAGTTGGAACATATATAGACTGGGACGGCAGAAAATGGAAAATTATTAACCCAGGCGAACAATCAATTGGATTACTTGGAGATGATGGAAGTTTTGTGGAACTATCTCATAATATTTTTTTCGATTTAATTAAATTGGAAAAAATAATTGGAATATCTACAAACGAGGAATCAAGTATTAATATAGAAATTGATAAAATACTTAAAAAGGCAAGTAAAGAAGCTTTAAAAATAGCTAATAATCGCTTCAAAGATATTGAAAAATTTTTGAATGGTATTGCCTGTACATTACCCACTCGCACACAAAGACGCTGGATAAAAAATTATCAAACTGCTGAAAAGCTATATGGTAGAGGCTTTATCGGACTTATTCCTAAGCATTGGAACAAGGGATGGCGCCGGAAAGGAATTGAAACAGAGGTATTTGAACTAATGTTATCAGACATCGAAGAAAATTATAAAAATATTAAGCAACCTTCAATTCGCCATGCATACGAAAATTTTAAACAAAAATGTATTGCCAATGGACTCAAAGCCCCATCAAAAGAAACATATAGACAAGCAGTTAGAAAGCAGTCCCAATATCAACTGATTTTAAAGCGTATGGGTAGCCGAGCAGCTTACAAAGAAGAGCCTTTTTATTGGTATTTGTACCGAGAAGAAACACCAATTCACGGAGATCGTCCTTGGGAAATTTGCCATATCGATCATACCGAAGTAGATGTTGAACTCCTTAGTTCAATTATGCTTGAGCATGGGAGTTCGGAGTTGAAAGAAAATATAAATATGGGAAGGGCTTGGGCAACGCTGATGATTGATGCTTTTTCACGCCGGATACTGGCTGTTTATATGAGCTTTGACCCCCCTTCTTACCTTTCTGACATGATGGTTTTGAGAATTTGCGTTTCCAGATACGTCCGACTTCCTCAAATTATTGTGGTAGACGGTGGACGAGATTTTGATAGCACAGACTTTGAAGTACTCTTGGCTTACTTCAGAATTACTAAAAAGCAAAGACCTCCAGCTAAACCTCGTTATGGTTCAGTAATTGAATCTTTTTTTGGAGTCGCAGACAAAGAGTTTTGGCACAATCTAATGGGAAATACCCAAATAATGAAAAACGTTCGTCAAGTTACAAACTCAGTAAATCCGAAAAATCATGCAATATGGACACTCCCCAGATTGTATGCTTACTTCTGTGAGTATTGCTATACTGTGTATGACATTTGCCCGCACCCAGCTTTAAGAATGAGTCCCAGCGAAGCTTTCAGTATTGGACATATAAAAGCAGGTAGTCGGGAGCATACTTTTATTAACACAGAAGAGTTTAACCTGGTAGCGTTGCCATCACTAACTACTCTTGGCGGTAAAAGAACGGTAACAATTGATGGTGTAAAAATCAACTATCTCTACTACTGGCATCCCTCATTTAGCCTAATTCGTAGAAACAAAGTAGATGTAAAATATGATCCATTTGATATTACAGTCGCTTACGCTTACGTACAAGGTGAGTGGGTTCAATGTCAATCTCGCTACTTGTGGGAACTATCTGGGCACTCAGTAAGAGAATTGATGATAGCTGCAGAAGAACTTAGAAAGCTTAACAAACTTCAAAATTATCAGTTTGGTGATGTCACAGCTAAAAAACTAGTTGCATTCTTTAAGCGTATCGAAATGGAAGAGGGTTTTCTTACACCAGCTTGGCTTCAAGCCAAAAAAACTGTACAACAGCAACGTTTGAAAGATGCAGAATTAAAACAAGTAATTGCATTGGGAGAAGAAAAGTCGCATCCAAAACAACCGATATTAGACACAATAGAAACTAAAGCACAACTTATTGAAGAAGTTGTTGCTGCATCTTCCGTCGTCAACGAAACTTTTGAACCTTTGGAGGAATGGTAATGACTAATGAATATGGATTTCCACCATCACTGCTTGAGCAACCACTGGAGCAAAGATTACTTTATTTTAAAAATCCTAATCTTGCAATTATGCACCAGAAATTGAAAATAGCCTTTGACAGGGTTTTTCGTACTATTCATGAACCTGGAGGAGCCTCAATAATTCTAGTCATTGGTCCATCAGGTGTTGGAAAATCAACCTTACTGTCACTGCTCAAAAAGAAGATATTGCTTGAAAGCATACAACAAATGTCCGCTGACCCTGGCTGGATACCAATTGTTTGTGTTGAAGCACCTGCACCTGGAAAAGGAACTTTTCGCTGGAAAAATTTTTACAAAACTATATTATTAGCTGTTGATGAACCAAGTATTGACCAAAAAATTGATTACGAATCAGATGGTATTAGTCGAAATCATCAGGGAAGACTAATTGTAGGGTTGAAAGCAACGGAGGATTCTTTACGTTTTTCTATGGAAAAAGCCTTAACTAATCGTCATCCTTATACGTTAGCAGTTGATGAATTTCAACATATTGGTAAGCTAGCTAGTACAGAACTGTTACAAGCGCACATGGACTGTGTGAAATCAGCAGTCAATATAACTAAAGTGCCTTGGACTGGATTTGGTACTTACCAATTACTTAACTTTTTAGAGTTAAGTCCACAACTTTCACGACGCACTAAAATTATCCATTTTCCGCGTTATAGTCTAGATTTTGATGAAGATATTCATGAATTTAAACGAGTACTGGAACATCTTCAATTGAAAATGCCACTTGTACAAACTCCGCCTTTGCGGCAGAAATACTGGGAATTTTGCTACGAACGCAGTATTGGTAATATTGGCACTCTTATTGGTTGGCTGACAGATGCATATGACCTATGTATTTCTGAAAATGCGACGACTCTTACATTTGAGCATCTTCAAGAAACAGCTAAATCAGCTCGTGAATGTGAGCAAATGGCATCTGAAGCAATATGGGGAGAAGAAAAACTGATAGATAATAAACATACAAGCAAGAGCCTACGTACTGTTCTTGGTTTTGATGATAGTCAGACTAAAATTGATAAGCATGATAAATCCAATAGTAATGAAACTAAAGAACTTAATAATCAAAAACGAAAACAAAAAATAAAACCATTTCAACGTAATCCAAAACGCGATCAAGTCGGAGGTCGCAAACCAGAAATGTCATAAATCAAATATTAAAATCATTGATTGAAAGGTCTTAATTAACAAGACAGGGTTAATTACGCAAGATAGACCTGAAACCTTTATCCAGCCAAAAAACCGTCTGTAAATATTTCTGTCTAGGTCTTATTAATTGTTACAATGTACTGCAGAATTCAAACTTCATTTTCAACAAAGATTTTCAAATCATAATTAATCCTGAGAGAAAAGATATGAATTTAAAATTAGAACCGTTAGAAATATATGATTTAAGTTTGCCAAATATTCCCAAACGTAGTCGTCTATACAACTTAGAACCTATTGGTGTTTCAACATCTAATGTAGAGAGTTTAACTGGTTATATTGCTCGTTTAGCTCAAACACATTGTATGCCTACTGGGCAGTTAATATGTCGCGAATTAATACCAATTTTAAAACCAGAATATGCTTCTAATGCTATAGATGTATATAAAACTGTTGTTAGTGAACAAGAAAGTAGAGCATATAATTGTACAGGTTTGATGGCAAGTAAATTTGTTAATCAATTCCAAATTTTAACCGGATGCAATCAACTACAATTTCTAACGCTATTGATTTTTACAGAAGTTTTGTATCCAAAAGATTTATTCCGATCTTTTAAAGCTTGGTGCCCAGTTTGTTATCAACAGTGGCAGATGACAGGGCAAGTATTATTTGAGCCTTTAATTTGGTCATTTAAGCAAGTTACTATTTGTCAGCACCATCTCCAATCTTTACAAACTAATTGCCCTCATTGTCAAAAAAGTATGCACTTTATAGAATGGAATTCTCGACCTGGATACTGTTCAAAGTGCGGAGAATGGCTTGGAACTCCTAAGAAGTTAGAAAGTCAAGGATCACCTCTTCATGAAATAGAATGGCAACTTTGGGTAATCAACAATATTGGAAAGTTGATCGCAACAGCTCCGAATTTATCTTCTGCGCCTAAAAGAGAAATAATTGCCAGATCAATCATTGATTATATGAATCAATTAACTTCAGTAAATCAAGCAGATTTTGCTCAAATTTGTGGAATATCTTCAGAAGGATTGGGTAAATTGCGTACTGGTAAGTCAATTCCAACATTAACTACAGCATTGCAAATTTGTTCATGTTTAAAAATAGAATTGATACATTTATTAAATGGACAAATTGTGTCACTATCTAATGACACAATAGCTACCTTGTTAGCGTCTCATCAACAATCAAAAATTGTCCCAACTAAAGAAAAGTCCTTTAGACAACCTCTGGGTTCAGGTAGAATTAAGCAAGAACTATTAAAAGCTTTGAAAGAGTACCCTCCAAAATCTGTAACAGAAATTCGGAAACGCTTGGGACTAAAATCTAAGTCAATTTTATATGACTGCTTTTCTGATATTTGTCGTCAAATTTCTTCAAACTATATTTTATACCGTAAACAAGATAAACATCAGCAAATAGAAAATGCACTTTCTCAAGTAAATCAAGATGAGTATCCTCCGCCTAGCTTGACAGAAGTTGCTAAAAGAATAGGAATAGGTGTCCGAGCATTATACGAACATTTTCCTGAAAAATGCTATGAAATTGCAGCTAAGTATACTAATTATAAACATGAGTCTGCGCTGCAAAGGCAAGAAGAAGTTCGGCAGCAGGTTCGTTTTGCCGCTTTACAACTCCATAATCAAGGTATGAGACCTACCGCCGCAAAAATTAATAAATTTTTAAATAACCCAGGACGCATGTTAGATAAAACGGCTCAAACAACATTGTCTGAAATATTACACGAGTTGGGTTACAAATAAAATCTTTTCTGAATTGCTCACATCTATGCATTTTTAAATGTTTAGACCAAGGTCAATTTACCATTTAATTTTAGACAAGCATAAACTGACCATTAGTAAAGACAAGCATTAAATGAGCATTTTGGACAACTTATGATTGTTGTCGCACATTATCGCTATCCGATTAGAATTGGTTCTTATGGAGACCCAGCAGCAGTACCGTTTGATGTATGGGAGCCAATCATTTTAGCATCGAGCAAGTGGACAGGCTATTCTCATTTTTGGTCAAAGTGTGATGAGCGGTGGAAGAAATATTTAATGGCATCAGTGCAAACCTCTTCAGAAGCAAAACAAGCTCAAAATCAAGGTTGGAGAACCTTTAGAATTATAGCTACCAATGCACCTTTGAATAATAATGAGATTCTTTGCCGCAATGCAGAAGATGACAGAACCCGATGTGAAGACTGTTTTTTATGTGACGGCAGTTCATCCAAACCAAATATAGCTGATAGAGTTCACGGGCTAAACTGGAAAGTTTCAAATTTTGTAAAATATGTGAATCAACAGTAATGTACACAATAATGAATATTTAACGGGTCAGGAAAATTTTCCTGAAGCGTTATTTTTTTATTTAGTCTCTATTTTAAAAATAGTTTTTAAACGTAATTGTCGTGCATTTGCTATAATATATAAACAAGTTTCCCGTGGTAAATGTTTATGACCCTGACTTCTCCAGCCGTCGAAAACAAAACAGCACCGTCTAGTAATTACGTCTTGCTGCATGACGTAAGTTGGGAACAACTAGAACAACTTGATATTACTCTTGCAGGAACAGGCGCCCAATTAACTTATCTAGATGCTGTTCTCGAAATTATGTCTCCATTTTTGTCTGAACACGAAGACTTAAAGAAAACAATTGCAATGTTGCTTGAAGCATACATGCGAATTAAAAATATTAGGTTTTATTGTCGAGGAAGTGCGACGCTCGGTAGACAGAACAATAAAGGTCGTTGCGAACCGCATGAGTCATATAATTTAGAAACAAAGAAACCTATTCCTGATTTAATTTTGGAAGTTACAGTTACTAGCGGTGGTATCGATAAACTAGAAATATATAAGCGTTTGGAAGTTCCAGAAGTTTGGTATTGGAATTCGGGACTTATATCAGTTTATTCGCTACAAGCAGATGGATATAAAAAATTTACAAAAAGTGCTTTGCTACCTAATTTGGATATAGAATTGATTGCAAGATATTCGCGTATGGCTGACCAATATGATGCAGTAACCGAGTATAGCCAAATTATTGCTGTATAATAATATATTTAATTTTTATAAACTAGCTTTTAATTTACTGAGACCAATGTTAACACGTATTGAAATAGATGGTTTTAAAACATTTGAGAATTTCGGTCTAGATTTGGCGCCAATGCAGGTGATTGTAGGACCAAATGCAACTGGTAAATCAAATTTATTTGATGTGATTCGCTTACTTGCAAATTTAGCTAGGAATGATTTGCGTTCCTCACTCACAGGTTTACGTGGTGAACCAATTGAGCTATTTCGTTTACTTGCAGATGGTTCAAGAAGCAAGCGCATGGCTTTTGCTGTCGAGCTACTTTTAAAACCAGAGTTAAGCGATGCCTGGGGAGAAACGGTAAGAATTTCTCACTCGCGCGCGCGTTACGAAGTAGAAATTGAACTGCGTCAAGATAAGCAAGGAATAGAACAACTGGTAGTTGTAAAAGAAACTGCTTTACCGATACTACCCGAAACAGATTCATGGTTACAATCAAAAGAAATATCGGCACAATGGAAACAAACCTTCCTCAAGTATGGACGCACTTCTCCTTGGTTAACTACAACTCAAACAGATGGAAAATGTAGCTTTCAAATTATGCCAGATAGTGAGGCTACTGGTCGTACTCGAAAAGCAGCTAATGCTGAAGCTACAATACTTTCAAGTATTACTACCAACGAATACCCTCATCTTTACGCTATTCGCGAAGAAATACATTCCTGGCACTTTCTCCAGCTTGACCCTGCTTCTTTGCGTCGTCCTAGCCCTACTATTGCAGCATTAGAATTAGAATCAGATGGGGCAAACTTAGCTACTGTGTTAGCAAGGATACAAGCACAAACTGCGAGTGAAAGTCAACCAAAAGGCGCCATAGCCGATATTGCCGCTGCACTTGCTTCTCTCATTCCAGGAGTAATTGATATAGATATTTCTCTGGATAATAAAAATAAAGAGTATCAAATTGAAATTGGATATCGAGACGGTGTACCTTTTAGTTCCCGTGTTGTCTCCGATGGGACTTTAAGAATTTTGGCACTTCTTTCTCTCCTATACGACCCAAAACATTCTGGATTAATATGTTTTGAAGAACCAGAAAATGGAGTCCACCCCGGACGTTTGAAAACTTTAATAGATAAATTACGTAATGGGGTAACTGATATAACCAGTGAAGAAGTAGATGAAACCGAGCCATTATCTCAAATATTACTTAATAGCCACTCCCCAGTAGTTTTGTCTTGTTTAGAAGAAGGGGAAGCAATGTTTGCTGATTTGGTAAGTGTGGTTAACCCAGAAGCTGGTGTAATAAATCGTAAAACTAGAATTCGACCTGTGGCAACTTCTGTAATGCCAGGTGCAATGGCGCCGGAGTATGTAGGTCGTTTTGAGGTTGAGCGATATTTACAAAGTGTAGAACGGGAAAGCTAGAAACATGCGTTATTTAGGACTCGCTCTTTTTGCTGAAGGACCAACTGACTATAGATTTTTTACACCAGTGTTGCGACGCGCCACAGAAGATTTGTGTTTGCGTAGAAGTCGCTCTAGCACCGAAGTGGGAGAAGTTTTAGGACTTTATGCACCCAATGATTACCGTGACGCTGACCTCGCCACTCAAATTTTAGAAGCAGCGCGCGAAGCTGAAGGAGCTTTTAACATTTTATTTGTCCATACTGATGGAGCAGGGGACTTCGCAGCAGCCTATGAACAACGAATTCAGCCTGCTGCTGAACGCATAATTTTAGAATTGAGCAGCCAGAATGAGCGGATTGTAGGAGTTGTGCCAGTTAGAGAAATGGAAGCTTGGACACTGGCGGACGGTGATGCTTTGCGAAGTGCATTTGGCACAGTTTTAGATAATGCAGCATTGGGTATACCAACAAAAGCTCGTGAGGTAGAGGGAATACTTGACCCAAAGCAAATATTTGAGCAAGCTTATGTAAAAGTTGCTGGTGGTAAACGGCGTTCCAAAACAAAAGCCGCTGATTTTTATGATGCAATTGGTGAACGGGTGCGGTTAGAGCGATTACGAGAGGTTCCTGCTTACCAGCGTTTTGAAGAAGAACTTTATAGCGCTCTCGTTGAACTTGGTTACATTAGCTAACGTCAAGCTAAACTTTCCCTTAACAAAAAGCTTTGACCTTCAGAAAAATTTTTATATCTTGCACAAGATTAGATAACAACAGCGTAGGTTAAACAAGATAAGCGGCGCCGCAATATTGATTCAACGCATAGTGCAAAAGTATTAATTAACTCAACATTTAAATATTGTAAAGTACTGATATAGATATGAAAAAAATTCTTAAATTTGATAATTAGCAATGGATTTAATCACACTTTTATTAACTAAAAATAATATACATATGAAATTATATCATTAATAATTGTTGAAAAATATGTAATAAATTTGAATAATTAAAATTTATACGCATTTGAGTAATTGCATAAATTAAAATAGTGAAGATGTGTGTCAAACGATTCAAATACAATCTTTGCGTAATCTCAAAATATATATTAAGGCTCACGCCGGAATTTCAATTGAATACTTTTGTCTTTTCATCACACAAAAATATGAACCTTGTTACAATACAATTCGCTCATTTTTGCGCTAAATCTCCAAAATACACATTTAACTCGCGCCTCGGCATGAGAAGCAATTGCCAAGTAAGTAAGTGGGCTATTGGTAGAGTTACTGGATTACGTCTTGATGATGATAACGTCTGGAATTACACAATCGTTTTTGATTATCCACTGGGCTATTGTGACGAATTAGCAGAGTCAGAAATAGCAGGTGAGGAAGAATTACTATGCTTAAACTAATTTATCTTGAAATTCTAAATAGGAAAAGCTACTAAGGTTTTTGCAGATAAAAGAATCCTCACAAAGCAATAATAGCCTTTGTACAACTAGCCTCCAGAAGTTGTCATCAAAATGTGACAACTTCTAACTTTTTGCTGATGGGCTAATGCTGCAATGTTAAATTACATCAATTCTAACCCAAAATAGGCACCGTTTTTTAATTTTAGTACGTATTGAAATATTTATTTATTAACTAATGTCACTTGTGATTGTTAGTAATCAGCGCGCTTTTAGTAGTCAATAAAAGTTATTTACGCTTTTCGTGATGCCTTAAAATTGCAGTTTAGGCGCCTTTGTCACCCTTCAGAGATAATATCATAACCTTTTTTTCTATTTGAGATTTGGTATATTAATAAAATTATAACGGCGAGTGCGACAATAGCAAGTAAGTAAAAGTGTGTAACCATACATTCCAATATCACCCTGATATTCAATAGCAGATTGTCCGTTAACTACCGAAAATTTCACAGAATTACCATCAATTTGATACATTGCTATCAGCACCATATTATAGGTAATCAATTATTACAGTAGCAACTATCTATCGCAAATAGTAGGCGCCACTCAAGTAGAGCTTTTTTGTTTCGCAGGCTCACGCCTTGAAAAGTAATGAAACAAATGCAGCGGGAAAACCAGTATGTTTATATCGTGCCGAACAGAAGATGGACAAGCACATTCGCTTCAAATTAGTTCAATTTTGAGTTTATCTGAGTTTTTAAATCGTTATGCTGTGGCTAATTATAATTTGGAAGTAAATCAGTATCCGCTCAATAAATAGGGGTAGCGGCAATACACAAGCGCGCGGCACCAAAAAAAGTATAAAGTAAACGTATCGTTATTAAAGGCAGTGATATTGCCCTATTGTCTGGGTCATTCAAAGAAGGCGCCGACAGCCTTTCACAACGGGAACTGCGTGCGTTATGAAACAAACGAGAGGATTAAAAAGCACCATATAGATATAGATATAGTAAAACTCGCACGCGCGAGCAGACTATAAATTTAAAACCATACAAACTTTATTGGGCTTGAGTGCATGTACACAGAGCCATTTTGACTCTCAAGGCTGTGATTGGGTTTAAGGCAATTTGGATGTTAGCCAAAATTTGAGGTAGCTCGACCAAAGCGGATATATAGTATTTAGCAAAAAATAAAAAGATTTATTCGGTAACATGGCGCCGTAGAATATAAGGCATGACGCAAAATCCTCTTAGCAAAAAAATAGTACCAGACTTGCTGCAAAGCATTGACCCAAGCGGAATTGCAGACCCTTCATTGCGGCAAAGTATAGAAGTACTTCTGAACTTAATAGAGGAACAAAATTTAAAGATAAAAAGTTTAGAAGAAGAAATTCAAAAACTTCGGGATGAAAACAATCGTCTTAAAGGAGAGAAGGGTAAGCCAGACATCAAAGCCAATAAAACGAGCGGATTTAAGAAAGACCATTCGTCAGAGAAAGAACGTAAAACTCATAAAGGGCATACTAAGAGCAGTAAAAACGCCAGTATTAAGATAGATCGAGAATGGATTTTGGAGTATCCAGAATCTGAGCTACCAGCGGATGCGGAGTTTAAGGGTTACGAAAAAGTAATTATACAAGATATCTCACTTGAAACCGATAATGTACTATTCCTGAAACCAAAATTCTACTCAGCTTCTGAAGGTAAAACATACTTGGCGCCATTACCAACAGGTTACGACGGAGAGTTTGGTCCAGGAATTAAAGCTTTAGTCATAAGCCTGTACTATGGAGGCAATATGACTCAAGGTAAATTATTAGAATTTTTAGAAGATATTGGTATTTCAATGTCAGCAGGCTATTTGTCAAATCTGCTAATTAAAAATGATTCTGGATTTGAATCTGAATATAACGAAGTATATATATCTGGGCTAGAAAGTACTACTTGGCAGCACTTAGACCAAACGTCCGCGCGTGTTAAGGGCATAAATCAGACTACGAATGTTGTTTGTAACCCATTGTATACAGTTTATTCAACGACTCTAAAAAAAGATAGATTAAGTGTACTAGGGGTATTACAGAATAAACAAAAGCTTGAGTTTGTTCTCAATGAGCTTACCTATGAGCTATTGAATACTTTGAATGTACCCGTAAAGTGGAGTAATCAACTTAAATTATTGCCTCAAGAAACAGTTTTTACAGAGTCAGAATTTAATTCTCTGCTTGATACGTATTTGAAGAAACTAGGTTCTCAACATCGTACTCGCGTATTAGAAGCGGCAGCGATTGCTTTTTATCATCAGCAAACCAACATTCCAATAGTACAAACTCTCGTATGTGATGATGCTCCTCAATTTAAACTATTGACGAATAATTTAGCTCTATGTTGGGTACATGAAGGGCGCCATTATAAAAAACTGACTCCGTTTGTTGCCTGCCATCAAAAAATTTTAGACGACTTTCTTTCTGAGTTTTGGGATTACTACCGGGAACTGCTTGCTTATAGCGATTCTCCTTCTGTAAAGAACAAACTTTGGCTTCAGTCAAGATTTTGGGAAATCTTCGGTACTGAAAGTGGTTATAAGCAGTTAGACGAGCGAAAAAAGTTAACAGCAGCAAAAGTTTCCGAGTTACTTTTAGTTCTAGAGTATCCTGAACTGCCGTTACATAATAACCCTGCTGAACTAGCTGCCAGAACAATGGTGCAGCGACGCAACATTAGTTATGCGACTCAGACGAGTGAGGGTACTAGAGCTTGGGATATATTTATGTCTCTTGTTGCCACTACTCGAAAATTAGGAATAAGCTTTTTCAAGTACATACAAGACCGTATTTCTAAGAATTATGATATCCCATCTTTGGGAGATGTTATTAGAGATAAATGTGTTCAAAACCATCAGCCCTTGTTTTGGCAAGATGAACTATTTTGTATGTCAGGGTAAACACTCTTAGATAACTCGTTGGTTAAATTAAGAACTCACTGCATTTAAGGGTTGGTGTGCATGTATTTGTGCTGCATCAAAATTTCTTCGTTTGCCAATGCAGGTAATCCACGCTGTTGTTGGTGCATTTAAAAGTGCGTTATTAAAGAAGTGCGATTGTAGTTTGTCTTTTTTATTGTTATATAGTTAACTCTTCCACTTCGTAATAAATAGGAACGTTGATACAAATTACTGTTAGCAACGTTCTGTGGCGCAGCGGGCGCAGGGCGCCCGCATGGCTTAAGCTATTTGTATGAATAATAAATATAGACAACAAAGATAATCACTATTTACCCCAACTTATTGAGCCGATACCTATAAATAATCAACTATTTATTGAGGCAATGCAACTAGATCGCGCCGATATTTCACCAGCTTGGCAAACATTTAAATTTATTCCTGCTTCCACTAATAGTACTGTAGTTCATTACGAACTCTGGGATGAAGATGGTGGTGTTCGTGGTGACGATGACCACTGTGATATCAATCCAGTAGCTGGGAAAAAAGATTTAGACTTCACGTTTCTAGTTAAAGGTCTCTAAGGTGGGAATATCCCCCGCACAAGCCATTACTACATCAGGTTCACAACCTTTGTCATTGCTTGCCCATTCCCAAATTCCAATTCCTTTGTAACAATGCTTAATCGCCGCATCGATATCTAAATATTGTAAGGCGGGTTGTTTGCCAGCTACTATAACATTGACATAATTACGGCTTCTTAAGCAATGGTTGGTAACAGATAGCAAAGTATTGGCATCAGGAGGTAAATAAATCCGAATTACGTCTGCCTTTTTGTTGACCACATGGTCAATAAAACCAGGGTCTTGGTGTGAGAACCCATTATGGTCTTGGCGCCATACATGTGATGTTAATAAATAGTTAAGAGATGCAATCGGTCTACGCCAAGGTATATGTCGAGTCGTCTTTAACCATTTAGCGTGTTGATTCAACATTGAATCAATAATGTGAATAAATGCTTCATAGCACGAAAATAAACCATGACGACCTGTCAACAAATAGCCTTCTAGCCAGCCTTGACATGTGTGTTCGCTTAAAATTTCCATAACTCGACCATCAGTTCCAAGATGGTCGTCTTCAGGTATGGTTGGTGCAACCCAAGTTCTGTCGGTTACTTCTAAAACATCGCCAAGACGATTAGAAGCTGTCTCATCGGGACCAAATAACCTAAAATTGCGACTTTCCAAGTTTAGTTTCATTACATCCCGAAGAAATTTACCCATTATACGGGTAGATTCGACCTCAACTGTACCAGGTTTGGTAACAGTGATGGCATAATCTTGAAATTCTGGCATTTTTAAATCTCGCAGCAGAATACCACCATTACCGTGTGGATTATCTCCCATTCTTCGCTGCCCAAGTGGCGCCAGCTCAGTTAATTCAGGTATTAGCCTACCATTTTGGTCGAATAGTTCTTCTGGTTTATAACTTTTCATCCATGCTTCCAGAAGTTGAATATGTTCGGGTTTGCTTGCTAACTCCCCAAAAGGGACTTGGTGACTGCACCAATAATCCTCAGTCTTTTTCCCATCAACATATGAAGGTCCTGTCCACCCTTTGGGGCTTCTCAAAATAATCATAGGCATTTGAGGGCGTTCATCAAAACCGTGTGACCGTGCTTTGCGTTGAATATCTTTTATCTCTTCAATGCATGTATCTAATGTTGCTGCCATCAATTGGTGCATAGTTTCTGGATTAGAACCTTCAACAAAGTAAGGTTTATATCCATAGCCGATAAACAAACTTTCGAGTTCATTGTGGCTGATACGTGACAGTACGGTAGGGTTGGCAATTTTATACCCATTGAGATGTAAAATTGGCAAAACAGCACCATCACTTGCTGGGTTGAGAAACTTGTTCGAGTGCCAACTGGTTGCTAGAGGTCCTGTTTCTGCTTCTCCATCACCCACAACACAAGCAACTATTAAGTTAGGGTTATCAAATGCGGCGCCATAAGCATGGGATAATGCATAGCCAAGTTCACCACCTTCATGTATTGAACCAGGAGTTTCTGGTGCAACATGACTAGGAATACCACCAGGAAAAGAAAATTGTTTGAAAAGTTTTTTCATCCCTTCCACATCTTGGGATATGTTAGGGTAGTATTCGCTGTAAGTTCCTTCAAGGTATGTATTCGCAACTAACCCTGGACCACCATGACCGGGACCAGCGATATAAATTACACTCTGGTCATATTTGTTGATAATTCGATTTAAGTGTACGTAAATAAAGTTTAAACCAGGAGTTGTGCCCCAGTGACCAAGCAATCTTGGTTTAACCTGCTCAAGGGTGAGGGGTTTTTGCAAAAGAGGATTATCCAATAAATAAATTTGTCCAACTGAAAGATAGTTCGCAGCGCGCCAATAAGCATTTATTTTACCTAGCTGTTCTGTGGTTAAAGGAGAATTTTCCGCTATCTGGTTGGTAAGTACCATAGTTCGTTAGTAAAAGAAAACTATTTTGCTTTGCCTTTGAGATTATAGGAAAAATATGAGGGAATTTTGAGGATAAACCTGATTTTGCTTATCAAAATTTAATTTTTCGGCGCCTGTATGAGTTTAAGCAAATATTTATTGTTTCACTTCTATTTAACACATTCCAATTTTGATGTAAAGTCTTTTTCATCAAAAAATACAGGTATACTTTGCCAGCAATTACGACAAAATCAATAAATTTAATTTCCGCGAACCGGGAGTAGTAATCTATTAGAGCAACAAAGACAATTATTCATAGTTATAGCCAAATGTCACAGAAAGATAAATTAGAAGCTTGTTTTAATCACTTCTTCTATCTAACTTAACAATATTTTTTAAATGTGAAGATTGTAAAGAATACGAATTAACTGTAATTTTTATTAACGTAAGTATACATTAGTTAAAATTTATAAACAATAAGTATAGTATATTCACGAAACATAAGTAAAGTTAGCATCCTCACGACTTCCTCAACTTCTCTTTAATATATATAGATAGGAAGATAGACAGGAGGTACAGCTATGTTAAACACTTCCACACATGACTTGATTAGCAGGCACATATTCTTAAACATATGTGTACTAATTCTACTACTGTTCTTCTTCTTAGCTATTTTTCCTTTTCCTGTATTTTAGGGTAATCTAAAAAACACCATTTACTGTATCTAACTATTTACTATTTCTGCTGCCTTGTATTAAGCAAAGCAACTGACTGTCATTTATTATGTCTAACGACCAGCACATTTTAATGAAGTTGCAACTGGACTACAGTAAGCTGGATTAATACATTACAGTCGTGGCAAAATTCAGACTTTGAATCGAAAGGTCTAGAAGTTGAAGCTTGTGGATGTTATGCCAAAATTCGGTATGAACATAATAATCTAGTTAAAGCTTATCACAAATTAAAAGCCTAAGTATTTATTTATCTACATAACCGTACAGATGAAGCAGGACAAGCTTACCGAAATCAACTTAGGTAGCTAGCATTATGCTGCCGTAAAGATGACTATTAATTTAACTCCAATTCATTGCTTGGTTAAAAAACTAAGCCTAAATATTTAACTTCATGTCCCAGTTGATAAAAATCAGCGTAATTCTATTTGGGAAAGGGAGAAATATATGAACAGTTTATCTAACCAAACGCCACAAAATCTATTACTTGCAACTTTACCTACAGAAGAATATCAATCTCTAATTCAACAATCTGAGGATGTAGATTTACCGCTCCACCAAGTTATTTATCAACCAGGAGAAGTTATGAAGTATGCATATTTTCCGAATCAAGGCATGATTTCTTTGGTTGCGATGACGAAAGAGGACGCATCAGTAGAAATTGGTTTAATTGGCAAAGAAGGGATGGTAGGTCTTCCTATCATATTAGGTGGCAATTCAAGCATTAGCCTCGCAGTGGTTCAAGTTGCTGGTAGTGCAATACGTATAGAAGCAAAACAATTGAAAGCTGAGTTTGATAAAGGAGGATATTTTCAATCCTTGTTACTTCGTTATATTCAGGCGCGCTTGACTCAAGTCTCCCAAACATCTGTTTGTAATCGTTTGCATCGTATGGAAGAACGCCTTGCCCGATTGTTGCTAATAGTACACGATTGTTTACATTTTTTACGAGATAGCCAACGAATATTTAGTTGCAACATGATTTTGGAGCATCTCTGGTCTAACGAAGATACTCCTGGGGAAGAAGCTGTTGGTGCCTATATTAAAAGTTTGAGACACAAATTAAAGGAGAAAGGCGCCTCTAGTAATTTAATTGAAACTTTATACGGTATCGGTTATCGTCTGGGCGCCGCAGTCGGGAAGTCGCGTGAGTAAACAGAAGAACTGGCAACCGCATTAGGGACTTCTCCTGTTTTAAAATGCTCATATCCCCGACTTCGGGCGTGCCTGAAATCGAGGATATTGGTTTTTACACAGTTGTATTGTCGAAATTTTTTTCTTAGGTTTGATACTATTACAATTAATTCTTACTTGTCCAAATAAGCGGAAATATTGAGACAAGCTGATATTGTAAGAAAAAGTTAATGATGTTTAATTTTATAACCGCTTAAAATTAATCTGCTTGGCTTGCGAGATGATTGACCAGATTTTGCACCTAAAATCTGCTTGTGATTGTTCACAAATCTAATTTATTACGGAATCCACAAGCAGCGCTAAAATTGATACATTAGTTAAAAACTACATATATAAACCCAAGTTGCTGTAAGATATGCCACTTATGCCTTTGTGGCGCATATAATATAACCATATATAAATTAATGATGCTTTTGCCAGATATTAATACTCTAGAAACGGCACTTGGCTACTTGGCTGAAGTAATCCAGTGGCGTATGGACTCCTATTTTAGTGAATATGGACAGCCTCAGAAGCCAATGCCGAGTCTACCAGATCAATGGTTGACCGCAGAAAGCCCTCTAACCTGGTTTATTTGTAAGTATCAATTGGATATTGCCGCACAACTGACTTTATTGATAGCTCTAGCCCCCCACCTAAAACCTGATTTCTTTGATAGGCTAATTATGGCTCAGTTGCCCCACCCTGGTGATTATCCTCAAATAGGTGGCTGGCGCGGCAAATCTTACCGAGGCTTCTTGCCAACTGGTGAAACAGTGCTGTTTATTATTGGAGGCAGTCAGTTAAGCGATCGCCTGTGTCTTCAGCAAGTTTTTAGTGAGGAACATCCTTTTGCCCGTGAGCGCGTACTTTACCTGGAACCGCCCGCAGACGGTGAACCCCAAATGAGCGGTAAGCTGATTATGACTCAGGATTATATCGACCTGTTTACCCAAGGATACTCAAGGCGCCCCCATTTCAGTATGGATTTTCCTGCACAGCTTATCACCACTGAGATGGAGTGGGAGGATTTAGTTCTCAATGGCCAGACTTTACAACAGATTCGCGACTTAGAAGCTTGGATCAATTATGGTCAAACTATTCTTTATGAATGGGGTATGAAAAAAAAGCTGAAGTTGGGCTACCGAGTCCTCTTTTCTGGTCCTCCTGGTACTGGCAAAACCCTTACCGCTAGCCTCTTGGGAAAATATACTGGTAAAGATGTTTACAAAGTAGACCTGTCGATGGTGGTGTCAAAATTTATTGGTGAGACGGAAAAAAACCTTGCCAATCTTTTCGCTCGAGCAGAAAGTAAGGATTGGATTTTGTTTTTCGATGAGGCTGATGCTTTGTTTGGCAAGCGCACTAATGTCCGTGACGCTCATGATAAGTATGCTAACCAGGAGGTCAGCTATCTATTGCAGAGGGTCGAAAACTACGACGGTTTAGTGATTCTCTCCTCCAATTTTAAGAGTAACATCGATGAGGCTTTCGTTCGTAGGTTTCAATCAATCATCCAATTCCCAATGCCCAGCCCCAAAGAACGACAACAATTATGGCAAATGGCTTTTCCATCTCAAGTACAACTCACTAAAGACGTAGACCTAGCTCAACTTTCGAGTACTTATGAACTGAGTGGTTCCGACATTATGAATGCGGTACAACATTGCTGCTTGCAAGCATTACAGCATGGCAATGTAGTTATTGGTCAAGAGAACCTACTTAACGCTATCAAGCGGGAATTTAGTAAGGCTGGGAAGATTATGTAGCGAGTAATAATAAATCTATGTATACATGTATTTAATGTTATACAGCTATATAGTCAATATTTTTTTACATTAGTATAATTTAGTCTCCTGTAAATGAAGTTACAAAGCCAAAATAGTCACAATCTTCACAACATCCTCATATTTCTCTCCTAAATTTTAAGTATAGAAACGGAGCAGTTAGGAAAATTTAGCACTGACATCAATCTCTTACCATTAGTTAAGTTTTATACTAATTGTAAAAAATCAGTTAAATTTATTACCCAAAATTTAGGGAGAGCATAATGCTATCAGAAAAATTTAGCCCAGTATTGCGAAATAGTAGCATGGATTTTAACTATACAAGTTTCCCTAAACAATGCACTACAGTTCCAATCGACAAAATCCAATTACCTCTGAAGCAAATACGTCGTTACTTTGACCCTAACAAGCTTGCTCAACTGATACAGTCAATTAAAAAACACGGTATTTTAGAGCCTGTGATAGTTCGCCTAGTTAATGATGGGGAATATGAACTTGTAACTGGTGAGCGACGCATAAGAGCCGCGCGTGAAGCAGGACTATTTGAAGTACCTATCGTTTTGCATGAGCTAGATGACAAAGAAGTTATGCAGGTTGCTCTAATAGAGAACTTACAGAGGGAAGACCTGAATCCGGTTGAAGAAACTGAGGCAGTGTTAGAATTACTAGCACTATCTCTGGAAATCGACACTAGTAAAGTTATATCAATTTTTCACCAGGCATTCAATGCTAAACAAAGAGGTCAAGAATTGAATCAGAACGTTCTGATTCAACTTGAGCAAATTGAATCAGTATTATCGAAACTAGGAAAATTTAATGCTGGAACTTTCCGTTCTAGTCGGCTTCCTTTACTTAATCTTCCGAACGATATTCTGTCAGCACTGCGGCGTGGTGAGATTGAATACACAAAAGCCCAAGCAATTGCACAGGTGAAGTCAGAAGAACTACGATCTGAATTGCTAAACATAGCAATTGCTGAAAACTTATCTTTGAGTAATATTAAGAAAAAAGTCAAGGAACTTAAATTGGAATCAAAAAGCAAGCCAGACGATGTTGTAATTGAGCGATTCAGCCAAATCAACAAGCTGTTACGTAAGAAAAAATTTGTGATTAATAATCATAATCAAGAGCGGATTACTAAGATTTTGGATGAGTTAGAAAACTTAATAACAGAAAATGAAATTAGTTAGATGAAGCTCTGATTTACACTTTCAACAATAAAAAAGGAGTTATTAAGTTTTACAACGTAAAAAATATTCTGAGAACCAAAACACTCAAAAAATGTTTTAATAGTATAGAAAAGGAGCATCTAAATTAATATTTTTGCAGAAGTGAATTTCATCGACGTACTCTACGCGAAGCTTTCTGAAAAGCATCTATATAATATATAATTCCTGTTTTATTTTTGAAACACTACTACAGATGTTAGTAACAGATGGAATGAGCTTTTTAGTAAGTAAGGCTATGCCGCACCTAAAGATGAAATGAGCTTTTTAGGCTGTAATACATCAAACATTGGGCTGATTAATTCACCAACTTAATTATGATATTTGATGCAATGAGGTTGATACAGGTTGCTTTGCAGCGTTACATCTTTGAGGTTGAGCCGGAATTTGGTCAAAGTCAGGTTCTGATAGATAACATTGGCATGGCAGAAGAACTTGGTGGACCCAATAATCAACTAAATGGGCATGTGGTGATGAGTTTGGTCAACCTACAAGAAGAGTCTACGCTCAAAAATGCTAGTCATTATCGATTGGAAAACGGGCGGACTATTTATCAAAACCCTCCTGTAAACCTCAACCTATTTATTCTTTTTTCCTCATTGCACAATCAGTACGAAACAGCCCTTAGACTCTTGACGCGCGTGGTGGAATTTTTTCAGTCGCAACAGGAAATATCATTTACCTCTACGCCTGGAAATGGTAGTATCTCGCGCGATGTGCGGGTCATGTTAGACCTATATTCTCCCACCTTTGAGCAACTTAATCATCTCTGGGGTTCGTTAGGTGGTAAACAAGTGCCTTTTGTACTCTACCGTGCCCGTCTTGTAGCAGTAGAAGCCCAAAAACGGCAAGCCGAAAGCGAAGTTATATCAGGAATCTCCGTCAATGAGTAAGAGATAGCAGGCTATGCAAATTCTATACAAAAAAATCCTTGATTTGGAGATATGGCACGACTACTACTTGGGTCAGCCCGATCCTCCTCAGTCACCAGCTAACTACGATATTTCTGACACGTTAACTTTAGTGCCCACTACAGAATGTCAGCAGATATTACGAAATCTACGTTGGGTCTTTCGCCCACAGCCACGGGGGGCAAGTATTTTTGCCCGTGTGGAACAAGTATCATCGGATAGTTTTAGAACTTTGCTACCAGTTACTCGTTCTGAACGGTTGACATTCTGGTTAGTGGTGCGCGATAGCTACTTTGCCAATTTTACTAACCTTCCTTTAACCACAAACCATCAACAGATTTATTATTTCTCAAACCTCTCAGGTAATCAGGGTCATGCCTTATTCTTGACTAAAACCCTGCCAGCTTATAAAGCCAATACCGAATATAAGCTGGGACAATTAGTGACTCACAATGGCAAAACTCTGGAAGCAACGCGCGATTATATCTCTGCCAGTGCGATCCCTAATGTTAGTGATTGGGATACGCTGCCTCTTAGTCAGTATGTTTCAGAGCTAGACCAACTGCCTCGACAGGTGCTTTCCCGACTACATACTATCTCTAATGCGTCTCCTGGCAAAACCTTTCGTTGGAATTTATTAGATGCAAATGAGCAGGAATCTTTTATTTTTGAAGTTACAGTTCCGGACACTCATACTCCTGGTAATGCGCTCTCCACCAGCCTAAATTTTTCCGGGCAAATACCTGGCCGCTATCGCCTATATCTAGATGGTACACAGGTGGATGAGTTTGTACTCTTTGACCCTATTGTTGCTCGTGATGCCTTTGGGCTTGTAGAAATCGTGCTGAATTCAAACCTGGTGCCTGAGGCTTTCTGTTTATTGAAGCCTCAAGACAAGCAGACTCTGATTCAACCCCGAACCTACGTCATTCGCTTTAAAAACCGGGCAACTCATTGGCGATATCGCTACGAACGCCCTCACGGCTTTACCGAAGACGAGTTATCTAATTTTGTATTAAAAGATGACAAAACTTTCTTTACTAAAAGACCACAAGGTTTACTTAGGCGACCCAGGCGCCTACTCACCGATGGTAAAGACCATCTGCTACCAGCACCAGGGGTAACGCTGATAAAGCCGGAAACGCAGAGCGATCTCAAAACAGAAAAAAAGCCAATCACCATTTTTTCTGATATCCATTTGTAATTAATCACCTATTACGTTAAACACACAAACATGGCAAGTACTTACAGAACTCCAGGCGTTTATATCGAGGAAATTCCAAAATTCCCACCCTCAGTTGCCCAGGTTGAAACGGCAATTCCAGCCTTTATTGGCTACACTCAAATGGCTAAGTATGGTGTCGAAAACTTTCACGCCGACCCCGCTAACCCAATTCTGCGACCAATACGAATTACTTCGTTACTGGAATACGAACAATTTTTTGGTAAAGCCAATAATGAAAAGACAATTCAAGTTGTTATCAAAGACACTAACGATAAAACAGGCAAGTTGATTGGTCGTGAGGTAAATGCACGGATTGTTACACCCAGTCCCAACAACCTCTACTACGCCATGCAGGCTTTTTTTGATAATGGTGGTGGTCCTTGCTATATTGTCTCAGTCGGTCTGATGAGCGGTACGGTTGATGTTAATGCCTTAAGAAATGCTCTTGCTGAAGTTGCAAAGGAAGATGAAGTAACCCTGCTAGTTTTTCCAGAAAGCCAAAGCCTTAGCGATGCTGACTACGCAGGTCTTATGACTGCTGCGTTAGAGCAATGTGGTAAGTTACAAGATCGGTTTACGGTCATGGATCTCAAACTACCTACCCCACCCCAAACCATCTTAAATGCGGCGGAAACTTTTCGGGCATTAAACCTGCCCTTGGACAACTTGAAATATGGCGCAGTCTATACCCCAAATATTGAAACTATTTTCAACTACTTCTACAAAGAAGATGAGGTTAACATCTTCCGTAGTACAGATGGACAGCCTGAAGTGCCTGCTGATACTATGAATACCTATAACCCTGCCACTACCCCTGGCGCCGACGGTACTCAGTATGCCTTAATCAAAGCAGCTATAGACCAAATGCCCCTAGTACTTCCGCCTTCACCATTAGTAGTTGGGCAATATGCCAAGACCGACAACACCCGTGGTGTCTGGAAAGCTCCAGCTAATGTTGCCCTGGCTTCAGTAATTAAACCTATCCTCAAAATTACAAATGAACAGCAGGATCAGCTAAACGTTCACACTACAGGCAAGTCTATTAACGTAATTCGTGCTTTCACTGGAAAAGGTACCTTAATTTGGGGCGCCCGTACCCTGGCAGGTAATGATAACGAGTGGCGCTATATATCGGTACGACGATTTTTCAACATGGCAGAAGAATCGATCAAGAAAGCGACCGAGGGCTTTGTTTTTGAACCCAATGATGCCAATACCTGGGTTAAAGTAAAAGCCATGATCGAAAATTTTCTGATTCTACAATGGCGAGCTGGTGCATTAGCTGGCGCCAAACCTGAGCAAGCCTTTTATGTAAAAGTAGGGCTGAATGAAACAATGACAGCACTAGACATTCTTGAAGGTCGCATGATTATCGAAATTGGCATGGCTGTAGTGCGACCAGCTGAATTTATTATCTTGAGATTCTCTCACAAGATGCAGGAAAGTTGAGGGCTAGCAGTGCCCACCTTACGAAAGACCATTGATCAAAATTACTACTAAAACTTATTAACTAATCATGGCTGAAATTAAGTATCCGTTACCTAAGTTTCATTTTCAGGTAGAATGGGGCGGCGAACGCTTAGGATTCACCGAAGTTTCTGGACTAAATGTGGAAACTCAACCAATTGAATATCGTGAAGGAAATATGCCCCAGTATAACAAGTTACAAATGCCTGGTATGCAGAAGTATGGGCCTATCACTATGAAACGAGGCACTATTAAAGGGGACAGCGATTTCTTCAAGTGGTGGAATACGGTGGCTTTGAATACAATCGAGCGTCGCGATCTGACGATTAGTTTGTTGAATGAGAAGCATGAGCCAGTCGTTGTCTGGAAGGTAAATCGCGCGTGGCCGACGAAGGCAAATTCTACCGAACTCAAAAGTGATGGTAACGAGGTTGCTATTGAAACAATTGAGATTGTTCACGAAGGACTGACCGTTGAGTACAAGTAGTAGTTTTAACTACAAAAGTTATTCACAAAACGTTAGCTATGGTATATACTTATCCTCCGGTTAGTTTCTTTTTCGATGTCAGTTTTCAAGGCGAAAACCTGAGCGAGGTAGTGGAAACCCGCTTTCAAAGCGTTACAGGTCTGAGTGTAGACATGCAGACTGAAACATTAAAGGAGGGAGGCGAAAATCGCTTTGAACATGCTTTGCCAGTACGCACAAAATACAACCCACTTGTACTGAAGCGAGGCTTAGTAAAAGATTCCAAAATGGTGGATTGGTGCATGGATGCCATTCTCAACTTTGACATCCGCCCCATGAATTTGTTAGTAAGGCTGTTACATGTTCACGGTTTATCTATTAACAATTCTCCTGCAAGTATCGAGCCACTCGTTACATGGAAAGTAATTAATGCTTGGCCTAAAAAATGGTCAGTTTCCGAATTTAATGCCGAACAAAACTCCCTGGCAATTGAATCGCTGGAGTTGAATTATAGCTATTTTGAGAAACAGAAGTAGCTATTGCTCAATGGTTATCACTTGTTTGAGTCAAGCAGCTTTATAAATTCTACATATACAGATATATATGAGGAGGACTCAATGCCACTGGAAATTAGAGAGTTAGTCATCAAAGCTTCGGTCAACGATGGAGAGCATGAAGAAAACACCAATCAAGGGCGAGCAGTAAATAATACAAATGTAGGTAATCGCGCTGATATCATTGCTGCCTGTGTAGAACAGGTACTAGCTATTATTAAGGAACAATCGGAGCGTTAATCTATGCTTGGTAAACGCACTAAAACAGGTGAACTCACTAAAGTTAAGCTTGAGATATATAAAGACAATCGCTATCAAAATAAGCTTGGGGAGTTCGAGCTACCTATTAATCCAGAACAGTTTTCCCAACAGTTTCAAATCGAATACGACCGCAACCAAGCTCAGGGTTCACAGCATAACGATCTAAAATATAAATTCACTCGACCGCAAGAGCTTAAACTGGATTTTACCTTAGATGGAACTGGTGTAGTTCCTGATAAACAAAATCCTGGAAAATTTCACCAAGACATCATTGGGCAACTACAAGATTTTTTCCGGTTGACCTACACAATGAACCCTGAGACCCACAAGCCTAATTTTCTGCGTTTGTTGTGGGGGAATTTTTCTTTCGGTTACGGGGAATATGGCTTTAACTGTCTCCTGACCAATCTCCAGGTTAGTTACACCTTGTTTGACCCCAATGGTAGCCCCCTACGAGCCAAGTTGAGTGCCACTTTTACTAGCTATGTTGAGCAGAAACTGAGATTGCTGGAAGAAAACAAAAAATCTCCAGACCTCACCCACCAAAGCAAAGTTACAGCAGGGTATAACCTGCCCTTGATGACCTATCGCATTTATGAAGACCCATCCTATTACCTACAAATTGCCAAAGTCAACGGTCTAGTCAATTTTCGTCGTCTAAAGACTAATACTGACTTGAGGTTTCCACCCTTAGAAAAAACTGAACTATGAGCGATCTAATTATTCCCACTAACTCGCTCTACAATGTCGCGACCTTTAAATTACTTTCTGATGGTAAAGACATTACAAATGAGTATAGTGTGTTATCTATAATAGTTAACCGAGCAGTTAACCGGATACCAACAGCAAAAATCGTCCTGCGGGATGGTGAAGCTGCAGAAGAAACTTTCGCGGCGAGTGAGACTTCTGACTTAATTCCGGGTAAGGAAGTGGAAATTGCCATTGGTTATGATGGCAAGGACAAAAGGATGTTTAAAGGGCTGATTGTTAAACATGCAATTAAAGTTGGTGCAAATGGGAATTCTATGCTCATTCTTGATTGCAAAGATGTTGCCACAAAGTTAACTATCGGTCGCCATAGTCGTTATTTTACCGAATTCAAAGACAGCGATGCCATAGCACAAATTATCAAGAGTTACAGTGGTATATCGCAGGATGTGGTGAGTACCTCAGTTAAACGTCCAGAAATTGTCCAATACTATGCTAGTGATTGGGATTTTATTCTCTCACGTGCCGAGATGAACGGGTTGATTGTCCTCGCGGAAGATGGAAAACTGAAGGTAAAAGCGCCTAGTACCAGTGGTAGCCCCCTCATTACTCTCAGCTATGGGGTTAACCTGCTAGAATTTGAAGCCGAAATTGATGCAAGAACCCAGCATCAAGCAGTCAAAGCTCAGGCTTGGAACTATACAAAGCAAACGTTGCTTGAAGTTGATGCAACTGAGCCTACAGTTAATAATCAGGGCAATTTATCAGGTCAGAAATTAGCAAATGCAATTGCACCTGGCGCCTGGGAACTACGCCACAGTGGTAGGTTAGAAGAGCCGGAATTGCGAGCCTGGGCAAATGCCCAACTACTAAAAAGTCGGTTAGCTAAAATTCAAGGACGGGCAAAGACTGTTGGTTTCCCCGATGCTAAACCTGATACCTTAGTCGAGCTAAAAGGAGTAGGTAAACGCTTTAATGGGTTAGCCTATGTCTCTGGTGTACGCCACGAAATGATTGGCGGCGCCTGGTATACACAGATATATTTGGGAGTGGGCAATCAATGGTTTTATCAAGAAACAGATATTGTTGAGCGACCCGCATCAGGACTACTTCCTGGTGTTAACGGTTTACAAATTGGGGTAGTAGTACAGTTGCAGGACGATCCCAATGGAGAAGATCGCATTTTAGTTAAAACCCCAACAATTGACTTTAAAAGTGAGGGTATTTGGTGTCGGATTGCCACATTAGACGCGGGAAATAATCGTGGTTCCTTCTTTCGCCCGGAAATTGGAGACGAGGTAGTTCTAGGTTTTCTCAACGATGACCCTCGTGACCCTATCGTGCTGGGAATGCTCAATAGTAGCGCTAAATCGGCGCCTCTAAAAGCCGCTGACAAAAACCATCACAAGGGCTTTTTTACCCGTTCCCAAATGAAGATTAGCTTTGACGACGAGAAGAAAATTATCGCCCTTGAAACACCAGGAGGTAACAAAATTATCATCTCCGATGAAGATAAGGGTATTACCTTGAAAGACCAAAATGGTAATACTATGACCATGAATAATAGTGGTATCAGCATCAAAAGTCCTAAAGATATTATTCTGGAGGCTACAGGCAAACTCACACTCAAAGCTACACAGGATACCAGTATTGAGGGCTTGAATGTGAATGCCAAAGCTAATGCTCAATTCAAAGCCCAAGGTAATGCTGGGGCAGAAGTATCTACTAGTGCAATTGCAATACTGAAAGGTTCATTAGTGCAGATTAATTAACGTAGTAAAAAGAAGATTAATTATACCAAGTAAGGAGAAAGCGATGGGAAAACCTGCTGCCCGTCTCACCGATATGCATGTTTGTCCAATGGTAACTGCGCTTGTCCCTCATGTTGGTGGACCGATTGTCAGCCCAGGAATACCAAATGTCTTAATTGCTGGGATACCAGCAGCTGTAGTTGGGGATATATGTACCTGTACTGGACCACCAGATACCATCATCCTGGGTTCAACAACCGTGCTGATTGGAGGTAAACCCGCTGCCCGGATGGGGGATACCACAGCCCACGGAGGGTCAATTGTGTTAGGAGCCTTTAATGTGCTGATTGGAGGTTAAATGGAAAACAATAATAAAGCCTTTTTGGGAACAGGTTGGGGATTTCCGCCCACTTTTAATATAAATGCCAGAAGTGTACGGCTAGTAAGTGCGGAGAAAGATATATGTGAGAGTCTACAAATTCTCTTATCTACCATTTTGGGAGAACGAGTAATGCAACCGACCTACGGTTGTAATCTTCAAGATTTTCTGTTTGAACCTCTCAATCCCACCATTACTAGTAGTCTTAAAGAACAACTACGTACTTCTATTCTTTACCATGAACCTCGTATCTTGCTCAATGGGCTAGATATTAGCCAGGATGAACAATTACAGGGTCGCGTTAATCTTATCGTAGATTACACGATTCTCAATACCAATTCTCGCTTTAATTTTGTGTATCCCTTCTACCTAGAAGAAAGTACTGGTAACCTACTTCCGGTTGCTAGCACAGGTGAAGTTCCCCTGATGCTGCCAGTGGGAAGTATTTCAAATGTTTGATTTTTAGTCTAAAAACCCATGAACATCCGCCGCGAGCCACCTAAAAATCCATTAATGCGTGATGGTGTGAGCCAGGGTCAGCGACAAGTCCCAGCCCTGTCACCTGATTATGTCAAAGTTGACGAGGGCGATCTGGCTGATTTTCTAGTCTTTGCTTACACACTTAGTCACCAGGTTAATTACTACAAAGATGACAACACAAAATATGATAACTGGCAAGACTTTTTTGTTAGCACCCCCGTGCAGATCGCCTTGATTAGTAAAACCCGCCCTGATAAATTTAAAGATGACTATACAAAAAATTTGGATATTTTTCTTAAAAATCGCTCGCTTGAGAAGCCGGAGACCCTGAAGCCTATATTAGCTACCTGGCGCCAAGTTTTGCAGCAAATCAAGCAGTGGTATGAAAAGTTAGAACCGTACACCAAGCTCAAATCTGTAATTAAAGGATTAGTTAAAACAAATTTAATCGAAGCTCTCAAGCGAATACAGTCCTTTGAGCAAGCTGCTAAAGAAGCACCAACAAATTTCTATGAAGATTTTGCTGAGGTATTTGATTTACAAATTAGCCCAGAATTTGAAACTATTGAGATACTTTTGAGCGGTAAAGCTTCACAAGCACGAGTTGAATTAGACTTTGTATTTCAAGCGCTGTTTAAAAATTACCGCCAGATCATCCAACTGGCGCCTAAACATCTCCACGAAAGCCTAACAGCTAGACAAGATCATCCGCCCCACCTATCGCTGTATTTCGCCTTTTGGCAGGTAATGCAACCAGCCAGAGATGACCTCAATCGCATGACTCAAAGGCATCTTGACTTTTTTTACCATCAAGTGCTGCGCTTGAGCGATCGCCCCGCTGAACCAGACCATGCTCACTTAATATTTGAACTGGCTAAATCCCAAACAGAATATAAGTTAGGCGCCGAAACTCGCTTTACAGCTGGTAAAGACGCTAGTGGTGCAGAATTGTTTTACAAACTGGATGCTGAAACTGTACTCCATAAAGCTCAAATCGCTAGCCTGAAAGGGTTATTTTTAGACTCACAACAAATTGCTACTGGTGAAACACCCACTCATTTACTGGGATTTTACACCTCACCCCTGGCGAACTCGTTTGATGGTAAAGGCAAAGATTTTCCACAAGAGCAAGCAGTTAAAGCTTGGTTGCCTTTTGGCAATAACACGCGCGACCATGCTCAGTTAGGATTGGCAATTGCCTGTAATATTTTCTATTTGCGGGAAGGAGACCGTAGCCTGATTTTTACCCTAACCTTTGATCAAGCGCTTGTTACAGTGAAAGCCAGCGATTTAGCTAAGATTTTTACTGTTGATTTTAGCGGCAAAAAAACCTGGATAACTGGGAAAATTATCCCACCAGAAGAGCAAGGCAGCGAAACAAATTTACAAGGTCAAACCCTCACACTAGAAGTAAACATTGCTGCTGACCAAGAACCAATTGATGTTTACCATCCCGAACTACCTGGAGCGAAATTTTCAACCCATCAACCTGTAGCTAGACTGCAATTAAAAGATGATGTACTACTAAATGACTTATCTGCTTACAATTATTTCCTTCACCTTCAACTCACCAAATTAACTATACGTACCAAGGAAATAAAAATTTACGACTTAATACTGCAAAACGATTTATCTATTATTGATCCAACCAAACCATTCCAACCTTTTGGAGCTAGACCAACAAAAGGGGCAAAATTTTATGTTGGAAGTAAAGAGGTTTTTCAGAAAAATCTCTCTCTTTTGAAGGTCAACATTTTATGGCAAGGATTACCAGACGATTTAGCGAACTATTATCGTGGGTATTATGAAGATAGCGATAAGCAAGACTTTAGCAATTTTTCCGCTGAGGTAAAGCGACTTACGCAACACGACTGGTCGCTAGAAGGCTTGCCACCTTTAGGCTATTACAATCTCTTTAATCCACGTCTTGAGGAACGCATCCTTGTAGAAAGGACAGCCTCCCAAACCCCTCTACCTGGTGATAAAATCGACAACTTAACCAGCTTTAACTTGCAAACAGATAGTGGTTTCTTACGTTTTTTACTCAACCAGGATTTTCTACACGAAGAGTATGTTCATAAATATGCCATTCAGACATTAGCTTCAGCCAAAAATTTTAGAGATGGGCTATATGTAAATGGAGCTGTTTATGAAGTTGTAACAGTTGACGACAAAAAAAAGACAACTAGCACCCTCATGCGATGGCGACCTGGTGTTAAACTTAGCGAGAATTTAGAAAATGTTGCACCCATTACAATTAATGAACCTTACACACCTATAATTCAGGAAATCTATCTTAAGTACATTGCAGTAGCAGAAAAAGAAGATTATACATTATTCCATCTGCACCCATTTGACGGGTTTGCTGATTGGGATGAAAAACAACCTTATTTTCTACCGCAGTTTATCAATGAAGGCGAATTATTAATTGGATTGGCAAACCTCGAACCACCCACGGGTTTATCGTTACTATTTCAGGTAGTGGAAGAAAGTGCTGATGAGGATTTAGCGAAAACAGATATACATTGGTACTATCTTAAAGACAACAATTGGATACTCCTAAGCGATGGCATCGTCAGAGATTCTACGAATGGGTTAATTACGCACGGTATCATCAACTTGACGATTCCAGAGGACATTAGCAAGAGTAAAACTACTATCCTTGATTCGAGTTTGTATTGGATTAAAGCTAGTGTGCCAGCGCGCAGTAAGGCTATTTGTTCAATTATTGGCGCCCATACCCAAGCAGCACGGGTAACTTTTACGGAAGAAGGCAATGATCCCAACCATTTGGCAGTTCCCTTACCATCTGGCACTATAGCTAAATTAGCTGTTTCCGCACCGGAAATTAAAAAAGTAGAACAACCCTATAATTCTTTTGGTGGTAAAATTAAGGAACAGCCAAATCATTTTTATACTCGAATTAGTGAACTCCTACGCCATAAAGGTCGCGCTGTCACTATTTTCGATTACGAACGGTTAGTGTTAGAAAAATTCCCAGAAATCTATAAAGTGCGTTGTATTAACCACGGACAGGTGGCTGAGGATGAGCTATTTGATGAACTAGTACCTGGGGCTGTTACTTTAGTGGTAATTCCCAAAATGTCGCAGTACAACATCTCTCAGGAACTGGAACCCAAAGTCAACATTAACCTACGAGATCAAATCAAGAAATATTTGATTAGTGTTAGCTCTGTCTGGGCAGATATTCAGGTTGTCAATCCAAAATACGAACATATCCGGGTGGAGTTTGCTGTCAAATTTAAATCTCCATATAACGAAAACTTTGGCTATTATAGCCGCTCATTGCAGCAAGAAATTACCAACTTTCTTGCACCTTGGACGGTTGCTCAGGGAACAGAAATTCATTTCGGAGGTGTTGTTTACCGTTCTTCAATTCTAAATTTTATCGAACAGCAATATTACGTTGACTATATTGTGGATTTTAAAATGCACTCTCAAAATCAACGCGATGTTCGGGAAGTGGTTGCTTCAACCGCGCGATCTATACTTACCTCGGTATCACTTGTAACCACGAAGCAAACCCACATTATTAACGAAATTAACGCAATTAAGGAAGCAGCTAAAATTCCTGCTAATCAAAAACTTGCATCTGGTACTCTGGGCTATGAGGCATTAGCAGATATTATTTTAGAACCATAAACCCAATTTTTTACTATGTTAAACATGTTTACTCATAATATGACCCTTCACACTCGTCAAGAACTTGAGAATTTATTCCAAAATAAGACTCATTTGTCGGCATTAAATTTCGCTAAATTAATTAATTCACAGTTGAATAAAAAAGATGATCGGTTTTATGGTGTGTGGAAACCTGGGCAGACTTACCAAATAGGCGATATTGTTTATTATGAAGGCGCCCTCTGGGAAATGAAAGCTGAAAAAGAAATTTGCGCCAAAAGTGGAGAGGAACCAGGTAAGGGTGAAAAGTGGAAATCGCTGCTTCGAGAAGTTCAGCGAGATTTAGAAGTGTTGAAAAATGAATTTACTGAATATAAACAGCAGATGGAATTACGTTGGCAACAATTGCTAGGATATATGATATTACTGACCTTGGGATTAGTAATTGCTCTTGTGTGGTTGTTTTGTGTACCCGTTTATCATCTGGTTACAAGTGCAAGCAGTATATAACATCTGAAATCAGATTAAGTCAAGAATCTCATAAAATCTAATATTTGATATTTTAAAGGCGCCTAAAGTCTATGCTGGAATACCTAAGTATCTCGAAGCGTAATCCCGAATTTCCCAATTACTTAGATTTTCAAACCCTACGGGATATTGGGATTAAACACCTACAAATTTTATCCGGTAAACTTTGGACAGACTATAATCTCCACGATCCTGGTGTAACTATCCTAGAAGTACTGTGCTATGCAGTCACAGATTTGGGCTACCGCAACAACCTAGATATTCAGGATTTGCTGGCATTAAATCCTGCCGATGTTAATAGTCGAGAGAATAACTTTTTTACCCCCGATGAAATTCTTACCTGTAATCCTGTCACCGAGTTGGATATACGCAGGCGCCTAATCGATATTCCTGGTGTCCGCAATGCTTGGTTGGAAAAAGTGATGCCGGAAACAGCAACATATAATCCAGCTATCTACATCGATTATGCTAGCAGCAAGCTGCAATATAATCCTCCAACTGCTCAAATTTGGTGGTTAGCTATTTTAAAGGGTTCTAAAAACTTTGCATTCTTGTTACTTTGGATATGGATATGGTATGTTTCCCCACGTCTTTATCTCCGTGGGCTTTATACTGTTTATATTGACCTTGATCTGGAATACCGCAAAAATGCCTGTGGGCAGATTGAACGTTCTTGGTCGAACACCCTTGATCAAGTCAAAGCTGTGCTGTGTAAGCATCGTAATCTTTGCGAAGACGTTTACGATATCATGGTTTTGGGTGAAGAAGAAATAGGGCTGTGTGGCGATATTGAACTCGAAGTTGATGCTGATGCCGAAGATGTGCTAGTAGAAATTTATGTCAGGATTCAGGCATTTCTATCACCCCGCTTGCAGTTTTACACTTTGCAAGAGTTGTTGGACAAAGGTAAAAGTATAACCGAAATCTTTGCTGGTAGACCTTCTTTCCTCCATAATCAAAAAATCCAGCCTCAACCAGTGAACGCTGATAAAGTTTACGATAGTCATGGCTTTATTGACACCGCCGAATTGGAAGCGCTTACCTTACCGACGATAATTTATACCTCAGATTTATATCAGGAAATATTAAAGGTGCCAGGTGTCGCGGCAGTTAGAAAGCTGAACATTACTAACTATATTGACGGTCTAGCTCAGTCGCAACACCCTTGGCATCTACACCTGACTAAAGGGTATAGTCCGGTGTTAGGGATTGAATATTCCAAAATCAAGCTTTTTAAAGGCGCCTTTCCAATTTCGACAAATATGGATGAGGTAAAACGCCGCTATTATGAACAACAGGCAGCACATATCAAAGTTTTCCGCAGGGATAATGAATTAGATTTGACGGTACCAACAGGTAGTTATTATCACCTAGCTGACCACTATTCAATCCAGCATGATTTTCCCCTTACCTATGGTATTAGCGAAGAAGGACTACCAGAAACGGCTTCAGCATTACGTCAAGCCCAAGCCCGTCAGTTAAAAGGATACCTAGTATTTTTTGATCAGTTATTAGCAAACTATTTTGCCCAACTTGCTCATGTGCGCGATCTGTTTTCCTGGGAAGTAGATGAAGCGAAAAGGCAGCAAAATGATCATGTGACTCGTCAGCAAGACAAATGGCATACCTATTTTACCCAGGAGCTTGATTTTCCTGACAAACCTGCCATCCTTGGCGAAGGTGGAGAATATCTCAAATCTATCCAAGAAGAAGCTGAGGCTTATCGTGATCGCCGCAACCGTTTTCTTGACCATTTATTGGGACGCTTCGCCGAATCCTTTAGTGATTATGTCTTACTTAACTACCAAATTATCGACGAACAACGTGACAAAGTGAAGGATGAAATCGAAATTATTCACGACAAAGCCCAGTTTTTACAGGACTATCCTTTTCTTAGTCGCGACCGCTTCCGGGCTTTTAATTACTGTGACTGCAAACAGGTATGGGATACTGAAAATGTATCAGGTTTCAAAAAGCGGGTTTCTCGTTTACTAGGTTTTGAAGATGTGCGACGGCGCCACCTCTGTCCTTATCGAATTGCTCCAGGCGGTTGGATAATTTCTTTTAGTGGTAGCTCAGATAACATTTTTTTAGAAAGCAAACAGGTATACGTCACACGTGAACAGGCTCAGGAAGACTTGGAGAAGTTGTTGCTGTTTGCCATCCATCCCGATTTTTATTACAAGCGCCTTTTTTATCACTATGACAATGCTTACGGCTATGTATTAGTAGATAATAAAGGGAAAGTACTGGCTGAAAGCACCGAGCGTTTAGCAACAATAGAAGAACGTGAAACAGCCCTACAAAGATGGTTCAGCAACATTCAAGTTAACCAAAATCAATTTAAATTCAAAGTCGAACAAGCTAACAAAGGCTATTTCATTACACTTAAAAACAATACTGGTGAGCAAACTTTACTCCAGGGCTTAAAGTCATATCCAACGGCAGTTCTAGCTTGGCAATCTGCTGGCGCCTTTGCCGAAAACTTGCGCTACCTCAACCGCTACGTCAGTCCAGTCAAAGATAAAGCAGGTAATAACTATAGTTTAGGAATTGTCGATCAGTCCGGCAAGCTATTGGCGATAGCAGCAACGGAGAGTAATCCCTTTGAAACCTTTAAGCTATTAAACTCAGTTGAGCCATTTTTGAAAATAAGAGCGGTGACAGCACAAACCTCCGACCATCCCTTCGAGTTAGTAGATAGGCGTGGAGCTACGCTGTTGTATGGCACGCAGCTGGTAGATAGTGATTATGAGATAATACGTAATCATTTTTATAAAAACGTGCTAGGTGTCCTGTTTGAGCCAGGTGCAATAGACCTTACGGTTACAGAAGACGGTTTTGGTTTTCGAGTGTTAAGCCGACCCCGTGATCAAAAAAGTGAAGTTGCTATCCACCCAAAAATATATAAGACAGCAGCCGAGCGAGATGCTGCCATAAACCAACTGTTTTTATTAGTATGCACTGCTCGTCTCAACACCAAAATAGAGCAACACTATATAGGACAAATTTATGGACAGGATGAGCAAATACTGCTGCAAAGCAAGCATTACTACGACAATATGGAAGATGCTTGGCAGCACGGCAATATTCTAGTAGAAATCGCTCAAAATTCGAGTAATTTCAACTTGATTGATGCTGATAAACTGTTTGGCTGGGAACTGAGAGGCAAGGATACACAGCAAATTTTGGCTACTCAATATTACACCAGTGAATTAAACCGCCAACAAGCCCTAGAAGCACTACAAACATGTGTCAACGATGAAGGGTTTCACTTACTAGAGCATATTCTCCTTCGTCCCAAAACAACCTCAGACTACTTTTTGCCTATTTGCGTCCGTGATGATTCTACAATTGTTGAAAAACAACCTCGTTTAACCTGTCAAGACCCTTACTCTTTCTGGATTAGTGTAATTTTACCCTACTGGCCAGAGCGCTTTCGTAATATCGATTTTCGCCGATTTGTCGAACGTACTTTACGACTGGAGGCGCCTGCTCACGTTGCCCTCAAAATTGCTTGGCTGGATGTGCGTCAGATGAGGGAGTTTGAAGTTGCCTATCGTGAGTGGCTTACGCAACTAGCCCTAGATGCTTGCTGTGGTGGCGCCTGCAACCTCACAGAGAAACTCAACCGTCTGGTGGCAATTATCCGCGAACTACGAAGTGTTTATCCTCAAGGTACTTTGTATGACCCAGAGACAAGTACCACTAATCAGTCGATTATTCTCAACCAGACTGCCCTAGGAACTGTAAATGATTAAAGCTATGGACACTAACAACCAAATTGGCTACCCCATCTTTACGCCTAATCAGGTATTGACAAAAGATGACCTTAATAATACCGTCACATACCTCGATGGACTAAATCGGCTAACCCGCACCCATTTAATTGGCATGGGAATTGTCTGTGGGTTAGAGATGCAAACCTTAAATAACAGCGCAGGAATTAAGATCGCTCCTGGTTGTGGTCTCACTTCGGAGGGTTTTTGTATCCAATATCTGCCGAATACTCATGAAAGCGGGGAACTAAAAAATACTTTTACCCATTACCAAGATGAAGTCTCCCTATCTAAAAATATCTTTATTCCTAACGAATCTTCCCAAGAAAATTACCTAGTTAAAGAACTACTCACAGATGCAGAAGCCAAGACTAAAACGGAAAAAATTTACCCCTTAAAGGCATTAAGTGAGAGTGAATTGCAGCAGCATGTGCTAGTAATTTTGTATGACTGGGAAGACGTGGCACGTTCAGATTACTGCCAACTCAACTATGACGATCACGGGCAGGAGCGGAGTTTTCGCTTGCGCTTTCTTTTGCTGCCTAGCTTGCCTACACAACAAGATGCCAACGCTACCAAAGTTTATCTCAGCGCTGAACGCTTGCTACGGCAGGGTTATCAAATAGATAAATGGACTAGACGCTGGAAGGATTTTCCAATTAAAGCAATTTTTGAAGCCCGCAACCACTTTCTCCAAAAGTTTGACCCTCAGACAAATAAATTCCAAGATTTTGCTCCCCAGGTTCAGCGATTTGGTTATATAGAAGATAAAAAAACAGTAGAAATCACTGAAATTAAGAACTACCAAAACTATCAAGATAACTACTACCTGATTTGTAGAAACACAATTGATGCAATTGATAAGGCTTTTCGAGAATTATTTTTGCTATTCTCGCCCTTTTTTACAGCTTTTTACAAAATCGAATTGCTGCCGTCGGGAGATGAATTTAGTAAATTAAAGGAAAACCTCAACAGTTTATTCGATGGTATTAAGCTAAAAAATCTATTGGATAATATCCAGGCGAAGAAGATTAAAAAAGAAATACAAATATTAAAACCTGAACAGCTTCAATCTGCTTATTATCTACAATATTTTTACGATTACCTCAGTCTACTTGTTGCTGCTTACTATGAACTAGCTGAGGCTGCTTTTGACTTGATGGATGACTGCCCTCCTGATACCCAGCGCTTTCCCAGATTTTTAATGCTGGGGTTAATTCCGTCTCCTAGCCAAGCAAGCGAGGTATACGCAACACCTTCTGCTTATCGTAGTCATTTTACCCAACCTCCTATTTACAATAGCAATCAAGTTCGCGTTAAGCAAGTTTTTTACCTTTATGAACGTCTTTTAAAATTATGCCAACAAAATAGTTTTTATCTGCTACCGTTTTACAATATCCCGCTCAAAATAACCCCCAGTAAAGACCAATCAGCACCACTGAGCGAGCAAGCAATCCCTTACTACCTAAATTATCCCAACCTTTATCAATACTGGAACTACGATGCCTACCGTAAAGGACGAATTGCTCGTCATCCTGCTTATTTTTATCCTAAAAAGGATTCGCAAGAAAATATTCATGTCTTTGACGACATGACCTATCGGTTAGATGCATACAATTTTTACCGAATTGAAGGGCATATCGGCAAAGCTAGCGATAATGCACTTAAACACGTTCAGGAATATCGACAGCGCTACAGCCTAGCGTTTGATGTTATTACTCTTAAGCTCGACAGCCAAGCTAGTCTTCAGGATTTAAACTTATCTGGACAGTTTGATGACCTGGAATCAGATTTTAAGCGGATGAAGGAGAAGTTTCTTCATATTTGGGCTAAGTATGCAACCGAACCAAAAAATGTCCTACTGCACACTTTGAAGCAGGTTTTCTTTGACCAGTCTGGTTTGACTGTCATTAATAGCAGCCAACTATTTAATCCCATCTTAGAAATTGCCCGGAAACCAGAAGGCTATAAATTTGTTAAAGGCGATACAGAGCAGCGATTTAATTTATTTGTACTTGACAAAAACAACACCCATATTGCCCGCTTCGTTACGCAAACTCCGGGAACTGAGGGAAATAGCCTTGAAAACTTTGAAGACCTCAGCATCGACCTTACAGGAGTTTCTAATGATGCTATTGACAAGGAAAAGCAACGCATCGCCAAAGAGATGGCAAGCAGCCTATCGCAGGGGAAAATCACTTATGGAATAGTAATTGATTCGTCCAGTAGCTCGGTTCATTATCATCTCAAGCTCTCGACAGAGTATGATGTAAACTTACCACCCTCTAATCCTCAAACTGGTACTCCTTCCAGAAAGTATCCAATTATTTTACTTTCTTTAAATCATTTTACTGTTCGCTTTAATCAAGACAATCAACCTATCATCACAGAGTCGGAGTTTCAAGACTTCGATACACTTTATAGTTTGTTGCGAGATGTACCTGAAAGCTTTAATACCCAAAACTACCAAATAGGTAACTCACAGGCAGCCGAGGAACTCAACTATTTTGAACTGCTAGGATTAATTAATACTTATCAGCAGCGATTAGAGCAACTGATGAAGTTGCATTTGTTCGATAAATTTGCCCAACAGCATCCTGGTATGGAACATTTGGGTGGGGTTCCCAAAGGTGGTACTTTTATCTTGGTTTATGTAGATGGTGAAGATGCTCAAAAGCTTTTGGCGCCAGACAAAGACCCTGATGCCCATCAAGAAGCTACCAAGCGTACTAAAGCTATCCAAGAAGTTGCTTTATTACCACCTTCTTTGCCTGATGAATTACCAGCGCAAGAATTAACCTCTAACTGGGAGTTGCTGCTTTTAGAATTGCAGAAGCGGAAAGATATTGTTGTAGGAGATTTTTGTCTACCTTATCGTTGTGGTAGCGATGCGCTCCCAGTTAATTACATATTAGCGAGATCACGCCCAATCATTTTGCTAGAGAGAAGCTTTTTCTGTGAAGGTGATAGCCGTAAGTACGAATTTACGCTGGAACCAGAGGGTGGCACAGTTAGAGGAAAGGGAGTTTTGTTTGAAGGAACTAAACAATTTTTCCAACCCAGTAGCATTGACCAAGCCAGTAAAGATGATTTGGCTAAGGGGTTAGAAGTGGCAATTACTTTTGCTTATGCGGTAGATGACACCTACGATACTTTAACCGTAAACATTTATCCCCTACCAGATGCAAGCTTCCAAATAGGCAGCGAGTCAAACAAAACGACTTTTTGTGCCAATGATGTTCCTGTATCTTTAAATTCCGAGCGTCTTGGTGGCGCCTTCCGAGTACTGCTTGGGCAAGAGGACATTTCTACCGATGTATTGAATACCCAATCTCATCCACCGCAATTTATTCCCCATGCGGTAAAACTGGGTGATGCAGGTCAGGTACAGCTTACCATTGAGTATACCGTAACCAGCGATAAAAGCTGTGCTAACTCCGCCCAGCAGCAGGTAACAATTTTTGCCCTACCAGACGCAGGCTTTCAAATAGGTAACGAGGCAAATACAACTAGTTTCTGTGCAAATGATGACCCAGTAGCTCTGGCGCCTAACTTAGAAGGTGGTATATTCCAAGTTCTAGATGATGAAGCAAATGTCCTAGAGGATATTATCGACAATAATCAATTTAACCCTAGTGCAATAAAATTAGCTGAAGATGAAAAACAGAAGGTAATTACTCTTGTACATACCATCACCAGCGAACACGGTTGCACCAATACCACTCAGCAGCAGGTGACAATTTTTGCTTTACCAGACGCAAGTTTTCAAGTAGGTAACGAGGCAAATAAAACTAGTTTTTGCATTAATGATGCGCCCGTATTTTTGGCGCCTAACTTAGAAGGTGGTACATTCCAAGCTCTGGATGAAACAGGAAATTTTCTAGAGGATATCATCGACAACAATCAATTTAACCCCAGTGCAGTCAAATTGGGTGAAGATGAAAAACAGAAGGTAATTACTCTTGTATATACCATTACCAGCGAACACGGTTGTACCAACACCGCCCAGCAGCAGGTGACAATTTTTACCCTACCTGATGCGGGTTTCCAAGTTGGTAATCAGGCAAATAAAACTAGTTTCTGTGCAAATGATGAACCAGTATCTCTGGCGCCTAACTTAGAAGGTGGTAGATTCCAAGCTCTGGATGATGAAGGAAATGTTCTAGAGGATATCATTGACAACAATCAATTTAACCCCAGCGCGGTAAAATTGAGTCAAGACGAAAGTCAGAAAGTAATAACCCTTGTATACACTATTACCAGCGACCACGGTTGCACTAACTCCACCCAGCAGCAAGTAACAATTTTTGCCCTACCAGATGCGGGTTTCCTAGTAGGTAATCAGGCAAATAAAACTAATTTCTGTACAAATGATGCGCCTGTATTTCTAACACCAAAGTTGCCAGGAGGCGCCTTCCGAGTATTTGCTGGGGAAGAGGACATCTCTGCTGATGTACTTAATGACCAATCTAATCCACCGCAATTAATTCTCAGTTCCGTGAAACTAGATGATGCGAAACAAGTAACGCTCACCGTTGAGTACACTATCACAAATCAGAACTCATGTACTAATAAGAGCTTTTATAACCTCACCGTGCATCGGGTTCCTGTGGGTAACTTTGAGGCAGAAATTGCCAACATTAACGCCCAAGGATTCTCTATTCGTGTCTTCAATATTCAACCAGCGCAAGAGACATCTTTTAACTTTGTCTGGGAACATCCCGATGGTAGCCGCAATACCAGTAACCCTGGTAATAGTGAGTTCATTATCAACTACAACTATGATTTCAACACTTGGGTAGCTGGTGCTGAGGTGTCTGTTACTTTGCGTATTAATACCCCACCCAGTCTCGGAAGTTGTAGCAGTGAGCCAATAACTAAAAATATTCCCATCCCCTTTGGTGGTGTGCAGAAGTTTAATTTGTTAACCATGATGAATAATCAAGTAATTAACACTACTGCACTAGAAAACGACCGCACTTTCAAAATATCTGACTTTAACCCAAACAATCAATACGCGATTGAAGCCGTGACTGTCCCAGCAACAGTAGGCAGTGTAGTATTTACTTATACCGCTCCTCATGCTAGGGTACAAGAAAGTTCACCAGTTAATACTAGACCCTACCGCTTGCCTGATGGTTGGCAACCGATTATAGGTGTGCATCGAATTAAGGCACAAGTCTTTGAGGAAATTAACGGCGCCCAACTGGAAGGGACTGCTTTAAGCGTGATTCTTCGCATCAATAATAATGACACTGGCACAGGTACCCCAACTACTCCTACACCGCCTCTGCTACTTGACCGATTACGTAATATTCTCCGAATAAATGGTAAAGATATCGGAGTCAAAGCCTCACTATGAACATACAACGCCACATCATTGGACGAACTGTATTAGAACTCGATACCAGGCGCCTTGCTGATGTATGGAGTTTACAGGAAGATATGAGTCGCTTGTTTCAGCAGCAAGGCGTGGAGGAAATGGCGCGCCTGTTTGACGAGTTGGTAGGAGATGAGGAGGTTGTGCGGTTAGATCGGGTGGAGGTGGAGATAGGCTCCGTTGATCGGCGGTTTTTAGGAGATGAATTTATACACAGTTTGGTGACTGCTCTCAGAGAAACTTTAAGTGACCATCTAGCGGAGCGTTTAGTAGCTAGTGCAAAAACAGAAACAATCACTCGTGAAAGCCAAGCCTCAGATTGGGAAGTATTGCTTTACTTTTTGCGCTATGGGCGATTACCTTGGTGGTGTCCATCTGGAGATTGGCAAGTTTGGTTCCCGCGTTGGTCAGCCGTGATGCAAAGTAATACCAATTGGCGCCAAGACCTATGGGAATTACTGAGAACTAACCCAGCAACACAGCAACGTCTAGTTGAGCAGTTACCAGAAACCTTCCTACGGGAGTTGATATTAAAATTACAGCCCCTGGCTTTGTCTAGCAATATAGAAAACTTAGAAGACTTTAATCAAATTGCTCGTCAACAATTAGGCGCCATCCTCACAAGATTTCCTAATCAAGAACAGTCCTTGTGGTTAACTGCGTTAGATCAGGTACTAACTTCTATATCAGCCACTCCCAAGAACAATGGGGAAGTATTGCTGTACTTTTTGGAATACGGTCGTTTACCTTGTGGACAACCATCTACAAACTGGCAAGCTTGGTTACTTTGCTGGGAAACTACAATTCAAACAGAAACCGAGTGGCAACAGCCTTTGCAGCAATTACTAAGAAACAACCCAACCGCGCGGTTGCGACTCGTTACCCAGTTACCCGAAGCCTTACGCCATCAACTGATATTGCTGCTACAGCCAGGTTGGACTATTTGGCATACCTTGTTGGCACAAGCAAAGCTAATTATGCAGTCTTTGAACTTGAGCAGTAGTAGTTTTCAAGAATTAGAAAGACAAGCTTGGGAAATACTTTTAGCTGAAATTGATACAAATAATACATCAGTAAGGCCATTTCCAGCAGCAACCTGGACTCGTAACTGGCTCGCCCAAATAATGCAAGATTGGCGCCTTGATAAAAACCTTAATCAAATTGCTACAGAACAACTACTTACTAGCATTGATGCCGTATCTGGTGCCCAGAGGTCTCTTTGGCTAACTGCCTTCAACCAGGTGCAAAAATCAACAGCGAATGAGAATAGTACGTCATTGCCGCAGTATAATAAAGATACCTCTAAGACAGATTGGCAAGTATTGCTTTATTTTTTGACTTCTGGTCATCTGCCTAATGAGCAAGGGTCAGAAGACTTGCTAAACTGGCTACCCCGGTGGTCAGCAGTAATGCAAAATGAAACATCATGGCAACAGCCTTTGCGGCAATTACTAAGAAACAATGTAGCCGCACAACAACGATTAATCACTCAGTTACCAGAAGATTGGCGCCATCAGTTGGTATTACAGTTACAGCCAACTTGGACAAATTGGTACAACTTGCTGGCACAAGCCAAAGAACTGATACAGTCTTTGAAACTGAGCAATGACGCGCGCTTCGGATTTGTTAAACAAGCTTGGCTGCTGCTTTTAGCTGAAATTTTTTGCTCAGATAACTCACCATCAAGAGATTTGCCAGCAGATACTTGGACGCGCAACTGGCTAGCTTTACTGGAAACTTCGTTTGGTTTAAAAGCCATTGAGGGAGATATAACTGCTCGCAACTCAATATTATCAACCGAGGAGGAAACTACAGGGCTTTATGTTAATCAGGCAGGGTTGGTGTTGTTGCATCCATTTTTGCAGTTCTATTTGGAAGCAGTTGGTTTGTTAGATGGCGAATATTTCCGGGACGAGTTTGCCCAACAAACTGCCATATATTTACTGTATTATCTGGCAACAAAACAAATCGATGCGCCTGAATACGAACTAGTGTTACCAAAACTACTCTGTGGCTGGCCATTGAACCAGCCGGTCGCGCGAGGGTTAGATTTACCAGAAGCAGCTTTAAATGAAGGAGAACAACTATTACAAACGGTAATTGATTATTGGGAAGTCCTTAAAAGCACTAGCCCTGATGGGTTGAGAGAAGGATTTTTACAGCGTTCGGGCAAACTCACCCACAGTGGAGAGGGTGACAACTGGAAAATCCAAGTAGAGCAACAGGCGATTGATATTTTATTAGGCAGCCTACCTTGGGGACTAAGCATGGTGAAACTGCCCTGGATGAAGGAAGTTTTGATTGTGGAATGGTATTAGCCAGCAAATATCAACAGGTTATTCACAATTACTTTGCTGTTGGAGGAAAACATATGAAAAAGAACGAGAAAAAAAGCACAAATCATCAGCCATCAACGCAAAAACCTTGTTTTGGGGCGGCGCCAGACCATACTTTTTTTGCGGCAGAAAAGGGAGCGTCTACACTTTTTTTCCAACCCAAGCTTGTCTCGCTATCAGCGATTCAAGCTAAATCTGCAACCAGCGAGGCTGAGGATATGAGGCAGCCAGTTGTACAACAGATGCCCGCGTTTGAAAGCGAAGTCGGCGCCAATGGGGAAGTGCAGAGAACGCTCTTTTACTCCCCGCAACAGTCGTCAACATTACCAATCCAAGCGAAGTTGACCATTGGGGCGCCAGGAGACCAGTACGAACAGGAGGCAGATCGGGTTGCATCTCAGGTGGTAGAACAGATTAATGCGCCTGTGACCACCCAGTCAACACAAGGGCAGTCGGTACAGCGTCAGGAAGAAAATAAAGAGGAATTGCAGGCAAAGTCAACCCTTCAGCATGGAGAAGCCATTGGGAGAGGAGAAGCATCAACGGATTTGGCATCTGCAATTAACAGTGCCAGGAGAAGTGGACAGCCTTTAGATGCTGGTCTGCAACAGCCAATGGGGCTGGCTTTAGCAGATAAATATTCTAGTCAACAACAGCAGCCCTTGCAGGAGAAAGAAAACAAAACCGACTTACCTGATAACTTAAAAACTGGTATAGAAAATCTCTCTGGCTACTCTATGGATGATGTGAAAGTAAATTATCACTCAGAGAAACCTGCTCAATTAAATGCTCATGCCTTTGCCCAAGGAACAGATATTCATTTAGCCTCTGGACAAGAAAAACACTTACCACACGAAGTATGGCATGTAGTTCAGCAAAAACAGGGAAGGGTGAAGCCAACTATGCAGACGAAAGAAAAGGTAAATGTGAATGATGATGAAAGCTTGGAAAAAGAGGCGGACGTGATGGGAAAAAAAGCATTACAAATGAAAGAGAAGTCAAAGAATATAGATAGTAACGCAATTGCAAAAACGCCGAGTAAAAAGAAAGAGCGTGTGAAAAAGGAATTTGGTATTATGGAAAATCTTTTTGAGACAGTCACACAAGGAAAGTATGGGGAGAAAAGTCAGGAAAGAAAGGATAAGGGAAAGAGATTGGATCGGGGAACTACTATGCAGTTAATGCAAGATGAGAGTACCCCATTTTTGTACGATTCCGAAGACCACCAAGAGGGCAATCAGCCTGGAAGGTTTACTCGATGGTACGCAAAAGACAAACAAGGAAAACTAACTGAAAGAACACTTGGGTTTCCTTTGGGTTGGGTAAAAGTAGGAGTAAATCACAAACTATTCGTTTATCAATCGCCCCAGGATAAAGTGATATATGAGGCAAACAAACGTTTCCAGCAAGTTGAAGAAGGGTTAGCAAAAACCAAACAGGCAGCAATAGACAGAATTCACAGACTGATTGAGATGCAAGATCGATTGGATAAATTTGTAGATCAGTGGGTAGATGAACATATAACGGTAAAAAGGTTACTGATAGGGTTGGGTCTGGCTGGGGTTACAGGTGTAGCGGCTATCTATGGATTGAGCCTCTTCGTGCTAGATAAATGGGTGTACCTCACAATAACAGGAGTATCTGAATTAGTTGCTTTATGTTATGCCGTAAGATGGAAAAGAAACGTCTTATTACCAGGATTGGCGAAAATTGGACTACTTGGATTTAATAGTTCATATATGCTCTTTGCATTATACAAAATAGCATATGATCTTTTCAATGGAATGCCTCTAAATAATTTTGTTTGGGGCGCACTTCCGTTTGGATTAATCTTAGAAGAACTAATTGTCTATTTGACTACGTTGAAAAATGCAAAAAAGGAAGCACTTAAAATAGAATTACATTTAAATGATTAACATACTAATCAAATAAAAAATAAGTGTAACATACCACCTCCAGCAAGCAACTATTAATAGTACATTTATTTGATTGATACTATGAAAACTACTGAGAACAAAAGCACCCATAGTCAACAGCATACCCAGGCAGATCGGTCTTCTTTTGAGCAAGAACGGGGAGGTGCATTTTTCTCAGAGCCAATGCCAGAGCAGACTCCTTTCTTTCATCCTGGTGCAGCATCCTTGGCGCAACCTAAATTTATCGGTGAGCGCTCGCCTTTCTTCCAACCTGCAACGGCGCCTCCTCAACCTGGAGAAATTCAACAAAAAGAAGAAGCAGAAAATGAAAATGGCTTACAAATGCAGCCAAGTGATGAAACTATTCCCCAGGAAAAACAGCCGGAATTAGCAGGAGATATCCAAACAAAATCTATCTGGGGTGGTCACGAGGAAGAAAAACAGGAAACAGAAAACTTACCAGTTCAAACAAAAGTAACAGTTGGTAAAGCTGGAGATAAATATGAGCAAGAAGCTGATAATATGGCAGCGCAAGTAATGGCGATGTCAGACACAGCAATTCAACGCCAAAATGAAGAAAATACTGAACTTATTCAACCTTCTCCTTTAGTTAACAGCATTACCCGGCTTGTACAACGTCAAATCGAAAACAAAGAAAAAATACGGTCAAAATCAGGATTGCAAAGCACAGTTGATGGTAGCTTACAAGCTAGCCCTAGCGTGGAGAGTAATTTGGCAAGTAGTAAAGGTGGTGGTAGTGCATTATCAGACTCTATACGTGGTTTCATGGAGCCGCGATTTGGAGCAGATTTGAGCTACGTGCGCGTGCATACTGACTCTAATTCTGTGCAAATGAATAAGGAATTAGGAGCGCAAGCTTTTACACATGGTAATGATATTTACTATGGAGCAGGTAAGGCGCCGGGTAATAATGATTTAACGGCGCATGAGTTAACCCACACCATACAACAAACAGGAGGTTTGCGGTTAAATAAACAAGTGCAAAAAGCAGAGAAAGAGGAAAAAGCAATTGCTGCGAAAGAACTTTCTATTTCTGCTTCAGAACTTACTAACAACAAGGAACTGCGACAAAAACCAATAACATCTGAATTAGAACAAACATCCGAATCTCTTCAAGCAAAACGACTTACTAATTATCCTTCGTTACAAAATAAAGGTTTTATTCAGCCTCATTCATTACAGGTCAGCCAAGTAAATCCTCGCATTCAAGGAGCTTGGTTAGACAATCCTGTAGAACAAATCAAAGCCAAAATCGCCGAATTTGCTCGGCAAATTCCAGGCTATAGACTATTGGCGTTAATCTTAGGTAAAGACCCAGTTAGTGGTACACCTGTTGAACGTAATGCAACTAATTTAATTCGCGGTTTGCTCAGTTTAATACCCAATGGTGAAAATATTTTTAATAATTTAGAACAATCTGGTGCTTTACAACGGGCTTTTAATTGGTTTAATCAAGAAGTCATAAAACTTAACTTGTCTTTTGATACAATTAAGGGATTGTTTGCTAGTGCATTGCAGTCTTTGGGATTGAGTGACGCACTTAATCCTTTTGGTGCTTTTGAAAAAATTAAAAACATCTTTACTGAACCGATTATCCGCATCAAAAACTTTGTCGTCTCTGCTGCTACAAAGGTTATGGAATTTACCTTTGAGGGTTTATTGAATATTGCAGGTGGCGCCGGAGCTAAGGTAATGGAAATTATCCGCAGCGCTGGTTCTGTGTTAGGAAATATTATCAAAAATCCAATTGGTTTTGCAGGAAATCTCGTAGCTGGGGTCAAAGCTGGTTTTCAGAAGTTTGCTAGTAATATACAAACCCATCTTAAACAAGGTTTGACAGGTTGGTTGTTTGGCGCAATGGCTGGTGCAGGGTTAGCACTTCCAGCACAGTTTGACCTCAAGGGTATTCTCTCTTTAGTGCTACAGGTATTGGGTTTAACCTATAACAAATTGCGAGGTAAGTTAGTACAACTAATAGGTGAACCGCGCGTTAAACAATTGGAACAAGCCTTTGATTTTCTCAAAACAATTATTACAGGTGGATTAGCTGCAGCTTGGCAGAAGATTACTGAGTTTGCGGGTAATTTGCAAGAGATGGTAATTGGTGGTATCCGCTCTTGGGTACAAAACAGTATTATCACCGCTGCAATTACTAAGTTAATTTCGATGTTTAATCCTGCGGGCGCCATTGTGCAAGCGGTAATGGCAATTTATAATACGATAATGTTCTTTATCGAGCGTGGTTCACAAATAGCAGCCCTTGCTCAGGCGGTCTTTACATCAATTGGTAATATTGCAGCAGGAAATATTGCAGGTGCGGCTACTTATGTCGAGCAGGCAATGGCGCGCTCGCTCCCAGTCATGATTAGCTTCTTAGCACGGTTAATTGGCTTGGGAGGTATTAGCGAACAGATAAAAAATGTGATTAAGAGAATTCAGGCACCGATAGAAAATGCCATGAATAAGTTGGCGAATTTTGTGGTTGAGAAGGGTAAGAGTTTATTAGGTAAACGTGAGGATAATAAGAAAAATAAAGATAGTAAGCCCGATACAAGAAGCCAGGAAGATAAGCTATTAGACCTTTCCAAGGCTGTTACCGAAGCCGAAGAAATTATGAATAAGCAAGAAGCAACTCCTGATAAACTTAACGACGAGATATTGGTAATTAAATCTAAATATAAACTTACATCGGCAAAGCTTACCAAAGATAATGATGGTGCTTATTATGTTAATGTTAAAATTAATCCTGAAAAAAATACAAAGAAACGTAAATGGGAAGAAATGGAAAATGAAACTATTCCTTTATATAGAGGTGTGCATTTCCTAAACGAGGGAGATAGTGAAGAAAGTAGTGAAAAATATAAGGAAAAATATAAGGAAAAAATTAATACAAAATCTGAAGGTGTACTCACACCTAGCCAAGCAGCATTGGAATTGGCAGAAAGTAGTACGTTCGATGGCTCGGACGTTAAACCTGAATCTTTACAAAAAGCTATTCAGCAAGTAAAGCAAGAGTTAATAGCTAAAGAAAATAAAGGAGAAAAAGTTACGGCTTGGTGGGGTTCTAAGCAAGAATTTGATAACCAAACTTATGCTTTAATACAGAGGTATGTCAATAATTACGGTAAATTTCGTGATGAATTAGAAAAGAAAGAACATAACGCTTATAAAAACGTAAGTTTTTCTAAACTTCCCTTTATCTCTACCTCTTGGAGAGCAAAGCATCCAGCAAGATATGCTTTAGGTGGTAAACTTCCGACAAACCTGGCAGGTAATCGACGACTACAAGACATAGTTGGTAGAATATTTGTGTATTTGTTTACTGGAAAGGAGTTGAAAGAGCAAGGTGCATCAAATATTCAATTTCTACAAGAATCTGGTAAAGTTAAAATAAAAACTCGTATTTTAAATGAAGAAGAAGTTACTTTTAAAGGTGGTATTCCAGGAAGCAATCTCAAAATGCAAAAAGATGTTAAGTGGGATAATCCACCTGCTGCCGACATTACACCAGAAAACTTACAGAAAGCTATTGAAAATCAAGCAGATAAGATAGCTGTTAAAGTTGAAAAAGATGCACACGCAATGGCTGAAACTGAAAGTAATAAAAAACAAAAATTAGGTTAGTATATTTATCTAAAAAGACTCTAATTTAATAAGCGCGAATATAATTAGTATTACAACAAAAACCTAAATTTTACTGTAAACTATGACAATTTTAAATTACGAGACATATCGTTCATTTGTGAAACAAGAGTATCGCCAACTTAATAATTCTAGGGGAAATGCTCGTAGAAGAGGAGTGGAAGCGGTTATGGGGATGATTGGAGGTGGAAGCCTAGAAGTTGTAGATGAGTTATTGGATGAGGGGATTTATGATGCAGAAGAAGCATCAAACCATACAACAGAAGCATCATTAGAAATAACTTCGTTTCTTTACTCTGCTGGTGCGGAACATCTAATATGGCGCCGCTGGTCTTCGTTAACTGCATTCGGGATGTTTTTGAGACAAGAGATTCTTCAAGCTGCTCAATATGCTGCTATTGGCGGCGAATGGGATTTTCTTGAAGTGCTTTCAGAAAAACCTGCACCTGCTAGTAACCAGATATCAGAACAAGTACTTTGGACTTTGCTTCAACGTCAACCAGTCTCTAATATATATAGAAATGCAACAGATGATGAAGATAATGCTTGGCTAATTCTGGCATCTAGTATTCCCAGTAAAGATCACCGAAAAACAGAAACAGCTTTAAAATCCATCGCTAACTTCTGGATGGAGGAAGATGAAGGTGATTGGATTAACTTCCATCCTGGTAGTTACCCAGATTTTGAAACACCTATCTGTGCTGCTGCTGCTATTGCCCGCCATAATGGCTTTACACCTACATCTATGAGTTCTCAGGAGTATAGCTTTCTTGAAGCTGGTCTTGCAATACCAGAACCGTCTCCTTTATTTCCAAATGTTATCTCTTTACCAGAAACTTAAGGTTTGCATATGATTTATAATATCCCAAATTATCAACTGGAAACTGAGTTAACGTTACACGACTCCTCACGCTCCAGACTAACTGTCCAAAAGTTAGCTTTCAACCTTACAAAACGTAACGAAAGCATAAGCACTTGTTGTCTTATTTTCGAGGTTCCCCCAGAAGTCTACTATCACATCGACACAAACGCACTATTCAACCTCAAACCCGAACTACGCGGCGCCTTTAACAACAGAGAATTTGACCCCAACAGCAATATTGAAATCACAGCAAGTCTCAAACCCCTAGATTTTGACGATGGGGAAATTCGTTATAAAACTAGTATCGATGTTGAAGGCGCCAGTCTCAACTTTTTTACTTGTCTAATCAATTAGAAGATGCGAATCAGTTTTACTTTGCCGATAATAACAATAAATATATTTGATAATTATGGATTTTGACTTTTTACCCAAACTCGCCAAATCAAACCTGCTAAAGAAGCTCCTAAAAAAGATGCTCGTGTGACAGTAGCTCGCGCGCATTGTTTAAAAAATCATAAAAATACCATTGCAGGCAAAGTACGTTTATTAATCGTTCCCAATGTAGACAGAGAGAATATTAATTTTAGTCAAGGTATTTCTCCTGTAAATTTTGAGATTTCAGAACAACTTAAGTCAGACGTTCTGGACAATGCTGGTCTATGTCATTAATTTTGAGAAGTAGGGTGCGTCAAAGCTATTACGGTCTTCAATAAAATGAAAAATCATCTGCGCCCTCCGCACCATCGACGATGCCGGTGCGTGGCGCCACACACCCTACCATATCGTAACGGCAGGCGCCAAACTACCAAAATTAATGATAAAAATTTTCGGAGAGTGACAGAAGAGGATATTACAAAATGCTTCTCATCCGTCAGTCCTAATTTATACTACAAAATCACCTGTAAAGTACTGATATTTTTCCTCCTTTTGTTTGTTAACTTCATTTGGCTCCGATTTTTTAAGCAGTACAGGTTCTTTAAAACAATCAAAAGTCACGACATCTTGAGGAGTTTGTTCAGAAGGGTTAACCTCATCGCTTATTACTCCAGCTTCTTGCAAGGCTTTTGTGACGAGTTCAGAACAAAACAGGCTAGAAAAATCTTGCTTATTCTCAAATCCGAAAGCATCAAACAAGTCTAAACTAGCACCACACACCTGCACAAAATCGTAAGGTACTTTTTGATTGTGAGTTTCCCTTAGCCAAGCTTGCATTTTTAGCAAACCTTTTTGAGGGAGTTTATGTTGCAGTGGTACCCACCAAACGTCGCCATCGTACATTTCTAAACGCTTACTCAGCCAATGGATTTGCACTCCTTTAATAACGTCTTGATTGTTGGCATCTCGTTGTTTAACTTCAATATTTGATTCAATAATTAAGACGCTTTTACCAAATCCGCCACCCATCTCTACATCTAGCACTATTCCAACATGAGAGTAATTAGAATTGGTTGCCTGCTTGATTACACAAGGAAATATATCATTTCCAGAAAAAGCGATTCTCTAGTACATCAATTCTTCAGGCAATAATTAATTTCTTTACACATGACGACTGGTCTTTTAGCAAAATAAAAGCAGAGCCTGTTTTACAACTTCTTTTTCAAGGTCAAAATGCTCAATGGACTTGCTACGCCAAAGCTAGAGAAGAACAACAGCAATTTGTATTTTACTCAATTTGTCCTGTGATGGCGCCAGAAAATAAGAGAATGGCGATGGCAGAATTTATTACTAGAGCAAATTCTGGAATGATTATTGGTAATTTTGAACTAGATTTAGCGAATGGAGAAATCTGTTATAAAACCAGTGTTGACGTTGAAGGGTCTAGGTTGACTTTTCTCCTAATTAAAAAGTTGGTTTACGCCAACGTTACGATGATGGATGAATACTTACCAGGAATTATATCTATAATTGATAGTGATGTGGAACCACACCTTGCAATCACTAAAATTGAAAGTAATATTTTTTGACGTTGCTGATTATTAGTAATTTTGTATTTACTTCTACCGGATATTCAATACTTAATAAAGAGGTTAAGAGGATGTTTGAAAAGTGAGATAAAGTATAAATTGTCATTCTGAGTGGAGTCTTACGGAACGTAAACGGAGTTTTGCCGCAGGCTAGAATCTAGGATTTGAGCCTGTACACTGAGATGCTTCTACCTGGGCATGACATAAAACGACACTTTTCAAACAACCTCTAAGAATTGAATCAGAACGTTCTGATTTAACTTGAGAAGATTAGATCAGTATTATCAAAAATAGGAAAATCGAATATTAGGACTTTCTTGCCAGCATTTTAATTACTAATAATTTAGACAATTTTGTACTTATAATAAATTACCTATATCCTGAATTTTGGCTTAAAATTTAAACCGCCCTCACAAGTTTCTCACAATTTAGAGTTATTGTCACAATAAGAGCAGTTGATTTTGGAATTGCTTAACTTAACTCTTGCATCTTGATTAGAAACTGGGCTTCTTTGAGCTTGTCGAAAAGATTGCAAAATCTTAAGAAAATATTTGCGCTGGGAGAAAATAGTTTTGCCTGAATGCAGCATCAAAAACCTGGTGCAAATGAGTTTGGTGTAAATAAATTGCAATTAAAAGGAATAACTTATGGCAACTATTAATTTGGCATTAAATGTGCAGATTGCAGGCGGTCCTCAAATTCAAATCTCCAAACCCAAGGCAGTCGAAGCTTACGATAAAATAGAGGTACCAATTAAGCCTGATGGTAAAGAACAATCGATTGAAATTCAGCCAGGGGATGCAAACCAGGTGAGCTTTTTAATGATTAAGTCGAGCGTATATGGTTCGGACTTGACATATAAAGTTAATGATGGGGGTTCACAAAATTCTGCAAATCCAATAGTGCTTGACGAACCCCATCTTTATATGGGAACAGGCGCCATTTCAGTGCTAGGTATTGCTCCAAAAGTACTTAAGTTTATTTACAAACCCCCTACTCCCGATCCCGATAAGAAGCAGCCAGATGCTGAAATTGAAATTTTAGTTGGACGAGATGCCACACCAACACCATCAACACCACCAACTAATTAACCTGAACCTGGATGAAAATAAGGTAAAAAATGTTACAACAAATGGGCATCATTACTGTGTTCAAACTGTACAACTTGCAGTGCAAGAAATAATTAATGGTGGAAGTAGCTTACAAGAAGTTGAGAAAATCTTCGAGTTACATGAAGAATTCACGTCCCTAGAGGCGCCAGTCAAGTAATAGCTAATGGTATTTAAGTACTATTTGTATCCTCAGCATTGATAAATGCATTAATGCTGAGGGTACAACTCTTTGAGTTGCGATTATCATTAACACGCTTTTTTTAGCGCGAACACATAACTAATGTTAACAAGGAGTAAAATAATAGCAATAATTTAATTATGAATTTATCAGCGAAATGTCATGTATGGGAAATTACTACCATTAGCTATGTAAAGAGGTGATAGAGGAGTGAAATACAGATTTTTTGTTTTAATAGCAGCTATATTTCTTCTTACTGTTAGTACTTATGCTAGCGCTGAATCACCAAAGCTAACTTTTGAAATTATTCCAAACTCTATAGAACTTCCAACAACAGGTGAAGATACATCAGTATTAGTGATTGTTCGCAATCCGACTACCAAAACCTTCCACAATCTTCAACTGTCATGGGTCAGTAACACCCTTGTAAAGCCAAAAAAGGAAATCCCTATGGTAAAAACTCTTCCTCCAAAAGCTGAGTTTACCTGGGAAATTCTTCTTGCTCAACCACCAGGAGAATTGGTGTCTGGACGTGCTTATTTTTATATTAAACATCATTGGTATCAGCCAAGAGATACTCAGGAGAAGCCAGCAATCTTACTTAATTCTGTGCAATTAAAAAGTCGTGAGTTGAGTGCTGTAGACAAAATTTTAGGAGTTGAAGTCAAAACAACTCTTGAAAGCCTAAATGAAAATCAACCTGGTATGGCTTACCTTGTGTTGACTAATAAATCTAATGTAGAAATAAATATCAAAGAGGTTTATCCATTTAAACCCAGTTTTATTTGTTTCAATCAAGATAAATGTCTCCCCAATAACAAAACACAGAAAACAACAATTAAAAATTCAAGCGATACCTTAAATGTACAAAATGAAAATGAAAAAATTCCTGTAAATCTCAAACTTTATTCGCAACAAAGCCATGTCATTCCCATTCAAGTTACCGCAAGCAACACAGTTGTACCTGGAAAGTATCTCCTTGTATTCAATGTACTGTTTGATTGGAGAGAAATCGGTAGCCACTCAGGTAATATAATTGTTAGCAAAGAAGTTAAAGTCGGAGTTTTTGCTGAATCGGAAATACTAACGCTTCTTGGTATACCTTCTTTGCTATTTTTACCAGGAGTGTTAATGCTAGTGATAATGAGAATGTTTTGGAACTGGGGGTTTTTAAAATCAAAAACTCTGACTACAGAATTTCCACTACAACCTGGTCAACTTGATTTTTGGGCTGTCAGTATTACTATTTCAATTATCATCGCCTTTGTCTACCCAAGATTTTCTAAACGAGACTATCTCAAAGGTTATGGACTGTCAGATGTTGCTATCGTTTGGTTAATCTCAGTATTTTTGCTAGGATGCGGTTTTTACATTGTATTAATGATAGTAATTAATTGGTATCTTCAACTTACTACTCCATCTGAAGATGACGACCAGATCGAAACTCTCAACAAGCTCTATTGGCGCCGACTTAGCCCTGTACTTAATCGTGTTTCTTTAAATAGTAAGTCACAAGATGCTTGCTTACTTGAACCGTATATAAAATATCAAGGCTCATCTTGGGTGGCGCCGCGAATCGTCGTCAAATCGTTAGAAGGCAGCAAAGACCTTAAGAATAAGATTAACGACCAAATCAAGCTGAATGAGAAAGGTAGCGCAGCTAAGATAGCTGAACTTCTTGATCAAGGAAAAAAACGTAATTTGCTAGAACTAGAATGGGAGAAAATTGATTGGCTCTCCCATCCTCAGCAATTCTCTAAAGAGCTAAAGACAGATTCCCCTCCCTCATTTTGGTCTATTGTTACTTTTGATGAAAGCTGAAACTAGAAAGCAGCTTCCTTGAAGCTGCTTGTGTGGCTCACCGCTAGGCTTCTACCGAAACCCTGAACAGAACCTACCGATTCTTACGCGGCTTATATGATTTTTACATCAAAGCCAAAAGATATCTATATAATATCGTAAAAAATAGGAAAGTCAAGTGATGTCTAATCTTCTTATTAATAACTTTCGATTATCATTCATTTGGGTCGAGGCATTTCCAAATTTGCTGGAAAATAATTCATTTAATAAACAACCGTTTGCCTGTATAGGTAATGAAGACCAATACAAAAGCCTATTTGACGAAATTAAAGCTGGGAACAACACTACTCTTAAACTTCCTTGGCTTTCGGAGCTAAACCAACCGAACTACTTTTGGGCGTACTACTTGATGGACAAAGATGAGAATGAAAGAGAACCGATAGTTCTAGATGATGTAAAAAAGACACGAGCATGGAAACAATTGATGCCTTTCCGCAGCAAGCAAGGTATTCCTAACGTCAAAATACCTTTTCTAGAAGAAAAAAAAGGATATGTCTCATTAGAAGCTTTCTATTATCCACATGGACTAGCCTTAGTTGTTTCCACAGGATGTAAAATTAGACTTTGCCCAACAGAAGCTGTTGAGATAGCTTTCGCGATTAGAAACGATGATATATTTTGCGTCCAAGGTAATAAGATAAACTTGAATAAACTGGCTCAGATATGCTTGAATACTCTACGGAGGGAAAATTTAGGTCTGAACGAGTTTCCTGAACGTAGGGTGTCAAAACAAAAACCCTTTACAATATTTACAATCGTCCAAGCAGAAGGAATAGACCCTACAGACGCAATAACTGAGAATGGGGAAATTCATAGAATGCTTGAGGCTGTTACAGTATGGCATAAACCGCAAAATAACCATTTTTCTTTAACTAGTTTAGATCAAGCCTGCATTCAATTTAACTCTGATTGCTTTCCTTACTTTTCTTCTGATAAACTTAAGCATCTACTGTACCACAGTAAACGTGGTCGTGCCGTCTGGTTTCCCAATGCGTTTAACGATATTAATATTGAGCGCCATACGCTTAACTGTTATCATAAAAATATTGTTGCAGCAACCTTACAAGTCGAAAGTCTTTGTGCTTTAGTTTCTTTAGCTGTTAGAGATATTCACAATGATGAGTCATTAGTTTGGGATTATGAAACCCGTGTTAAACGCGCGGTAGGAATTCTTCGTCGGCTTTATGGCTGTGCTAATACCTATAAATCTCCGAGTATACCTGTTCAAATTGAAGAAAATGATTATGTTGCGGATATTGAAGAAATTACAGACAAGAAACTCAACTATAAAAAGGAAGATGTGCATTTAACAAGAGGTAAATGCTAATATATAAATATCTAGCAGCTTCGCTTAATATTCTGGCACCGATTGCTGGCGCCGATAAAAGTTAAACAACAAAGCTGTTGACTATCAAGAATTGTAAATATTTTGATTGATAAAAGAAATATATTTTATAATTATACTCAAAAGGCTAAAAATTGGACTAACCTTTTTAGGCTAGGTAGAGCGTAGCATTAACCGAGCATTCACATTGAAAACTTTGGGATACTACGAACTACTAATTCAAAGATTATTTCCTACAGCGCTTCCAAATCAAATGAGGTAAAGAAAAGCAGGCAGGGATGCCTCGAACTTTGCGGCTAAGAACATCTCTCCGGCAAGTTCTCGCTGCTCCACAAAAGTTTTAATATTGAATCTATACCTTGTTTAGTTGAGAAAAGCTAGAGTTTACATAACTAACTAAATTAATAAAAAATAATTTGATTACGCTTATTTAGTGAGGAGCCAAGTCATGAATGATATAACGCTTCAGCAAATAGTAGAATATATTTGTTTAATAATTGCACCTATTGCTGTAGGTTTCTTGTTTATTTTCGTTTTTCCATTTATCTCTAAAATGGAAAAAAAAGGTATCTTGAACATAATATTCAGTGGGATATGTTTTTTATTGCTGATAAAGGAATTAATTTTAATACAAAGTTATTATCAGATAACGCGATATATTTTCTTATTGCGTGTGCCTATTATTATCGGGTTATTATTTTTTCTATTACCAATTTTATCTTTTAGCGGCAAATTAAAGTCTTTATTTAAAAATTTATATATCCTTCCCAATGTAGTTCAATTATTTTTTGTACTTATTGGTGCAAATTTAACCGGAAGGGCAACAATATTAGTTTTCAATTTGATTTGGAACAACGTCGATTCTCGTTTTGGTGTATCTCCATTACCGCCAATTCCAGAATTGTTACAATATACCCTAGGGTTTATCTTATGTTTACCTACTTGGGTCATAACAATCTGTGCTTCCTATAATGAAATTAAAAAATTAGGACTTTATCTATTATCAATAATCTTTAGTATACTGGTAATAGTTTTACAGCTACGATATTTAGATCCTACACATAATAACCATTTTACTGTTTTAATACAAACAATAATAGTTCCATTATCCTCTATTTTACCAATAGAAATAAGCAAAGGTTTTGTAGAAAATAAACAGCTAACAGATGAATTTTTTGACATGCTTATCTTTATAGTTACACTAGCATGTTTTTATATTCCTGGTTATTTCTTTTTAAGTTCTGATCTTTTTGAGCGTGAACTGAGAATACCTATATTTAATTCTGAACTGAAGCTGAAAATTCCTGATAAATATGCTAATTTAATTGAAGCTCCTGCTCTTTACTATGTCACGATTTTGCTGTCAGCAATGGTTCTACTATTAGGATTTATATCATTTTTTCTCGATTACATTCATGTCCCAATCTTATTACCATTTGTCTTGATTACTGGTATTGTCTATTTATTTTTCCAAATAGACCATTTTTATATTCTTAAACCAAAAAATAATCCTGATCTACAAGACGCACAAGATTACCACTGGCAAGAAGCAGTTTATCAACGTCTTGAATATTACGGTTCTAAAGACAAATTAGTAGTTGTTTGTGCAAATGGTGGAGGCATTCAAGCTGCTGGATGGACAACCACAGTCTTAACTGGTTTGCAAAAGGAAGAAAAACTTGGTACTGAATTTATTAAAGCTATCTGTTGGATGAGTACAGTTTCTGGAGGTTCAGTAGGAACTATGTATTATCTAGATAGTTTTCAAGATGACCAAGGTTATGCAAATCCAGATAGTTTAGACAAAATTTTTGACAATGCTACCCAAGATGCTTTAAATGCCATTGGCTGGGGATTAGCTTATCCAGATTTCTTACGTTTTATCGGCTTTTTTCCTTTTTTATTATGTAGTAACTATGAAGATCGTGGTACAGCCATCGAGAGAAAATGGAATAAAAATCTAACTAAAATAACTCAAAACAGTGAGATACGAAATATAACTCTAGAAGATTGGGAACCAAAAATTAAAAAAGGGCATCTGCCTATTCCTGTCTTTAATGCTACTTTAGTTGAAGATGGTCGTCGCTTTTTGATTAGTCCAATACAATTGGTTAAAAAACCAGAAGACAAGTATTATACAGATTTCCATTGCCTTTATCCAGGTTGTACTATAGATGTAGCTACTGGAGCAAGACTCTCAGCAACTTTCCCTTACGTATCTCCTGTTTGCTGTCCTAAAGAAATTCCTGTAGGCAGTGGTGATAAATATTTTCATGTAGCTGATGGAGGCTATTTTGATAATTTTGGAGTAGTTACTAGCGTACAAATGCTTGACAAACTTTTAGAAAGAAATCAAAAAGAATCACAACATACAAGGATTAAAAAAGTTATCTTTATACGAATCAATGCTTTTCCTAATTCCTCAAATAGTGAACATAATAAAAACAAAGGCGAACCAGGATGGTTGATGGCGTTATTTGGTTCATTAAAAGCAGTGTTAAATGTTCGTCAATCAACTCAGAATTCCGGTAATGAATTGAGCATTAAATTATTACAAAATAAATGGGGATATCAAAAAGAACATAAAAGAGTAGACATAGTAGACTTTGAGTTTACTTTTCCTCAATCTTCCATTGAGCCGCCACTTTCTTGGAAGCTAACTAAGAACGAAAAAACAGCGATTAAAGAAGCTTGGGGTAATAATAATATCCAAGAAGTAGTAGAAAACATTATCAAAGAATGGGAATGTAGCAAAGCACAATCTAAAGAATTATAAACTTGTGGAGCGGGCATCCTTGCCCGCTTATATTTAGAGCAGGCAAGGATGCCCGCTCCACAACATGAAGAAAACACTGCCAAAACTCTAGTGCTACTAATTTACTAACTCCAACATGCTTGTAATTCTTTTGAACTAGTTAAGGGTGGTCAAGAAACTTTCATCTGTTAATTTCTCTGCTTACCTCCTGTGTTGGCTAACCTCACAATCTCCTCAACTTTGTCGTCTAGTATTGAAATATAAGCAACGATGGAGGGTAAGAATATGAGCGTACCTATTGATCATGCTAAAGAAAACATCGAAAAAATTCAAGCTGAGATAGTACCTACACCCGAAGCAAAGACTGAGGAAAAGTTTGCTACGGAAGAATTTCGTATCAGTGGTGATGCCCTAGTTACCAAAATAAAGGAACTCATTCATCAAGGAAATATTCGCCGCATTATTATCAAAAATGAAGAAGGAGGGACATTGATTGAAATTCCGTTAACTATTGGAGTGGTTGGTGGCGTTGTCAGTGCGGTTCTATTTCCAGTTATCGCCGCTGTTGGCGTGATTGGCGCGATGGTTGCTCATCTTACCATTGTGGTTGAAAAATGATAATAGCTTAAAGTGATTTCGATACGGTTCGGATAAGTTTTTTATCTCCCTTGTGTATTGGTCAAAGGGTGAAGAGTAAAGGGTAAATTTAAATCTTTGCTCTTTCCCCTTTTTTCTGAAGTAAATGTTAATATCATTTTAGACTTAAAGCTCAGGTGCTTCGCTCTTTAAGTCAGGAGCCAAGAAGTAATTATAAAAGCAAAATTTTATATGATAACTAATAATAGTAATATTCAAGCAGCTAGCATATTGCAATACCGTGAGGCTAAAATATGAACTTTTGAAAATCTACAAGTTTTTTCTGTGCAATGATTATCCTAGCTATAACAATTAGTAAGGGTACTGCGGCAGCTGCGGCTTTTAGACTTGTAGGGGGGCAGTTTGACGATGGTACTACTTTTTCCGGCGCCTTTCAATTCAACCCATCAACAGGAAACCTTGATGATTATAATATCACTACCAGCCGTACTCAAGCCAGCGGTTTAAATTATATAAAGTCAGAAGAGATAAGAGGTAATGGCGCCTTCAAAATTAACAAAATTAATAACCACTGTCGATAAAATTTACTTTTATTAGTATTTGATAAAATCAGTTTACTTTTATTAACGTATGGTATTTAAGCCACCTGACTTCGCACACTCCATTCTGATTTTACTGTAGACATTTATAAAAACTTCGGCAATTCTCACAAAGTTGAAGATTCCTAACTTCTTTAAGAAGTCAGGAATCTTAACACCCGCAAGTTATAAAAGTTATACAAGTTATAATTTATTAACTTATGGGTATTGCTTCACCTGCAGACATCACCAATGGGAAGTGATGAACGTTCGGTGCGTGCATTGCTTGAATTCCCAAACTAGCTCGATTTAGCATGTCAGCTTCGGTTCTAATTATCGTACCTTTGCTATCTACAATCGAATGATTGAAATTTAATCCATTTAGGTTAAATGCCATTGTACTTACACCTGTAGCAGCAAACCAGATACCTAATGTTGGTACTGCTGCTAATAAGAAATGGAAAGTACGATGATTTTGGCTTGCAAACCAAGGTATTAACAAGCGTCCTAAGAAACTACTATGTCCCGCCAAATATTTATAGGTTGTATAGGGTTGAGCAAATTTATACCCCGCAGTTACTGGTTCTTTTTCAGTTGTTCTATGAATCAGAGTTGATGTAACCAAAGACCCATGTAATGCGCTTAAAAGGGCGCCACCAAATACTCCAGCAACTCCCAACATATGTCCTGGATGCA
>ERZ1066118.205-NODE-205-length-62593-cov-8.273546_pt1 | contig 62593 bp, 85 predicted proteins | sample MGYA00382765_ERZ1066118 | MGnify/ENA primary metagenome ERZ1066118 (study PRJEB33369, sample SAMEA5778348) | biofilm metagenome | biome: Industrial cooling water; feature: Water cooling tower basin; material: Biofilm | place: United Arab Emirates | collected...
TGCGCAACCCTCTCGCATATAGGGGCGAGAGCTGCAGCGCTGTTGCCCAGCTCGCCCGGCAGCGGGGCGCGCTCGAGATCGTCGCGGGGCGCGTCGAGCTCGGGCGGGTCCTCCCGGGCGAGCCTGGCCGGCGGATGCGGTGGGGGACCGCTGGGGGAGCGAGGCTCTCTCTGGTTGGTGATCGCTGAATCGACCGGGCGAACAACACCGGCTTTTTTGCCTCAGCGGCGGCGCATGATGAAAGCGTGGCGCCAGAACACGCCGCGGGCCTCGCGATCTTGCTTGGCCGTCTGCTCGCGCAGCTCCTCGAGCATGCTATCGGTCGCGGCGCGGCCGGCGTCGGTTAGCTGGTGCTGCTCATCGAGCCAGCCGCGCTCGATCAGGCTTCGACGCATGGCCGCGAAGCCGACTTGCCGGCCCCCGCCTTTGCTCATCGGCCACCCAGGCGCACGAACTTATGCTTTGCGAAGCGGCCCACCAGTTCGGCACCCAGCTCGAGCATTTCAGCATGGGTGCGCGTTTTCTTGCCGGCCTTGCGCGCGACCATCCGACCGTCCCGCACATAGACCGCCTCCGGTGCGGTGCGGCCGGCATAGTCCCAATTATCGGCACGGTAGATCGCGCCTGTATGCCCGCGCCACTCATCGGCATAGGTCACCAGCGCCGGCCACCGTTCTCGATTGAGAAGACCTCGAGACCGCGCCAGGAGGAACGACGCCGCGTTGCCGGGCACACCCTCGGCCACCACCAGCCGCGAAAGCGACAAGACACCTTGCGGCGCCGCGGGGTTGGTGGCTCGGCCGGCTGGTTCGGTAGGTGGGAGCCACCAGGCCACGCCCAGACAGTCATTGTCGAAGAGATCGCGGCCGACGCGGAAAAGCCCATGCACCGCAACAGCGGTATTGGGGACGCCGCGGGCATAGTGGCAGCGGATAACGACCGGCTTCGCCGCCTCGATCGACACGGGCCGCACCAACCACTCGCTCTTGCGAAGGCGCTCAGGCTCCATCGACGATTTGAATGCCGCCGATCTCGGCTAGGGGAGGGAGCCACACGATCTCCTCGAGCGCCTTGGCGACGGTGATTGGCACCTCGGCCGCTTTGCCTTCCTTGTTGGCGCCAAAGAGCACCCCTCGCCGGCGATGGCGGGGCAGTCGCGGAACTGCCACCGCGGCAGAACCCGCTCCTCGTCGAGCGAATGCAACGCTTGGCAGACGCGAAGCGGGAAGCCGTCGACTAGGCACAGCTCTCGCGCCTTGATCGTGTTCGACCCGCAGAGCTGCCGAATGGTCGGCACGCTGATTTTGGGCTTCACGACCAGCACGACGGCTTGCTGCGCCGGCCGAACCTTGAGGAAGGCAACGCCCCTCATGGCAGCGATCGCCGTGCAGGCCAGGGGAGCGGCTTGATCTCGGCATCGGACATGGCTTTGAGCGACGCAAACACCATGCTGTTGTCGCGTCGCACCAGATCGCCCGCCACGAGCTCGTGAATTGCGTTCCTCACCGTGTCGGGCTGCGCATCGATCGCGACCGCGAGGTGCGCCCAGGTCGTTCCAGCCGGATGCATGCCCTTTAGCAGCGAGATCATGGCCACAGTGGGCGGCAATCCGAGCAGATTGGCCTCAAAGCGCGCCAGTTCATCGTCGAGAACCTCGGTTTGCTCGGCCAGCGCGGTTTCAAGCGTCGGTTCGGGCGCGGGATCTGGCGCCTGCGAGAGCACCGAGCCGGCCAGGGCGAGCATATTCTCGAAATAGTTGCCCAGAACATCGCTGAGGCGCTTTTCGAGTATCGCTAGATCAAAATTAAATCTCCCTGGCTCATCGAAGGAACCGGCTTCCGCCACTGCCTGCCCTAAGGCGGCGAGCACCTGCTCGTTTTCAAGCGGGTTGCCGCCGGCCAGGATGCGGCCAGCGAGCGAGGCCATATCCTCGCTGGATTGCTTGTCAGTCACGACTTTATCTCCTCGAGACGGCCCTCAAAGGCCCAAAACTCTGGCCACTCCTGGCCGTCGGCGTCGGTTCCATCGCGCAAAATCTGATAGCGCGTGTCGCGGCATAGGCAGGATTCGGTTTTGTAAACCGTCCCCTCGATTTCGGCGAAGCGGTCGCGAACCCGCGCGCCGTTCTTGAACTTGGGCGCGTTCATGCCGCGAGCTGTTCGGGCCACTGGCGCACCCGCCAGCCAGCGGGCCATGTGTCGAACGCCTTGTAGCGCTTCGGGTCGCGTTTCGCGCCGAGCTGTTTGAAGAAGAAGGGCACACCCTCCTCTTCGCATTGCTCGAGCAAGTCCACGCCCCAGGCTGGGTCGAAATCCCGCGCCCTGGGACCGCTTTCGCCGCCGCACACTGCCCAATCGAGGCCAGGGAGCCTGCCGGCCGGTTCGCCGAACATGCCGCTGGTCTGCCCGCTGAGGCCGTTGAGAACTTCGGCGCCTCGAAACCGGAATGTGGAGATCGATCGCAGATTGACCGGCCCGAGCAGCGGCTCAAGCGAAAGCCACCGCATGGCCGCACTGGTCGCAAGAAGATCGGGCACGCGCGCCTGCGCCCGCTCTTGATCTTCGACCGAGACGCCGGCCCAGACATTGGGGAGGGGCCACTGTCCAAGCTGCACACGCCGCCCAGGAGGCGCCTTTTCGGCGTCGAGACCGGGTGCGATAAGGACGATGCCCCTCTCGCCTCCAACCACGATATCGCAAGCCAATTCGTAGATGCGCGCGGGAGTGGCAGGGTCGTTCATGTAGCGACGCATCCGATCGCTGCGCTTCGTGAGAACCTGAAATGTGTGGTGGGGGCAGAGGGCGATCTGCGCGAAAATGCTGTCTATCCACTCGCGCGGAACGCTCGGGTGGAAGAGATCGGCATGCGGGCACACGAAGATCATTCGCGGCCGTGCCCAGCGAAGAGGTTGGTCGAGCCACTGCTCATTGAACCGCACCTCGCCGGTCCACACGGGGCCGGTTTTCGTCTCGATCGTGAGGCCTGCGCGGCTGGAATGGTTCTTGAGGCGCGTGCCCGCCAGCCGCATAGCGTAGCAGTTCGTGCACCCCGGGCTTTCTAGCGAGCAGCCCGTGATCGGGGACCAGCTCTCATCGGTCCATTCGATTTTCGTCGGCATCATTTCTTCCCCTTAGGAAACAGCCAATCGGCCGCGCGGACATGGCCAGAGGCCGGATAGGTGACCAACCCGAGAGACTTCATCGCGCCCCTCGGGTTCGTGTAGCCCGTCGAGCTGTGCGAATATCCCGCAGCAGTGGCGAGGGCTTCGTTGGACATGCCCCCTGGGTAGGATTCGAGCAGCGGCCCGAGGATGCGCTGTTGTGGCCCCGGCAGCTTCTCGAGCACAGCCTGGTGGAGCGCTTGCACGGTGCGAGGCTTCTCGGTTTCGAGCGCGAGACCCAGCCCATGCCCCGTGAGAGCTACGGTGCCGGGCGCCGGATAGTCGATAAGGCCCGCGCTCTTCGCCGCGCCGCGCGGGTTCGTATAGCCCGTGCTGCGGGGCGAATAGCCGGCGATGAACGCGACCTGTTCGTTCGTCGGTTGGGCAATGCCAAAGGCCTCCCACCAGCGCAGAGCATTGAGGATTTTCTGCTGCGGGCCGGGGAGGGCGCCAGGTTCGCGGTCCATCTTGAACGGCGGGCTTTCGACCGCGGGCCTGACGTGCGCGCGGCTGCGCTCGCCCTCGGCGATCACGTCCCCAAGCGGCTTGGCCCCGCTCCTGGGCACCTTTCCGCCGTGGCTGAGCTTGGCGATTGCCGCCTGCACGGCCTCGCGGCAGGCTTCGAAGCCAGCCGTATAGCCGTCGCCCCATGTTGGGCCATCCGCGGCCTTTTTCTCGTCGAGCTTGGCTGCGTAAACGTCACGGGCGCGTTCTACCGCCACCTTCTCCCCCTCAAGGCGTTTCACCTCACCCTTGAGCGCCGTGATCTGGCGCCGCAGCGCGGCCGGGTCGTTCGTCTTGGCCTCATCTTCGATCTCGGCGAGCTGCGCGCGCAGCTTCTCGAGGAAGCTATCGACGGGGATGGCCGATCGCAGAGCTTCGGCGGCGCTTGCGGCCTCGCGTGTGACGCGCCGATCAGGGTGGAGCGAGTTCTTAGCCGGCACATGGAGGTGCTCGGGTGTGTCGCTGCCCGAAATCCACGCCCAGCATTCGCCCTGGGGCAGCGTGGGCAGAGACGACATGACCGCCGCACCATCGGCACCCGCCACGTCGAGCCACTTTTTCAGGTTGGCGAGAGAATTGAGGCCCTTCTGGCGGTGCAGGAAGAGATTATCGCACAGCTCGAGAACTGCCTTATTCACCTCCTGCGATCGCTGGTTGATAAGCGTGTAGCCCAGCCGCGAATTGCCGCCCATGCGCGCGAGCTTCTCGACGACGGCATAGACCTCGCCGCTGGTGCCCGAGACCTTCTGGGGTGCGAACTCGGCGGCTTCCTCGAGGAAGATATGGCGTAGGCCGTGCTCCTTGTTCTTGTGAAGGAGCAACGTCACGCAATCGCGCACGATGCGCTTCCAATCGGCCTTGGAGAGCCGCATGTCGAAGAGATCGAGCACGAGGCTCACCCCGTTCTGCATCGCCGCCTCGACGATCGCCGGCGCGCTGGTGGGCGAGAGCGGCAGATCGCCCTCCTCGCCCCCCGCCACCACGACCGGATAGCCTTTGCCCTTGCCCGGCACGCGCAGGAAGCGCCACACGCCGATAGGGTCGAAGGCGACGAAGGGAATGCCGGCGTCGAACATGCGCTCGGCGATGAGGGTGGCGGTGTATGTCTTGCCGCTGTCTCGGATGCCCAGGACGGCGCTGCCCTGGCTGGCGAACTCGGCTGCATCGAGCGCGAGATCGCCCAGCTTGATCGTGTCCATGCTCATCCTTCCCTGATTTGCTGCTGTGTGTCGGGGTGATCGACGTTCTGCGAGATCACCTCGAATGTGAGGGCCACGACCTGAGGGTTATCTTCCCAGCGCTCGCCATCGGCGTCGTGTAGGGTGTCCCAGAGCCGATGATACCAGGCGTGGGGGGATTGGGTTATGTGCGGATGCTCGCTGATGCACATGAAGGGATTGCTCCCGTCTTGCGTCTCATCGCGATGATTGGGGTCCAAGGGCGCTCCCTCGGAAATCACATCGCCTTGGCTGATGCTGCGCAGCGCCTCGATCGACACCGATCGCACCAGCAGCGTGAGGCGGCTGGCCCAGCGGGGCATGTGAATGGCAGGCCTCAGCTTGCCGTGGACGCCCCCGCCCAGCGCGCCGCCGGCGTCATACCAGATCGCCGCTTCGGGTGAGACGGCCTTAGGCCTGAGCTTGTCGTAGGCGATATCGAGCCGGAAGCTCTCGCGCACATAGAGCACGTCGCCCGGCTCGACCCGGGAGAGGGGCGAGGATGCCAGCCGCCGGGTCTGGGTTTTGCGGCCGGCGCGCAAAGCGCGCACCATGGCGCCTGAGAAGATGATGGGATGGATTTTCATGCGGTCGATGGCCTTTTCGCATGGAGTTTACCGCTCGCGTTGGCGGGCCTCCTTGAACTTGGTGACGTGGCGGCCCTGGACGGTCACCGATTCGCCCGTGCGGGGGTTGCGGGCCGTGCGCGTGTCCTGAAACTTGCGCGAGAACGTGCCGAACCCCTGGATTGCGACGCGCTCGCCGCGGGCGAGCACCCTGCTAACCGCGCCGAACACATCATCGACGGCGCGGCTGGCATCGGCTTCGCTCATCGATCGCTGAGTGCGCATTTCGTCAACCAGCAGCTTCTTCATCGTGACCTCCTTCTTCATCGCCGGCGTTGTCGTCGGCGGGTTCCTCGGCGCCCATAGCACCATTGGCCGTATCGTCGCCATCCCCGATCAGTTCGGCGTCTCTCACATTGAAAAGAGCGTCGGCTCGAACCTGAATGTCGGGAGGGGCGCAGTCGATGCGGAACTTCTCGGCCGCGCGGAACTCGGCAACCTGGCTGGGATATTCGAAGGTCTCGAGCCGCTCTCGGACCAGCCGCAGATAGTCGGGCCAGGCGTTGGCGGGCGGGATTTCGTCGGTATCGAGCGGGTTGTGCTCGACCGGCCCGCCGGCCTGCTGCTGTGGCTCCTGGCGCTGCTCTTGGCGCGGGCGCTGCTGGGGCGCCTCGCGGGTGTGGGGGCTGTCCTCCTTCACCTCGACGTATGTGCCCTCGATCGGCGCGGCCATGTCTTTGCCCATCATTTCTTCCATGGCGTATTCGTTGCCGAGCACGTCGGGGAAGGCGCGGCGCCACGCGGCGGCCTCGGCGCATTTCTCGAGCTGCCCGCGCGGGCGCTTCTCCCACATTTCGTTAGGGCATGGATTGTCCCTGCCCATCGTGGCATAGGTCTCGAGCCAATAGACCTTGGGGCCGGGCAGGCGCACGCGCTCCCCGTTGATGGTTTTGTAAACAACGAACCTCGCCCACTCGGGAAAGGTGATCTTCTTAACGACCTTCTCGGACCCGTCGGGTTGCCAGCCGCCGTTCGGCCGCTCCTTCCACTTGGTCCGCATGCCCTCGAACTCGCGTTCGATATCGGGGCCGAACTCGCAATCGTCGAAGCCTGCCCAATCGGGCTGGCGCTGTGCGAGCACGCGAAGCTGGCCGATGCCGGGCCAGACGCTTTCCGCGTCGCGCCCGCCGATCTTCATGGGGACGATGTGAACGACCCGCTGGAAGATATCGAGCCGGTGGCGCTTGCAATAGGCGAGCGCGAGCACGACGGCGCCGACCGTCTTGGCCGTCGGGAATATGGCATCGGTGAGCGCCCGCCAGCTATCAGGCGTGAGGTTGTATTCCTGAGCGACGGCGGGCGGCATTTCCATGCGCGGTGGGTGGATGGTGGCGACGGCGGTGCTCTGGTTATTCTGTCGGGTCATGGCCTTACCTTCATGCGATTGTGTGGGAATCGTATTCGTCTTTGGTGACGCCTGGCACGTCGATGCCGTTGGCGAGGAACGGGCGCGCGACCTTCTCGATGGCCTCGATCACCTTGGGCGAGTTCAGGATATGGGCGGGCACCTTGGTCACGTCGACGACCTTGGGCCGCCATTTCTTGGTTTCGGTGAGCCGACCGCCCAGGTTGGTGCGGATGGTGCTGCGCGCCGGCTCTGGGGTAACCTCTGGGGCGGGCGGTGGGGTAACCTCGGTGGGTTTGCCCTCGGCCTCAGCGGCTCGCCGGCGCAAAGCCTCCTCGGCTTCCTGCTGCTGGCGTGCGAGCTCAGCGGCACGCTGGCGCTTGGCTTTGTTGTAATCGGCGAGCTTCGCGTTGACCGCGCCAGCCGCATCCTCAAGGCGATCGATGAATTGCAGAGCCACGCCGCGGGCGGCGTCGGCGGCATCCTTGTAGGGTTTCGCGATCTCGGTTTGCAGATCCCGCGCCTTCTCTCCGAGCGCCCTCGCCATGCGGATGAAATCGATGGCGGCCTGGGCGCTTTCGTGATCGTCCACCGTGGCGGCTTTGGCCTTGGCCTCGATCTCGGCTGCGCGTGGCTCGTGCGGCGCCAGGGCACGCTCCATGGCCGCGGCGGCTTCCTCGGGCGATAGCCCGCTGTTGTGGCCCAGCTCACTCATCGCGGCTGAAACCAAATAAAAGCACGGCGAGGAGTATGACGTGTTCGGCTTTGCTCATCGGCACGAAATGGGCGATGAAGATGGTGACGATCAGCGCCACTATGCCGGCAATAATGTCACGCATCATGTTGTGGCGGGCCGGGTAGCGGTAGCACTCGCCGCATCCGAGACAGCCTCGGGGGCGCACTCCCGGCCCTGTTCTGGTCCATCAGGTGCGGGGGCCTCGGCCTGGGCGGAGAGAGCTTCGCGGCAATCTCCATCGCAAGAAACCTGTCCGCAGTGTTCGCAGTCAGCGTGACGATGGCCGGGTGCGAACGGAATGATGCGATTCCGCAGGTTCCACAAGTCATCGTAGTGATCGCCAGCGAACACGCGAGCGATGTCAATCATGTCGTCGAGCGCTTCAAGGTCGCGTTCGGTAATCTCCTCGACCACCCCCCGCTCCTCGGCTTGTGTGGCAGGTGCCGGAGCGAGGCCCGGATGTGATGGGTAGGCAACTGCGTCCAATGCAGCTTCCCAGCCCTTGTCATAGGGGGTGAGAACTTGAGCAAGGCGCAGATCAGCGACAGCTGCCGGAGTGGGCGGACTGGCTGTTGCGGCGCTCGTTATCGAGCCGTCCGGTTGATAGAACACGCTCATTGCTGGTTTTCCTTGGTAGGGGCGGAGATGGCGGCGGGGCACTCGATGCCGGGACGCATGGTGGTCGAAGCCCCGCTGATCGCGGCGTGCCAGTTAGCCAGCGCAGCGGCGGTACGGATCGTGTGGTGCAGAGCCTTATCGGCATCGCCAGCAATTTGAGCGGTCGCGGCCTTCTGCGCGAGGTAGCCGATTAGCCAGAACCAATCCATCGGTCCTTTGCCCGCGTCGTGGTCGCTTCCCCACCGATCACGCTGGTGTGCGGCTTCGATAGGGACGCCCGCCATGAAATCGGCCGTCTCGGGGGCGTTGATGACCTGGTGGCGGACTATCTCCACCAGCCCCTCCCGATCAACCCGTGCCAGCGGGGTGGTGAGGGTGGCGTAAAGTGTCTTGGCCGTTGCTAGGTCGATCTCGACATAGCCCTTGCCGCGCCCCTCATGGACTGTGATGCTTTCGCCCAACGCTTCACGCGCCTCCACAACCTCCGCGCTGGCAGGGGTGGGTTGTCTCGATGTGGTCATGGCTCAAAACTCCGGTAGGCTCGCGCTGAGAAGATCGACCTTCCCGCGCGCTGAGGAAAAGGGGCTGGCCGGGTCGTTCGCACGCGCCCATGCCGCGGTATCGAGCAGGAACTCATACTCGCTGCGCGTGATCGTGTTGTCGCGCGAAGCGGGCCAGAACGCGGCAAGGATGCTCTCGGCCTCGAACCCGACGTGATGGGCATAGGTCTCAAGGGCCAGCCCGGCGAACTCGAATTGCCAGCGCCAGCTTCGTTCGAGCTGCTCGCCCGTGTTAGGGTCGGCCGGCGGGCCGAACCATGCGCGCACCGGGACGGGGACGTGGCCGCGACGTTCGAAGCGGTAGAAGCCAGCCGCGAAATCATCGGCGCCGCCGGGCGCGTAGGAGAGGAGGAGGGAAAGCACCGCGATCGATGGCCTTAGATCGCGGGGCTTAGCCCTTGCCTTTGCCCTGCTGCAGCAGACCGAAGAAGTAATCGGCCTTCGCTTCCGGCGAAGGGTCGCCGCTGCGATCGGTCTCGGCATCCCACTTTTGGAAGGCCGCTGCGAGCTCGCCGCGGTTGACCACGATCGCCTCGCTCTTGGGGTGGCCCATTTCTCCACTCGCCACCGTCTTGCTCCTGCTGCTGTTCGGGCAATTCGCCCTGGGCACTCTGCACCTCGGCGGCCGGCTCATCGCTCAGCACCTTCGATGCGTCGATTAGGGGCACGCCGCTGAGGCTGAGATCGGCGATCTCGTCTGGCGTGAGGGTCTCGACCTTGCCCACCAGCGGCAGCGTGGCGGCTCGCACCGCCTGCGCCTTGTTGTCGGCCTTGACCATCTTATTCTGGCCGTTCACCGGCACCTTATAGACGGGCATTCGTGGCTCCTTGCCTGGCCCACGACCGCGGTGAGAATGAGACCGGCCCCCACCGCGCCGGCCATCAGGCTGATAGCGAGGGCGAGGCGAAGGCGGGTCTCTTTGCTCATGGTCGATGGCTCTCAGTGCGTCACTGCACCTGCCCTCGATGCCCTTATTTTATTGGCCACGCAAGCCGTCATTTTCCCAATCGTGGAAAAATCGCGCTTGACCGGTTCGAGCCGCGGCGCTTATGCATCGGCCTTCCATTCAGCAAGCGGGGCCATCGCGTTGCATCAATCACAAGCAGACCGGGTGCTGGGCAAGTTCGGCGACGACTTGGGCCAGATCGTGGTGAGCACGGGCTTCTCCTATAAGCAGGTGTGGAGCTGGCGAAATCGCGGCTTCATCCCCCAGGAGCATCACCAGCGCCTTCTCAATCGCGCGGCCGAGATACAGGCCGACCTTCTCCCCCATGACTTCTCGGCGCACCTCTACCGCCCGGCGCCCGCGCTCGAGAAGCAATCAGCAGCCGGATAGGAGCAACGACCATGGCGAACACTGCCAGCAAGGATAAGGTGCAGGGCGACCTCGACGGCCCAGATTATGCCGGAACTCTCGACCTTCTGCGCAACCGCGTGAAGGCCAAGAAGTCGAAGGTCGGCGAGATCAATGGCGAGATCAGCGGCATCTACGACCAGATCGAGAAGAAGGGCGTCAACAAGCAAGGGTGCCGCATCTTCCTGCGACTCGACGACATGGAAGCGGCCGAGCGCAACGACGTGCTGCGCACCATCGCCAAGCTCTCGGAACTCGCGGGCTGGGACAAGAGCGGCGACATGCTCGACCAGAGCACGAACAACGTCGTCGAAATGCCCAAGCCCAAGGGTGGGGCCGACGCCGCGGGCGTATCGGATTCCGATACCGGCGGCGAGGACGTGGACGTGGATGCCAAGTGCGACCCGGCCGCATGGAAGGCCGCCTATGTGGAGCACATGGTCAACGGCTCCGAACTCGAGGAAGCCGACGCCTACGTGCTCGCGAACAAGGCCTATGAGAGCCTGACAACCAAACAGAAGGGTAACCTCACCCGGCGCGGCGCCACGAACGCGGCGGAAACGGAAATGGCCGATTGGCCCGAGGTCCCCGAAAACCAATGAGGTTCTCGACCCTCGCCCTCGATTTGGCGACGGTCACCGGATGGGCGGTTCATTCAACGGGGATGGACCGCCCTTTCTTTGGCCACCTGCGCTTGCCGCCGAACCCGCAAGTAATCGGGCCGGCGTGTGCGACGCTGTGGGCCTTCCTGCTCGACCAGAACAAGATGCACAGCTTCACCCACATCGTATTCGAAGCTCAGCACGTCGGCGCGAAGATCGATATGAACGTGGTCTATAAGCTCGTGGGGCTGGGCGCGACGGTCGAGTTCTTCTGCCACCAGGCCGGCGTCAAATGCTACAAGCTGCCGATCGCGACGTGGCGCAAGCATTTCGTGGGCCGGGGCAGCGGCCTTTCCCGCCAGCAGGCGAAACAGCTCTGCCTCGCCGAATGCGAGAAGCTCGGCTGGGACACGATCGACGACAACGCGGCCGAGGCCTGCGGCATCCTCGATACCTTCCTCACCATGCTGCCCGGCGAACAGCGGCCGTGGCGCGATAAGACATTCATGGGAGCACACAAGCTATGAGAGACCGCCTGGCTGCGGTTGGCAGCGCGATATGGAAAAGCCTCACCAAGCGCGACCCAGAAGCGTTGGCCCAGCTCGCCGAGGAAGAGCGCTACCAGGGTTTCATGGATGGCTCGCGCCCCGATTGTCCCGAACCCAGCGCCAATCGCAGCGCTTCCTACCGCCATGGATTCGCGTGCGCTCGTGCAGATCGCGCGAACAAACCGGCCTTCGGCGGTGCGGCTGCTGCGCTCGAGGCCGCTCGTCTCGCCGAGGAAGAGGACGCCAGCCGGTGAAGCTCCCACCCCGTCACCTCATTGGCGCAGCTCGCCGCGAGCGCGCTGAAATCCACCTCTTGCCGCACAAAGGCCCCGACGATGCGCGCTGCCGCAGATGCGACGATAGCGGCGTGGTGCCGCTGTGCCGCTTCGAATGGCGGCCGTGCACCTGCGCGGCTGGTGCCGACGTTCTCGAACAGATCGCGAAGCGCGAAGCGCGCAGGGAGCAAGAATGCCGCGCCCGCGCATAATCCATGGCGACTGCCGAGAGGTTATGCGCCAGCTCATCGCCGAAGGGGTGCAGGTCGATTCGCTCGTGGCCGACCCGCCCTATCACCTTGAGTCGATCGTGAAGCGCTTTGGCTCTGCGAATGCGGCGCCGGCCCAGACCAAGCAAACCGGCGCGTTCGCACGCGCATCGGCTGGCTTCATGGGGCAGCAGTGGGATGGAGCCGATGAGAACGGCTCGCGTATAGCGTTCGAGGTCGAGGTGTGGAGCCTTGCCTTGCAGCTCTTGAAGCCGGGCGGCCACCTGCTCGCCTTCGGTGGCACGCGCACCTTTCATCGGATGGTTTGCGCGATCGAAGATGCCGGATTCGATATCCGCGACATGCTCGCGTGGACCTATGCCAGCGGCTTTCCCAAGAGCCGCGACGTGTCGAGGGATATCGACAAGCTGCTGGGCCAGGAGCGCGAGGTCGTTGGGCAAGGCAGGGGTGGCCCGGCGATGAAGATGGGCGGCGAGAATGGCCGGGCATGGCACGCCGAGCAGGCGGCGAACGGTGGCAAGTTCGACCGCACCGCGCCTGCCAGTGAAGAGGCCAAGCGATACGAAGATTATCGCACGGCGCTCAAACCAGCGCTTGAGCCGATCTGCATGGCGAGGAAGCCGCTGGCGCACAGCAGCATCGCCAGGAACGTGCTCGAGCTGGGCACGGGCGCGCTCAACATCGGCGCGTGCCGGGTCGAGTTCGAAAGCATCGAGGATTTGGAGGCGACCAAGGCCAAGAACGCGCATGCGCAGTTCGACAGCGGCCCTCGCACCAACCACGTCTATAAACCAGACCAGCGCGCGCGCGAGGATTATGACGCCACCGGCCGCTGGCCCGCCAACCTGTTGCACGACGGCAGCGCCGAGGTGCTGGCCCTCTTTCCCGACACCGCGCCTGCCCGATCTGGCAAGCCTCGCAGCGGCAGAACCGCGCCAGATTGGGCCATGACCCACACGGGCGCCGAATATGACGATACGGGCGGGAGCGCGGCGCGGTTCTTCTTCACGGCCAAGGCCGACGACACCGACCGGGTTTATCGCTGCAAGGCGTGCGGCGCGCGCAACGTGCTGGGCGAGCCGAGCTGTCACCCGGGCCAGAGCATCCGGCACCCCACGGTCAAGCCGCTCGATCTCATGCGCTGGATGGTGCGACTGGTGACGCCGCCGGGCGGCACGGTGCTCGACCCGTTCGCGGGCACGGGCAGCACGGGCATCGCGGCCGACCGCGAGGGTTTCCACTCCATCCTCATCGAGCAGAGCGCCGATTTCGTGGGCGATATCGAGTTCCGGCTGGCCGCTGCGGGCGGCGCCGGCACCCCGCTCTTTGGAGGCGCGCATGGATGAAGATATGTTCCGCGAGCTTCCCAGCGCCCATGGCGAGGTGGGGGGGTGCCTCACCAGCCTGTTCAACCTTGAGGCCGAGGCCGCGCTCCTCGGCGCCCTGCTCATCGATAACGAACTCATCGAAGAGCTGTCCGACGTGGTGCAGCCCGATGATTTCTATGAGCCGCTGCACCAACGCATGGCCGCTGCGATCTGGCGCGAGGCGGCTGAGGGCCGCAAGGTCACGCCCGTCACGCTCAAGCCGTTTTTTGAGAACGATGAGGCCATAAAGGCGCTGGGTGGAACGATCTATCTCGCCAGGCTCACCGCCAGTTCCGAGGGCCTGCTCGCGGCGCGCGAGATCGCCGAGCAGATCGCGCAGTTCCGGCGCCTTCGCGCCGTGCAGTTCGCGGCGCAGGACATGGCGCACAGTTTCCTCTCGGGTGAGCGTTCTTTCGAAGAGGCAACGGGCCTCATCGACGAAGCCATGTCGAAGGTCGTCGACCGCGGCTCCACGATCGAGACCCATAGCGCCGCCGACATGGTGGACCGGGTGCTGGACCGGTCGGATAGGCTCACCAAGGAAGCGCTGCAGGGCGAAGCGATCGGGGTGCGCACCTCGACCGTCTCGGATTTCAATGCGCTCCTGGCGCCGATCGAGGATGGCACATACATCGTGATCGGCGGGCGCCCCTCGATGGGCAAGACGACGCTGGCGAGCTCGGTCGCATGGGGCTTTGCGGCCAACGGCTATCCCACCTTCTACGCCGCGGCTGAGAGCACCGAAGATCAGCTTGCCATGCGCTTCGTGGCCGATCTCTCGCTGAGCACCCACCTGCCTCTTCTTCACGAGAGCATCCGGCACGACAAGCTCACCCGCGAAGAGCGCCAGCATTTCGAGGAACTGGCTCAGACCGCCGCGACGCTGCCGATCGAATACGAAGTGGTGGGCCGGTGCGACGTTCGGCGCCTGCGGCGGCAGGTGGCCCGCGCCGACGCGCGCTGGCGCGCTCGGGGGCAACGCCTTCGCGTGCTGGTCGTCGATTACATGCAGCTATTGGGCGCCAGCGAGAACGGCCGGCCCATCGAGGACGATCGCCGCAAGGTCAACGCGGTATCGGGCGCGCTGCTCGACATGGCCAAGGATTTCGGCCTCACCGTGATCGCTCTCTCCCAGCTCAGCCGCAACCTTGAGCAGCGCGAGGATAAGCGCCCAAGGCTGTCCGATCTGCGCGAGAGCGGGCGCATCGAAGAGGATGCCGACACGGTGCTCTTCGTCTATCGCGAAGAATACTACCTTGAGCGGGCAAAGCCCGAGCCGGGCCGCAAGGATTTCGAGGCGGCGATGCTCGATTGGCAAGCCGATCTCGCGCGCTCGCGCGACCGCGTTGACCTTATCTTAGCAAAGAACAGGCATGGTGAGGTCAAGACGCGCACCGCCAAGTTCTTCGGCAAATACACGGCGGTTCGCGGCGGCGACTTCGAAACGGCGGCGCCGGATGATGAACTGGATTTTAGCAAGCTGCGGCAGTGACGGGAGGGCCATCGACGATGAGTGCACAGACCAGGCGCAAGGTAATGGAGGCCAGCGGCCTCACCGATCTTGAGTTCCGCGTGCTGATGCACATGGCGGATTATTCGGCGCGCTTCACCGTGGCGCGCCTGCCCCTCGAACTGGTGGCCCGGCGCTGCGAGACCACCACCGCCGTTGTGCGCATCACGGCAGAGAAGCTCAGGAAGGACGGTCGCCTGCACGGCACCGTGATCGATGATCGGTTCCATGGGGAGATCGTGCTGTGAGTAATTCTATGCTCACCCGAGTGTGGTGGCGTGAAGATATCTCGGGCGTCACCAAGAACGTGGCTGTGGCCCTGGCCGATGCCGCGACCGATCAAGGCACATGCTTTCCATCCGTTGCCACGCTGGCGATCAAGAGCGGCTGGAAGCCCAGGGCGGTGCAGAAGGCCTTGGCCGAGCTTGAGAGCATGGGCCTGCTGCGCCGCATCACCCGAAAAGACAGCTCGAGCGTCTATCAGTTCGTGCTCGAAAACATGCCGTTGATCGAGCGGCGGCAGGATTCGCACAAGGAGCGCGACCTGTTCTCACCCCCTGCACCAGATGCACCCCGCCCCCGCACCTCATGCACCCCCCCGGTGCACGACATGCACCCCCCCGGTGCACCAGATGCACCCAGAACCCAAAGTGAACCCAAAGAGGAACCATTACTATTTGGCAGCGAAACGCTGCCCGCCACGAAAACCGAAGAAGAACAGATCATCGATTTTGTGTGCGAGGAGTGGAATAAGCGGGCTGAGCTTCACCCTGGAATCGCAGCGGCTCGCTTGCCGCTGAATGCAGCCAGGCAGCAGGCTATCGAGCGACGATCGAAACAGGTCTCGACCGATGCGCCGACGCCCATGGAGGTTTGGCGGCTGTTTTTCCGCAAGATCGATGCCAGCCGGTTCCTGCAAGGCCGGATGCCGCCGACCCAGAAATATCCGAAGCCCTTTTCGATGGATTTGACCTGGGCGCTGAATGCAACCAATTTCAACAAGATCATGGAGCGACGCGATGAACGGCGTGACGACCCAATCCCCACCGCCGCTGCCGACGGAAGAGCAATGGGCACGGCCGAACAGGCAACGCATCTTGCGATCTCGCGCCGGCGAGCTGCTCGTGAACGAAGCGCGCAGCGAGGAGATCGCAGCGGCGCTCACGCCTGAGGATCGGCGCGACCTTGAAATCTCGCTGGTCGGCGCCCGCGTCGAACTCACGCCGGCGAGCGCCCACGAGGCTTTCGAGGATGCACTCGTGGCCGAGCTGGGCAAGTATCTGGCGCTTACCGGGGGCGGCTGGTCGGCCGAGGATAAGGCCGAGTGGCAGAACGCCGCGGCCGATGAGCTTCGCGATTATCCGCTTTCGCTGCTGCTGCCCGAACTGCGTCTGGCGCGCCGCCGCGAGGCATGGCCCAACAAGTTGGTGCCCGCGATCGTGGAAGCGATCGAGCCGCGTGTTGCTCGCCTGCGCACCGAATGCGCCACGCTTGAGGTGCTGAAAGAGATCGCCGACGACCGCGCGGATGTGGCGGCCTGATGGCCAGCAAGTGCACCCGCCCCATCCTGCGATGGCACGGTGGCAAGTGGGTGACCGCGCCCTGGATTATCGCCCATTTCGGGCCGCATCATCGGTATGTCGAACCGTTCGGTGGGGCGTGGAGCGTGGGCTTCCGCAAAGACCCAGCCGAGAAGGAGGTTTGGAATGATCTCGATGCCGAGCTGGTGAACCTGATGAGCGTGCTGCGCGGCCGGCGTAGCGCGAAGGAGCTGATACGCCAGGTTTCGCTCACCCCCTTTGCTCGAGACGAGTTCCTGGCGGCCTATGAGCCGGCCGAAGAGCCGATCGAGCGAGCGCGCCGGCTTCTGGTCCGCAGCTTCATGGGACACGGCAGCGACGGCGCCAGTGGCCAGTATCGCACGGGCTTTCGGTGCTCGACCAGCCGCGCCGGCCCCAGCTACGCCAGTGAATGGGCGGGCATGAAGAACTCGCTCTGGCAAGCTGCCGAGCGGCTGGCTCAGGTTATCATCGAGAACCGCCCGGCGATCGAGGTTATGGCCAAGCACGATGCGGCCGACACCCTGCACTACGTCGATCCCCCATACCTTCCCAGCACCCGCGCCCGCAGCAACCGGCGCACCGATAACGGCGGCGTCTATCGGCACGAGCTTTCGCACGAGCAACACCTCGAGCTGCTGGCGTTCCTCATGGAACTTGAGGGCATGGTGGTGCTATCGGGCTATCCCAGCGAAATCTACGACACCGAATTGGAAGGTTGGATGCGAGTGGAACGGCCGGCACTCAAGGATGGCGGCCTGCCGGCCACCGAGGTGCTCTGGCTGAATGAGCGCGCCCAGGCGGCGCTCGGGGCCGGCCCGCTGTTCAGATGAGCCGCGGCTCCAACCTCGAGCGCATCGCGCGGCTGCAAGCGGCGGCCAAGAAGGCGACGGCTGGCGACAAGCTCTCCCATACCGAGCTCGCCATCATGTGGGGGACGGGCAAGGGCGCCTTCACCAACCTGCGCAACCGCGTCGCCGGCTTCCCCGAGGCCGAGGAAGGCCCGCGCGGCTCCAACCTCTACGACGCGCCAAAAGCGCTCAAGGCCCTGCTCGATTACGAGACCCGAGCCGACGCCGAGGAAATGGCGCGCCAGAAGCGCGCGGCCGAGATCATCGGCATCGGGAGCAAGCCCGGCCGCAAGAAGAAGGCGCCTGAGATATTCCTGCCGCCTTCCGAAATGCTCAAGCTCTCGCGCCTGCGCGCCGAGGTCGAGGAGCGTGAGCGCGAGCAGGGCCAGTATATCCACCGGGACAAGGTGCGCGGCACGGCCACCCGCATCTATCGCACGCTCAACGAAAGCCTCTCCATGCTCGAGGTGCGCGTGGACCCGAACGGCCTTCTATCCGCCGACCTGCGCATGAAGGTCTCCGAGCTTGGCCGCACGGCGCTGCTGGCCATACACCGCGAATTGAGCGATACGCTGGGCCTCGATGTTGACGACCTCCCAAGCGGAACTGCGCGAGCTACATCAAAGGCTAAGCGCGCTAAGAGAGCACAGCCTCGACGGTGATGCCGACGCGGCGTTCGCCGCGGTCCTCGATCTGGCGAAGCCGGCCGAGCTGATTTCCACTACCGAATGCGCGATCAAGAACCGCGTCATGCCCGGCCCGGCTGGTGGCGAGGTCAAGTGGACGCCAGACCTCACGCCCTACATCGTCGGCATTCAGGACACCTCGGATATCCCCATGGTGCGCGTCGTCGCGGTCAAGGGGCCGGCGCGATCGGGCAAGACGGTCGCGGGCGAGAACCGGGCCTTGAAACACTGGATTTACGGCCCAGCCGTGGACGTGCTCTGGTATATGCAGAGCAAGTCCGACGTGAACGATTACGTCGATGAGCGCGTGGAATGGATGCTCGAGCATCACGAGGCTGTGAACGCGCAGATAAATTGGGCCTATCGCCGCAATTCTCGCCAGACGAAGGAAATCGGCGAGAGCCTGGCCCGCTGGCTCCCGGCGACCAAGAGCACCACGCGCGGCAAGGCCGCGGCGCTCATCATCGCCGACGAAATCGACGGCTACGCCCGGGCCGTGCGGCGCTCCATCCTTACCCGCCTCATCAACCGCCAGCGCGAGTTCGGCACCGCGGCGCTGGCCTATATCTGCTCTCACCCCGACGAAGGCCCCAGCGAGGGCATCGATGCCGTGCTGCGCGAATGCGTGACGCATCTTTGGTGGTGGCAGTGCCAGCAGTGCGGGCTGTTCTCCTCGCCAAGCCCCGAGGCCGAGCACCGCATGGCGTGGAACGTGCCCGATCTGCTCAAGGAGTTCGGCCACCTCGAGCGCATCGCGCTGCTGGATGCCGTGCAGAACTCGGCCCGGCTCATCTGCCCGCACTGCGCGCACCACGTTGGCGACTCGGCGAGCTACCGCGATGGCGAGCGCTTCGCGATGAACCAGACCGGCACCTGGCTGCAGGAGCACCAGCGCATCACCGAGCATGGCGAGATCGAGGGGGAGCCGATCGTCGCCGAATACATGGGCTTTTCCATTCACGGGTTCATGTCGCCCTTCGTGACGATCGGCGGCCTGGCGCGCGAGTGGGCCGCGGCCTTCCTCGAGAAAACCCTCACCGGCAAGGAGGAGGGCTTGAAGGAGGTAACGGTCAAGTCGCTGGGCGAGACCTATATCGGCACGTCCGAAGAAAAGCAGATGGAGGATTGGAAGGTCGTCAAGGCCCGTCTGCGCGGCGAGCCTTACCTGCGCGGCCAGGTGCCGCCCGGCGTTCGCTTCCTCACCGCATTCGTCGATATTCAGGGCGACCGTTTCGAGGTTCGTGTGATCGGCTGGAACGAAGATCGCGAGAGCTGGCTCATCGATTACTACGCCATCAAACAGCCCCCGCCAGATCCCGAGACCGGTCGCCCAGCCTTCGAAAACCTCGCCCCGGGCCAGCGTCTCAGCGATTGGGGCGTGCTCGAGGACGGCGTGCTGCGCCAGACCTATCCCATGGCCGAGGACAGCCGTATGCATCTGCCGATCGCTCGCGTCGTGGTGGACACGGGCGGCGGCGATGAGACGACGCACAACGCACGCAAGTGGGCGGCTGGCGTGATCGGCCGGCGCCGCGAGCCTATCCCGCAGTGGCGCATCCTGCTCGTGAAGGGCGGCGGCAAGAAGCTGCCCACCTATGGCAAGCCCAGGCGCGAACAGTTCGACGACCAGGGGAAACCTCTGCCGGCCGCCATCTGGGAGCGCACGGTCAACACCCACGACCTCAAGGATATCATCGCGCTGCGCATGAAAATCGCCGAGCCGGGACCGGGGGCCATGCATCTGCCCGTCGATGTGAAAGATCGCATGGTGATGGAGCTGACGGCCGAGCAGCGGGTGGGCGGCGATTGGGTGCCCATCCGAGAGCGCAACGAAACGTGGGACGGCTGGGTGGCGTGCGAGGTGGCGCGCGAGACGCTCGACCCGCCGCGCACGTCGGACAAGGCCGTAAATTGGGACCGCCCGCCCGGGTGGGCAAAGCCGTTTGAAAAAGGTAAGGAACGCGGCATCGAGGTGTCGGCGAAACCCAGGCCGGCGTATTGGGACCGGCTGCGCAAGTTCAACCGCGCCGCGCAAGGGCAGGAGTGATCGATGTATTCCGACCTCACCGACCTCGAGCTTGACGAAAAGATTGTCGAGCTTCGCACCAAGGTCGAACAGGTCGTGGGCGGTGGGGGCGTCGCGGTGCTCGCGGGCGAGGGCCGCCGTGTCGAATACACGCGCGGCAACGTCGCGGGCTTGGAGGCGCTGCTCACCGAGGCCCGCAATGAGAAGGAACGGCGCGGCAACGGGGGCAGGCTCCGCGGGCGCGCGATCGGCGTGAGGCACGATTACTGATGGCTGACAAGAAGCTCCCCGTCCCGCGCGTCGTCGGCGAAGATGCGGGCGGCAAGCCGCGCGTGCGCGTGCCAGCCGGGTTCGACTATTCGCTGTATCGCAACCTTGACTTGCCCGGCCAGGTGATGAAGGTTTTTCCGCTCACCTCGGGCGCGACTGAGGCCGAGTTCCGCGACCGCGCCGTGCGCGCCGTGCGAGACCTCGATCGCAACAACGAAATCATCCGCGGCGGTCTCGACCGCAAGACGAATACGGTCGTCGGTGCATCGTTGCGCGTCAATCCAATGCCGAACTGGCGCCGGCTGGGCCAGGATGCGCAGTGGGCCATGGAGTTCTCGAGCCTGCAAGCCGACGTGTTCGCAGAGTGGGCCACCGATCGGCGATGCCTGTGCGACAGCGAGGGGCACTATCAGTTCGGCGGCCTCATGTGGCAGGCCTTCCGTTCGCTCATGGGCGCCGACGCCGAGGTGCTGGGCATCATCCATTACGAGGAAGATCGCCGCGAGCGCTACGCGACCAAGTGGGCAACGCATGTGCAGCTCGTGGACCCAGATCGCTTGGGCAACCCGCGCGGCCAGCCGGATAGCGCGACGCTCTTCAAGGGCCGCGAGCTCGATGAGCACGGCCGCATGATCGGGGTGCATATCCGGCGCACCCACCCGTTCGACCCGGCCTCGAGCGCCGCCGAATCGGAATACGACTATCGCGAGCGCGAGACGTGGTGGGGCCGCCCCATGGCGTTCCACTGGTTCGTGAAGCGCCGCGCCGCGATGCAGCGCGCGCTCTCCAACCTGGTGACCTCGCTGCGCCATGTGAAGATGCTCGACAAGTTCGACGACGCGACGCTGCAGAACGCGATCGTCAACAGCATCCTTGCGACCTTCATTCAGACCAAGATGCGCCCCGACGAAATGGCGGCGCACCTGGCGCCGGCTGGCGAGGATGAGTTCGGCGACGAATACACCGGCTTCGATACCAAGCTCCAAGCCTATGAGGAAATGGACCTCAAGATAGGCGACCAGCGCATTCCCGTGCTGGCGCCGAATGATGAGATCGTGATGAAACGCACAGCCGATGCGGTGCCCGGCGCCGAGGAGTTCCGCAACGGCTTCCTGCGCGCCTTCGCTTCGGCGATGGGCATGCCGTTCGAGCAGCTCAGCCTCGACTATAGCCGGGCGAACTATTCGAGCACGCGGGCCTCGCTCATCGACGCCTGGCGTAACGTGATGTTCGAGCGCACCATGTTCGTGAACCATGTGGCGAGCCTCATCTATGACGCGGTGATCGAAGAGGCGTTCGCAATCGGCGAGCTGGTGGAGCCGCCCGGTGCGCCGTCATTCCTCGACGCCCGCGGTGCCTATACCGCGTGCACATGGACCGGCCCGGGCATGGGCTGGGTGGACCCGCTCAAGGAAGCCAATGCGGCAGGCGTTCGCAAGGGCGGCCTCTTCTCCACGCTCGAGCAGGAGAACGCGGCCCAGGGCAATAACTGGCGCGACACGATCGACCAGCAGGCCGTGGAACGTCGCTATGCGGAAGCTGCCGGCGTGCCGTATGGTGATGCCCAGCCCAGCGCCACGATGGCGCCCGGCGAAGAGGACAACGACGGGGCCGACGCCCGCGAGGAACAGGAAGCGAGCCAATGACGACGCGCCACAAATTGAGCAACGTGACCCAGCGCCTCTTGAACCAGCCGCTCGCGCTCGAGCCGGGTTATGGGGCCATGGTCATTGCGGCGCTGCACTCGCGGCTGGGTATCGATAAGCTCATGCTCGATGGCGAGGTGAGCTACCCGGGCGTCGCCCGCCGCATCGAAGGCATCGCCCTCGATCGCGAGGCGCTCGCGCTGCTGGCCGACGACGGCAAGGCCGCCGCGGCGATCAATGCCGAGGAACGATCGCGCAAGAGCAAGATATTCGCGCATGAGGAGAGCGTGGCGATCATCCCTATCGAGGGCACGCTCACCAAGAGCTGGGGGCTTGAGCCGGAAAGCGGCGTGACGGGCTACGACGGCATCGAGGCCAAATACGTCGCCGCCCTGGCCGACCCGGATATCAAGGGCATCTGGCTGCAGATCGATTCGGGTGGCGGCGACGTGGCGGGCCTCTTCCCACTGGTCGATCTCATTTCATCCACAACCATGCGCGCGGGCGGGACCAAGCCGGTTTACGCGATGTGCTCGGATTATGCCTATTCGGCCGCTTACGCGATCGCTTCGGCCTGCGATAAGGTATTCCTGCCCGAGACCGGCGGCGCCGGCAGTGTGGGCGTTATCACGATGCATGCGAATTACGGGCCGCGTTACGAGCAGGCCGGCGTGGACGTGACGATCATTCGCGCCGGCGAGCACAAGGCCAAGCCGCACCCCCTGGAAGCGATCGACGCCGATGCCTTGAAGCGCATCCAGGCGGAAATCGACAAGATCAGGGGCATGTTCGTGGCCCGCGTCGCGGCCAATCGGGGCATACCAGAATCCCGGGTTTTCAAAACCGAAGCGCTCACGTATATGGGCGAGGACGCCAAGGCCATCGGCTTCGTGGACAAGATCGCAAACGACCATCAGGCGTGGGCGATCATGCAGAGGGCAATAGCCCGCTGATACGAGTTAGGACCGATCGCCATGCGTTTCACTGCTTTGCGTAACTACCTCGAAGGCAAGCCCTCCAACCAAGAGGACGAAGGCCAAGAGCAGGACGGCGCCGGCACCGGTGAGGGTGAAGGCGAGGAGGAAGAAGAAGAGGGCGAAGGCGAGGGCCAGGGCGAAGAGGAAGAAGAGGAAGAGGGCGCCGGCGAAGGTGCTGGCGACGCTTCCGATTCGGCCGCATCGACCGCCGCGGCCGTTCGCGCCGCCACCATGGCTGAGCGCAAGCGCTGGGCCACCGTGCTCACCAGCACCCAAGCCGAGGGCCAGGAAGAAACGGCTTGCGCCATGCTGGTCGAGGATATGTCGGCCGCCGCCATCCTTCGCGTGCTGGGCAATGCCGCGCCCAAGAATGCTGTGGCCTCGCGCCTGCGCCAGACGCCGCGCGCCAACATCGGCGGCGCGGCTCCGCAGAGCGAGGGCCGCGACAGCAGCGCCGCAGCCGAGAGCCGGAAGAAGGCGATCGCTGCCACCAACAACCGGGTGGGCCGCAACGCAAAAGTCACCAGCGCCAAGAAGAAGGTTGGCCTGGGCACCAAGGAGAGCTGAGCTGTGGCGAAGATCAAGACTTTCACGAGCGTTCGCGCCGAAGAGCACGTTATCAGCGAGGCCCATGGTCGCAGCAGCCGCGAGCAGGCCGTGATCGCAGCGCCAGCCGCCCGCATCCTCGCAGGCACCGTGCTGGGCAAGGTCACCGCGACCGGCAAGTATGAGCCGCTCAACCTGACGGCCGTGGACGGCACTCAGAACGCCGCCGCATTCAACCAGGTGACGATCGACCCGACGAACCCCGTCGCCGACGTTCGCACCGGCATCCACGCCCGCGATTGCGAGATCAACGGCAACAAGATTTTCTGGCCTGCGGGCATCACTGCACCTCAAAAGGCCGCGGCCGAGGCGCAGCTCGCAGCCAACGGCATCTTGGTCCGCTACTAACCGGGGAAGGGCGAAGCGAGGCGCGCGAGGCCATAGGGCGCCAGGGTTTCGAGTAAAAGGAACGCGACGACATGGAACTGGCCCTCGACATTTTCGCCACCGACGACTTCAAGGCCACCACGGTCACCGATATGGTCGGCGATATCGACTATGTGCCGACCGAACTCGAGGACCGGGGCTATTTCATCACGCGCCCGGTTCGCACCGAGACGATCACCTTCATCCGTCGGGATTACACGCTCGAGCTGGTGCCCACCACCGAGCGCGGCACGCCTGAGCCTCTGACCACCCGGCAGAAGAGGGACGCGCTGCAGATCGAAACCCCGCGTATCGCCCTTCGGGACCGCATCACGGCGCGCGAGGCTGCGAACCTGCTCAACCCGGCGCTGCCCTACCAGGTGCGGCTCGACAACGCGAACGCGCTGGTGGCCGAGCGCCAGGCCAACATGGTCGATCGCATCCGCCTCACCCGCGAGAACCATCGCTTTGGCGCCTTGCAGGGTAAAATCCTCGACGCCGACGGCGTGAGCGTGGTGGCAAACTTCTTCGAAGAGTTCGGCATCGTCGAACCCGCCGAGATCGCACTCGATATCGCCAACACCCCCGACGGGGCGCTGCGGCCGAAGCTCGAGAACCTCATCGTTCGCCCGATGAAAAGCGCGCTCAAGGGCCGCTGGAACGCCATGACCGGCGTGCATGCCTTCGTCGGCGATGCGTTCTGGGACGACCTGTGGAAGCACTCCGAGGTCGTCAACGCCTTCCGCAACACGCCCCGCGCCACCGAACTCATGGAAGCGCGCTCGTGGACCCGCCTGGAGTTCGCCGGCATCGTATTCGAGCATTGGGACGATGGCGATTGGACCGAACTCTCGATCGGCACGGACAAGGCCCGCTTCTTCCCCGTGGGCGCCTACGACACTCTCTATGAGTTTCTGGCGCCGGGCGAGGATTGGGAGGAGATCGGCGCGCCCGGCCGCGACCTCTACTCGGTCGTCTCGCCCGATAACCGCATCAACATGCACGAGTGGACGGACGTGTATGTTCGCACCTATCCGCTCTATGCCAACAAGGCGCCTCAGTCGCTCTTGAAGGCACGCCGCGGCGCCTGATAAGCGCCGCCCCTGAGGTCAAACGAAGAGGACACGCCCATGGCGAAGATGGTTAAGGTCGAGGCGCTCAAGACGGCGGTGACCACTGTTCGGGTGGGCGTGACCCGTCAGATCGTGGTCACGAATGAGGACAAGGCCGGGGCCAAGGCTGCGGAAGAGGCCGGCGAGCAGAACGCCCACACCTTCTTCACCACGCCCGAGGTCGCTGAGCAGCTCGAGCGCAAGGGCGTCGTCAAAATCCTGTCCGAGAAGGATGAGGATGGCGAGCCTGGCTCGACGATCGCCAGCGAGGCGGCCAACCGTCTCGAGGAGAACGCCAAGGTCGATGCCAAGGCGCACGAATCGACCAGCGGCGCCACGACCCGAGACACGACCGCGTTTGCCCGCCGCCCCCTCTCGCGCACCGGCCAGAGCACGGCGGCACTCGCCGGCGGCGCCACGGGGGCTGACACGGGTAGCGGCGGGGAAGAGGCAGACGATGCCGATGCACCGCCGGCTGGTGATGATGGCGCGGGGGACGCCGCCAGCAAGCCAGCCGCGAAACCCGCCTCAAAGCCCAGCGCTGCGAAGAGCTGAGCCGCCGGCGGGGATGAAGCCCCCACCGCAGACGGGACGGCCGCTCCTCTGCAAACGGGGGGCGGCCGTTTCCTTGTAGGAGTGCACGATGGATTGGGCAGAGCGCATGGCGGGGCCGGATGAGGCGATCGACGATGCGCTGGGCGATGAGATCGAGTTCGCGGCCGATGGCCAGAACTATGTGCCGCTCAAGTGCTTCGTCTATCCGGCCGGCGTCGAGGCCGAAATCTCCTTCGCCAATCTCGACCCGATCTCCGGTAAGGACCGCATGCTGGTCGCCAAGGCCAAGATACCGGTGCCCACGCGCGCCATGCGCATGAAGGTGCCCCAGCTCGCAGATCCCGCGCAGACGCATTGGGCGGCCGAGAATTGGGTGCCCGTAAGGGCCGGCCGCTATTGGATGATCGATCTGCAGAAGGCCGTGACGTGACGCCGCGGGTTCGCATCCTTCTGCGCATCGAGGCGCTGCTCAACCACGCCGATCTGGCCGGCATGAGCGGCGTTGCCGATATCAAGGTGCGGCACACCCGCAACCGGTGGGCGGCGCCCGATGAGAAGCCGTGCATCAGCATTCGCATGGTCTCGGATGAGACCGATGCCGACCCGGTGACCCAGGGCGAGGTTCAGCACGAGCTCATAATCGATTTGCAGGTGGATGCCGACTTGCAGACCGAGGATAGCGGCTTGGACCCGACCGGCATCGAGCGGCTGGGGCAGATCGCCAATGCCGCCATGACCGTGCTGCTCGACCGGGATGCAGAGGATGCGGATGGCAATGTGCTGCGCGGCCTATGTGACGGGGTGATCGATGGGGGCGTGCAGCCCGACGAAGATAGCGAGAGCGACGAAGCACGCTTCATTCATCGGATTATCGTGCTATACCGCACCTCGATCGAGGACCCGAACCTTCTTCTTTCGCACGAGGAAAGCCTGCCATGACCACCAAGGCCGAACCGAATTACGCTCCCGTCGCCCTTCCGCCTGGCAGCTTCGATGTGCAGAAGCTCGCAAAAGGTCTCGAGACCGCTGCCACCGCCGCCGAGGACAAGCGCGGCGAGGCGATCGACAAGGCGGTGACCTCGGCGCGCGACGATGAGAGCGCGGAAGGTTTCGAGCAGGGCGCCCGCACCGACCAGAAGCGCGTGGACTATGAGAACAAGGAGCTTGGCATCACCGAGCGGGTTCTCGTGCACGACCCGAAGAGCGAGGCCGCCCAGGAGGCGGAAGAGGTGGCCGAGGAACTCGCCGAGCACGAGGCCGAGAACCAGGGGGCGCGCAGCGGCACGGCCCGGTCCAAGAAGCAAGGGGAGTAACGGCACATGGCATGGAACCACCGCGAGAACGTGATCGCGATTGGCGTTGCGTTGCAGGTGACGCCGGGCGTGTTCGTGCAGCCTGGCGTGGCCGACCTCATGGGCGTGGCCAACATCGGCAACACCCGCGACCCGATCACGGCCGACGACCCTACCCAGACGGGCACGATCTGGAACGCCTCGCGCATCGTGATCGGCAAGACGGGCACGGTGAACTTCAACTTTCCCATCCGCGGCCCGGGTGGGGTAGCGCCGCCGGCCGCGAATGCATGGCCGATGGGCCGCGTCCTGCGCTCTGGCGGTTATGCCGAACTGCGCAACGCCGCCGCCATCGCCGGCGTGACCGTCGCGGGTTCGACCCAGACCGCGATCAAGCTCGCGGCCGATCTGCCCGGTGCAGATGATCTCTACATCGGCGCACCCTTGCAGATGGCAGCGATCGGCTCGGGCGCCATCCGCGGCACCACGCTCATCACCGACTATGACGCGGCCACCAAGCTCGCGACCATCGCCGACCTTCTGGGCGTCGCTCCTGGTGCCGGCGTTGCCTACACAATCCCGCCCTACCTCAGCTATGTGCTGGGCACGCTGGGCGTGGAGCCGCCCTATCTCTCGATCTCGGTGTGGCGCGACAAGCGGCGTTACGATTACGTCGATTGCCGCATGCAGTCGATCAACAAGGATATCCCGGTCGGTAACGAGTTCAACACGGGCTTCCCCTCGGTCGAGGTCACGATGCGCGGCACTCCCATCAACGTGGCTCAGGACCCGGCCCCGCCCGTTCCTGCCGCTGTGCTGGGCGTTCCGGTCACGCCGGCCCGCGCCGGTAAGTTCACGCTCGATCGCGTGCCTCTGGGCCACGGCGGCATCACCTGGCAGACCGGCTATGAGGTGGGTGCACCTTCGAACCAGAACCAGGACTCGGGCGCCGACGGTCACGAGATCATGTCGGGTGACCGCACGCTCTCGATCGACCTCAACCAGATGGACGCGACCGATTTCGATTTCGAGCAGCGCGAGGACGATCAGACCATCATGCCGGTGCAGTCGCTTTGGGGTGGTTTGGCCGGCAACCGGTTCGGCTTCCTGGCGCCGGGCGTGCAGATGAACCCGCTGAACCCGGGCGGTCGCAATGGGTTCGTAAGCCTCACTGGCGATACGTTCCCGGTTAGTGTAGATAAGTCGGCGGCGCTAACGATCTGGTGGTAAGCGGGGGGCCAGAAGCTCCCAGACCACTCCTCTCCCTAAAGCCCCTGGGTCGTTAGCGTCGACCCACTTCGCAACCCAGGGGCTTCACCATGCGAACGACTATCCCACTCACTGCGCGCGCTCCCCGCGCGTTCACGCCCAAGGCGCTTCTCGATCAGTATGAGGAGCGCCGTGAGGCCTGGTCCCGCACGCCTTCCAAGAAGCGCGCCGAGCGGCCGGAAAAGCCGGTTTTCTACATCGCAGTGCCAACGCTCACCGAGCGCGACACGATCGGGCAGCTCATGTTCGAGCTGGGTATCGTGCCGGTCACGCGCGACGATATCCGGCATGCAACCCTGCGCGCGGCGATCGAGAATGAGGACGATGAGAACGCCGAAGAGACGGCCGCATGGCTCGAGGGCTTCTGGCTCCAAAAGGAGATCGACGATAACCAGCTCGAGCTTTGGCAGGAGCAAGAGAACCAGCGCCTCATCGACCAATGGGCCGACCCTGAAACGAAGCGTGAGCCATTCCCGCGGCCGGAGCCTGTCACGACCTTGAAGGACCGGATGCGGGCCAAGGATATCGTGGACGCGATCGTGGCCCGCTCGCCGTCCGTGCGCCGGCTGGTGGGCGAGCAGCAGGCCTATTCGAAGAAATACGACCTTCTCTCGATGCGCGTGCACCTGCGCGGCTGGCAGGGCCTAAAAACCGAGCGCGAGGCCGAAGGCGGCCCCGGCATGCCCGATCTGGTGACCGAGGAGTGCCTTGAGGCGTTGCGCGATGAGATCGGCAACGCGGCCTGGCGCGAGATCGCCTTGTCGATCGACGGCATGTATTCGCTGAGCGCGGGCGAGGTGGGAAACTTCGGCTCGCCGCAAGGGAGCGGCTCGACGAGCGATGGTTCGACGCCGGTAAAGCCAAAGACGGATTCTGGCACTTCCCTTGGTTCCGAGAAGGCGGAACCATCCAGTTCGGAACCAACCCCCGCTCCCGCATCCGAAGCGACCACCGCAGCATCGTAGCGCTCTGGTGGAGGCGGCGGGGCCTCGAGAACCCGCCCTACCCCGATGGACGCGCCCATATCGATCAGCCGTTGCAACTGATATGGGCGTTTTCCATGATCGAAGAGTTCTACAAGTCTGAGCAGGACGACGGGGGGCAGGGGTGAAGCACACCTTTCGCCCCCCCAATGTCCGTGGACTGGTGGCCCGCGACAAGGAAAAGCACCGCCGCGCCCTCTACCGCGCCACCCAGGAGGGCATCGACCAGGCGACGATAGGCGCCCAGCGCAGGGTGCGATCGAAAATCCGCGCCGTGGGCTTGGGCGGCCTCGCCAACGCCGTCGGCAAAACCTCATCGTTCCAGCAGCGCAAGACGCCCGTGAAGCCGTGGGGCGCGATCTACGTGAAGGGCGGCGACCAGAGCCGCGCCGGCCAAGCGCTCGAGTCGTATTCCCGCGGCGCCGTTATCCGAGCTCGGCGCCGGAACTGGCTCGCCTTCGCGACCAACGCCGTGCCGCGCACGATCGGCCGGCGGCGCACCACGCCCGAACTCTTCAAGAAGGCCGGGATGGTCACGCGCATAGGCCAGCTCCATTTCGTGCAGGTGAAGCCCAACCTCGCCTTCCTCATGCTACGCAACGTCTCGCTCCATCCCCGCACGCATCAGGCCAAGCGGCTGGGACCGCGCCCCACCCGCACGCGCGTTGCAGTGAAGGAGGTGGTGGCCTTCGTGCTTATCAAGGTGACGCGGCGCGCCATGCGGTTCGATAAGGACCGCGAGATTGCCAAGGCCGCGCGCGAGGTGCCGACGCGCATCGGCTTCCTTCTTGATCGCATTCTCACGAAGGGTTAGGCTCGGTCCATAAACCCCAGAGCGAAAAGACGCTGCAAGGTCGCCTTCGGGGGCCAGGCGTCGCGGAGATAGGCCCTGGGAGCTGAGGGTTGCGTTCTACGCTTCGCCTGTGACGCTCCTGGGGCCTTATCGCTCCCTCGCCATCCCAGCATCGATGCGGTAAGGCTGCGCCACCAGCCGGGAGCATTTGCCTGTGGCACGCGCATCGACATTCACCAGCTACATCAATGCCGAGATCGATAGCGGGCTGGATGCCAAGTGGGCGCGCTATGAGCAGGTTGCGACCCGCACCTATTCGAACATCGCCAGGAAGGCCGAGGAAGCCAGCCGCGCCGTCGCCGGGCTGAACGGCGGCCGGGGCACGGGCGGGGCCGGCCTTGGCCGCGCAGCCGACATGAGCCGGCAGGCCGCGCAGATACGCGCGATCGACGACGTAAACCGCAAGATCGCGCGCTCGAGCGAGGATGCGAGCCGCGGCCTCACCCGGCAGGCCCGGGCCACCACCACGGCCGCGCGGGAAAGCAACGTGCTCTCTCGCAGCCTCTCGGCCGTCTCGACCTCCTTGAACGTCGTGCAGGGGCCTCTTAGCCCCCTCGCGGGCCGGGTCTCAGCGCTGGCCGGTGCGATCTCGGATTTGACCGGCTTTAGGCTGGGCATCGCCGGCATCGCCTCCTCGCTCTTCATCCTCGGCTCGACCGGCAACACCTATGCCGAGCTAGAGGGCCGTATGCGCGGCGCCTTCATCGAGCAGAGCCGCGTCAATACCGCCATGCAGGACGTGGCGCGCATTGCGCAGGCCACCCGCACTGCCCTCGACCCGGTGGGCGAGACCTATATCAAGATCAGCAAGTCGGCCGAGGCCTTCAACATCAGCCAGGAGCGATCGGCCCGGTTGGTCGAGACGGTGAGCAAGGCCACCATCCTCTCGGGCGGCTCTCGCCAGACCCAGGAAGCCGGTATCGGCCAGTTCGGGCAGGCGTTCGCCTCTGGCACCCTCGCGGGCGAAGAACTCAAGTCGGTTCGCGAAAACACTTTCGTGCTGGCTCAGGCCATCGCCAAGGGCATCGGCGTCGAGGTGGCGCAGCTCAAGGAGCTGGGCGCCGAGGGCAAGCTCACCACCGAGGTGCTGGTCGCTGCGCTCGAGAAGGCGAGCCTCGAGATCGATGCCCGGTTCTCGGCCATGCCCAAGACGATCGGCCAGAGCATCACGGAGCTGCGCAATTCGTTCACGCTGCTGGTGGGCAGCTTCGACCAGGCCACCGGCTTTTCGAGCAATCTCGCCAGCCTCATCGGCGCCGTCGCCGAGAACATGCGCGGTCTGGCCGCGGTAGCGCTGGGCGTCGGCGCAGGCTTTGCAGCAATCAAGGTGGGCAGCTTTGTTACCGACATGCAGCAGGCGATCGGCCGCACCGTTGCCATGAACAAGGCGACGCGCGATCTGGCGCAGAGCCGCAAGGTCGATGCCGAGGCGATGGTGGCCTTTACCCAGCGATCGGTCGCGGGCCTGAACCAGCAGCAGGCCGAGCTTCGTGAGACCATCGCGCTCGAGCAGCGTCGGGTTGCGACGGCCCAGCGCCAAGTGGCCCGCGCTCGCAACGACCCGTTCGGCAACACCGAATCGATCAAGGCCGCGCTGCGCGAGCAGATCGCAGCCCAGCAGGCCTTGAGCGCGGCTCAGCGGGCGGGCGTCGCCAATTCCGATGCACTGGCGGCATCGCAGCAGCGTCTCGAGGTTGCGCAAACCAGGCTCAGTCGCGCGACCCGCGTAGCCGAGGGCAGGGTTGGTCTCTTCCGCAGCGCGCTTCGCGGCGTCATTGGCGCGATCAACCCGCTCGGCATCGCTATTGGCCTTGCCACGGGCGCCCTCATTTCATTCGCGATGAAGGCGGGCGCGGCCGAAACGGCGCTGGCCAGCTTCTCCAATGAGACGATGGACGCGGCGCGCAAAGCGATCGGTCTCGCCGGCGCCAACACGCAGCTCGCCAACAGCTATTATGAGATCGCGCGGGCGATGGGCCGTAAGGCCGTCGCCGAGAAGCGCGAGCAGGTGGGCGGCATTCAGAATGAACTTGCCGGCCGCCTGGGGCAGATCGCGCTTCTCGCCGGCCCCGGCAAGACGCGCGAGGGCTTGCTCGGCTGGATGAAGCTGGTGAAAGCCGGCACGGCCGATATCGGCGAACTCAGCAAGCAACTCGGCAATCTCGAAAAGTCGAACCCGCGGCTCTTCAAGGGTAAGCTCCTGGGGTTCATCGGCCCCGACACCTCGATCAAGGGCTTTACCAATTCCACCGTTGCGGCCTTCGGCGCACAGCAGGAATTGAACGCGGCGATCGAGGACCAGAGGAAGATCGAGCAGGAGATCGCCGAGGCTCGTCGCGAGAATGCCCAGCCCCGCCGGCAAGCCGCGCAGCCTGTGAGTGCGGCTGACCTTCGCACCAGCGCGCAGGCTGATGCTCTCGATTCTGGCACCAGCGCCATCCGCGCGGCCGGCATCCGCCGCAAGAAGGCGCTGCAGGATTTGGACCGCGAATTGGGCGTGGCCAACGGCAAGGTGCCCGGTGACCGGGCGCAGGAATACCGCGAACGCGCCGCCGAGATCGAGCGCACCTATAACCTCGAGACGCAGGCCGCCCGCGGCGCAGCCAAGGCCCGCACGGCTGGCGCCCGCGAAGCCGCCGCCGCCTCGCGCCAGGAGATCAAGGATAACCGCGAGCTCGCCAAGAGCCGGCTCGAGCTGGCGCTGCTCGACCTCGAGAAGCGCAAGCCGCAGCTCTCGCAGCAGGAGTTCTACGCCGAGCGCGTTCGCCTCCTGAAAACCTATGACGCCGAGATCGAGCGTATCGATGCGGCCGGTGACCATCATTCTTCGGTCACTCAGCAGATGATCGCCGACACGCGCGAAATGACGCGCCAGGCCGAGGCGCTGGGCGAGAAGCGGCGCGATATCCTGGCCGGCTGGGACGAAGCGCCCCGCGCCATCGATCGCGCCCGCGACCAGATCGAGGATTTGCGCAGGAGCATCGGCTCGATGATCGAGGGGCAGGGCGGCTCGCTTGTGCTCTACACCCAGGAAATGGCGGATGAGGATGCGCGCCGCATTCTCGAGGGCGTGCGCCGGCCGATCGAGGAAGCCGCCCGCGCCGCCGAGCAGTTCCGCGCCGTGGCCGGCCTCAGGCTGGAAGGCTTCGATCTTGCGGCCGAGGCGCTTGAGCGCGCTCTCGATCTGCAGCGCGAGGTGGGCGAACTCACCCGCGAGGATTTCGACGTGGTGGTGGGCCAGGTCGAAGAGCAGCAACGCATCAACAACCTTCTCGCCCAGCGTGAGCGGCTTCTCGAGCCGATCTTGGCCCAGGTCACCCAGACCAAAGACGCCTTCGAGGAAATGCTGGTCAACCTGCCAGAGCAGGGCCTCGAGTCGATCGACGGTTTCTTGAAGAATATCGGCCAGCAGGTGCGCCGGGCCTATGCGCGCCAGATCAGCGAAGCACTGTTCGGCGGCGCTGAGCAGCGCCTCAAGGATATGCTGGGCACGGCCCGGGGCGGCCTCGATGCGGCATACGAGTATCTGGCCACCCATGCGCGCGGGACGGGCACCGAGTTCGACAATCTCGCCAGCCAGAGCAACCGTGCAGCCGACGCGCTCGCCACCCTGGCCGACAGCGCCAATATGCTGGCAGGCGGCGTAGGCGGCACGCCCGAGAGCAGCTTTGCCGATGCGGCCAACAAGTATGGCCTGGGCCACCTCCTCAATTCAAAGCCCCTGGTGGGAGCGGGCGCCTCGGTTGCCAGCATCCTCGCCGGCCGCGGCGGTGGCGGCGACGATAACACGGGCGATGAGATCGTTGTCGTCGGTTCGCGCCAGCGCAGCGCCAGCGCCCCGGGCACGTCGAGTTCGGGCGCCAGGCGCAGCCCCAGCTCAGGCCTTAGGGCGCTGGGCGATGAGTTCGGCGGCGCGCTCAACAAGACGTTCAACACGACCTTCTTCCGCAAGATGGGCGATGTTTTCCAGGGTGCGGGCAACGGCATGCTGGCCTCGAGCGTGGTGGGCATGACCGGCCTAAAGCAGAACCAGACCACCGCAGCGATCGGCGGCGCCGTGGGCAACCTCGTGCTGCCGGGCATTGGCGGCTTCATCGGCGGCGCGCTGGGCGGCACGATCGGCGGCCTGTTCGCCAAGCGGCCCCGGGGCGCCGGCTCGGTCACCAATCTGGGAGTGACGGGCAGCACCAACGACAAGGCCCTCACCGCGAGCCTGCTCGAGTCGGGCAATTCGCTCCAAGACACGATCAACCAGATTGCCAACGCGCTGGGCGCGACGGTGGGCGCCTATGACGTAGGGATTGGGCGCTACAAGGAGTATTTTCAGGTCTCGGGCCGCGCCGGCGACCCGAAGCTGGGCAATTCCTATTTCGGCCGCAACAGCCGCGATGCGCTCTACGACGGCACCGATGAGGCCGCCGCGATGCAGGCCGCGGTCAAGGCGGCGCTCATGGATGGCGCGGTCAAGGGCATCAGCCAGGCCTCGCAGAACATTCTCAAGGCGGGCAAGGATTTGCAGGCCTCGATCGAGAAGGCGCTGGCGATCGAGAGCATCCCGAAGCGGCTGCTCGCGTTCAAGAACCCGACGGCCGCGGCGATCAACGATCTCAACGCCGAGTTCGTGAAGCTGATTTCCTACCTCAAGGAAGGCGGGGCCACGGCCCAACAGTTCGCCGAGGCGCAGGAGCTTTACGATCTCGAGCGCGCCCGCGCCATCGAGCAGGCCACGAACCAATCGGTAAGCGCGATCACCGATTTCATGGAGCAAATGACCAGCTCCGGTTCCTCGCCGCTCAACAAGCGCACGGTGTATGAGAACGCCAGCACCACGCTGGGCGGCCTCGCTTCGCAGATCAACTCGGGCAAGGTCGTCGATCAGAACGCGCTCACGAGCGCTGCGGCCAATTTCCAGGCCGCCAGCCGCAACCTCAATGGGTCGAGCCAAGCGTTCTTCGCCGATTTCGACATGCTCTATGACCTGTTGGGCAAGGCGCGCGCGAACGCGCTGCAAGGTTCGGTGGATGCCAGCGGCAATCCCACGCTGCCTGGCTCACCATTCGAGAGCGACAGCACGGTGAAAGCGCTCCTCGATCAATACCGGGGCCACACGAACGCCATCAACGACCAGACGACCGAGCTCGGCAACCTGCTGCGCGAGATCAGGGACGAACTCAAAGGCCCGGCGGCTGGGGTGCTGCCGCCAGCCGCCAGCAGTCCGATCGCCAGCCTGCCCGGCTTCGCCGGCGGCGGCGGGGGCCGAGGCTTTGGATATACGCGGCCGACCATAGAGCAATTCTGAGCGCCTAGCCCCGCGCCCTTGTGTCGGCTATGGCTTCGCGCGGAATGAAGCCGCTCCTGCTCACGGTCGAGCCGTTCGACATTGCCGCTGGCGCCCGCACGCTATGCCGCATCGCCGACGGCCTCAGCTCCCAGGTTTACGGCGTCAACGGGCAAAAGTGGTTCCCAGCCGTCACGGCGCGGCCGCAGATATCGCTCGATCTCATGTCGCTCGATCTCGACGGCACCATACAGCCGGCACGGCTGGACATGGAGATCACGCTCAATGAGCTGCCGGCCGATGTGAATTGGCGCGCGGCCAAGTGGATTGGGGCGCCTATCCTGCTGTGGAGCGCCGAGGAGCTGGAATGGTCTCGCCGCCGGTCATGGTTCACCGGGCAGGTGCGCAGCCAGCGCCTCGACAGTGACGCCGGCACGCTGAGGCTCACGGCCGAGGCAGTCAATCCCAAGCTCGAGCGCAACCTGCTGTTCGCTGTATTCGACGGGAGTGGGGGCCTGGGGGGCGAGGCGGGCGTGCGCGGCACGCTCATGCCGGCGGGCTTCGGCATCGTGCCGCACATCGAACCGGTATGGTTCGACAAGACGCGCTGGATTGGGATGCTGGATGGCTACGGCAACCTTCAATCGGTTCAGCGGCTCCTCGAGGGCGGCAACGATCTGGGGCCGGTTTTTCAGGATTATCCGACCTATGCCGCGCTCGCCGCTGCGATCGATGCCAAGGCCGTGCCCCGCGGCCGGTGGGCCACCTGCATTGCATCCGGGCTGGTGGGGCTGGGAGCGCCGCCCGAGGGGCCGCTCGGCGCCTTTGCGACGTTCGGCGCGAACAACATCGGCGAGATCATCGATCGCATCTGCTCGGTGCATGCTCTCATGCCCACCAGCGAGATCGATCTGGTTTCGTTGAGTTCGCTCGATATCGAGCTGCCGTTCCCGGTGCACGCCTGGTTCAAAGACCAGCGCCGCATCATCGACGTGGTGCAGAGCTTGGCCGCCAGCGCCAATGCCACCCCGCTCCTCCTGCCCAACGGCAAGCTCGCTGTTTCGCGGGGAACATTGTCGGCGCCGGTGGCGACCCTCAATCGTAACGGCGCCAGCCAGCCGCGGGTGATCGATTGGCAGGTTGCAGATCCCGTCGCGCCGTTCTGGCAGATCAAGGCGCGCACCTCGCGCCCCGCGCGCGTGCTCACCTTCGATGAGGTGAACTACGCCGACACGATCACCGACATGGGCGCCTACAAGCCCGCCGAGGTCTATCGGCAGGGCAACGTCGTGTGGCTCTCCAACAAGTCGAGCTGGCTCTATCGCCATAACCTGCCGACGGCCGGCAACGCCCCGCCGATCTGGCCCGCAACGCAAAATACCTGGTGGGTCAACCTCACCCCGCCCTCGACGGCTGGCGACCTCCTCTATGCCGATGGGACGCCGATCGAAGCCTTGAAGCCGCTCGAGGCCGGCGCGAACGTGACCGAGACGCGCATTGCGTTCGGCATCCCCAACCAGGGCGCGCTTGCGACAAAGAACGCGGTGAGCTGGGGAAGCGAGATCAGCGCCCGGCCGGCCATGCTCACCGACACGCAATTTGTGGGCGGCTATGAGCGCATCCGTTCGCCCTTCCTCTTCGACCCGGCGAGCGGGACAACAATGGAGGGGCGCTGGCCAGCCGAGTTCGGCGCGAACGTCACGGAAATCCGCACAGCCTTTGCCATTCAGGGCCAAGGCCCAGGAGCGACGGCTCCTGCCAACGATGTTCTCAATTACAAGATTGATAACTCGGTCGTCCACGTCGCGGCGCCAGGTGGAGCCTCGATCAATTACACGGGCGGCGAGATCGTCGGCAACCTGCGCATAACGCTTCCGGTGGGCGCGGATGGCGCGATGGTGTCTTTCGAGGTCGATGTATTCGACTATGCGGTTGGGCGATCGTGCAAATATCTCATTTCCGGCTACGCCTATAACCTTGGCGGTGGGGTGCTCGTTTGGACGAACCAATCAGTTTACTTCATAGGCCCGGAAGAGCGCGCGAGGCCGGTCTGGTTCGGCCGCATCAACGGCAAGCATGCGGTGAGGATAGGCACTGCGAGTTCGTCTTGGAGCTATCCGCAAGTCATGGTCCGCAACTTCAAGGCGGGCTACACGCCGGGCACGGCAACAGCATGGAAAGATGGCTGGGCCGTCGGGTTTTATGCTGCCGCTCTCGATGCCGAGGACGTGTCGGTGGCCAAGCCCCGCGCGGGCGACGCCGTGTTTGGCGAGGGCATCAAGGAGGCGCCCGGCGGCGCAATCGCGACACGGGCAGCATACCGAACCGATCAGGGCATTGCATTCGGCTTTCAGGGCCAAGGCGTGCTGGCCACCCTCAACGCCATTGTGGACGGCTATCTGGGTGGCAATCTGGCAGCGCGCATAGCGCCCTACCCCGGCTCTCCCACATACCTTTCGGCCATAACGATCGCTTACTCGAATGGCTCCGGCCTCGACGGCCTGAGGCCTCAGGAGGCCGGCGCGAACGTCACCGAGACGCGCATTGCGTTCGGCATCCCCAACCAGGGAGCGCTTGCGACAAAGAACCAAGTGGGAGCGGGCGATTTTGCTGTGGCTTCTCTCAGCGCGATCTCGGCCAACATTGGGTTTCTGGTGAGCTATAACGGCCAGGGTGGGCGCGTCGAGCGCGATGGTAACGGCACGCGCGTCTATGACGATAACGGCCAGCTTCGACTTAGAATTGGATTCTGGTGATGTCCTATGGAATGCAAGTGTGGGACGCGGCCGGAACCCTCATTTTGGACACCTCGACCAAGGTGCTCAAAAGCGCCGTGCTGATAGATTTCACAGCCAACACGACAGCCGTTCAAAGTTTACCCCTCCCCGGCGATGTGAGTTTTGTGGCCGTCTCCGCGAAGCCTGTCAGCGGTGGCGGCGATGCGCGCGTAATAGAGTCCGAGCAGGTGGGGCAGGAACTCAGATACCGCGCGCGCCAGGTCGATAATCTCGACTATCAATTAAACGTGGTGATGTTCTGATGCCCACAGGCTTTGAAGCCTATGACGATCAAGGCAAGCTGCAGTTTTCGTCGGAAGCGTCGGCTTACTACGTCCACGACTCCTTCCCCGCGAACATCGTTAATGTCGCAAACAGTTTCGGCCGGGTCACGGTGCCGCTCACGAACCCATCTGAGCTGGTGGCATTCAGGAGCACCGCGGCGGCCATGGCGGGTTTCCGCCGAGCCGCTGATTACACAATCTACACAGCAACCCTCGCAGGCACCATCGACATTCGGATATTGAGACCCTTTCGACTGCTCTCGCCGGCGGCAGACAGTTTCGGGCTGCAGGTGCTCTCCTCTACGGGTGATCTGCTTTATTCGGCGGCGAGAAAAGCGGTGACAATATTCGGCGTCGTTTCAGTCTATGGCGAGGACGGAATAGGCGATGTTGGCGACTTTCTCGTAACCGGCGCCGGCACCAACCCCTACGCGCTCATACTTGGCAACGAGTTTATCTCTTACACCGGTGAACAGGGCACAGACGCTATCGAGCGCATGATAGTGGTTGAGACGGCCTCCAACGCTGTGACGGCTGGCACCGCGCGCCGGTCGGAGTGGCCGGGCATGCCGAGCAACGGCGGAACTGAATACTCAGGAACCTTCACGGTAGCAGCGCTATTATAGCTTTCCGGCCATGGCCAAGCGTGCTATGGGCATAGCTCCATAACAGGAAAGGCCATCTTCTATGTTTACGTTTGCCATGACTTTAGCACTTGCCGCCGCTCCCGCCTCGGCCCTCATTGCGCCTGGTTCTGGTCCGATCATCGTCTATCAAGACAATCGCGGCCTTTCGTGTGGCTCTCGAATTGCAGACGGTGCGCGCACCAATAACCGCATCGCAGCGTCCAGAGTTAAGAAGCAACTGCTGGCAGCGGGCTATGCACCCGTTAAGATCATTGTCCTCGAGGATGGACAGCGCGTGCTCACTCACGAGGCTGGCTCGGTGCTGGTGCAGGGCGTTTCGCCCGAGAGTCGCTGTAACTAGCGATTGAGATACCGAGGCCCCGCGCAAGTGATCTGAGCGGGGCCTACCCCCTCCGCGGCGTTAGTGCTAAGCGGGCATCACCCTTTGGAGAGACGCGCATGGCCTTTGAGTTTTCCCCCGATGTGCCCAGCCTTCTAGCCGATCTGCAGCGGTTCATGGTTATGCACGGCCGCGATCTGCCAGAAGAGACGTTCGAGCAGCTCCTTCCCCACACGTCGAACCCGCAGGTGAGCGACCTCGTGTTTGCGGCCGAGGCGCTCTACGCGATCAAGGGCGAACTCACCAAGGAAGGCCGCGATATCACCGCCAAGCTCGCGCAGTTTTGCGCCTACAACGGCTGGCACGGCATGGGCGAGCGAGGCTATCAGATCGCCGCCGCGATGCAGCGTATCGGCGGATATCAGCCGCCCCCGGGCCAGAGCTGGCCCAAGGCCGAGGACGACCCAGAGCCGCTCGCCCGCTTCGTCGAGGAGCAACCCGCCCCCGCCCAACTCCCGCCGGTTGAATGAGCGCAGACCCGGCCGATATCGCCATCATCACCTCTGATGGCGTCGTTCTCACGCAAGAGAACCTGGCCCTTCGTGCTGCCCATCCCGATGCGCGCGATACGGGGCGCGGCGAGATCGAAATGTTCTACGACAACCCCGCCCATGCCGCGGCCGTGCTCGCCGAGCGGTTCGCGCTGCTCAGCCAGCCCTCGGCCGTGCATGAGGGCATCGAGGTGGCCGACGATCTGGGGCTGGGTTCGAGCATACCGCTCGCGCCTTACGTGCCTTGCTTCCGCGTGATCGATGAGAAGCGGTCGATCGACACGGTGGCCCGCACGCGCGCGCTCGTCTATCAGGCGGGCGAGGACCGGTTCAGTCTCGAGGTCGTGGCGTAATGCATCCCACCCTCACTCCTGGGATTGCTACTGCCACGACGGCGCAGGTGTTGGTCGGCAACCTGGCCCCAGACGGCACTATCGACATTCAGTATGGCATCCGCCCAGATTTGGAGCTGTGTGTTGCTCCGGTGGTTGAGGCGCTGCCCCGCGCGAATGTGCTTCTGGTCGGATTGAATGCCGGAACGACCTATTACGTCCGCGCCCATAACCGCCGCGCGAATGGCACGATCGAAGAATGGTCCCCGCCTCTGCCAGTTCGCACGTTTGCCGGCGCAGCTCGAGACCTGACACCGGCCGCCATCACGCACGAACCGGCCATGTTGGTCGCACCCATCCCCGTCGCCCAATGGTTTGCCGAGTGGACCGTGCCTGGCTTTCCGGTCGAGAACCTTGGGTATGATGCGCCGGTGGCCTGGCGCTCGCGGCCCGACAACAACGTGCATCGCTTCGGCTTTCATATCTCGCCCGAACCGCTCGATACGATTGCGCTTCTGGCGAGCAACGCCCCCGAGAATGCGCGGGTTCGTGTGAGGGCCGGGCAAACTCTTGCAGAAGCCCAGGGTGTGGCGCCGGCCTTTACATTCGGATGGACGCCCTTTCGCGCCTCCCCAGCCCTGCCTGCCCGCCCGGCGTATCACTGCCTGCTGCGGCTCCCTGCACCGCAGCAATATCCTTACTGGTGGATAGAAATTGAGGCCGAGGTCACGGGCCGCCTATTCGAGCTGCAGCACGCAATCGTGGGTCTCAATCGCGTTTCGAAGCGGCACGCGCTCGACAAGTCCGAAAGCCCCATCGATCTGGGCACGCTCACGCGCCCGCGCACCGGCATCCCTTCTCGAGCGCTGGGCTTCCGCATGCGGCGCGTCGAGTTCGATATTGCGGCTCTGAACGAAGCTCAATTCGAGGTGGCCTTTGGCGATCTCGGCTGGCGCGTCGGGTCGACGGAACCGGTGCTCGTGGTGCCCAACACGAAGCCTGGCCCCTACCTGCACGATCGCATTCTTTACGGGGCGCTGGGGCAAGGCTCGCGCAGCACCAACACGCGCGGCCCGCTCTACAACAAGAGCTTCATCGTCGATTCAATAATCTGACTTTTGAGCGGTGCTGAGGCACGGCCTGCCGCGCCGATATTGGAATCGCACGCCGAAACGCCCACCCGGCCTTGGACACCCGGCGTTTGCCGAGATAAATCGCCCTCTGGCCAAGCGCACCAACGCGGGTGTATGGCGTTTCTAATTTCGCGCCATTCGAAGGTCTCACCCTATGCAGCCAGGAGCGGTGGAATCAGTCGCGAAGGAAACCGTCGAGGTCGGCCGGGTATTTGGTGGTGGGGGCACCGACGGGCTTATTCTCTACGCCCTCATCCTAGCGGTATTCCTAATGTTTCTGGCGCTGTGCGCCTTCGCCATGCTGCTGCGCCGATCGCTGCAATCCCTCGACACTCAGAGCAAGTCGTTCGCCACAGCCGGCGAAAAGACAGCAGACTCGCTCAAGGAACTCGCGTCGGCCATCGCCTCCAACAGCGCACAAGATCAGTCGCACCAGATGATGGTTGCGCAGACGCTCGGGAGGTTAGAGGCGGTGCTGCCCCGCCCAACCGGTGGAGAGCGCAATGACATTGCACCATGAACGATGGGCCACATGGATGAAGCTAGGGCTTGCCTTGGTCTATCCCCCCGCATTTCGCCAGGCGATGGATGAGATCGCCGCAGCGACGCGCCCCACAGAAATCGCTGCAAAGCATGTGGCCGAGGCGGCGGAAGAGGTGCAGGCCGTTGCAAGGTCATTGAGGAAAGACGGCCAACCCTCTATGGGAAGCGAACTGGCCGAGACAGTGCAGCGGGTCGCCAGCGCGCTATAGAAGCCAAGGAGTTCAAGAGAATGCCGCACGCTGCGATGTTCTACGTGATACTCCTGCTCTACCTCATCCTCATCGTCGGGTGCCTTGGCATGCTGGTCGGCTGGGTGCCGGCGGCACGCCAGCTTTGGGACCTCGAGGGTGAGCAGTGCCAGGCGCGCGACGATGCGTTGCTCGCGGCTGGCAAGGCGGCGCTCTACACGCGCCTAGTGCAGCCCTTCCCGGCCTTCCAACGGTGCTGGGCGCTGCGCTGGTCGAAGGCCTTTCAGGTTTCGGTGTCGATCGCCGAGCACGCGATCTTCATGCTGATTGGCTGCGCCCTGCGCGTCTGGCAACTCACGATCGACGGCAGCTACGTGATCGGCCGCGCCGACGTGCTTCTGGCGCTTTTCCTCGCCGGCCTTGCCGACAGCCAGCGCCGGCTCAACCGCGCTGCGGCGCTCAAGGCCGACGGCACGCTGCGCTGGCAGTGGTATGCCTTCAACGCACTGGTCATGGGGACCGCGATAGCCGTGGGGATGCTGGCGCTGTTCAGAGAATTGGGTTATATCGCGCCGGCCTGAGACGGGTTGGAGGTGCGATGTGGCGTGGTTCGGTCTCAAGACGCTCGATCTAGCCGAGGGCCAGCTTCCGCCCTGGCTCGACCAGTTCGTGACCATCACGAGGCCGCTCGCCACCAGCGCGCTCATCGCCATCCCCTCGATCGGGGCTTTCACGGTCGGCTTGGTTTCCTTCTGGGACGCCGCGGCCGGCGAAGCCGCAGCCAAGAACTCGGTGGCGTTCCTGGCTGGCATCCCTGACGCTGCCTATACTCTCATAGGCGCGGTCGCGCTGGGCTACTTCGGCGCCAAGACGGCCGAGGTTATCAAGAAGCCGGCCCCGCCTTCCGGCGACACACCGCCCGAGACGGGCCAGAACACGTCCGAGGCGGTAGTCACCGCCAGCTCCGGCCCGGTCGTCGCCAGCCAGGAGCTTGGCGCCTCCCCATTCACCCCGCACCAACCCGAGCAGCTCGACCCTGAGAACCAGCGGTGAGCGCCAGGCATCCCGATTTCTCGGAAATCCAGGCGCGGCTTCGCCGCATCAATCCAGCCTTCTATCCGCCGGGCACGGCGCTCGACGATGAATATGGGCCGGCCATGGCGCGCGGCATCGATGGCGCGCTCGACGAACTCGAGGCCAGCCACGGCCTCACGCCATGGCGTATTGTGCCCCCGCCCAAGAAGGCTCCCCAGATCCCGGCGCGCTATGCGTTCCTGCTCGATGAGCCAGCCGCGCCGCTCATGGTTCGCCTCGCGCTCAAGGAGCTGGGCCTGGTCGAGAAGCCCGGCTCCGGCTCGAATCCCACGATTGTCGGCTGGGCCGATGAGGTAGAGGCGGCAACCAGCACGCCCTACACGCGCTGGGCCGCGGATTGGTATTCAGACGACAGCGTGCCGTGGTGCGGCCTCTTCATGGCCGTGATCGCGGTGAGAGCTGCGCAGGGCCGCGCCGAGCGCATGCCGCCCGACAAGTATCTGGCAGCTCTCTCCTGGGCGAATTGGGGCATCAGCGTGCCGGTGGCGCACGCTGCAGTCGGCGACGTTATGGTGCTCGGGCGCCAGGGCGGTGGCCACGTCACCTTGAACGTAGGGACCGAGGAGGGGGGCGCGCGGTTCTTCGGCCTGGGCGCCAACCAGAGCGATGCGGTGAATATCCTGCCCTTCCCCATTGAGCGGGTGAGGGCCGTGCGCCGGCCGCCCTACCTTTCCGTGCCAGCGGGCGCCCGGCGGGTGTATCTCAAGGCTGGCGGCGCCAGCTCGGTTCGAGAGGGATAGGACATGGATTTCACCAAGATCGGCAGCTTCTTCAAGACGGCATGGGTGCAGGTGGCGATCGCTGCCATCGCTATCGTGATCGCCTTCATCTGGTGGCGCGGCGTCGACCACGGCAAGACGAGCAGCAAGCTCGACCAGGCCGAGGCGACGATCGAGACGATGGCCACCGTGTCGGCCGCGAACGATGCGGCTGGTGAAGAACGCACGGCCGATGCCCTGCGAACGCAAGACGAAGGAAGGGAGTTGAGCGATGCGAGGACGAATCCTAATGACGATGCTGCTGAGCGCCGTGCTCGCCGCCTGTGTGCCAGGCTGCGCCAGCAAGGTGTCCCAACCAGCGCCCATCCCACCTGTTGCCGATTTGAAGCGCCAGGCGGAACCTGCAATACCGCCGGCGGTGTTTGAGGTCGGCGCAGATCGCCAGCCGACAGCTCGAGCGATCGAAGCGGAAGAAGCCTACAACGATCGGGTGCTGCTATGGGGCCGCGGCGGCTGGGATGCGGTCGGCCGGCTGTGCGGCTGGGCCAAGCGCGTATTTGAGGGCGTGCCCGCGGTAGAAGCGCTTGACTGCCGACGGCCGCCCCCGCAGTAATCGGCGCGACCCTTGTTGGTCGTCCCTCCCTGAAAACCTGGCCCGGCGGCTCCAACCGCCGGGTTTTTCTTTGGCGCAACAGAAAAGCCCCCCGGCTCCTGTTGGGGAGAAACCGAGGGGCTTAGCTGTGCGATCTCCCGCTAGGCGGGGGCCATCGACCGCGTGCCGGGCCGGCTTATGCCATCACTGAATGCTGGCCGCAACACGCTAGAGTATCTGGCCCCGCTCTGATAAAAGGCCCCGCACCAGCCCCAGGGGGAGTGCGACGGCATGACATTGAGCGGAACCGCAGCGGCGAGCATGCAGGCAGGGCCATACGACCCGCCGCAGGACCGCCCCATCTGGCTCACCCTTGCGGGAACGTGGACCGGCGCGGTGCAGGTTATGCGGTCGGTGGATGGTGGCAATACGATCGCCCCGCTCACGGCCGGCGGCGAACTGTATGCGCGGTTCACCGGTAACTGCTGCGAAGAGATCGCGGTCGAAAGCGATGGGCGAGCTCGTTACTATCTCGAGATCACGGTTGCCACGGGCGCCGTGGAATACGACCTCGGCTGATGCCCTCCAAGAAGCGCACGACCCGCGACATTGCGCTGAGGGCGGGGATAGCGGCTGGCATCCTGGGCCGCGCCAAGCGATCGGTTGCGGTGAATGCGCTCGTGGGCGTGGCGAACCCGGCCAGCCACACGCTCCTTTTGGACACGCTGCAGGCCGCCGGCATCATCCGCCCTGACGAGGCCCCCACCATCCCGACGGTGCGGCTCTCGAACTCGATCAGCCAGACCGAAGGCAACACCGGCACCAGGGCCTTCGTCTATACGGTCACACGCTCGGACACCGAGGGCGCGCTGGCCGTGACGTGGACGTTCTCGGCCGGCCTGATGAACGCGGCCGATTTTCAGGGCGGCGTTCTGCCCACCGGCGGCGTGCTCAACTTTGCCGATGGCGAAGCGACCAAGCAATTCACGATCACGACGGTTGGCGATACCGTCGTGGAAGCCAGCGAGATATTCACCGTCGGCCTCACCGCGCCGGCTGGGTGGGCGCTGGGCAATCCCAGCAGCGCGACGGGCACGGTCACCAATGACGATCTGCCCCCGACGCCCACCGTCTCGATCTCGGCCGCGGTCTCGCAGGCCGAGGGGAACTCGGGGACCAGGACGTTCACCTATACGATCACACGCAGCAGCTCGCTTGGCCCGGTCGTGGTGCCATGGACATTCGCCGCCGGCGAGACGACGGCGGACGACTATCTCAACGCCGCGCTGCCCACGGGAGGCAATCTCAATTTCGCCGATGGCGCCGCTTCGGTGCAGCTCACCATCACCACGGTTGGCGATACGGTCATTGAGCCTGACGAAACCTTCACGATCGGGCTGGTGGCGCCCTCGGGCTATGCGCTTGGCACTCCCAGCACCGCCACGGGCACGATCCTGAACGACGATTCGGCGACGGCCCCCGATGCTCCCGTGCTCACGAGCTTCTCGAGCGGCTGGGAGACCGGCGACAATCCTCCCGACTTCGACGTTGTGCTCAACCCCACCTATTACAACGGGGATGAGGGCGATGCCGGGTTCGGCCAGGGCGACCAGGTGCGCATGCGCTGGCGGCTGGGCGCGGGCGCCTTTGTCGTCGAGCCGTGGATTCCCTACTGGATTGACCCGACACCCGATGCGCCCAGCATCGTCACGGGCAAGTTCTCGGATTTCTACGACTTCTATACCGACGGCAGCTTGAACGCCGGCGGGCTTTTCCAGGCCTATGTGGACACGGTGCGGGACCTCGGCCTGCCCACCGAAAGCTCGATCGCGACCTCGAACCTGTGGCAAGATATGCTCGACCCGATCGTGGTGGCGAGCCAGGTCGATATCGTGGGCCTCACCGGGACGGGCATCGATCTGCCGTTCGGCTATGGCGATGGCCCGATCACGCCGGCCGCCATCCCTTGCCAGAACGGCGACAAGCTCGTGATCGCGGTGGCGCTCGAGCACAATGGTGCGGGTAACGTCAACGTAACGGCGGTCGACCAGAGCGGGGCGGCCATCGCGCTTACCCAGGTGGACGTTTCGCCCGGGGAATCGAACGACAAGCTCTATCTCTACCGAGCCGACACGGTGGGGGTGACCAGCGTAACCGTGACCGTGGACCCAACCGGCAGCACGGGCGGCGGCGCGCTCGCGGTGGGAGCTATCCGCGGCGCTGCGGCTGGCGCGCAATCGGCCAAGTTCGTGCAGAACCCGGGCCGGGTGGTGAGCAACCAGCACCCCCACGATCTCCTGGGCGGCGTGGCCCGGCCCGCGAACGGCCGGGTCCTGGTGGCCGTCGGCTATCGCGGCATATCCACAACGCTGGTGGGAGCGGCCAAGATCGCAGATCGGGCCAGCTCGACCGCCAACCTCATTCGCCTCGTGCTGGGCGTCCAATCCGTCGATGGGCCGGTGCAATTCAACGGTGCCAACGATGGCGGCATAGGCTTTGCGACCTTTGCGATCATCACGACGGCATGGAGTCCCGCATGACAACGGCCCGCTATCTGGCACGGCTTTTCGTCAGCTTCCTTGTTGCCACCGGGCTGCTGGTCACGCCCGCGGCTGGCCAGCAATGGACGATTGGCGATCAGGGCGTGAACTGGAACGTCCTATCGACCTTCCCCACCACCGGCACCCTGCCGCAAGACGCCTACGAGCCAGCCGACCCACCCTTGCCGGCGGGCGTCGTCGAAAGCGATTGGCGCATCACCATTGGCGACATGCAGGGCACCGCGCAAAGCGGCGCCTCTTTCGTCAAAGGGGCAGACCGCGAGAAGAAGATGCGGGTGGGCTGCGAACCCAATAACGCGAAGCTCAAGGATAACATTCTGGGCTTTGGCATCCCGCTGTTCGGCCACCCTCACCTGGGTGCTGGCCTGGTGCCGTGGGATGAAAATACGACGTTTCAGACAGCTCGAGCTAACCCTCGCTCGACCTGCGCGGGCGGCCCGCTCCTGGCCACGAACTACATGGAGCCGTGCCTGCTCATCAAACAGCCGAACGGCGCGGTGCTCTGCTGGCTCTATCAGGACCAGATCAATTACTACATCATGGGCGTTCAGAGCGAACCCAACAAAGCCACCTATATCCGCGCGGGCGAGCAGTTCCTCATCGGCCCCAACCCCAAGGATATGAACGACACACGGCGCCGCGCCATCTACGCGGCGGCCGGCTTCGAATATCCCGGCGGCATGAACTACAGCGCGGGGCAACTCGGATGGTATTGCATCGCCGGCGACGGCACCCCGGCCACGGCCGTAGGCGACGCCCGAATGCGCTTCCCGGGGGGCGCCTATTCCTCGGATAAGGTCGTCTATCTGCGCGGCCCCAATGGCGAGGACCCGTTCGGCGGCACCTGCACCGCGGTCGCCGGCGTGCCCGCCACGCTGGTGGGCAATCTCCTCGCCCCTGGCTGCAACGATGGCTTCAACCTCAAGGCCCCCGATGGCCGCTCGCACTGGTGGTATCGTGCCCGCAAGACGGATAACACGATCACGGGCGCCTGCCCCACCACGACGGCTGGCGACAGCTACGTGCTCAAGCCGGAATTGGAGGTGAAGAGCCTCTACCAGACCACGGGTTTCTCGCAGTATGGCCAGGCATATTTCGAGAGCGATCGCATGCGCATTTCCACCACGGAATGCCCCGATGCGACCGCGCCCTGCGACGGAGTAAGCGGCGGCAACGTCCCGGCCACGGTCAACGGGGTGTTCTACTCCCGAGTGAGCATATCGCCCTGCCGGCGCACCGGTCTCGACTTCTGCAATGCCGAGACACTGCACGCCGATTACACGAACGGCTGGAAGCAAAGCATCTTCGACCAGGTGCAGCGCGAGGGGCTGGGCATCACGGTGCGGGGCATCGCTCCGGTCGACGGCCCGGCCGAAATGAACACAAACCTCATCGATCGCTACACTGTCCTCAAGACGGGGCTGGTCGATGCCAACAAGCGTCAGTGGATTGGGCAGGGCTGCGCGACCCTCGGGAACTGCTACGACAGCGTGCCCAGCAAGCCCAACCAGACCTATCGGACCATTCCCGGCTATCAGCCCGGCTCGGTCCACATCGCTCACTAGGAGAATGGCCATGTTCCGATCGCTTGCCGCCGCAGCTCTAGCCGCTGCGCTCACCCTTTCCGGCTGCACCACGGCCTCGAGCGAGGAGGCCCGGGTGGAGTCGGCCTCGGCCTCGGCGCCGGCCGCCAATCCAGCCGCGCCTTCCTCGACCGGCTCCAAGCTCGCCCCCGAGGAGATCGTGAACGACTTGAAGCGCCGCGGCATTGCGCTGATGGCGGCCTATACCGCCACGGCCAAGGGCGTGACGATCGCGCTTCGAACCGGGCTCATCAAAGACCCGGCCACCATCGCGGCAATCCGCGAGATCAACCGCGAGGCTCACCGCCACCTCATCAATGCGCGCGTGGCGATCGACGCGGGCAATGCCGTGCTCGCGCGCCGATCGCTCGACTTTGGCCAGGAAGAGATCGATAAGCTGCTCACCAAGTATTGAAGGAGAACCAGCCCGTGAAATCTCTACCCTCCATCGTCATGGCGCTGCTGCCCAAGGTTGGCCCGGTCGTTGCCGCCCTTCCCGAGTTTGTCGAGCTGGTGAAGCTGGCCAAGTCGTCGGCCGAGCCTCACACGGCCGAAAGCCTCGATCGCGCCTATCAGACGGCCTGCGACAAGATGGATGAGGCTTTTCAGGAACTCGACGACGCGGCCAAGCCGCGCTCTTGAGCTACCTGCGGGGGCGCCGGCGGCGTCCCCTATCCATCGCCCGCCGCTTTGCCCGGTCGGCCTCGCTGAGCCGATATTGGATGAGCCGCCCCGTGCTGGCTTCGATCATATCCATGTTGCGCGGGACCGCACCGAACAGCCGTCGATCGACAGCAGCAATGGCGGCTGGGAGCGCATAGCGACCCGGGTAATCGTCTAGCTCGAGCTCGATCTCGGCGCTCGTGAAGCCCGCTTTGAGCATAACCTCGCGCGCTGCCTGCTCGGCGTCGTGCATCACCGCCTGCCGGCGGGCAGAGATCGTGCGATAGACCGATGGGGGCGGCCGGCGCTTCATCGATATTGCCGCTCATAGCGCATGGACGCGCCTGGCGCCTGGCCCCTGGCCGCTTATGGCCCTGCCGACCCTTGGAGCTGGGTTCTTGCGCAGCCACTCCTCTGGCGTCGTGTCTGAGAGCGGCCCCTCGGGGTGGAGCCAGAACAGCGTGGGGTCCTCGAGCCACGCGCGCAGATCGAGATCATCCTGGGTGTCTGCTGGCGCGGTGGTGCGCAGCAGGTTTTGCGGCTGGTGCGGCACGAACAGCGGATAGCTTTGCACGTAGGTGTCCGCCCAGGGCGATCGTGGTGGCGGATGGGTGCCGGTGACCATCAGGCACCGCCGCCGCCGGCGAAATTATCAACGATCAATCCATCCATCATTCGCATTCCGGTTCCTTTCAAAGCAATCGGTCCTGCCCATGGGCGGGCGGCCGTTTAAGATTTTCACCCTCATTTGAGGGGGGAGAAATTAAACGCGGCGGGGCCAGCCAGTGCTCACGGCAGAGCCACGGCCCCTTCATGCCGCTGCGCGAATAGTTCGGGTGCGGCTGGTCGCAGCCCGGCGCCTCGCAGCGCACCGGCTTCCAGGGCACAAACTCCTGGCGCTGGGGTGGGGGCGTCCATCGGCTCAATGCAGCTTGCCAGCCGATCGCGTGTCGTCGGTTGGCTCCCGCCATTCGTTCGACTTGACCCAATCGGGCGGGTTGTCGGCGATCGACTGCATGACGGCCAGCGCATCGTCAAAGGCGAGGCCGGTAAGCTCGGCCATCCAATGCGCCGCCACCCGCTCCATGGCGCGGACGTGCAGCGCCCTTGCAGCGATCGACTCCACCGCCCGCCAGCGATCGGCGAAGGTGTTGAACCGGTCGAGCGCCTCGGCCGTCACGGTGTTGGTGATCTCTAGCACCCCGTCATGGTCAACGGCGGCCAGGAGATTGGCGAGCACCCTTGCCGCCGCCGGCGAGAGGGCGCTCATTTCGGCGCTCCCAGCAGTTTAGCGACACGACCGGCGGGCCGAGGAAAGGCCCACGCGCCCTGTCGTCCGCTCTCGCCGCCGGCAACGGCGGAGAGGAACCGGGCCATCAGACGGCAGTGCTTTACCTGCAGGTGCTCTTCATCGAAGCTGTGCAGATCGTGCCAGGCGAAATCCCAGCTCCGTTTGCCATAGTCCCACGTCTCAGCATCAGCGTGATGAAGAGAGACGCGGGGGTTGCCGACGAACTCAGCGCCACATCGCTCGATGATATCCGCATCGATCTCGACAACATCGATATGGGTGACGGCCGGGTTCGCCAGCAGCCCGCGCACCACGCATCCGAGGCCCAGGCCCGTTTTGAGAACGCGGCCCCGCGCAGCCATCCATATCGGCAGGTGCTTCCGCAGTTCCCGCCGCGAATCCTCCATAACCACCTCACCGTGCTCAAGGTGCAGCCCGGCCATCGTGCCCTCGCGGCGTAGCAAGGTGTAATCGGGCCACCCCACCTCGCCAAATGGAAGAGACTGCTCTCTAAGCGACAGCTCGCCGAGAATTGTCTCGCTCGCTTTGCGACGTTCGAGCAACCAGCCATCGCCGAAGCGGCCAAGTGGGATGGATGCCGGCACGCGCGCGGCTTCCAAATAGCGCTGAGCCAGACCCGCACTCACGACGGCAACAGCCCGATGAGCCAGATGAGCGCCGGCACGAGGTAGAACAGCCCCAGGAGCGCCACGGGAAGCCCGATCGCCCATGTCGCGCAGGCCGAACCGGGCACGCCTACAATCTTGCCCTTGGCCATGTCAGCGGCCCTCCTGCACCGGCACGCCGCCCGGCTGGCGGTCCTGCCTCAGTTTCGAGAAGCGGGCATGCCGGGGCTTGCCCTTGGCGGTGCGGCCGTTGTGCTCGACCTCGACCATCACGCCCCGCAGGTGCTCATCGCCCAGCAGTAGATCGCGATTGGCCCAGATCGTCGCCCGCTCGGCAGAGAACCCGCTCGTGAGAATGACCGGCCCCGACACGTCCTGGCAGACCAGCCGCCGCGCGCCCGCCTTGTCGTTGCCCTCGATATCGATGAGCCGCATGTCGGTAGTCTCGCACGGCTTCATGCGCAGCCAATCGTCATTGCGCTGCCGCCGGTAGAGGCTGGCGCGGCGCTTGAGCACGATGCCCTCGTGCCCATGGGTGCGCATCTTCGTGAAGAGGTGCCGGGCCGTCACGTCGCTGCACACGTCGAACGACTCGAGCACGCCCACCCAGGGCGACTTGGCGGCCACGTAATGGGCGTGGAGCTGCGCCGTGCGCGACGACCAGCGCAGCGTGCCCCGATCATCGTGCCACTCCCGCATGGGCACCGCGTCGAACACCCAGCACACACCCTGGCCCTCGCCCTTCTTGTAGGCGCTCACCGTGGCGTCGAACCCATCCTCTTCGACATATTCCATGTCGAAGAACATCGGCTCATCATACGTGCTTTCGAGATCGCGCAAGGCTGGCAGGCAATGGCGCGCCGCGTTGAACGGCTGGCCTTCAAGCGTCACCAGCCGCCCATCGATGTGGAGGCACCGAATGCCGTCGAGCTTGACCTGAGCCGCCCAGCCGCCGCCATCGATCAAGCCCTCCTCCCAATCCTTCGGCCGCTGGGCCAGGTGTGGGGCGTTGGGGCCGCCGGCGATGAGCTGCACGGGGTCGACCGGCTGGGGCGGCACGGGGCGGAACAGGTTCGTGAAAATGGTTCCGATCTTCATGGTTCAATCCTTTCCTTTCAATCTGCGGGCGATGCTGTTGCACGCGGCGGGGTCGTGCTTCCGGTCGTTGCGATAGTAGGCGGTGCACGCCTCGCATTGGGTCCATCCCAATTCGATCTTGTCGCCCAGCGACATGAGCACGCGAGCGCCATCGGGCGTGAGGCAGGAATCGATCACCAGCCGGGCGGCACGTAGAACCCACTTGGTCCGGTCCTGAAAGTAGGGGTTAGGCCAGAAGCGCAGGCAATCCTTTTGCGTATCGCTGAGGGCGTGAGCCATCGCGGTGGCATTGAGATCGCCGCGCGGTGTGCGGCACATGAACTGCCATTGTCTTTTGGGCATCAGTCGCCTCCCGTCATGGAGTCGCTAGGGCCATCGTCGCTGTGATAGATCAGCCAGCCCACCAAGGCGAATATCGCCACCATCAGACCCAGCAGAATTGCATCGCCTTCCATCAATCCTTCCTTTCCAAATATCCGCGGCCTTCGTCGGTGATGGTCCACCGGTCCATGCCACGGGTGTTGCGTTCTGCTCGGCTGCTCACCAGCCCGTGATGCTCGAGACTGAGCAGCACGCCATGCTGAGCGCCCTTCACGATGCCCTCGGGCCATTTGGCCACCACGCGCAGCCAATCCTCTTGCACCGCCGACAGCTCTAGCGGTTGGGGCGGGTCGAGGGCGTTCTCCATGTCGCACCAGACCTGGCAATCGTTCTCATCATACCAGATGCGCGGCACGTCCCGCTGGCCATCGTGCACCGTGGCCACCTCGCGCCTGGGGCGGCCCAGATCGGACGTGTAGCGCACCGCCAGCAGGCCCAAGTCCCGGGTGGGGTGCTCTTCCGGCCGCCAGATCCCGTCGAATTGCATTGAGACCACTCTACCGGGCCGCATCGAGCGCCTCCCTCCCGGCTGGGGTGAGGGTCCACACAAGAGTAAGACCTGAACCCGGGTTCGGCTTCTTCTCCACGAGCTTGCGCTTTTCGAGGGCGTAAAGCGTGCGATCGCCCATGGCGACGTAACCGACAGGGCCACGCGCCAGCGGCCGGGTGCGCCTGAGCTTGTCGAGTTCGCGCGCCCGCCACTTGGTATCGGCGTCTATGAGGTTCAGCATGGCCAGCATCTTGGGCGTGGGCGGGTGATGCTTACGAGGCACTGGCCACCTCGGGTTGCAGGGCCGCGCGGAAGGCCTCGCGGTCGATGAACGGTAGGAGCGTCAAGAGCGGGACGCGCACACCCTTACCATCGATCTGCTGGCGCAGCGTGCTCTCGCCCACCCCCAGCGCATCGCCCATCTTTCGGCGCGACACGTCGGGGCCGAACAGCCACGCAAGCGCCTCGGCATCGGTCGAGCCGGTGAACCGTTCGCCTGCGGCTGGCTTGGCGCCCTGCGGCACGACGGGGTGCCCCGCGTCATAGTCCTGGCCGAAATGAGCCTCAGCCCAATCGCGCGCCTGGCTCTGCACGCTCTGGCCGATCTTGGAGCCGTCGAACAGGTCGAGGGCGCGCTCAAGGCCGAAGGTGACGAGGCGATCGACAATCGGCCTTTCGCCCTGGCGATCACTCATGCCCACGCTCAGCGCCACCCAGCGCCGCCCATCCTGCAGCGGCTCGGGCAGGTAGAAAACGCTCAGCTCGGACCAGCGTTCGCGCCCCAGATGCTTCGTGTCGGCGAACGCGATGCGCGTCGCTTTCGACAGGTCGATTTCTTCCTTGGTAGTCATGTGTTGTCGGCCTCCAATCCGATCTCAATTTGCGTGAGCACGCCCAGAAGGCGGCCCTGGTTGACGAGTATGCGGGCGATGATGTTGTGGGCATCCTCAAGGCTGAGTTCGCTGCTGAGCGAGTGAGCGTCGCACGTTTCCTTCCAATCGGCCCGCGCCTGGTTGAGCGCCAGCTCGATGGATTTCTTGTGGCGGTGCTTCATGCTGCTGCCCTTTCTTCGATAAGCCTGCGCACCTCGGCCGCGGTGATAGGGTTAGGGCCGCCGGGAAGGTCGCCCCATTGCCTTTGGTTACCCTCCACCGTGTCGAGGTGGCGGGCATAGACCGCGAGAGCCTCAGCGATGATCTCAGCCTCTCTCATGCCGCAACCCTTTCCAATGCCGCCGCCTCGGCGTGGGCGAGGTTCTCAGCCCATTCCCGCCGGCGATGCGCCACGATGTTGGCCAGCCGCTCATTTCCGAGCGCTTTGGCGCTGGCTTCGTCGGCATCGTGAATGGCGCGCAGCCTGGCATCGGTCTCGCGCCATTCGCCGATGGTCGTGCCCTCGATCACCGTTTCGGCCGGAGCCTGAGCGGCTGGCGCGACGGCCTTGGGCTTGCGGACCTTGGCGGGCACGATCTCGACAATCGAGTGCATGCCGACGGTCGTGTTACGCCCGCGCAAGATGATCTGGCCCTTGTCGTTCACGCGCCGAACCCAATCGCCCATGCTGCGATCACCGCGCAGCGAAGCGCCGCACACCTTCACGATCTTGCCGCCCCCCGTCTTGACCGGCACCACGTCGCGCCGGTCGTTCGGGTCAAAGCCGGGGATGGCCGCGAGCACATCGCGCCGCCGCTGCAGTTCCTTTTCGGCCGCAACGTGCGACTTGAACCCGCGCCGCACCGTGCCCCACCGCCGGAACCCGCCACCCTCGCGCCGGTCGGCCGGTCCATCGGTAAGCATGCGAATGCGCGCCTTGATGGTGCTGCGCGGCTGCTCATAGGGCCACGCCCGGCGAAGCGCATCGCACGCCCTTTGCACGGCTGGCCAGCACCCCGCCGCGATGGCAGCGGTATAGGCATCGTCAAACGCGCGGATTGCGGCGTCGGCCCTTGCCCTGGTGCGCTTATAGGCCGCATCGCCCTGCGCCCTGCGCCGCTGCTCGAATGCATCCCTGTCGGCAGGCCGCAGTGCCAGCACATGCGCGCCGCTCTTGACCTCAATCACGGCACCGCATGCGGTTTCTATGCGATGCCCGCCCCGCCCCCCTGCCGAGTTGATGACCCGGCACTCAATGCCCTCGTGCAGCACGAGATCGCCGCAAGCCAGGCTGTAGGGGCTGGCATCTCCGAACTGGCGCGGGGCGCTGGCCAGAAGCGGCCCAGCCGCCGCCAGAACGGCATAGGCGTTACGCAAATAGCCGATGGTGGCAGGTGTGCGCCGCGACTTGTCGCGCACCTGCGCAAAGACAGCCGCGAAGTTCTTGCCGATCTGCGCTGCGATAGCATCGGGCGAGAGCGGCGGATTACCGGTGCCGGTCCGCCCCGTGGCCATACTGGAACGCATGCGCGTCAGATGCAGAGCGACTTGCTCGGCCGTGTCGCTTGGCCGTGTGAGAGCCTTCCATTCGGCGGCGCGGCGGCGAATGCGGCGGGTGGTTACGCCCTTGGCAGTGGTTTCCTTCGTCATGGTCAATCGTTCCTTTCCATCAATCCCGAGGCTCAGCGCCTCTCGGACGGCTGGCGCACCAGCGGTCGGAGAGACGGCGGGGCCGAAGCCCCGCGCGCCATCAATATTCCTCTTCGTCCTCCTCATCTTCATCATCGCGGGCTATCCAAACCCACGCGCCGACCCATACGCCTTCATCGCTGGGCGAGGTGCTCACGCCTTCGTCGTCGATTTCGCATTCGTCGGTGCCGTATTGATCGCGGGCCTCTTCGATCAGGCCGGGCGAGGCGAGATAGCTGCGGGCCGTGTCCATGCGCTCAGAGGCGGCCTTGATGATTTCGAGGTGCTCGGCCTCCGAGCCTTCGCAGTTATTGATTTCGAGCCGCTCAGCAGCGAGGGCGAGCGCCGCCGCCACCTGGTTGAAATCGTCTAGGGGCAGGTTCGCCATGGCTCAGCCCTCCTCTTCCGGCATGAGCCGCTCGAACCCGAGCTCGGCAAGCGCCGCCTCCCGTGCCGCCGTGTAATCCTTGGCCCGCACGGTCACGACGTATTCGGCTTCGCAATGCCAGATGCCGCCCTTGCCAGCCGTGCACGTAACGTCGGGGCCTTCGATATCGCCGGGCGAGCCGTCGCCCACGTCGTCGCTGATTCCGGTGACAACGGCGCGCCAGCCTTTGCAGTCGCCCAGATCGGATTCCGCATAGCGCCGGGCCTGCCCCTCGCTCTTCGCGGTTACGTCGATGCCTGGCACGCTCAGGGTCACCACGAAGATAGGAACGGTGCAATCGTCGTCATGCTCGCCCTCGCCCAGATCGCGCCCGCAGCCCTCGCACACCGGCACTCCGGCGGGAGCGGGTAGGCCCAGCTCCACCAGCGCCGCGCGCATGAGCCCCGCCGCGTTGGCAGTCTCTTCGCGCGCCCCGCAAAAGTGGGCCGTTTCGAGATCGGTCCAATTCCCTTCGCCCACCGGCCCGCTCGGCGCGTTGCCCGCATAGTCTGCGAGCGCATCGAGCGCGGGCGTGGCCAGCATTCCCGCCGTATCCACCAGAGCGCGAGCCCGTGCGATCAGCGCATCCATGCCTTCCGCCGTCACCTCGCCCCGCGCCAGCTCGGCTAGGAGCGCCGCGCCGTTGTCCGCTGCAGCCGGTAGGGGGATGGCATCGCGGGCCGCATCGGCGAGCCCCGCCTTGCCGCCCATGGCCTCGACCAGCCCCGGCACGATCTCAGCGGCAGGCGGCTGGGCATACTCCTCGACCGTGAAAGAAAACTCGCGCCCATCGTCGAGCACGAAGAATGCGCTTTGCGCCCCGTCGAAGCATTCGGCACGGTCCACGCAATCCAGCAGAATGAGCGCGTCGACCACGACGGCCGCCGGGCCTTCCGAGCCGTCCAGCCGCACCACGTCGGGCACGGGGCGAGGGAGCTTGGCCACCCCGCCACCCCAGCCAGGCGCGAGACCATCGGCCACGGCACCGCCGCCGCTGTTCATAGCTTCGCAGAGTTGATCGATCTCACTCGAATCGAGGGGGGTCACCGTGTCGCCGCAAGTGGCGATCTCGGCGACAAGCTCGGGCGGGGCGTTCGTGCCCATCATCCCGTCGTCTTGATAATACCGCAGGGCGGCGAGCACCGTTGCGCCAGCCCGAGTCGTCGTGTCGAAAAATTGCATTGTCGTTCCTTCCGTCAATCAATCGCGGCGGGGCGTATGCCCTTTGCCGCTATGGCCATTAGCGAACGCGCAGCATACGCGCAAGCGGGTTTATGGGTTCGCCTTGTCGATCATCGCGAGGAGCTGGCGCGCTTGCCCCTGGGTGGGCGGGTTCCAAGTGCGCGGCCCGTGCTGGGCATAGCCGCGCAAGGCCGTGAGCGCGTCCATGGGCGGCCTCTCGCCCTCGCTGTAAACGAGGCAGTATTCTGCGCTGCCGTCGTCTTGCGGCGCATGATGCGTCGTGGCCCATATCTCGACCGGCTGGCGCTCGGCGCCGCGCTTCACAATCACGCCCGAAACGTCGTGTGCATTGGCGAGCATCACCTCTTGCAAGGTGGCGTTCGGGATAATGTCGAGCAGCGCCATTGCCTGCCCGCTTTCATCGGCCATGGCGTGCGCCACGTAACCGGCCTCCGGTTCGAGGTCGTGGCCCCGCAGATGGTCGCCCAGATCGTGTTCAAAGCTCATAATCAATCCTTCCGTCGGTTGCGGGCTCAGTTGCCCAAGAAGCGAATAATCTTAGTGCGAACGCGCGCGGTCGCGAATGTCGTTTCGTCGAGGTATTCGAGCACCTCCGCGCCGGGCTCGCGCTCGAATGTCACCGGCACCAGCGCCACCAGGACGGGCGGGCCGTCATGCCCACCCCTGCCCAGCAGCGAGCGCGCCGCCGCCACATGCTTGCCGACCTCGCGAAATGGCGGGTTCATCAGGACGCGGGGAAACTCGACCTTGCCCCGCACCTCCTCCGCCCATTCGAGGAAACAGCGCTGGATTGGCACCCCCAGCCCAGCCCGTGCGCATTGCTCTACAAGCGCGTGATGCCTCTCCACCGTGCACAGCTCATAGCGCGAGTGCCCGCTATCGAGCAGGGCGCGCACAAGGTTGCCGGTGCCCGCGCTCGGTTCGAGCGTGAGAAAGTCCCCCACCGGCCCCAGATAGCGCACCATCCGGCGCGCCACCTCGGGCGGGGTAACGTGGCACTCGGTAGCCTTGTCGACCGCCACGATCTCTGGCACCTCTCGCGCCCCCACCGGCTCGAAATCCGCCCGCCGCCGCACGGGGATGCGCAGCGGCTTGGCGGGGCGAGTGTAAACGCTGGGCTTCATGGCTGCGCCTCCGCCGGTTCGTAGCTGACAACCGTTAGCCGCCAGCCCTTGCCGCTCGATTGTGCGTGCCGGTAGGGGTGGCCATCGGCTGTTACGCCGTAGCCGATATGATTGCGGGGGAGCGTGCCAGCCGCCACGGCCTCAAACTCCGCGTGCGGCATGTTGCGGCGCATTTGTGCAAGCGTCGGAGCCGTCATGCGGCGGCCCTCAGCGCCTCAGACTCCCCCGGCTGGGCGAGCGCGGCCTCGATAGCGTCAAAGTCGATAGGCAGCGGCTTGCCGGGCTTGTCGGTGATGCGCACGACACACCCCGGCCCGTAAAGCTCGCCCCCCACCGTCTTAACGCGAATGCGCGCCACCGGCTCAGCGCTGCGAACGCGCTCCATGCGCTGCCATACCGTGCGCACCTGCTGGCCCTGCGCGTCGATCTCGATTGTCGAGAGCGGGGCATAATCGCCCTTCGAGTTCGCCGAATAACGCGCTTGCGTCACCTCGCACACCTCGCGCGGCTTGAAGGTTCGCACGGTCCCGCCGATCTCGCGCGAACAGCCCCGCGCGTTCCATATCGCCTGCAGCCGGTTGGCCTCTTCCTCGGTGAGATTGATGAGCGGCACCGCCGCCCCATCCTTGGCGCTCGCCCGGCGCGGCTTGGGCGTCGGCACCGTGTAGCCGACCGATTGCATGAGATCGCGCCAATCGTCGGCCGTCATATCCACGCTCGCCCCGCTGGCGATGTGGAGCGGGAGAGGGACGGGGCTGGATAGTTCCCAGCTCCCCGGGTCGGTTTCGCGAGCGGCTGGCTTTTCCGCGCCGTGCTCCCGCGCGAAGGCCTGCAGGATAACGGCGGTTAGGTCGCCCGTGAACCTGGGCACGTCGCCCAATAGGCCGCGCTCATAGGCCAGCCGGTTGAGAGTGTGCTCAATCCACCGCCGGCGGTTAGGGCCGTTGATCGCAAGCTCAGCGCGCGCGATGCAGGCCGCCCGCACCTCGCCCGCATCCTTCTTGCCGTCCCGCACGTCGGACCATTCGCCATAGGTCGAGAACGTCACGCGCGAGTCCATGTTGCCCAGCGCGTAAAGAATGCGCTCCGGCGTCTCGCACTTGGCCCAGATCGCCAGCGCATGGTGCGCCGCGTTTATGCCGCGCTGCAGGTCGCGCAGCTCGGCTAATAGCGTCTTGATGCGCCCGTCGCGCGTGCGCGGGTCGTTCTTCATGTTGGCGAAGCGTTCCACGCCCTCGGCACGATAAAGCCAATAACCGGCGGCCTTCTCAGCGCGGCGGCTGGCATCCAGCGCGCCATGCATGCGCTCTTGCGTCTTGCGGGCCTTGCGTTCGGAATGATGCCCGACAAGGATCGGCTGGCCCATGTAAAAGGCCTCGCTCAGCTCATCGGCCCGCCGCGCAAATGCGTTGGCTTCGCGGTGGCGCTTGCTCGCCAATTCGTCGAGCCGTTCGGCCTTGGCCGCCGCGCGCTCGGCGAGCGTCATTTCCTCGGCCTCGATCTCGCCCGCGAGCTCAACGGCTAAATCCTCGCGTCCTGGCGTCCACTTGGGCGCGACGAAAAGCTCTTGCCGCGGAGCCCACTTGAAACCGGCGGCCTTGACGCGCTCATATGTTTCCGAGTCCAGCCGCGCGGAAGGGTAGATGCGCAGCTTGTTATCCTCGGGCGAGTAGGTGGCGGTTATCGTCATACTGTCCATTCCTTCAATCAATCGGGGCAAGATCGCCCCTCTAGCGCCCCGCGCGGCTGGCAGGGCGCTAGAGGGACGGCGGGGCAGGCCCGCCGCCCGGTTACAACCCCCATGAAGGCGGCTTGCCCCCATTGCGTCGGTTAGCCTCAGCAGACTCCCGAGATCGTCGCACGCCCTCGGCAAAGCTCAGATGCGCGCGCCTTTGTGTTCGCGCGCAATAGGGATTGCTGGGCAGAGACGGACTTGGCTGGCCAGACTTATGGCCGCCCGCATCTATGTAGGCGAGCCGCGCGGCAATGTAGGCGTCACCCGCCGCAAGGCCTTTGCGGTAGGGCGTAAGCGGATTTTGTCGCGTTCCCATTAGTGCACCTTTGCGGCTGGGTAGCGCGCGGCGAAGATCGCCACCGCATCCGCCTTAGATCGCGCGCGGCAATAGGTGATGGCGAACCGGTCGCCATCCTCTCCAAATGCTGTCCACATGACGCCAGCGACGCGCGAGGGGCCGCCCCAATATGCCCCGCCCGGGTCATATCCGCCCGAGTCGATCGGCATGCGGTGAACCCTGAGCGATCGCGGGCTGCACCATCCCGGCGGGGAATGGTCGCGCCCCATGGGCGCGCCGTAAAGGCCGCCCGCGCGGGGATAGCAGAGCGATCTCAGCCGCGCGTTCATCGCACCACCTCGCAAGAGGTGACATAGGGGTATGATTGCGCCCCGCTGTAAGCATCATGCGCCCAGCCCTTGACCTCGCCGCCGCGCGCCAGTTCAACGGCCTTGTGCTCGGCCTCTATCTGGTCACCAGCGAACACATTAACCGGCGCGCTTTGCGTGCAATCGCGGGTTAGGAGCACCGAATAAAGCTCCTCGCCCGGCGCGGGACGGGGCAAGAGCGTTTCGGGATAGGCGATAGCTTGCCACACGTCGGGGAAATGCCCAGCGAGCTTGAAGGCCAGCCATGCGGGGCAATGCTCCCAATCGAACGGCTCTAGCGCTTGATCGATCTCGCGCGCGCGTTGCCAATCCAGTTCGCATTCATCCGCCCATGACATGACCGTATGCCGCGCGGATGAATAACCCTCGCGGGCAAGCAAGGCCTTGGCCAGTGCGCAGCCGCTGGCGTCGGCATTTAGCAGCGCTTCCCATAAGCAAAGCGCGGCCTCGCATTGATCGAACGTATAGGAGCTGGCGAGCACGGGGAGAGGGGCGGCCATTAGCGCGCAACCTTGAAGCTGGCCAGTTCCGGCGGAAATGCCAGACAAAGGAAAATGCGCGCGCTTTTGGCGCGACGCGCGGCCTTGCGCGAGAGATCGGCGGCCTTGCGAGCTGGCGCGCGCTTCGGGTCATAACGGTTAGCCATGGTTTCCATTCCTTCAATCAATCTGGGACAAAATCGCCCCTCTAAGGCCTCGGCATGGGCGCAAGGCTTTAGAGGGACGGGGCGCGCGCTAGGCGCGCCCCGTGCCCGTTTATGCCGCGACCTGGCGCAATCGGCGCGCATAGTCGCGCCGCATGCGCATGGCTTGGCGGATTGTCTCGCGCGTTCCGCCCATGACGTTAACGGCTTCACATGCCCATTCATCGCCCCGCCTAAATGAAGCGATGCAACAGGCCGCTTCGCATTCGCTCAGGCCTGCTAGGCGCATGCCATGCAACAGGCGCGACAAGGGCGGCCGCCCATAACCGGCCTGCCCCTCTCGGAACCAATCGGCCCAAGCGCTACGGGGCAGAACGTCAGCAGGTAGGGGCGCGCCCCTAGCGGCCTTGCGGCCTGCGGCCTGCGCATCGCGCCTTGTGCGATCATGGTTGGACAATGTGGGATAGCCCAGCACGTTGCCGACGTTGAACGGGTTAGCGGCCTTGTGCCGGGCGAGGTAGAGCGATTCAGACATGAACATGGCGGGTCAATCCTTATTGGTGAAAGCGTGCCACATGCGGCAGAGGCTATCGGCAAGAGAGGGAAGCGCGATTGCAGCAAGCGCGACAATCGGCAGATAGGGAAGCGCGCACATTAGGCGTCGCATTCGCAGAGGTTGGCAAGGGTAGCGCGCGCCTCTTCTAAGGCCTCATCGCGCAGATCATGGGCAACCTCTTGCAGATAGTCGCGCGCGTCGCTTTCAATGCCCCATAGGCTGGCACTGCCCAGCTCTACGCCATTGCGCGAGCACGTCACCACGACTCCGACGTAGTGCCATGAGTCGTTGCACCATCCGCGCAATCTGTCGAAATCAGAGCGAGCAGCGGCTGCAGCATAGGCGCGAGCGCTTGGGTAGCTGGCGCGCCGTTGCGCGTAGATATCGGCGATTGCGTCGTTCACGTCGTCGAACCATAGCGAGACATAAGAGCAAAGTTCGCGCCCCGTGAACCATTGGCCATTGGCGCGCTTTAGGCCGTTAGCTCCTGTCTCAATGTCGAGACGATAGGCCGACTCGCCCCAGCAATCGCGCATGGCAATGGCGCATGCCCCAGCGAAATCATAAAAGCGCTTTGAACGGCCATTCTCGCAGAGGACCAGTTCGCCCGGTAGCTTCGCGCGGGTTGTCCAATCGGTGACCTCTCCATGGCCGTCCTCATTCTCCCATGGCGCGCCATGGTCCGAGTCGTGCTGGATGGTGGCGGTGAATGCAAAGCCATCAATGGCCGCTAGATCGAGAGTTTCCATCGTCTCTTTTCCTTCAATCAATCGGCCCCAAGCGAATCGGGGCAAGCCATCCATAGCAGCGCAATCACTAACGC